>Ga0075418_10005242_pt1 | contig 14672 bp, 19 predicted proteins | sample SoiMetdeltSBSDD2_FD_81776 | JGI IMG/M metagenome (GOLD analysis project Ga0075418, IMG submission 81776) | Bulk soil microbial communities from a Populus tree surrounding site in Tennessee, USA - Soil MetaG P. deltoides SBSDD2 | ecosystem: Environmental > Terrestrial > Soil > Tree plantation...
CCGATGAAGCGCGGTTCTGGGCGCTTGTGGAGTCGGCTTGGCAACAGTTGGGAGATGAGCCCGCGAGCCTGCGCAGGCTCATCGTCGGGCGCGATCCGGAGGCCGAGACCAGCGAACTCTACGACCTGGAATCCGTAGCGATACAGCGGTCTTTGCCACCGTCTCAGATGGGGTCCCAAGCCGAGCCGCTGACGGTCCGATCTCGACTGTGTCGACTCAATGCTGCCGCCTTCTCGATAGCGGGGCCCTTCCGGACGCTCACGACCGGGCTCGGCACGAAGCCGTGATCGGACAAGCGGAAGTCACGGCCACGGCGGCGAACCGGAGACCAGGTCATCGGCAGCGACGAACACAGCTGGTCTGTAGGATCCACGCATGTAGCTACGTCGTTACCGTTTGCGTCAGCGGCGGCGTCGCGACTCGGCACGAGAATGGATCCGCTCCGGTATGAAGGTCACGGTCGCCAGCTACGCCAAGCGGTACGGAGTCGATCGGTACACCGCCCACGAAGATCTGACCGCACTCGGTTTCGGGATGCCCGACTCGGTACAGCGGTGGGCTCAACGCCCACCCGTAACTCCACCCCGCAAGGCCGAGTGCCACGCCGATAATTCCGACGACCCGTCGTGGATCATGTTAGTTGGCAGGTTGTTCTTCGTGGCCGGTCATGCCTCGGGCGGCGCTCCGTTCGGCATGTTCGTCGACGACATGCCATCACTGAATGACAGCTGATGGCGCCTTTCAAAGACGAAGTCCTGCGCAGCTGTCAGCGACCACGGTGGCTGCGGATCAATTCGCCTGGGCGAACGTCGCGGCATGTCGCCAGCCGGGGGCGGCCAAGCATGCTGTCGCTTGCCCCCACAGATCGGCCGCAAGCTCAGCGCCATCAACAAGAGAGCGCGGCACGACCTCACCATCCTCAAGACCCACGAGCAGACATCGCCGTGGTGGGAACTGAAGTGAGGGGCAGGCCCGGGCCAGGCGACTGTCCATTGTGCAGGCCTTCGCCGCGAGAATGCGATGGAGATCGTGCTGCACGGCATGCGATCTTGTTAGCGAGCCACGACCTGGAAACGGTTGGCTCGACGGCATCGTGCCCGCGTCGACTGGCTTAGCCCATTCCGCAACGGAGTTTTGTGAACCTCGGCTCCGACTGCGTATATCAGCCGACTAATCCCCGGTATCCTACCTGTAATCGCTGGCGGCCTATCTGGTGGAAGCGTAGCTGAATGCTCGTCGCAGAACGTGGCGGCGTTTGCGGCGCGAGTGGTCACCGGACAGAGCTATGGTGCCGTTGGCATTGTGGCAACGTTCAGCCCGCCGAATGCTTGCTGTTCGATTTCCTCGCTGCGGTGACGCGTGGTGTGATTCGATTTATGCAAGGTTATAGATGCGGGAGGTGTTACATGATCGGCTTTGGCGTCAAGTGTCGACTGGTCCGGTACGCGGCGGTCCTGGCAACAGCCGTTCTCAGCGTTGGTGCGATGCTGGCGGTGACCTCGCCAGCCGCGGCACAAGCACGGCAGCGGCCGCCATCGCCTGCTGCGCTCGCCTCGGCACTGTGGGCGGTGTCATGCACTTCGGCTTCGGCCTGCACCGCCGTCGGGCACTACTACGGCAGCACCGGCGCCAGCGTGGCGCTGGCTGAGCGTTGGAACGGCACGGCGTGGACCGTCCAGTCCACTCCCAATCCGGGCGGCGCCAGTTACTTCAATGGGGTGTCGTGCACTTCGGCTTCGGCCTGCACCGCCGTCGGGCACTACCACGGCAGCACCGGCGCCACCGTCACGCTGGCTGAACGCTGGAACGGCACGGCCTGGACCGTCCAGCCCACCCCCAACCCGAGCGGCGCCACGGCAAGCTTCCTCAACGCGGTGTCGTGCTCGTCAGTCTCGGCGTGCACCGCCGTCGGATACTACCTGACCAGCACCGGCGCCACCGTGACGCTGGCGCAGCGTTGGGACGGCACGACCTGGACCCTCCAGCCCACCCCTAACCCGAGCGGCGCCACGGCAAGCTACCTACTTGGGGTGTCGTGCACCGCAGCCTCGGCCTGCACCGCCACCGGGTTCTCCACGACCAGCACCGGCGCCACCGTGACGCTGGCCCAGCGTTGGGATGGCACAAGCTGGGCCGTCCAGCCCACCCCTAACCCGAGTGGCGCCACGGCCAGCCAACTGTATGGGGTGTCGTGCGCCTCCGCCTCGGCGTGCACCGCCGTCGGGAACTACGTAACCAGCACCGGCGCCACCGTGACGTTGGCCCAGCGTTGGGACGGCACGACCTGGACCGTCCAGCCCACCCCCCACCCCAGCGATGCCACGGCCAGCTACCTCAACGGGGTGTCATGCATTTCAGTTTCGGCATGCATCAGTGTCGGGTGGTACCAGACCAGCCCTGGTGTGTACGAAACACTGGCCCAGCGTTGGGACGGCACGACCTGGACCGTCCAATCCACCCCCAACCCGAGCGGCGCCACGGCAAGCTACCTATTCGGGGTATCGTGCGCCTCAGCCTCGGCCTGCGCCGCCGCCGGGTATACCCTCAACCCCAACTACACGGCGATGGCCGAGCGTTGGGACGGCACGACCTGGACCGTCCAATCCACCCCCAACCCCTAAGCTGCATCAAGGACAACCGCCGCCTGAAGGGTCCTGCGCGTCGGCCCCGGATGCGCCACGAACGTGTCGAACAGATCGACTGCTTGCGCGTCCTGGTCACTAGCACAGCAGAGCGTCCTACCGGACAGCCCGGTACGACGCTCTCTGCCTCATGTGGAAAATCCTTGCTGCGGTTACTAGTGACGCGGTGTCTGCCTCCGCGACATGCAGATCATTGACCCCACGTCTCATACGCGCCCCGCTATTCGGACGGCGCTTGACCGTTCTCCGAACGGAACGGTGACTGGACGACTCGATCTCGGCGGCGCTTCTGTCGCAATCCTCTTTGGTGCTTGTTGGCTGGGGAACGTCGACCACGCGTGGTAACGGTTGATGGACGACATCGAAAACCAGACTTTTTCCGTGCGGTCTGGGATGTGGACGGCGTACCAGTGCGGCATCGATGCGGCTGTGTAAATTCCGGGTTTAGCCTCGCGGTAGGATTCCGCTGAGCGCTAGTGCGATTCGGTGTCCCGTTCAGGGGGTGAGGAGTCGATCGACGATGATCGGAGATGCCCAGGCGGGTGGTTTGCGCTCCACGGCAGTCATCACGCTTGGAAAAGGCTGCTGGTCTTCGGTCTGGCCACCGTAACGCTCGCCGCCGGCGTCTTCATCGGTCTGCGCTACATGGGCTTTCGGCCCAACGAGGCCAAGACGGAGGTCCTGAGGATCGTCCAGGGCATCACTGGAGCCACCATCGACCGCGACCCGATCTGCGAGGACGGCAGTCCCCGGGTCGAGTCCGAGGGGATCAGTGCCTGGTTTGTCGGCGCCTTTGTCGCTGGCCGGGCCAATGCCGACATTGGACAGTCGGTTGTCACAGCCGCCGAGCGGTATGGCTATACGCTTTCCACCGACGATTATTTGATCGACTCACTGAAACGCCACGCCGATCCCACGACGCTGGAGTACATAGACAGCCCCGGGACCTTTGATCCGACAACGCTCTACCTGACCGGCACGACGAAGGGTGGGCACCGGCTCAGCGTGCGGGTCTACACGAGGGAGGCTGTGGGCTCCCCATGCGTAGAGAAAGCCTCGCCGCCGGCAGGCATGGCGATCCTCGTTGTCGGTCTGGGCTACTTGGCTCCGACCTCTGACGTGGTTCCCTGATCACAGCTCCGCGCACGGATGAGCGCTTTGACAGCATCTGAGAGAACATCGCGGAGCGACGCTGCCGCAACCTGTTTGTGCGGGTCCCGGCAGCGACCAACGCGCCCTCGCGGGGGTCACGAATCCAAACCAGTCTCGTTGAGGGGTCGGCAGCGGTCGGCGGACTCTTCACGCATGTGCATGTGGCGATGATGACCGCAGCGTCTCAAGTGGATGCCCTAATCGGACGCGCGTTACCTGGTATCACAACGGAACCCCGCCGGACAGTCGGGCGCTGGCGTCGTTTCACTCGTGATCCTCTCGATGCAATCCGTTGGGCCAACGTGTTATGCGGACACCGCTGGGTGGGTTACTGGCCTCAGGACCCGGCTGAATGGATACCGCATGCGGATCTGCCTGTGAGCCGGATGAGGCTGTTGTAGGTGTGGATGGGTTCAACGGTGGTAAAGGGTGAGTGGTCGAGGGTCGGCGCTTGTCGGCCACCTCGGGTGTGCTGCGGCTTGGATTGCAGCCTGCCCACATCGGCCAGAACATCTTTGAGACAGATGGTCCGTGTCCAAGGGTGGAGTCCGCCGTAGCGCAGGTGCACGCCGGGCGGCACGGTGTTGCGGGTTGTGACAGGATCGGCCGGGTGAGGAAGCTGTTGTCGGTACTGGCCGTGGCTGTGGTGGCCGGGGTGGGTGGATGCGGTGGCCCCACCGCGGTGGGTCAGGCCGATCGGTTCACCCAGGTAGGCGTCAGCATGGAGCCCACAGTCAAGGCGGGGCAAGTCATCACCGTCCGTGCGGTCGGGCGCGAGTACCACCCCCAGCGCGGCGACATCGTCTTGTTGCATCCAGACGGCGGGCAATGGGGCGAGACTACGAAGCCGTTGCTCAGACGGGTCATCGGAGTCGGCGGAGAAACCATCTCATGCTGCAACAAGGAAGGGCAGGTGTATGTCAACAGCACCCCGCTGGAGGAGCCGTACGTGGTCAAAGACGCACCGCGGGGCATGCCGTCGGGGCAATCCTGCGGGACGCGCGATTTCGCCCCTGTGCAGGTGCCGACGGGCACCGTCTTTGTCGTGGGAGACAACCGTGCTGGGTCAATTGACTCCCGGTGTGCCGGACCGACACCAGCGACATCTGTGTACCAGGAACGGTGACCGAGACGGTTTCGCGGCGGCGGCGCCGCGCGCCGCGATCGTGTGTCGTTGCGTTCTTCACTTGGCCAACCCACATCGGACGGGCTACCAGCAGGCGAAAATTGGATAGACCCCCTCGCGGACAGATGAATCAAGCTCGATCACCTTTGGGCTGAGCTGGTTCCGTGTGTGCCTGTTTGCGTCGCTTGATGGCTCGGCGCCGGTTGGCGGAATGAGTCGCGGGTTGCGTCCATTGTTGGGGGTCGGTGTGGAGTGCCGAATCCTGGGACCGTTGGAGTGCCTCACGAATGGGGTGGCATTCCCATAGCCTGGAAACGTCATGCCGCAAAGATCATGCGGCTTCGAGCAGATCCCACTTGTTGCCGGCGATGTCGAGGAACACAGCGATACGGCCGTAGGTCTGGGTGCGAGGGGCAGCAACGAAAACGACGCCAGCATCGAGCATGCGTTGGTAGGTGGCGTCGAAGTCGTCAACGCGTAGGAAGAAACCGACACGGCCAGCTACCTGGTCGCCAACGGCGGCGCGTTGACGTTCTCCGTCGGCGCGGGCAAGCAGGATGCCGGTTTGTGCGCCGGGTGGCCCGACTACGACCCACCGTTTCGGGCGTCCGTCGTTGGTCAACGACGGCGAATCCTCGATCAGATCGAAGTTCAACGCCTGGGTGAAGAACGCGATGGCCGGGTCGTACTCCTCGACCATCACAGCAATAAGATCCAGGTACACGACGGAAGCGTAAGTCAGTCAGGCATCGGTCCGATGCCCCCACCTCGTCTCAACCCGGAACGCCGAGCGGATAAGGTCGCGCAGGCTCCACGATCTGGTTGCCGATGTGCGCACAAGGTGGTCATGACTGATTAGCCAAGCACTAGCCGTAACCACGAATTATGCCGTGACGTCTGCCCAGTTTGGAGCCTGTCACCGCGCGACCAATAGCGAGAGCGGTACAGCGCGTCTGCTGGGGGCTGTTTTCGCCTCAGGTAAGACGGGTACAGGTGTCGCACACGCTCGCACGAGGTGGGCATGCTTTGTTGTCGGTTGCCGAATCCCGAAGCGAAGGAGTTGTCATGAAGATCGTGTGGATCGCTGCGGCGGCGGCGGCCGGATATGTGCTGGGGGCCAAAGCCGGCAGGGAACGGTACGAACAGATCATCGCTTTGGCGCGGGACCTGCGCAGCAACCCAGCCGTCGCCGAGTCCTTCGACGCCGCTGCGGCCGTGGCGCAGCGGGGCAAAGACGCAGTAACTGAGAAGGTCACCGAGGCGGCGGCCAAGGTCAAGGGCGCTGTGTAGGACAATCCTCGTCCGTCGCGTAGGCCAATACGGTTGCCGGCGTACTCTGTCCAGGCCCGCTCCTTTTCGTTGAGGAAACGTCGGCAGGCGTTTCCTCAACACGACCCACGTAGGGCTCGGCCTCCCGCGCTGGATGTGGCATGGACCCGACGGGCCAGCCGCTGCTCGGTCCGGGTCAACTACGGTCGCCCTTGACACACGGCGTCGCGCATCGACGCGATCTTCAACAGGCGCATCGCATTTGGCCAACGTCGAGTGGACAGTTGGGCGCCGGCGTTGGCACCACCGGACCCGATGTGCCAACCTCCGATCATGCCGCCCACGAGAAAGGGCGCAGGCCTGTCATAGCTGTACGTCACGATATCGGCATGGATCAACCGACGCGACGACCACTGCGCAGCCTGGCGGACTATGTCCTCGTCCCATGCGGCACCCATCGAGTGCCCGCCGTGCGCCCGGAGTTGCGGTTGGTGTCAGAACTGGCCCGCAACCGCCCAGACCGTGCCGCGGCGTTGATCGCCCATCTGCGCAGCCACGGCGCCGACCTCGGACTGCTACAACGGGCAATGACTGATCGAGGGCTGGCACCCGACCAGCAACGGCGCGTACTCGACGGGCTCAACTGATCTGCTTGCCAGTCGCTGGACTTCCGGCCGCCCACGGTCACCCTGGGCAAGCGAATGTCGTGACCGGTGATCGAACCGTCCGAGCCTCTGTACGTTGAGGGGTCGCCGACCGAGGCGTTTGGACAGTAGATCTAGCCTTAATGATCGAGGAGCAAAATTTCTCAGTCGGCGGGCGCTATTCGGACTCCATCGACCTCGTGTCAGAACGGAACCCCCGCAGCGAGAGGTGATCGCGAGCGCGATCGCCTACATCTCACCAGCCAAGGGCTGGCGGGTGACCCGACCACGGGATCTTGCGGTGCGTGGGCGACGGCCTCGGCTGGTGTGGCGCGTGCAGCGGTGTCGCTGCGACGAACCGGCTGCCCACGCAAGGTGTTCACCGAGACCGTGGCCGTGGCGGGCGGTGACTCCATGGCGAGCAGGCCAGGGCCGACGAACGGGCTGATGAGGAGGACGGCAAACAGATGAACGTGGTACAGGCAACGGCCGATCAGTAGCTGGGTTGCAGCAACGGCGACGTGGCGTGGGCCTGGCCCTGCTTGCGCAAGCAGGGCCAGATTGCGCGAGCCGTCAGCTGCCGCAGATGCCGTAGGCGGTGATGCTCCAATTGCCTCCGTATCCGCCGAGGATCTCATCAGCCCAGACGGTTACCTGGTCATTGCCGATGATGTTGACGCCGCTGAGCAGTACGTTGCCGTTGCCGGCGACCACCTCGACGCCGGCTCCGTAGAGCGCTTTGCCCGCCGGGCAGCTCCCGCCGACGGACTGGTGCGTGGCGCTGCTGGCCCCCGTGGGAAACGAGACCCGCTGCAGCCCCGCCGGCGTGTTGGCGCAGATCGCGTAGGCAGTGACCGACCAGTCGTTGTCGGTGGACCCGGGCATCTCCACGCCCCGCACCGTCACGGTCTTCAGATCGGCCGAGGGGACGATGTCCTCCATTACGACCTCGGGTACCCCTTCGTTGACCCGTCCCCCTGCACCGATCACGCTGCGGCCGTTGCCGCAGCTCGGCGTGGTGACGTACTGCTGCTGATTGCCGCCTATCTGCTGAACGATCTCCCAGCCGGGCGGCTCCGGAGCGCAGACGGCGATCACCGTGTGCTGCCAGTTCGGGGCGTAGGCGAAGTTCTCCTGCGTGCCGAGCCAGAGCCCGGAGCCGTCGAAGGTGGGCTGCATCCGGAAGATCGACGCGTAGTGCAGGGGCGATCCCGGCGCGGTCAGGTAGCCGCCGCCTCCGGTGACGACAGTGCCATCTGGGCAACTGGCGTCCGTGTGTTTGTCCTGTCCACTGGTCGGGTTCGAGGTTTCCTTCACGACCACCAATCCGGCTGGGTCCGCCGCGGCGGGGGAGGCCGGGCCGAGGGGAATGAGTACGGCGGCCAATGTCACCGCCGTGGCGGCGGCGATACGCGTCCGTCGATGTATGATCATGTTTCCTCCAGTCTTGTGGGCCTCCCAGGGTGCGGTGGGTACGGGCGGAAAATGGCGAGTCTCGAACGTCGTTGAACATGGCGATTGAACATCGTTGAACATGGCGGCTGTCGGGGCCACGACACGGCACGTCCCGCTGCGTGCCGAGAGTCGTTATCTATGTAAATGGGTGACGACCCGCCGTGCTTGAGCTGTCCCGCTGCTACACCAATCGCACCAGCGCAAAGCGCGGCGGCGCTGTGCCCAGGAGCGGACCGATCGCGAGATCGCCGCACGAACAGGATGACCGTGGCACCCAGCGACCGGTTCGACACGCTCATTGGGCTGCTCGGTTCCTCGGCAGAGCAGGGCACACCCTGGCCACGGCCCGGGACCTGGCGGCGGAGAGCTGGCGAAGGCGCCGAAGCTGCGGCCGAGTGGCCCAGGTTTCGGGTACTCGGACCGGTGGAGGCGGCCGCGCGTCAGACGGCATGGCAGACCTGGTCTGGTCAGGGTGAAACCGAAGGCCATCGTCAGGCCATCGTCGTCTCGTCGAGCTACTCATGCTGGCGCTGCACCGATCGGGAGCGACTATGCGCGCCTGTCGCGGCTGCTGAAAAGAACAACGGCCGCAGGCGCAATTGTCAACAGTTGACAACGCGATCTTCAGAGGCGACACCGTTGAGGGGTCAGATGCCGGACCAGCGATCTCTCAATAGTGGAATGTCGCGATGTAGAATCTGCACGCGTCGCTGTCCCTGGCTACGGTGCCCACCGAACTCAGTCGAGCTGGTGGCAGACCGCCTCGACGTTGTTGCCGTCGGGGTCGCGTACAAATGCGCCGTAATAGCTCGGGTGATACTCCGGCCACACTCGCGGCTCGTGCAGCACTTGGGCACCTGCCGCGACGGCCGCCGCGCAGAAGGCATCAACGCAGGCGCGGTCCGCCGCCGCAAAGGCGATATGCGACTCCCTGAAGCCCTCGCCAGTGGACTGCTGGCCGATCCAGAATTGGGGCCGGTTGACGCCGTAGCCAATAGCCGCACTGAATTCCATCACACGACGCACACCAAGCGGCGCTAGGACTGTGTCGTAGAAAGCCGCGCTGGCAACGAGATCGGAGCATTGGATCGAGAGGTGATCGAGCATGGGCTCAGTGTGCCAGGCTCCGCGGTCGATCTGCGGTCCGACCCCCACGCCGCGACGAAACCTGCGTAGGGAACAGACGTACGTGGCCTGGTCTGGCGGTTTCGGATCCCACCACGCGCAAAGATTTATCGTGATTGGGCGCTTGACCTGAGCAACCTTGACCTGGAGGAGATCGCCACTGCGCTGGCAGACCAGACCGACTACGAGCACCCGGTGGCTGATCAACCCGCGGACCGGAGAAGTCGTGTTCTGGACATCCGATACCGGCATCGATGGGCGAACCGCTACCGGATGAGTCGACGGCGGCGGCACTGATCTTTTCGATGCGGTTTCGTTCGGGAACCACGACAGCTGACCAGTAACGCGGTCAGACGCAACGATGAACTCATGTCGCGAGCCGATCACACAAAGTGGATCTTAACCGAAAGCGACTCAATGTCCAGTCAAAGATGCGCCACTCAAATACCGCCGCCGCTATCCGGCAGGTAGTCCGTCACCACGTTGATCGGCGCATCGTCGAGGCTGCTGTGCGTGACACTGCCTTGGTCATCGGCAGGCGCGTCGTAACCCGCCAGGACGCTCGCTGTCGTCGCGACGACAGTCGCGGTCACCAACCGTATGAACCAGCCTGCCACGTTAACTCCTTTCCAAGAAAGCTACAGACACGAATCGTAGGCCGGCACCTGGCGGGACTCCGCTAGAGCACTTCCGCTTATCCGTAGCGTGCCTACGTACAAACGTCCAGCTGAGCGTAGGGCTTGTCACGTCACGAGCTCCATCGAAGCGGCCTGACGGATGGGCCGAAGTCGGCTTCTCCCAGGGATTATGGGCACCTTTCGACCCGACGCCCATTCTCTGCGAGTTGGGGCAGGGCGATGCCGAAAGCGACGCCCCCACCCCGACACCCTCCCCCCGGACAGCGAACCCACGCCGTCGCGGTTCGTCGCCCTGCAGCACCACGCCCGCAGAGGCACTGCCCGCGCCACAGGACCGGCCGCCGTCCACCATCCCGACCGCCCCTGACCGGACTGGCCCTGCTGCTCACCTGCGCCATCCTCGTGCCGCTGGCCAAGCGCTGGCGGCGTTTCCGCCGCCGCAGCGGCCCACTGGCCCCGGCCGACCCGGCCGATGGACCCGGGCGTCTGGCACGACACCCTCGACCGGCTCACCGAGGCGGCCCTGCCCTTCACCCCTGCCGACACCGCCAGCCAGGTCGCCCGGGCCGCACACCGCTTCGGGCTGCGGGTGGCGGCCCCGCCGCAAGCCCTGGCGCTGCTGCTTGACCATGCCGTCTCCGTCCCGCGGCCTGTGCGTGACCTCATAAGGCCTGGCGCCTGGCCGCTGAGGCTGGCAAAGCCTTGCCTGCCAAAACTCTTCCGGCTGCGCCGCCTCCTGGCCGACCCCGACCCGCCCGTCGCGGCGCAAGATCAGCGCCAACACGAGGCCGGCTCGGCCCTTGCGGCAAACACAGCACCACCACACCACAGCACGAACCCTGCAAGGCACGGGGTTCGCCTGCTTACTCATCGATGGCTGTGGTGTTTCTGTTCAGCCATCACCAGTGGCGCCATCGCAGCGTGTCGGCGAGAACCATGCGAAGTATCTTGCCGGAGCGATGTAGATCCGGCATCTGCCCACTACTGAGCCCGAGGTATCGAGACGTCCGCGATGCTAGAGATATTCCACCCAGCCAGGTGAGCACTACACCGCACAGGACTGAAAGGAAGAGAAGGATCAAAATGACCTTCACTATGGAAATGGGCGCACCGCTGGTGCCCAGGATGACCAGCGGCACCACCATTGCGACAGACAGCAGCAAGAGCCTCAGGCCGACCCGGGAGATGCGGTAAGGCAACGATGCCCGGATCTGTTCGAGCTCTGATTCGAGCTCTGAGTCGTTGCTCACCGGGCGCCATTCATCGATGTAGAAACCGTCGCTGCACGATACACCGCCAAAGATCTCAACCGGTAAGACCGGGATGTAGGGGTGTAAAGGTCACGCCGAGCCCAAGAAGCTGCTATACCGGCTGCTGCACACCGCCGCCCGCAATCGTGTCCACCGGACGGCGAATCCTATTACGCATCAACGCTTCCTGGCCCTAGATCGCCGACCTGAATCACGCGTACGACCGTCTGGTACGACTTGTCCGCCCAGCCACCTGACCACTCGTCGACCCCAACCCACCGACCGCAGTCAAGGAGGACACCGGCAGACACGCCGGGCGGTACCACATACCCCCCACACCCCAACCAACGACAAACTTCAATTATGAAGATCGCCAGACGCATCGATCATCGACAGCGAATGACCGAGGCTAACCGAGATCAGGCAATGATTCGCCTCGCCTTGGCGCCCGGCGATTCTCCAGCCAGAATCCATAGTCTCGCAAGTATGTCGCCAGCCCCTGACTCAGGTGGCTCGCGTAGTCGCTGAGCCCGCGCGCATTATCTCGTTCATCGGCACGCTTACTGACCGACCATCGGCGCGCCTGTCCCACTCGCCGCGCATGTGAGCCGCTTGTCCGAGTTCTCTCCCCTCGTAGTTGGCCACCCGCAGTCGCGACGACGCCGCCACCGTCGGCATCGGATCCCAGTACACGGGGCAGGCTAACAAGGCGTCGGGCCAGTCAACCAGACGAGTCAGCAATGGCGGCGGAAACACCGCCGCCGACACTGCGAGCGGCAACAGGACGACGAAGCCCCAGCGTGGACGCCGGTGTCGATCCCACGGACGAGGATGACTTCAAACCAGTAGCTGACCCTTCGAGGGCCCGGCCGCGAAATGGCGACGTACGGCTAGCGGGCCAAGGGGCCGTCGGATACCGCACGGGAAGGTCCGGCTTCCGGCGGCCCGATGATCACCGAAGCTCAGGCCGCCTTGGGTCGTTATCGCCTCGTGGTACGGCCGCGCGGCGGCAGAATGAGCCCCAGGGCTATCATGGCCACCGCCAGAATCAAATGCAGCCAGTTGTCCGCGGTGTTGAGCGGTACGAAGTTGGCGGTCGAATTGTAATCGATGACCAACCCGTAGATCAGCAGAACGAGGTAGACGACGCCCCCACCGATCAGAAACGCACGAGCCCCCGCGACCGTGCGCGCCATCAGCAGGCCGACGACGCCAAACAACAAGTGCACAATGTTGTGCAGGATCGACACCTGGAAGATGCCGAGCAGTTTCGCCTCGGACTCGTGTCCGGCAAACGCCATGCTGTCGTAGTCGGTAGTGATGCCCGGAATGAATCCCAGGATCCCGACGAGCAGGAATACGACACTGGCCACCATTGCGGCGGTTTTCACCAGCGGCCGGGTCTCCGCCTCGGTTACGGCCCGATCATAAGTTCTGGACATGGGCCCTCCTCCTTAGGTGAGACGGATCTTGTGCCCCCGACGGTGTGGCCTAAACGCCGACAAAGACGCTTCGGCGCAGATTTCGAACGGCATGTCCACGCTGGCACGGTGGTGATGGGCCAAAGCGCTGGCAATCTGGACGTGGCCACCTCACGTCGCGGCCGGCCGGCGTGTTTAACGGCAAAGTCGGCGAAACGCGCTCATGCGGCGACCGGCTTTTGGCGTCCGATCGACGAGGTGAGGTGCCGCCGACGGCGTCTTGAGGTCAGAGCGGGCCGCGTCGGCTGCCGGTGTAGTACTCGAACGTCAGTCCACAGGCGGTCAGCAGGCAGGCCACCAGGCCGACCCCGACCAGCCAGAATTGGCCGTAGGCGAGCCCATACCGGCCACGGTGCCTAACGCGATGCCGAGAGTCAGTAGCTGGCAGGGCTGCAGAATTCTACTTCGCCAGCAGCGTCGGCGATTTCTCTGTCCGGACGGTCTTCTGGCCGCGGATCTATTCGCCCGGCGACGAATGCAAGTACATGCCGCACATGGCGCACAGGATGCCGGACAGGATCAGTGCGAGGGTGCCCTGTACGGTGCCGATACTCGTTCGTTGGCCTCGACCTGCGGCCCAGTGATGGCTCAAGCTGCTCGTGAGTACTCGTTTACCGTGCCGCCGAGGACTCGTCTTCGCCTCACCGGTGCATCGATCGCGACGGCCGCGTCTGGGTCGTGGTCGGGTGGGTGGGTGCTAATTGATGCTCTGATGTGGACGGTAATCGTTGAAGTGACGCTCATAGGCGTCGAGCACGCTAGTTTGGCGGTCGTACTAATGCTTGTGCCGCGGCGTTGCGGGATCACGGCACTACGAGGAAGATCACCGACGGGGATTCCGTAGTCGCGCAGAAACATCACTCCGCGACTGCTGAAGTCCTCAGACTATGGTCGGTGCAGATCCTTAACGCGCGGCCACGGTGGATGCGGTGGCACAGACGCAGAACCGGTTACCCTCCGGGTCAGCCAGCACCACATAGTCGTCCTCGGGGTCATGGTTGTCACGCACATGCCGGGCACCCAACCCGATGAGCCGCGCGACTTCAACCGCCTGATCGTCGGTGTACAGATCCAGATGCATTTGGTCCCGGGCACTCACCGGAGCCTGGGCGACCTGTAACGATAGAAAGACCCGGTCACCGCCTAGGACACGGAATCTGCCGCCCTCGGTAAGCGGGCCTGCGGTCAGATGCAGTGCCTGGCACCAAAACTGTGTCAGCAGTTCAATGTCGGCGCAGTTGATGACTACGGCGCCGATGCGGATGCTCATGCCCCCTTTCTATGCCGTGCCGTCGAGCGCGGCAAGTACGGACTCCGGCGCCGAGCGCGCTAGGGATCCGAGCCATCTGACAGCGAACGACTTCGCCCGTTTCGCCATGCCGATATCGCGAGCGTCGGCTACAGCCTCACTCGAGGAACCTTAACAGTACGAGCGATGTCTGGCGGCACGGCATTCCTGGTGGACGCCCGGATCTGGCGGAGGGGGTACCTCGGAGCGCGTCCGTGTGTCATGATCGGCTGCGATGAAAAGCGAGGACTCCCAGACCGTTCTAGGCGAGGCACGCCGGCACCACCTGAATCAGGTGAACAGTGTGCTTCGTCGCCCTGGCATGTACGGCAGGGATGAGAGGGGGAATGGCTGTTGTCGGAGGCAATGGCCGCCGTGACGGGAAGCTGACGCTGTGGTGGGCCGAGCGCGACCGGCTGCGCCAACGCGGTGCGTTCACCGCGACAGGCGTCATGGGTGCCTACAGCAACATCCTGCCGGCCCACGCGTTGCGTGATGCCACTGCCTCCGTTTACGCCGAGATCGCTCATCGTGGCATGGAGCGCGGTGTAGGCGTTGCCGCTGGTCCGTTTCCCCAGGCCGCCATCCGAACCCTGCGTGCG
>Ga0075418_10005244_pt1 | contig 14671 bp, 18 predicted proteins | sample SoiMetdeltSBSDD2_FD_81776 | JGI IMG/M metagenome (GOLD analysis project Ga0075418, IMG submission 81776) | Bulk soil microbial communities from a Populus tree surrounding site in Tennessee, USA - Soil MetaG P. deltoides SBSDD2 | ecosystem: Environmental > Terrestrial > Soil > Tree plantation...
AGAAAAATCCGGCGCTTTTCTATTTTTTAGACCTTCTGTTGGTGATTAGCTTTCGTTACGTTACTTTTGCAGCTGAATTTTTTAATTTGTACGGCAAAATCCGTACAGCCTTTAAATCAAACATTTATGAAACAGGATATTCATCCAAAAAATTATCGGTTAGTGGTTTTTAAAGACATGAGCAATGGTCATAGTTTTTTAAGCCGCTCAACTGCGGGTTCAAAGGAAACAGTTAAGTGGGAAGATGGAAACGAATATCCCTTTGTTAAACTGGAGATATCTAACACATCTCATCCTTTCTTCACCGGTAAGAATATGTTGGTTGACACAGCAGGTCGTATCGACAAATTCAAGAAGAAATATGAAAAGAAAAAATAAATTCCTAAATTAGGATTGTTATTAAGTTTTTGTTTTTCATGGCTATACTTTAGTCCCGGAGATTCTTCTTCGGGGCTTTTTGTTTTTTTTAAAATCTTTTAGCTTTACCGGATGCCCGCTAAAATCATTTTTACTGAAGAATTTTGTCAGCCGGAAAACCTTTATCCCTTTACTCTTACTAGGCAAATACAGGATATAAGAGTAGGCATTCTTACCATCAGGGAGAAATGGGAACAACTGCTAGGGATAGAATCTTTCGATCGAATGGAAGATGATTATAAAGATCTTGATCGTTCGATAAAGCTTGAAACGATAGATGAAAATGATGTTTGTTTTCTTATTCATGGAAACATCCTTCCAACTCCAAAACTCGTTAAGACACTTAAGAAATTAAAAGATGGAGAATTCATTTCGGTAAATGGTCATACAGGTGTGATCTTCAGGTTTTCAAAAAAAGAAATACCCGATCCAAACAAAATAAAAGTTTCCAAAGCAATTACCATACGTGAAGATGTAAAGAGTGTGCATTTTCCCTGGGATATTTTTAAGCTCAATGATTATGCGATCCGCGAAGATTTCGAGCTATTGACCCAAAAGAGAAAATCCCAAAAGATCTCAAAAACAAATAACACAGTTAAGCCAGGAAATATTTTTATAGAAAAAGGCGCAGCAGTAGAAAGTTGTTTTTTAAATGCATCCGATGGCCCTATTTATATTGGAAAAAATTCACTGATCATGGAAGGGTCCGCTATCCGCGGGCCTTTTGCATGTGGCGAAGGTGCCGTGATAAAAATGAACTCAAAAATATATGGCGCCACTACCGTTGGTCCATATTGTACCGTTGGTGGAGAGATCAAAAACTCTGTATTTTTTGCTTACTCAAATAAAGCTCATGACGGATACATCGGCGATTCGGTAATAGGAGAGTGGTGCAATCTTGGCGCCGGCACTGCAAATTCCAACATGAAGAATAATGCAAGCATAGTCAAAGTATGGACGCAAAAAGGAGAGATGAATGCCGGTCAAAAATGCGGCGTCTTTATGGGCGATTATTCCAAGACTGCTATCAATACTTCGATCAATACCGGAACCGTGATGGGTGTTTGCAGTAATGTGTTTGAGAAAGGTCTTACTCCTAAATATATCCCGAGCTTTTCCTGGGGTTGTGACGGTGTACAGCGCTATCACCTTGATAAAGCGATTGCAGATATTGATAATTGGAAAAAACTCAAAGGTCATGCGATAACTGAGAATGAAAAAACAATATTAACCTATATCTTTAAAAACTACTAAAACCAAATCATGCGTACACAAATTGCAGCGGCTAACTGGAAGATGAATTTAACTTATCAGCAGGGAGAAAAATTACTGGATGATATTCTTGCAGCAGAGATCAAATTGAAGAACCATCAAAAAACAATTTTTGCAGTTCCCTTTCCGTATTTAACAATGACACGTAGTGAGGTAGCCGATGAAATAAACTACTATGCGGCTGCGCAAAACTGTTATCATAAAAAATCAGGTGCTTATACCGGCGAAATTTCCGCGGAAATGCTTCATTCGTTGAATATTAACTATTGCATTATTGGCCACAGCGAAAGACGAGAGTATTTTTCTGAAACAAATGCCATGCTTGCAGAAAAAGTAAACCTTTGCCTTGAAAAATTCATCACCCCAATTTTTTGCTGTGGTGAGGCTTTGACGATTCGCGAAGCCGGAAGCCAGAATGTATTTGTGGCAAAACAACTCAGCGAATCACTATTTCACTTGTCGGCGGAGCAAATGAAAAACATTGTGATCGCTTATGAGCCAATATGGGCGATTGGAACGGGTAAAACTGCAACAACGGACCAGGCACAAGAAATGCATGCTCATTTGCGTTCTATTTTGGCAGGCCAATATGGTGAAGGTATTGCTCACCAAATCCCAATTCTTTATGGCGGAAGTGTAAAAGCAAATAATGCGAAAGAATTATTCAGTTGTCCTGATGTGGATGGTGGTTTGGTTGGTGGCGCTTCAATCGTTGCTGCTGATTTCATAGAGATCATTCGTTCAATGAAATAATAGGTTATATCTTCTCAATATTATATTGTCATCAGCAGAAAGAAACAGATACTGTTAAGCATTCTGAATATACGTGTAATTGTGAACAATAAGGAGATCTACCCGTTAACAAATGATGAACCTGTCGTCATCGAAGTGCACGATACTCACCCAAAGATCGTGGTGACTGACGGATACCATTTTACAAAACCGATTGAGCTTGTCTATAAACAACCCAGCTATTATCATTTTAAAGTGGTTTGTGCAATTGATGATATGCAGTTACTGGGAAATTTTTTTATCCTGGTTCTTTTTTACTTACTTGGATTTTTGACCAATGTATTTATCTTAAAACTCCTGAGTTTTGTACCGATCGTTTACCTGTTATTTGCGTATTATATCGACAGGCGATCATTTCTACAGATAAGACAAGACAGGTCATTGCGGAGTTCCAACAGGCGATAGCAATTCTACTTTTTCAAAGTCGTTTAGCTTTTCAAGATCAAGCACAGTTGTTCCGCGTTTTTCATCAGCGTGATACATGAGCGTGAATCTGGCACCCCAAACAACTTCAGAAGCTACGTACGAAAACCGCTGAACTACAGTATTCGAAAAAACCTCATCAAAGGCCTTTACAAAAACCAATGCTTCCATCTTGGCATTCATCATGTCTGCATGGTTAAAATTATAAAGTGGGCTTTTTTCGTTGATGGGATGAACAATTGTCCAGCTCAGTGCCAGCGAATTGATCTTTGATATCTCCAGGTCAAGATTATAAAAACGATTCATCATTTTCCCGTTCTCTTCCACCTGCATGGCGAGATTGATCTTTACTTCTGCCTCTGACAAAAAATTGTTTTTATATGGCGCCATCCGAAACATCAGTGCTATACCGTCTTTATATGGAGCGATCAGTGCATTATGGCTAAACCGCAGATATGCCCTCGGTCGTGAGAACCTTCCATAAAACAAGCCGGTGGCAATTGCAAAGCTTAGAAGACCAAGAAAGGCTTCTATAGTAGACACAGCGCTTGCTGCAAAACCAATCGGACTTATGCGCCCATAACCAACTGTAGTAAAGGTTTGTGCGCTGAAGAAAAATACCTCGGAAAAATTTTTAAGTGAGTTCCCTTGTTGAACCCCGGCAAGATGATCAATTCCTATTGAATAGTATATACCGGCAAAGAGCAGATTAACGATGATGTATACGGTCAGAAGAAAAAAAAGGAATTTAGGTGCTGGCATGGCAAGCATGGTATGATACCAACTGTACCTGCTCAAAAGCCCAACACCTCTTTTAATTACATTAGCAGTGCCTGTTTGCCTGTTATAAAACCGCCCGCTCCGGTTCTCACTGTTCGTACCAAAACCAGTATTGAGATCAGATTGGATATCTATTTTTCTTTTAAGTATTGCCATTACTATTGATTAAACAGTTGATTATTCTGCATCTTTTTATTCCTGTGAACAAACAAAACATTCCTTGTTTGATCTATTTTTTCTCCAGCTTTCAAAAGTGCCCCACTATCCAAAATTATGAATGCATCGAAATTAAGATTGTTCAAATAATCTAAAATATCCTGAGATGTTAGTTTAAACATGGCAAGTGTTTCGGGGTTTAGCTCTACAATTATCAGGGGTTTGAATTGGCTTAGTACCTGCTTCATACCTTTTATTACGGCTAATTCACTGCCTTCCGTATCAATTTTTATCAAGTCAATTTTTGATAACCCAAAAGTCTTAAACCAATCGTCAACGCATAAGACTTTTACCTTCTCAGCTTTACCGGAAAAATTTTCTGACGGTTGAAAAGATGACATGCCAAGGTTATCCGGGCCCGAAAGAAATATCTCTTTTTCTTCATTGATTTCACCTAATGCAGCATTGATCGCAATTACATTTTTGACTTTATTTAAGCTGACATTTTCCTGAAGCTTGTCAAACAACTCTTTCACCGGCTCAAAAGCTACCACTGTTGACGAAGCTTCTTTTGTGGCGGCCAATAATGAAAAATACCCAATGTTAGCACCGATATCCAAAAACACATCCCCGGGTTTTAAGACTTTTCTGATAAGATCACCAACTTCCCTTTCATAATGTCCATACCAGAATAACTGTTGTTGTATATGCTCGGTTGGGTTTAAATACATGAAAAAGCCGTTCGCAAGTTTTTTCTTATAGATTTTGTCTGCAATATTTAACCATTTTGCTATCCGTAAAAAATACTTGAGTCCCCTGTATGGAAATGAGAATTGCCTTGTGTAAGCGCTCACTAATTTGTAAAACATAGAGGTTATTAAGTATTTTGGATAAAATTATATTTTATTTGCATAAACTAAATTCGTGCAGCTTTTACTTCGGGGTTTTATTTTCAGAGTGATCTTTACTGGCATAAGTTTTTTGATCAGCTTACTGATCGCAAAACTTGCAGGTGCCGACCAATTTGGCACACTCTCCTTAATGATCGTCAATGCAGCACTAATACACATCATTACCGGCTTGGGCACAGATGCGGCAATTGTATGGCATGGCATGACAGGAAAAAATTTTAGCCGGGATAAAATATTTTCTTTTACCCTGATCACTACCGGGATTCAGTTGGCATTTTTCTACATCATCACCATCCTTGCCTATTTTTTATTGGGACATACCTTGCTTGGAGGCAGTGAAGATCTGGGTATTTTTTTTGCAGAGGTCATTTATTTTACCGGGCTGGTTTTACTGGATAAATTTCTGTCTCTGTTTTACTCACAACAGGAAGCAAAACTTTGTAATAAAATCCTGTCCGTAGTATCTGCGATCCTATTCCTGGTAATTCTCGGGATATGGATGACCAATAAACAATTTTTGGCTACGCACCCCATCTGGATCTACAGCCTATTTGTTTTCATTCCTGCCTTTGTCTTGTCGCTTTATTTCATTTTACGATATAATCCTTCTTTTACAAATATTTCGCAGGAAGAGATGAGGTCCTTCTCTTCATTTTCCGGAATAGTCTTATTAACAAATATTATCCAGTTCATCGCATTCCGAGCAGATTACTGGCTTATCAGTATTTACCATGATCATTCCTCGGTGGGTGTGTATGCGCAGGCTTCTAAATTTGTTCAATTATTGTGGATCATCCCTGGAATACTTGCGGGATTGATAACGCCGGCACTAAAAAATCAAGATCAAATCTTAACTGACAAGGAGTTTGCCTCTGTTTGCCGGGTTACTTTATTTACTCATGTCATACTTAGCCTGTTCCTGGTGGGAGGGGCGTTAATGATCTATTTGTTTTTTCTGCCACCAGTTTATTTTGAAGGATTCCTTTCATTACTGATAATGATCCCGGGTTACCTGATCTTTATCATGACAACCCTGCTGGCAGCCTGGTTTTCTGCAAACCGGTTATTAAAGGTTAACTTTTATGGTTCACTTATTTGCTGTGCGCTGATGCTTTTACTGGATATTATGCTGATACCCTCATTAAGTTATAAAGGAGCGGCAATTGCAAACCTTATTGCCTATGGATTAACAACAGTTTATTTTATTTATCGTTCAATGGCAATTATGAAAATGTCATTCAAAGATTTTTTTACCATTAAGAAAAGTGATTTTGATTTATTTTCAGGTCGAATTCTTGTAGCCGGCAATAAAAACGCATGAAGCATATTCTTTACTTACCCAGTTGGTTTCCCAGTCGGAGCAGTCCTTATCCCGGGGATTTTATAAAAAGACATGCTGAAAGTGCTTCACGTTATAATCGCATCACAGTTTTTTATACAGCCATTGACGATTCAATCAAAGTGCCGGAAATCTCGGCGGAAAAGGTTAATGACAACCTGAGCATCTGCATTTACTATTATCCATCACTGAAAAGTGCGTTATCATCAGTTGTAAACGGTGTGAAAAGATTTAATGCGCTCCGTAAAATGTATAACCAGGTATTCACAAAAGCTTCACCGGATCTTATTCATGTCCATGTCGCTTACCCCGCAGGCTTGTTTGCATTATACCTCAAAAAAAGAAAAGGCTTAGAGTATATCATTTCGGAGCATGATGGAATTTATATGCCTGGCTATGATCATCATCATGTGCCCGGAAGTTTTGAAAGAAAAATGGTGCCGGTAATTTACAGGAATGCGAAACGGATCCATGCTGTATCAAAAGACCTTGCCAGGGCATTGATGGATCTCAGGCTCGCAGCAACTCCTCCGGTTATTATCCCCAACGTAGTAGATACCGAAATTTTCAATTTCAGGCAAAGGGAAGGGAAGAATACTTTCACTTTTATTCATGTTTCATCATTAATTAATCAAAAGAATCCGGAAGGAATGCTTGAAGCATTTTCATTGGTAAAAAAAAACAGAGCCGATTTTAAACTTAAAATAATAGGTCCAAAAAAAGAGAAATTCATCAAATTAACTAAACAATTATCGCTGGAGAATGAGATCGAATTTGCCGGCGAGATCCCTTACGCTCATGTGGCGAAAGAGATCAGTAATTCAGACGCAATGGTGCATTTTACCCGCTATGAGACTTTTGGTTGCGTCATTGCTGAATCGTTATGTTGTGGTGTTCCAGTTATTGTCAGTAATCTTGATGTAACCAGGGAACTTGTAACTGACCAAGTGAATGGCTTGTTGGTTAAAGAAGCTGATGTTCGTGACCTGTCTGATAAGATTCTATATTTCATGGAGAAGAACTTCAAAATAAATTCCCAGGTTGTTGCAGAGGAGAACCGGCAAAAGTTTAATTACACGAGAGTGGGGAAGATGTTTGATGATTTGTATCATTCGCTGGACTGATCATTTTTTGCCAACGATATTGAAACCAAAAGTATCTGTCGTTGTTACTCTTACTTCGTTAAAATTTCTTTTTGTAAACCATGAAGCGGCTTCCTCGTGCGTATGTTCCCAGCGAAATTCGGGAGAGAACCAATCCATAATGGCAATCATCATTTCCCGGGCATTCTGTTTATTTCCTTTCATTCTTTTTATTATATAACTGGCAGGAAACAACGTGCACAGATACAAGTAATATTGAAATTTAATTGGCAGCTTTGAGGTAAATCGCCTAACGAAATTAAATGTGTTGTGAATAAAATTACTTCTTGGATGATACAACCATACGCTCAGCTTTCCACCCTTTTTTACACAGGGTTCAATTTTTGAGAATGTCAATTCACTGTCATTGGTGCAAATAAGAACGCCACTACTGTGAACGATATCAAATTTACCTGGTTGTAAAGGCGGATACTGAACATCGGCCTGCAGAAAGAAAGCGTTCTCTTCCTTGTTATTTGCGTTTGCTCTTTCAACGCTTTTACTCAAGTCCACTCCAATGACAGTTGCGCCGGTGCGGGCTATGTATTGATTCAATTGGCCGTTCCCACAACCGGCATCGAATATTAATTTGTTTTGCAGAGAAGCTATGGTTTCACTTGTTTCTCTTAAAAATCTATCCAGGAGATCTTCACCCTTTAACTCCCATGTTTTGTCTGCCTGGTAGTTAAATAAGCTCCATTCTAATTCAAAACTTTTTTTCGTACGCTTATTTTTCCTTACCACATCATCGATCAGGAGCCTGTATTTATTTAACAAGTTGTCCCTTTTATCGTCGTAATCAGGAAGATGCTTTTCTAAAAATTCTTTATAATCGAGAAATGATTCGATCAAAAGACGTGGAACCCCATCGATAATAGGGTAGAACCAATCGCTGTCTGCATACAAAATCCCATTGCTGATGATCTCTTTATCTCCATTGCTGAATGGTTTGGTTTTAACGTCTATCTTATATAAGCGCAACGGCGAATGGGTAACCGGGCAAACGAGAAATAGCAAATATTTTTCCAGCATATCCGAATGACTATCCTTTCAGTTTATTGACCAGGTCAATATATTCCTGCATAGCAGTTTCCTTTGATTTACCTTTTAATGCAGCCCATGCATCATGCTTTGCCTTATTTACAAAGTCAAAAGCATTTGAAGGTGGGTCGGTATTCACATCGCCGGTGGTAGCCTGTTTATATAATGAATATAGTTGAAGTAATACCTCATTAGAAGGTTTTTCACTTAGCGTTTTACTACCCGCAACGGCTTCTTCAAATTGTTTTTGCAGATCCATCAATTTGTTATTTAAAGCGAAAGTATGAGTTTACCGCTAATCCATCTACATCAAATAATCCGGTAATTTTGAAAAAAATGCCATGAAAAAGTTGTTTACCCTGACTGCAATTCTCATTAGCAGTTTCGGTTTATTCAGCCAGGAAAATAAGTTTACTAAAGAAATAAATGAACAGGTTTGGAAGCCGTTCATTACAGGGTTTTCGACAGGCGATGATGAACTTTTCAAATCGGTACACAGCAAGGATATTGCCCGTATTGAACAGGATAATAAACGAATTCTCGATTACGATAAATATTTCAGGAAAGTACCCGATAGTATTAAAGCAAAATGGTCAGATTGGAAAAAGTATATCGAGCTCCGGTTTACACAAAGGATTGCCAGCAACGATCAGGCCTTTGAAGTTGGCTACTACAGAACTACCAGCATCAATACAAAAACGGGAGAAAAGAGGTCGGGAGTAGGCAAATTCCATGTGTTGTTGCGTAAGGAGAATGGCAAATGGAAAATAGTAATGGATGCCGACACAGCCGAAGGCGCTTCGGAAGAAAACTTCAATAAAGCGATGGCAATGGAGGAGTAATCCTGTTTATTTTCCATTGGAAGACAGGAATTCTTATTAAAAAAACCGAACTTTATAACAAACCATAACGCATGCGTACCGTACTTGAATTGCTGAGAAGCAAACCCGTTGTTTTTAATACCATTGATGCAGATGCACTGGTAATTGATGCGCTGCAAATGCTGAATTCGGTGAACCTTAGCTATCTCGTGGTTAAGAAAGGCGATGAATTCAAAGGCATCTTCTGCGAACGAGATTATAGCCGGAACGTGATTCTTAAAGGCCGTTCAAGTGCAAGTACAAAAGTGCACGAAGTAATGACAACTGATCTGCCGATTATTGAAGTGACCAGCACGGTCGAACAAGCTATGAATCTTATGATCGTCCATAAAGGCAGGTATTTACTCGCTTATGATGACCAGCAATTTACCGGCGTTATCACGATTCACGACTTGCTTCGCCAGGTTCTGTCCAATAAAGAAGCCGTATTCGATCATTCCATGGCCGAGCAATTGCTTAGTCATGAAGAAGGTAGAAAAATATATTGATGGGCTACCAGCTACTGAATATTTTCTTTTTTGTATTTCACACTACTCTTGTTTTGTTTAATTGTTTTGGCTGGGCCTGGAAAAAAACCCGCCGCTGGAACCTGGTTACCTTATTATTAACGGCAGGCTCCTGGTTTATTGTTGGTATCTGGTATGGGTGGGGTTATTGCTTTTGCACAGACTGGCATTGGGATGTGAGAGAAAAAATGGGCTTGCATGATCATTCAAATTCTTACATACATTTTCTTTTACTAAAACTTACCGGGATAAATTTTGATAAAGATCTTGTGGACAAGGTAACATTGATCGTTTTCCTTGTTTCAATAGTGCTTAGCTTATGGTTGAATATATCTGATTATAAAAAGCGCAAAAAATTACCGCCTCACATGGAACAAGACGGTAATTTTAGGTTCAATAAATTGGCTAACAATATTAAGCGCCGATAGATTCAGCTTCCACAATAGTGGTAACTTCTTCTTTCCTGCTTTTATCTTTCTTATTTTTTAGATATAGATCGTTTGCAAGAAGCTTGCTCGCACGTTTTACAGCGGCTTTAAATTTTTTTTCTTTGATCCCAGAGTGAAATTCCTGCAATGCAGTTTCTATCCTTGACGCAAGCATTCTACGAAAATCTTTCCTGGTCCTTTTGTTTGTAGCAGTTCCATTTGTGTTATCCATGATAAATGTTTGAATGATTAAGTTAAGAAAATCATGCAACAAAAGTGCCCAACCCCGGCAATTTGCTTCCTAAAAGTTATTTTCCTTTAACTTTCTCATGCCTATCGCGACGAGGATACAGATAGCGCCAGCGCTGAACCACAACCATTTAAACCCCAAATGTCCTGCCAATTGTGAACCCGCTAAAGGGCCAAAAGTTTGAGCAGCGGACCAGGCCATGGTATATAAAGCCGCATATTGGCCCCTATTGCCGGGCTGGGTCCTTGCGATCCAAAAACTATTCATAAATGGCATGGAAAAAATTTCCCCAAATGTGAGCAGCGTTATGGCAGTAAAGGCAAGCGGCGGGCCCATTCCCGGGATATTGAACATAAGGAATGAAACACCGACAATACTAACTCCAAATGAAATGTATGACAGGTTTCTTCGCCTGCCTTCGAGCTTATAAATAAGCACCATTTCGAATACAGCAATGATGACTCCGTTTATGGCCAACAGAAAGCCGATGAGTGGCTCCGAAAAGTGGAGTTCTTCATAAAAAAATGCAGAGAGATTATTGAACACCTGGAAAAAACAGGCTGCAAAAAAAATGGTCAACATGATAAACAAAACGTACATCCTATCCTTATATGGTGATGATGGCTTGACGGCTCGTTCATTTTGATGATCATCCTGTTTGTAATTCACTGGCTTTAAAAAAATCCAGATTAGAATCGCCGCTAAAATATTGGTGGTTCCATCAACATAAAACAGCAAACTATAATCGATATGTGCAAGTACTCCGCCCATGGAACTTCCTACAGCCCACCCGATATTAATAGCAAGCCGATTTAGCGCATAGGATCTTGTACGGTTTTCGGGCAAACTGTAAAAAGCTACTGCTGTTGAATTGGCCGGGCGAAATGCTTCATTTATAAATGCAAGCACATATGTAAATGCACATATCAGCCAATATGTTTTCATTTGCGCTAGCACAAAAAACATGATACCGCCGCCGATCAAAGTAATAAGCTGAACAGGATAAAAACCAATTTTATCAGTAAGTCTGCCTCCAAAATACGCTCCGCAAAAGGCACCGAACCCAAAAAATGCCATTACAAATCCTGCCATCTGCACACTGTAACCCATCCGTATCATGTACACTGTCATAAAAGGAACTACCATCGTTCCGCTACGATTGATCAGCATTACTACGGAAAGCAGCCAGGTGGAACGTGATAATCCGGTATAGGCATTTTTGTATGTGGTGAAAACAGGTAGCAGCATACAGCAGATGCAAATGTACCGTTTGGCCAATTTTGATAATTATCAAAACCGTAAAGGTTTTTTGATTAGATATTTTTATCTACATTTAAAAACTAAAACCTAACGAATGAAAAAAATCTATGTATTCATCGGGATGGCCATATTAAGTCTGGGCCTTACTTATTGCTCATCTGCTAAAAAAGCGGCAAAGGAGGCAGCTGCTGCAGCTGCCGCAAAAACAACTTATACTGCCACGGTCGCTCCGATCATTTCGACAGCATGTAACCCCTGCCATATCTCGGGCAAAGGCAACAAAAAGCCATACGATAACTATGCAAATGTGAAAGCCGATATTGATGACATACTTCGTCGTATTCAATTGAACCCCGCTGACCGCGGATTTATGCCATTTAGACGAGCTACCCAACTAGGTGCAGATACCATAGCGATCTTCCAAAAATTCAAGGATGACGGGGCTTTAGAAAATTAAACAGTTGCCAATAATTGAAAAGGTCTTTAGTTGAAGGCCTTTTTTTATGAGACCATTTTTTCCAAAACGATCATTTGAAGTCGTTGCGTTGGCACACCAAAGCGTTCATCAACAGGGAAAGGAAGTACCCTGTCAGTTTTTTTATAACCATGTCTTTCATACCATGCGATCAGGTCCTGACGAATTGTGATGACCGTCATATATATTGAGGCGCATGATCTTTCTTTTGCATACTCGTCTGCAGCATTTAAAATCTTTTTGCCAATGCCTTTTCCCTGCGTTTCGGGTGACACTGCAAACATGCCGAGATAAAGGCGCTGTTTTTTCTTATGCAGCAGCACACACCCGACGATCACACCGTCATCAACATATTTAAGAAAAACAGCATCGGGCTCCTGCATTAACCTTTTTACCGTTTCTTCATCAGTTCTTTTATTCCCGACAAAGAGGTCACCTTCGGAGGTCCATCCTTGTTTCGAGTTTTCGCCGCGATAGGCATTATCCATCAATGCAACCAAAGCGGGCACATCGGTTATGTCAGCGATCTGTATTGACATGAAATGAAGGTAGCAACAATTGGCGGTCAAAAATTCTTGGCTGAAGTGGCACGGATCTTCGACCTGTTCAATCGTTGGCCATAATCATTCAACGCGTAAACGAGATAAAGTTCCTTAATACCGTAAGCGCCGGCGGTTTTTGGATAGGCATAAACGTATTCGAGCCGGAGGCGATTGGTCTTCCACAAAAAATCATTCTTATAAAAATTGACAGAAGCCGAACTATCAGGGTTTTTCTCATTTGTGGTAAAATTCTGTGTCGGTTTGCCAAACGCACCATTTAATGCCTCAAGAAGCTTCTCATAATATTCGGGTGAAATTCTCACAATAATCTTTCCCAGCGTGTCTCTCGCATAGAAAAGTTCGATCGCCTTTACAGGTATATCGCCGATCGATTCGTTAACATAACCAACATTTACCTTGTCTGAACCTTCAGGGTCCTTAGTTTTTACACCTTGCCCGAGCACGAATTTCGATCCGAGTTTATATTTCTTAAAGCCATTATTATCATCAAGGCTTTTCAGGCTTTGGCCGGTTACTGAGGAAGCAATAAGGCATAAAAGGTAAATAGATAACAAAGTGTATTTCATAATGAAGGGCTTAATTTTGAAATCAATTTAATACAAGAATCGTGCAAACAGCATTTAGACACAGCACCTGTCAATAAAATCCTGTAACCTGTCTGAATTTAGCGGTGTCTTAAGCGTAAAAATTAAAAAATGAGGGGTCTTTTTGTTGACGCGGTTGGTCAAACTTCCAAGGTGAATGCAGGTGAATGGAAGAAGTTGAAAAGAAAGAAATTGGCTGGATAACCCGTTTAATAGTCAGAATACTCAGTTGGATACAAAAAGCTAATATCAATATGCGAAACATTGTGCTGGTATTCGGGCATCGATGATAGTTTTTTCCAATATGGATCATTTCCAAATGCCTTCCAATTCGCATCCCTTGCTGGTTTGTTTTCATGACAGGTCATATACATCAGGTTTGGCATTTTACCTCCGGCAATTACTTCGCCGTAAAAGCTTGCATTAAAGTTTAAGCGCCGGAATAAGCCGATCTCATCACCCTCATTGAACATCTTCACCTTGTTTTGAAAAATTTTTTCTGTTGCACTTTCATAGCTGCGTAATTCATAGATCCGCTCCTTTCTTGCCCCACTCAATTTCGGTAATTGAAGTTTTGGTGCCAGGGCAAAAGCCTGAAGGATGATCGTTTCCATTCGACTATAGGGTGGTGTATTGTAACCGGCATTGATATATTCGGCGCCATTTGAATTATATTCTTTATCGTTATTGAGTTTTGAATTTATTTCCACTATCTCATCCGCTGCTTGCATTGGAATAAGGACTAATAACAATTTATCAGCAATAGTATCATTTGAATGACTTTTGAAAACCCCGATATTCCTGCTATTCATTTTATGCAAAGCCGGAAGCAACGCATTTTGTAGGTAGTTGTCCAGCATTTTTTCCTGTGAAGCATTGCCAAAATGATAAATCGTGAGTTGGTAAAACTCTCTTTGTGGTTTATTATTTTGAACCCAGGATTGAAACATCAACCCACCCGTGGTTATTGTGATCACTATCAGTACTGATCTTATTATTTTGGTCATGAGTATTTAGATTTTGAAAATTTGTTTATCGTCTTATTGAGTCACACATCGCATATCGGCATCCCGGAGATCTGTGAAAAAAACCAAAGCCAATGCCGATCCGCCGGCTGCACTGGCCCAGGATACCTTCATGAGCATTTTTTTCTTCCCGGGAATTATCAATTCATAAAAGTAAAATCCAACTGTATTGGATATATCGCAACTTTTGATCATTGTTGCGGTATATTTTTTACCGGGAAAAAGGTCTTCGATCTTTGATTTTATTTTTATCTGAGGGTGTGTCGGACTCACGATGTTAAATTGTGTAAAACCCATTCTTGCCCCATATAAGATCAATGACCAGGGGCATGGCTCCTTACCACCATTACACTTGAGGGATGAATCTTTGATCGTCATGATCGCTTGTGCCTTCTTCATTGTTTTGTTATTAGTAAACTCTGGAGC
>Ga0075418_10005245_pt1 | contig 14671 bp, 12 predicted proteins | sample SoiMetdeltSBSDD2_FD_81776 | JGI IMG/M metagenome (GOLD analysis project Ga0075418, IMG submission 81776) | Bulk soil microbial communities from a Populus tree surrounding site in Tennessee, USA - Soil MetaG P. deltoides SBSDD2 | ecosystem: Environmental > Terrestrial > Soil > Tree plantation...
AGGCGGCCAACGAGGCGGGGCGGCTGCGCGCGGAGCGGGCGCGGGCGGTCAGGCGGCGGCAGCGCGGGGTGGTGCGGGCGGGCAGGCTGCCCCGCCGCAGGACGCGCAGGGCGGACGTGGCCAGCGGGCCGCGGGCGCCGGGGCCGCCGCTCCCGATGGCATTCCCGTGGCGTCGTTCGGGAATGCCGGTCAGGGCTTTCCCGGCGGCCTGCCGTTCCAGCCGTGGGCCGACGAGCTCATGAAGAAGAGACAAGCCGACGGCAGCAAGGACAATCCCGATGCGCTCTGTCTGCCGATGGGATTCCTGCAGTTCCACAACCATCCCGAGCCGCGAAAGATGGTTCAGACGCCCCGCCTGCTGGTCATGATCTACGAGGCAAACCACGGGCTGCGGCAGATCTTCATGGACGGCCGTCAGCTGCCCAAGATCGAAGACGTGGAGCCGTGGTACTACGGCTATTCAGTGGGGCGCTGGCAGGGCGACACGCTGGTCGTCGAGACGACCGGTTTCACCGACCTGCAATGGCTCGACGTCCGCGGCAGCCCGCTCACCAGCCAGGCCAAGGTCACCGAACGCTTCCGCCGGCCGAATTTCGGCAGCCTCGAGATCGAGATCACGGTCGACGATCCGAAGGCTTACACGAAGCCGTGGACAACCAGGGTCTACCAGCGAATCATGCTGGATACGGAGCTGATCGAGTTCATCTGCGAGGAACGGGACGCCATACACTACGTCGGCGCAACTCCGGCCGCGCCGGCCAAGTAGACGCGCGATTGAGGACCATGCCATGAGCAACAGAGCGTCATTCCTGTGTGCCGTCGCTTCTCTGCTGATCCTGTCTGCGGTTCCCGCGACCGCGCATCACTCGTTCGCTGCGCAGTACGACCGGAACAAGCCGATCACGCTCTCGGGTCCGGTCACGAAGCTGGAATGGATCAACCCGCACGGCCGGCTGTTCATCGACGTCAAGGATGCGAGCGGGAAGGTAGTGAACTGGGAGATCGAGCTCGGCGCTCCGGCCATCCTGATGCGAAACGGGTGGAAGAGAGCCGATGTCCCTGTGGGCGGCGTGGTGACGGTCACGGGGTTCCTCGCGAAGGATGGCTCCAACATGGCCAACGCCTCGACGGTCACCCTGGCCGACGGCAAGAGAGTGTTCGCCGGGTCTTCTGCCGGGGACGGACAGCAGAAATAACGTCGCGTTCGGCGATCAGCTCGTCACGAACTGCCTGGTAATCTGTCTGACGCTCGGCGTGCCGCACTGCCGCATCGTCAGCTGCAGTTCGGCACGCAGGATATCGAGCACGCGCTCGACGCCCTGCTGCCCGAAGGCGCCGAGCGCCCATACGTAGGGCCGGCCGATCCCCACCGCCCGCGCGCCGAGCGCGAGCGCCTTGAACACGTCGGTTCCTCGCCGGAATCCGCCGTCGACGAGCACCGGCACCTGGCCGTTCACGGCATCGACGACCTCGCCGAGCGCGTCGATCGTGCTGCGCCCCGTCTCGAGCGCCCGTCCTCCGTGGTTGGATACGATGATCCCGTCGACGCCGTGCTCGCGTGCGAGCCTGGCGTCCTCGCGCGTCTCGATTCCCTTGAGCATCATCTTCAGCGTCGTCAGCTTCCGGAGCCTCGACACGTAGTCCCAGGTCGCCGCCGGCGGGTTCATGCCTCCCTGGATTCCGCTGAGCATCGGCAGCGCCTCGATGGCTCGGCCGCCGCGCGCGGTGGCATGGCAGGCGGTGCAGTCGCGCGTATCGGTGCGCCGGGAGCGTTCAGCCGTCTCGAGGTTGCGGCCGCCGAGCAGGTCGATGGTCCAGACCAGCACCGGACACCCTGCGGCTTCGACTCGCCGCACCAGCCGCTCGGTGCCTTCCCACTGCACCGGCATGTAGAGCTGATACCAGGGCGCGGTCCCCCGCGCCTTGACGACGTCTTCGAGTGGCAGGGACGTGGCAGTCGACAGGATCTGCACCGTGTTCTTCGCGCCGGCGGCACGAGCGACGGCGGCTTCGCCGTCGCGATGGAACATCCGTTGGCCTCCGACGGGGCAGAGGAAGATCGGCGCCTCCCACGTCACGCCAAAGACCTCGGTCCTCAGATCGATGCGTGAGACGTCGACGAGCCGCCGCGGTCGCAGCCGGAAGTGTGTGAACCCGTCACGGTTGGCTTTGAGCGTCAGGTCGTCGTCCACGCCCGACGCCATGTAGCCCCAGTGCGCGGGCGGGAGCGCGCGGCGGGCCATCGCCTCGAAGTCGAGGAGACTGATCGCGTCGGCGGCTGTCTCGGGCGAAACGGGGTCCTGCGCTATCCACCCTCCCGCCAGCAGCGGACTGGCCGCGAGGAACCGCAGGAGGCGGCGGCGATCGCGTGACGCGAGGGTGTGCATGCCGCGGATTTTAGTGCGAACCTCGACCCTAATCCGTAATCGCTCTCACCGGCAACGGCCACGTTTGCCAGCGTAACCTGCGCGAGTACCAGACTCCGGGAAGAAGATTCAGCCCGACTCAACAGGCCGGGGATGGGTTACGCTTGTGCGCCACGCCTGCGGAGCTTCCCGTTGCGTACATTCCTCGCTCTCCTAACGGCCGCCTTCGCCGTGTTGCCGCCGGCGGGTCTCCGTGCGCAGTCGGATCTCGACGCCCTGATGTCGGCGGTCCTGTCGCGCCGCGATGACAACTGGAAGAAGCTCCAGCAGTACACCCTGATCGAGGACCAGTCGTTCCGCCTGGTCGGACCGATGGAGACGCCGATCTTCGGCAGCAAGCGCGAGTATCTCTGGCTTCCGCGACAAGGCTTTTTCATCCGCAGCCCGATGAGCGCCGACGGCGTGAAGATCGGCGACGCGGAGCGACGGAAGGCCGAGGACGCGTTTCTGAGGATGGAACAACAGCGGGAGGCGCGGCGCGCTGCCCGCGGCGGCGGCCCCCCGGAGGGTCAGGCGGACGCCGGCGAGCCGGTCGACCTCCCGGACGCCATCCGGCAAACCCTCGAGCCGCAATTCGTCTCGATGGCCTACTTTCTCGAGTTCAAGTTCGAGGCCGGGCACTATGCGTTCGTGGGTCGCGAGCGCCTGCTCGATCGCGACGTGCTTCGCATCGAGTACTACCCCGAGAAGCTGTTCCACGACGATCCTCCCGAAGGCCGTGGCAACGGGAGCCAGGCGAAGGATCCAGCTGCGGAAAAGAAGAACAGCGAGCGGAAGGCGCGCGGCGATCAGATCGAACGGCAGATGGACAAGGTGTCGTTCGTCACGATGTGGGTGGACCCTTCGGAACGGCAGATTCTGCAGTACGAGGTCCAGAACATCGACGCCGATTTCCTGCCTGCCCGCTGGCTGCTGCGGCTCGACGAGCTGCGCGCGTCCATGCGGATGGGCAACCCGTTTCCGGGAGTGTGGTTGCCGGCGTCGATGAACATCCGCGCAGCGATGACGCTGGCCATCGGTCGCATGTCGGCGTCCTTCGAGACCAAGTACCGCGATTTCCGCGAAGCCGCAACCGACTCACGGGTCATCATCCCGGCGCCGGCGCGCTGAGGCCCGCATGACGAGGTGCTCCGCAAGCGCCCGCCTGGGATCCCTGCTGGCGATCATGGTCGTGTGCGCGGCGCCGGCCGCCGCTCAGACAGCCGAACGGATCGTGGAGATCCGCGTTCACGGCAACCACACGACCCCCGGTGACGAGGTGCTGGCGCTCAGCGGCCTCTCCGTCGGCGTTCCTGCAACCGAGGAGGCCCTGAAGGCCGCCGAGGACAAGCTGCGCGCGAGCCATCGATTCGAAGGTGTCGAGGTGCGCCGGCGGTTCGCCTCGATCGAGGATCTCACTGCCATTCTCGTCGTCATCGTCGTCCACGAGCGCGAGGGGGTCAGTGCCGACACTCCACTGCCGGGTCCGCTGCGCCGGCTTGGGCTGGCCAGCCTGTGGATGCCGATCCTCAACTTCATCGACGGATATGGGTTCACGTACGGCGCCAGGATCTCGTTCGTCGATACACTCGGACCTCAGACCCGCATCTCGATTCCGCTGACGTGGGGCGGCGAACGGCGCGCGGCGCTCGAGGTGGAGCGCACGTTCCAGGGCAAGGCGTGGAGCAGCGTGAGCGGCGCAGTCGACACCTACCGGCGTGTGAATCCTCACTACGAGACTGCCGACCTCCGGGTCGAGGTGCGCGGGCGCCTGGAACGCAAATTCAAGCCGTGGCTGCGGGCTGGGGCGGCGGCGCGGATCGCCCGCGTCGACTTCGGCGGCGACGTGAACACGCACGATGCTGAAGGTGTCGACGTGACGTTCGACACGCGGCTCGATCCGTCGTTCCCGCGCAACGCCGTGCACGCACGGCTCGGCTGGGAGCACATGGGCTTCGAAGGTGGAACCGCCGGCATGTGGAAGGGCGACCTGCGCGGCTACGTGGGCGTCGGCGGATCTCGCGTGCTGGCCCTGCGCGCGCAGTTCGCGCGGGCGAGCACGGCGCTTCCTTCCTCTGAACAGCCGCTGCTCGGCGGCAGCGACACGCTGCGCGGCTACCGCACCGGCTACCGCGCCGACGACCGGCTGGCGGCGGTATCGGCGGAGCTGCGCGTTCCGCTCAGCTCGCCTTTCAGCTTCGGGCGGCTCGGCGTGAAGGGGTTCATCGATGCGGGCACGGTCTGGTCGTCATCGGCGAGGCTCGTCGACCAGCCGTTCGATCACGGAATCGGCGGGGGCTTCTATGCCGGCGTCGCAGCATTCATGCTCGACGTCGACGTCGCATGGCCCGAATCGGGGAGTCCCCACGTGCATGTGGGGTTGGGGGTAACCTTCTGAAGCAAGAAGGTTCCGGCGTGCTCACAGTTACCGACGTCGCCAAACGCTATCCCACGCCCCGCGGTCCGCTGACCGTTCTGACCGACGTGTCCTTCTCGTTGCAGGCCGGCGAGGCGGCGGCGATCACGGGGCCATCGGGCAGCGGGAAGAGCTCGCTGCTCTATGTGCTCGGGGCGCTCGAGCCACCTTCCGACGGCACGGTCATGCTGGACGGGCGCAACCCGTTCTCCCTCTCGCCGAAGGCGCTGGCCGACTTCCGCAACCGCGAAATCGGGTTCGTGTTTCAGGACCACTGCCTGCTGCCGCAGTGCAGTGTGCTGGAGAACGTGCTGGTACCGACGCTGGTCGCGTCCTCGAATGGCGCCGGGGCTCCCGATCCGACGCAGCATGCAAGGACGCTGGTGGAGCAGGTGGGCCTGGGCGATCGGATCGACCACCGGCCGGCGGAGCTCTCGGGTGGCGAGAAACAGCGGGTCGCCATTGCCCGCGCGCTCATTCGACAGCCGCGGCTCGTGCTGTGCGACGAGCCCACCGGCAATCTCGACCCGGCCACGGCATCGTCTGTGGCGTCGCTGCTGCTCGACCTCCAGCGTCACCAGCAGAACGTGCTGATCGTCGTGACGCACAGCGACCGGCTGGCCGAGCAATTCGCAATCCGGTTCGAGATCAAAGCCGGACGTCTCGAACGAGTGGCCTGAGGACAGGGGGCTACTTGACCACCACTCGCGCGCGGCCGATGTTCTGAACACGCGCATACGGCGTCGCGGCATCACCTTCTCGCTGTGAGGCGACGCGAAGCACGGGGAAGTAGGTGCCAGCCTTGGAGAACGAATGCGTGGCGTTCAGCGTCACGTGAGCTGAGTTGGTGTCGGGCAGCTGCGCAGTTACCGGATAGTTACCGGCGCCTTCGAAGTCCCATTCCGCCTTCACGACCTTGCCTGTGTCAGGCGGCACATCGACGACCGCGGTCAACTTGACCGGCGCGCCAATCGCAACCTCGGCGCGTTCGCGGCCGTTGGCCGACACGTGCACCACCGGTTGAATGCCCCTTCGCTGCGCCGCCGAGTCCGGTATCTCCACCTGGCTGTCGACCATCTTGTAGTTGGTGCCGGCTGGAGGCTTGACACCCTTCTCGACCCACGCACTCACGTCGCGGAGCATCTGCTCCAGCGCGCCCTGGTAGCTCACGGTGCGTGCCTGGGCCGGCACGCCCGCAGGTGGAGTGTGCTGCGCGTGATCGATGAAATAGAGCCGGAACTCCTCGTCAATGCGCTTGCCGAGCGCCTCCTGCACGTTCGTGCGATACCAGTCGCCCTGCCACGGCAAGGCGTCGATATCCATCATCGATTCGAGCGCGATCATCTTGCCCTTGAAGCGGCCGCTCTGAATGGATCCGGCGCCGTTCATCGCACCGATCGGCCCGATCAGGACCTTGCGCTGCGGATAGATCGGCTCGCCCTTGCTGTCGCGAAACTGGTTCCAGCCATACATGTCTGGCGTCGGAACCTGGTGGCGGTGATACGTCTGCAGCGCGAGATACGACGAGTTGTCGATCCGCACTCTGTCACCGAGCCGAATGCTGTTCACCACCTCAGCGTTCGCGCCGAACCCGAAGGTGACCGTGAGGCCGGCCAGGGCACCCAAGGGGACACTCTTACCGGCGGCCGCGCCGCTGGTGACGACCAGGTCGGCACCAGTGAGGTCACCCCGGGGCATGCTCTCCATGCTCGACAATTCGATCCGTCTCGGCGGGCCGGCGATCACGTTGCTGACGGTCGCGTCGTGCTGGATGCGCGCGGCCGCAACCGATGACGTCTTGTCGGTGCCAAGGTAGCCGGGCTTGGTCCAGAAGTCCTCGGTGTAGGTCGGATCCAGATACGGCACGTAGCCGGCCACGAGGGCGAGAGGGCCACCGTTCATCGTCGGGTGATTCCACCATCCGCGGAGCGGGAATCCCAGTCGGGTCGCTTCCTTGAGCGCCGCGGCTTCCTCGGCGTTCAGACCAGCGTAGGGGTCGCCGCTGCCGCCGGGATCGATCGCGTCCATGATGGCGGGGAACTTGTCCCTCATCCTCAGCACACGCAGGGCGTGGATGCGCACCGTCATCACGCCTGGGATGGCATTCGGCGATCCCATGACGTACGGCACGAAGCCGTCCCAGACGCCTGTGGTCTGCTCCGCACTACTGATCGTCTGGAAGGCGCCGCCGCTGCCGCCGTAGAGATATCCGTAGATGCGGCGAGCGCCGTAGATCTCGGCCGCCTTGACGCGTGAGTACTTCGCCGCTTCCGCGTTGACCCGGTAGCCGCCGGCGGTCGGATCGAGCTTGCCGGAGACCGCCTGCTCGGTCGTCGTGGCTCGCTCGACGCCTCCGATATTCGTCTGCACGTAATAGCCGCCGCTGGCGACCGCAAAGCCGATGTTGCCCGCCGGGCCATTCTCGCTGGTGAGCAGCTGGTGGGTGTTCTGGAAGAACCGTCCCTGGAATTGCTCCCTGGGCGGAAAGTAGAACGAGAACTTCGCATCGGTGCCTGTGAACCCGCCGTGCACATAGCGATGCGGCACCGGAGTGGTCCGCTGCTCGTCGACGTCGACATACGGCTTGTTGTATCTCGGGTCGACACAATCAGCGGTGACGAGCATGGGAGCGCCGGGCGCGGGCGCGCTGCACGTCTGCTGGGCAGACACCGTCGACGTCGGAGCGATCGGCGTCAACACACCGACGATCACCGCCACGCCGCTCACCATCACACGAGCGAAGCGCTTCCTTTTCATCGCCAGCACCCTGCTTCTGGATCTGCTTCTTCGATGTGCCTGTCAACCGAGCACGCCCGCTCGACATGTCGATCTGCAGCACAGGATACGTGATCGCCGTGCGAAGCGGCTGAAGAGAGAATCCGTCACGGCTTCTGCGCCTGGAGCGCCAGACGTGCGCGGGTCCTGTGGCGGATGGCCCGGCGCTCGCATTTCTGCGCCGCGAGCGCCTGATTGGTCTCGGTGTAGTACTCCGCGAGAAACCCGCAGGCCTCGGGCACCAGGCTGTCGTCGCGAGCCATGGAGTCCTCGGCGAGGGCGATGCCCTTCGAATCCATTCGCTCGAGGAGCACCCGGCCGGCAGCCAGAGCCGCAGCCGCGTGACCCCGATCTGCGGCGGACAGGTAGAATGCCAGCGCCTGCTCCGGACCTTCGAGCGTCTCGATCAGGTCCCCGCGTGTGAACAGGTCGTCAGGCGTGGGAGCCTCGAGTGTGGTCAACCGATCAAGGGCGGCCCTTCGTTCCACATACTCCGCGCGATGCCGGCTCCAGGCGTCGCCGTTCCGCGTCATCCATCCGTGATCGAGCTGGGCGGCGAGCTTCTCGAGCTCCGCCCCGAGGATTTCCGCGCCAGCAGATCGCGTCGCCGGCGGCGGCAGCCGTACCTCTTCCTCGAGGCGGGTGAAACGCTCGCGTAGCGACGGGTGCGTGTCCTCCGGCGTCGTCTCGTGGGCGAAGAGCTCGTCCAGCAGATCGGCGGACGTGGCGCGTGCGTTCCACGTCAGCATCCCGGAGTATGGGCGTGGCGGCTCCGCGGCGGCCTCGTGGCTGATCTGGATCTTCGGCCAGTGCGTGTCGTCCGCAAATCGCGCTCCCGTCTCGAAGACGACGAGCGCATCGGCCGCCGCGCGGCTGCCGGCGACCGAGGCCGCGACGCGGTCGGCCACGAGCTCGTGGCGCCGGTTGACCTCGGCCGAAGCCGCGTCCAGTCGCGGCACGTACCAGCCGATGATCGAATAGACGTACACGGGTGTGGCCATCCTCCGATCGAGCGCTGCCTGGAGCGTGAACCAGCTGCGCCGGACCCGGTAGACCCACGCAGCGAAGGCATCGTGGGCGCCCGAGAAATGCGCGAGCTCGTGGGCAATGACCGCGCGCAGCTCAGCCAGCGACAGCGTCGTGAGCACAGGCAGCCCGAGCACCAGCGTCCGATGCCGGCGCAACCGCCGCGGCGGCGTAAAGACCACGGCGCTGGCGTTGAAGGCGCCGGTGATGGTGATGCTGTCGACCGCCGGCGCACCGATCTTGCGCCTGACGTCTTCGACGAGGTCGTAGAGCGCGCCTCCGTCGGAACGGGCCAGCCGGAGCCCTTCCGGCGCCCGAATTCTGAAGAAGCACGCCCTGATGGCGCTGACCGTGCTCTTGATCAACGGCACCGCGACGAACACGGTGACAAGACCGATGATGGGACGCCGGGACCAGAGACCCCAGGACAGGAACGCGAGCTGGGCGACGAAGATCGCCACAATCCCGGCGAGATACAGGTACCCCTCGATGACGACCAGCAGGAGCTTCATCGGTCGTCTTCGTCCTCATCCTCGTCGTCATCGCTCATGCGGACGCCAAGCTTCTCGAGGGCCACGAGCGTCTCCTCCTCGACCTCGCGATCGGGACCGAGCGACAGGGCGCGCCGGTAACTGCGCTCCGCCAGGACGGCGTCGCCCTTCGCCGCAAGCGCGTGGCCCAGATTCGCGTGCGCCATAGGCAGACGACGGTCGAGGGCGATGGCGCGCGTGGCATCGGCGATCGCCAGGTCGTGCTCGCCCTTCAGAAAGTACGAGTAGGCGCGGTTGGAGAACGCAATGGGGTACTTCGGCCGCAGCTCGATGGCGCGGTCGTAGCTCTGGATCGCCGCATCGAGGTCCCCTTTCTTCTGATACGCGGTGCCGAGATTGCTGTAGGCCGTCGCCAACTTCGGGTCGACCGTCGTCGCGTACTTCAGCGCTTCGATGGATCGATCGAACTGCCCCTGCCGCATCAAGTCGACGCCCCGGTTCATGTGCGCCGCCGCAGACCGGGACGTCAGCTCGGTGACCTTCCGGAAGTCCGCATCGGCGCGCTCCCCGTCTCCGAGCTTCGAATAGGCGATGCCGCGCAGGTTGTAGAACTCGGCCGACCGCGGCGACAGGGCGATGGCCTGGTCGAGGTGTTCGATGGCCTTCGAGATGAAGTTCTCGTTGTGGAGATAGAGCGTCGCCATCTTCGCCAGCCCGTTCGACCTGCTCGCCAGCATCGCCATCATCGCCATCATGGGCACGATGAACACCGAGGCCGCCATCACGCCGACGAACACCTCGGCCCAGGGGGGATCGGCGCTCGCGGAGAATGCGCGTTGGACGCTGGTGGCCGACCACGTGCTGAGCGCACCGAGCGGCAGGGCGGCCATCATCCAGACCTCCTCGTTTCTGATGAAGCCCGGATTGAGCGAGCCGTACATCAATCCGATGAACAGCCCGCCACCGACGCTCGCCGTGTAGCTCAGCCAGGTCGTCTCAAGGCGGCCTGTCAACACGGCGATCATCGCCAGGAGGAACGACCAGAAGAACGCCAGGACAGCCTGCCACGCGAACGCCGCGCCGACGAGGCGCGTGCTGACCGGCTTGAGCAGGCGCAGGAGAAGTGCGCCGCCGATCAGGTAAGCGATAAAAATCGACCACGAGGACCGCACCTCGTCGCTGAACGTGAAGCCGCTGAAAGCGCCCGCGACCGCGGACACGAGGATGATCCACACCATCGCACCGATGCGCGATCCGTGGTGGAGCAGCGTCGGCTCGAGTGCCTCGGCCTGCTCGAGCAGCTCCTCATCGTCTATGTGGACGTTGAGGTCGTCGAACCAGTCAGTGGGATCTTTCACCTGCATGGTCCACCCACAGTCCGTCCGACCGGCGCATCCTCATCAGCCACCTCCTCGAACCCAGATGGCGAGCCGACTCGACCGGAATTGTATGATGGCGATGGCGGGTGATCGGCGTCTCAGTTCATGCGGGATGCTGCTCACCAGCTCCCGGCGCGGTTGGTGCGCCCGCGCGGGAGCTCTGTGTCTGTGTGTCTCGGTGTGTTCGTTCCCGGTGCCACGTCCTCAGCTCGCCTGCTCCTTGGCGCCACCGAAGAAGCGCTTGAGTGCGGCGCCCGCCGCCACGAGCGCGACGAGAATCGCCTTCTTGAAGCCGAGGAGGCCGATCCACAGCACTTTGAAGAAGCCGGCCTTCGCGGCGGTCGCGCCGACCACCAGTCCGGCCAGTCCGTAGGCAGCCGCCTTGTCCTTGCCCGGCAGGAAGTCCGAGTAGCGGTGTCCCTCGTTGAAGTCGACGGCCGCGAGCAGGTTCTCCGTCTCGCTGCGAATCGACGGCAGCCGATCCATGTCCGAGACCGCGTTGAGCACGAGGACGCCGCGCCGTCCCAGGATCCGGATGTTGTAGTTGAGCGTGTGGTCGCTCTCCTCTCCGAAGACGAGGTCCTTCGCCCAGTACATCTTGTGCGAGTCCCGATCGTAGGACGGCGGCTCCGCCCATCCGACGAGCGTGACCGCCTCGAAGCCTTGTTTCTTCCGTTCTTCGTTCGTCTCGACCGTGGCGTCCTGCATCTCTTTCAGCAGCTTGTTGTAGTCCATGCCGGCGGCGTCGCTGTCGTCCACGTAGCCATCTTCGTCGTACGTGATGACGACGCCCCACCCTTCATCGGACAGCGGGCTCGAGGCGCTCGGAATCAGCATGCCGAGCACATCGTCGGCCGCGCCGGGAGGGTTTCCCCACCCGTCCGTCAGAAGCAGGCGGCTTCCCTCCGGTCCGATGAAGCGGAACGACTCGGGCAGGCGAATCGTGGCCATGCCACCCTTCAACGTCACCGTGCCGGTTTGATACCCGAGCCTGGCCTCGAACGCTTCCTTCGCCGAGTCTTCCTCAGTCGACGAGACACTCGGACCCTGCGCGTGGACGACACCGACGGCAAGGGCGAGCATCGTGACGGCGACAATTTCACATCGCTTCATCGTGTCCTCCACACGAACCATCGAGCCCATGACGCGGGCCGATCTCGCAGGTTTTCGGGTGGAGAAAACGCGGCCGATACGAGGCGCGTCCGAATGAACGGTCGTGGAGGGCAGTTGCGTGCAGAAGGGGTGCCCGGATCCCGCGGAGCCCGCGGATCTAAAGATTCCGCGCTGCGAAGCCTCCTCTCAATAGATTGCGGTATTCGGCTCCAGCCCGCAGAGCACGCGGCCGTAGAGCTCTGCTGCTGTCTGCGGATGCATGATCGCGTGGTTCGACAGCGCCTGGATGTCGCGCTGGAACCGCTGCATCGGGACGTGCGATTGAATCGCCGACGCGCCGCTCGCGTAGAAGAGGGTGTCAACCGCGTCGCGCGCCAGGCCGGTCGACCAGGCGATGTGCGCGCGTGACGCGATCCGCTCCCGGACCGACATCACCTTGCCAGGCTCTTCGTCCATGATCGCGCAGGCCAGCCGCACGTGCGCGTCGGCGGAGTCGATCGTGAGCGACGCCTCGGCGATCTGGAGGTGTGTGACCGCTGCTTCGATCTTGCTGGTGTAGTTCGTGTAGGCGATGCCCCGTCCGGGCAGCCGTTCCTCGAAGGCTTCCATCGCGCCGCGCGCGGTGCCCGCCGGCGTGCCGCCGGCGTTGACGGCCAACACCGGCGCCAACGGGTAGTTGAAGTACGGATTCGCGGCATTGTGCCGCGCCGGGTACTTCGCCTCGAGCATGTCGGGAAGCGGCAGCGCGCGGTGCGACGGTACGAACAGGTTCTCCGCCACGATCGTGCTGCTGCCGGTCGCCGTCATCCCGGCGGCGTACCAATCGTCCAGGCGTGTGAACGATCGGCTCGGCGCCAGCATGCACATCGGCAGCGGATCGCCCGAGTCGGTCTTCAAGACCGCATTCACAAAGGTCCAGTCCGACCCGTGGCCGCCGGTGTTGTATCCCCAGCGGCCGTTCACGACGTACCCGCCGTCCTGCCTGACCGCCGTTCCGGTGGGCGAGAAGACTCCGCTGATCCTCGGGTCGCGCGATGCGAACACCTCCTCCTGAGCTTCGTCGGGATACACGCCGGCGAGCCACGACATGGCGCTGAGAATCGTGGCGACCCAGGACGTGGACGGACATCCGCGCGCGATCTGAGCCAGGACGTCGCACTGCGTCTGGAAGTCGACCTCGTATCCACCGAAGCGTCTCGGCGCCGCCATGCGGAAGACGTCGGCTTCGCTCAGCGCGTCGAAGGTCTCCGGCGCGACGCGCCGGGCCTGCTCGGCTGCACCGGCGCGTTCACGAAGCATCGGCACGAGCGCGGCGGCACGCTCGACGAGTCGAACTGGGGTCTCGGCAACAACCATTTGACGAATCTCAGTCGATAGATGGGACGCGAATCCGGCGACAAGGCGGAATCTTACAAAGAAACGCCGGTGGGCTGCTCTCTAAAGGTGCGAAGGTGCGAAGGTGCGACTGTGCGAGGGCCTGCCTCGCCCGAAGCCGCGTGCGGCGGAGGCAGGCTACTGAGGCGTCTCTTCCACTGCAGCGAGGGCATCGATTCGCTGCCGAAGCTGGTGAGCGCTGGAGCCACCCACCTGCGCCGTGCAGCATCCGACGAGCAGCATCGTCCCGGTGAAGATGGCGACGCCATTCAGAGGCCCTCCGAGGGCGATGGCGTCTCTCATCATGACGAACGCGATCACCATTGGACCGGTGGCCAGTGGCAGCAGATACCATCGCCACAGCGAGCCGAGGAGCTGGCGATGGCGTTCGAGTTCCTCACGATACTGCGCTAGCGATTTCGAGAAGTCCAGGCCATCGGGCACGCGGTTCTTTGTAACGGCGGTGATCGACCAGGCCACGTAGCATGCGCCCAGCATGCCGGACACGCACCCGAGACGCATGATCGGGTCCGGGACGACCCAAGCGACGACGCCGAGGAAAGCCGCGGCCATCAGTCCGCCGACCATCTCGATGCGGCTGCTGCGCCGCGTGACGCGCTCGTAGTGACGGATCTCGCGGAACAGCGCTTCTCTCGACATCCGCGGGCTCACCGGTGTGGCCCGCACTCCGACGCCGGACCACTGGAGCCGCAGCAGCGTCAGCATCAACAGGCTGAAGGCGGTCCCTATGAGCACGCGTCGGAACCGGAGCACGCCGGGCTGCCAAGCGCCAATTGACGCCTGGACGAGCAGGGTAGAGGCGACCGCCGCCGTCGCATCGATCGCCGCACGACGGAGCGCTCCTATCTGTCGGTCGCGATAAGCGTCGCGCAGCACCAGCGCGACGACGCCGGCCAGTGTCGGCGCGGCGACGTGCCACCATGCGGCCCGTGTCCCCGGCGAGTAGCAGACGGCGAGCACAAGCGCCTGGATTGCGAGTAAAGAGAGCCGGGCGGTCCGGCGTATCTGGCTAGCGACCACTGCTGGGATGGTGCGTACTGCATCCAGAACGTACTGCCGCGGCGAGGTATATCGCTCCCAGAGGTCGCCGACGACGTGCTCGCGGCAGTCGGGCGGAACGAGCCGCCGGACGACGGCATCGATCAGTGCTGGCGGACGGGCTTCCATCGTGTGGCCGGGCTCCATACGCGGGTTCCCCAGACGTGCTCGACGGTGTCGCAGATGCGTTTCGCGGTGAGCACCGATTCGCGAAGCGCGCGCTCGCCGGCCGGCTCCAATCGATAGTGGCGTTTCGATCGGCCGCCTCGCTCCGGCGTCGGGTCGGAGAGCCAGGAGGCGACGAGGCCCTTGTCTTCGAGCCGGTCGAGCGTGGCATAGACGGCGCCGAGCGCGACGCTGCGGGGACGCGACAGCTCCTCGACGGTGGCGTGAATGGTCACGCCGTAGGCGTTGTCGGCGAGCTGCAGGATCGCCGTGAGCACCAGTTGTTCGAACTGGCCAATCTGCGCCAGAACTGACATTAGTCATACATGGTAGATGTAATTGGCAACGGTGTCAACGCAAGACAGAAGACAGAAGACAGAAGACAGAAGGAAGAAGGAAGAAGGAAGAAGGAGAACATGCGTTCACGTACCTGCGTACTGACTCTTGCCGCCATCGTGTCGCTCGGGC
>Ga0075418_10005247_pt1 | contig 14667 bp, 10 predicted proteins | sample SoiMetdeltSBSDD2_FD_81776 | JGI IMG/M metagenome (GOLD analysis project Ga0075418, IMG submission 81776) | Bulk soil microbial communities from a Populus tree surrounding site in Tennessee, USA - Soil MetaG P. deltoides SBSDD2 | ecosystem: Environmental > Terrestrial > Soil > Tree plantation...
CGTTCAGGTAGCTGTCGCCGACTCCCAGCTTCGCGTCCGGACGGAGCGTGCTTTGGGGATAGTTATCGACAATCTGCTGGAAGTACCTTCGGGCATCGGCCCAGCGCTGGCGCTTCATGGCATCGTTAGCGCGCTGCATCAGGAACTGATCGGGCGGGATGGTGCCGGGCGGCGTTTCCGGCGCCCGATTTCCGCCGCACGCGGCGATCCACGTCATCGCGAAAACGAGGAGGACGCGTTTGCCGATGCGCGAGTGAATTCTGAAATCGATCATGTGTTGAAAAGGCCCGCTTCGGTCATCCATTGGAATTGTGCGCGCAAACCCTGTTCGAGAGTGACCGCGGGAGCGAAAGCAAGTTCCGTTCGCGCGCGTGCCGTATCGGCGTAGGTGTCGCGCATATCGCCGGCCTGCGGTTCCAGCATGTTCAACCGCAGGGGACGGCCGGTAATCCGGCCGATGAGCTCGAAAACGTCCAGCAGCTCGACGCGCGAGCCGCCTCCAATATTGTAGACAGCACCCGGCGTCCCCCGCGTACTCGCGCTGGCCGTGGCCGCAACCGCATCGCTCACGAAGGTAAAGTCGCGGGTCTGCCGCCCATCCCCAAATACCGGGACCGGTTCATTGCGCATGGCCGCGAGGAAAAACTTGTGGAACCCCATGTCGGGGCGTTGTCGCGGACCGTACACCGTGAAATACCGCACGGAAACGGCGGGAACGGCGTAATTCACGTGATACAGGTGACATAGCTGCTCAGCCGATAGTTTCGTCACCCCATAGGGCGAGACCGGCTGCGGACGCACGTTTTCGTGCATCGGGAGGGCCACGTCGTCACCGTAGACCGACGAGCTGGACGCGTACACGAGACGCTCGATCGGTCGTCCTTTGCACGCCTCGAGAAGAATCTGGGTTCCTTCCACGTTGTTGACCGTATAGACGTGGAAGTCGCGCCCCCAGCTTTTTCGAACCCCCGCCCGCGCCGCCAGATGAAAGATCCAGGTCACGTCGTCCAGCAGGCTGGGCCAGTCTGCATCGGCCAGCGCGGTCTCGACGAGCGTGAAGCGATCGGTCGTTCGCAGAGCGGCGAGATTCTGTTCCTTGCGATCGCGGGGATAGTAATCGGTGAAGACGTCGATACCGACCACCGTATGGCCGGCGTGAATGAGATATTCGCTCAGATGCGACCCGATGAAACCGGCAGCACCTGTGACTATGGCTTTCATCCGAGCAGGTCTCGCACTCCTGAGGGTAGACGGCACGGCCGCCCGCGCGGATCGAGCGCGGCATGGATCGTATGGCCGGTGACGAGGGTCTCATCGCCACGGACGATTTCGTAGTCGAACCGGATGCGCACGGGCGTGAGCAACGCGGCCCGCGTTCTGACTTCGAGTTCGTCGTCGTACTTCGCCGCCCGGCGGTACTCACAATGCGCTTCGATGACGGGCAGCTGCACACCCTCCGCTTCCATGGCGCGATAGGTGTGGCCCGCATCCCGCAGCCAGTCGGTTCGTCCAATTTCGAACCAGACGAGATAGTTTGCGTAATACACCACGCCCATGCAGTCCGTCTCCGCATAGCGCACCCGAACCGTGGTGCGTCTGATGAGTGCGGTGTGCGTGTCGGTCATGCGCGATGTGTGGTCGGTGTTCCGGCGACGGCAGCTCGCAGCGCCCGGGTCGCGCGTTCCGGATCCGAGGTTCCAAAGATCGCCTGTCCCGCAACCAGGATGCTTGCCCCGGCGGCCACGACTCTGGGAGCGGTCTCCTCGTCGATGCCGCCGTCGATCTCGATAGGCGCCGACGAGCCGGCTTCAGTCAGCACGGCGCGAACATGACGCAACTTTTCCACGCTGTGCGGAATGAATGCCTGCCCGCTGAACCCGGGATTGACCGACATCACGAGCACGTAATCGAGTTCGCCGGCGATGTCCTGCAGCGTGATCGCCGGCGTGGACGGGTTCAGCACGGCGCCGGCGCGTGCGCCGAGCTTCTTGATAAAGCAGATCGTTCGATGAAGGTGCGGCACCGCCTCGACGTGTACCGAGACCATGTCTGCGCCGGCATCGACGAACGCCTCGATGTACCGATCGGGTTCCTCGATCATCAGGTGGACGTCGAGTGGACGTGACGCCACACGTCTAATTGCGCGGACGACCGGGGGCCCAATGGTGATGTTCGGGACGAAATGACCGTCCATCACGTCAACGTGGATCAGGTCTGCGCCTCCGCGTTCGACGGCGGCAATCTGTTCGCCGAGCGCCGAGAAATCCGCGGACAGAATCGATGGCGCGATTTGGACCGGACCGTTCAACGACTCACCTCGAGCGAAATGGGATCGGATGCCGCGACGCGGAAGCCGCCTTGCGGTTGCTGACGCACGACGGTACCGGCCGGAATGCCGGGATAGGGCTGCGAGCCCGTGATTGTCACCCGGAATCCTTGTGCGCGCAGCGCGTCCGAGACGCGGTTGCCGTCCATGCCGATCACGTCGGGCATGACATAGGTGACGGATGCTTCCCCGCGGTTGAGCAGCAGCGAGACCTTGGGTGCTTTCACCTCGGGCGGCGGATCCTGCGAGACGACCGCATCCGCAGGGTAGTCGGGCGAGCGGAATTCGGATACGGATCCGAGCTCGACACCGTCCTGGTCCATCCGGATCCGAGCGGTCCGCTCCGTCTGACCAATCAGCTCCGGTACCGTTGTCGTGCGCGGGCCTGCGCTGAGCCACACGCGAATGGAACGCTGGGAGCGTGCCTCCGCGCCTGCAGGTGGATCCTGCAGCATGATGCGGTTGGCGGCAACGTTCGCATCCACACGTCGCGTCGGGTCAATTTTCAATGTCAAACCCAGAGCGCCAAGCGTTTGCGACGCGTCGTTGACCGTTTTGCCGACGAGCGTTGGCACCTGGACGACGCGGGCGCGCAGCGCCACGCGGAGCGCGACGCCAAAGAACAGCAGAAATGTTCCACCGAGCGCCGCCGCGAGAAGAAGAAGCCGGCCGACACTCCAGACGCCAAAACGGGAGGGCATTGAACACTCAATCGTACCATGGGCTCCAATCAGGACCGGACCAGGAGGGCCGCGTAGAACGCTTCAAGACCGTGTGCCGGTGGCGTCGTCCGGAAGAATCCTTGCGCGTCGATGAACGGCGCGATCACGGCATCAGCGTGACTATGGAGATCGACGATGCGAAAGCTGGGACGATTGGCGACGAAATTTGCGACCACACCGTCGTTTTCTTCAGGCTCGCTCGAGCACGTCGCATAGACGAGACGTCCGCCCGGGCGCACGACGTCGGCCGCGCGCATCAACAGCGCCAGTTGATCGCGAGCAAGCGCCGCCAAATCCCCCTCATGCCGGCGCCATCGGATATCCGGATCCCTCCGCACGGTCCCCAGACCCGAGCAGGGCGCGTCGACCAGAACGGCGTCGAACGTCGGTTCAAACGGCAGCGGACCGACCTGGGGAACGCGCACGACGGATACACATCGAGTCTGCGCCATCTTGATCGTCTCCTGAAGCAGCGTGAGACGCCGCGGTCGTACGTCGCTCGCGACGATTCTGCCGACGTCGTTCATATCCGCAGCCATAACGAGCGTCTTGCCGCCCGGTGAGGCGCACAAGTCGAGGACGCGTTCGCCAGCCGATGCAGCCACCACCGCCGGCACGAGCTGGGACGCCTCGTCCTGGACGTAAACGAGTCCGTCTGGAGGGCGGCGCAGCGGATTGCCACGTGTGACGACGAGGCCGTCAGGCGCAAAGCGGGTGGGTTCTGTCTCCACGTCGTCCTGTGCAAGTGCGGCGATCGCGTCTTCGCGGGTGGCTTGCAACCGATTGACTCGCAGGGTGAGCGACGGCGTGTCGTTGTTGAACTGCACCCATCGTTCAGCGTTGTCGAACCCGTAGCGATCCAGCCACCGTGCAACCAGCCACTCCGGATGCGAATGTGTGATGCCGAGATAGGCGAGCGCCGCGTTGCGGTCGGCGGGAGGCGCCGGCCGTGCTGGCAGCGGCAACTTGTGTCGTTGACGCAGCGTCGCACGCAGGACGGCGTTCACGAATCCGCTCGCGCTCGGTTTGCGAGCGGCGCGCGTCAGATCGACGGCATCGTCAACCACCGCGGAAGCCGGTACGCGAGTGAGGTGAAGCAGTTGGTAAAGGCTCAGCCTGAGGATCGCAACGATTTCACTATCCAGTTTCGCAACGCGGCGCCGGGAGAAATGTTCGATGAGGTGATCGAGACTTCGTTGCCACCGAAACGTGCCGGTGACAATCTCCGCGGCAAGTGATCGGTCCCGTTCGTCCGTGAGGTGAGCACGACTGGCGTGGAGCGCCGAAGGCAAACCGGCGCGTCCACTCGACACCGCACGAACCGCATGGTACGCAGCGGTCCGCGCCGGAGCTGTCATGAGTTCGAAAATGTCTCGCCGGTGGCGAGGCGGTGCCCGAGGAGGAAGTCGTGCGCGCGCATCGCACGACGTCCTTCCGGTTGGACGTCGAGTATGGCAAGCGCACCATCGCCGGTGGCTACATGAATCGCTTCCGACGTGACGCCTGTAATCGTTCCTGGATTCGTGGCCGCCGCGCTTTCATTCCGCGTCGCCACCACGGATCGAAGCACGATGAGCCGTGTGCCCTTGAAAAATGTGTACGCGTGCGGCCACGGGTAAAGACCGCGTACGCGGTTATGAATCTGTGAGGCGGACTGAGTCCAGTCGATGAGACCCTCCTCCTTCGTCAATCGCGGCGCATACGTTGCCTGCGTTTCGTCCTGCGGCTCCTCGCGCGCGGTGCCCGAAGCCAGCTGGTCGACGACGGTGACGAGCAGCTCCGCGCCCCGATCCGCAAGCGCGGTCTCGACCACGTCGCTGGTTTCGTCAGGCGCAATCGGACGCGTCACCTTCGCAAGCATGCCTCCGGCGTCCAGTTCCTTGACGACCCGCATGATGGTGACGCCCGTCTGACTATCGCCGTTGATCACTGCACGATGAACCGGTGCGGCGCCACGGTATTTCGGAAGGAGCGACGCGTGAACATTGATCATGCCGAACCGCGGAATCGTCAGCAGATGTTCAGGAATGATGCGTCCGTAGGCGGCGACGACGCCGAGGTCGGCTCGCCACGCACGGAGCGCGTCTGCCACCTCCGGCGGCTTCAGCCGCTCGGGTTGATAGACGGGAATCCCGCGTTCGAGAGCCAGCGCTTTCACAGGTGCATGAGTGATCTTCTGTCCTCGGCCGCGAGGCCGGTCTGGCTGGGTGATCACGCCTGCTACCGAGTGGGCCGAATCGAGGAGGCGCCGTAGAGTGGGCACCGCAAACTGCGGTGTCCCAAGAAACACCACTACCATTTACCGGCGCGCGAAAGCTTCTTGATCTTCCGGACGATGAGGTCCTTTTGAAGTCCGCGGAGGCGATCGACGAAGAGCGTTCCTTCCAGGTGGTCCATTTCGTGTTGGAAGCAGCGCGCCAGCAGACCGGTCGCTTCGATGACCTGTTCCTCGCCGTGCCGGTTCAAGCCTTTGACGACCACCCGTGAGGGACGCGCGAGCGTCGCATTGAACCCGGGAACGCTGAGACAGCCTTCTTCCTCGAGCTGCATGCCGTCCCGCTCGACAAATTCCGGATTGACGAACGTGATCAGGTCGGCAGGGTTGCGGCCGAGCGATACATCGGCGACGAAAATCCGCAGCGCTTCACCGACCTGCGTTGCGGCCAGTCCGACGCCGGGGGCGGCATACATCGTCTGAATCATGTCGTCGATGAGTCGAACGATGTCCGGTGTGATCTCGGCGACGGGTCTAGCGGGCTGGTGCAGGACTTCGGCACCGTAGCGGAGGATCGGACGTAGGGACATCCCTTTAGGCGGTGGTGCGGGAGGTGAACCGGACGCGCAGCTGCTCGGCGGTCGCCTCGTAATGGCGCGCGATTTCGTCGATGGAGTCGCCGCCGAACTTCTCGAGGAACGCGTCCGCCAGCACCAGCGCCACCATCGCTTCGCCGACCACGGCGGCTGCGGGTACGGCGCACACATCGCTTCGCTCGATTGCCGCGGGTGCATCGGCGAGCGTATTCAGATCGACAGACCGAAGCGGTTTCATAAGCGTCGCAATCGGCTTCATGAAGCCCGTTACGCGGACATCCTCGCCATTGGTGACGCCACCTTCGAGACCGCCGGCGCGATTGGTTGGCCTGAGAGGGGAAGCTGCCTCGGTCCTCGGTGGAAGAATCTCGTCGTGCACTCGAGAGCCGGCACGGAACGAAGCGTCCGGCCCGATGCCGATTCCGACCGCTTTGATGGCGTGGATACACATCACAGCCTGGGCCAGCCGTCCGTCCAGCTTGCGATCCCACTGGACGTAAGACCCGAGTCCGGGAGGCACACCATTGGCGATGACTTCGAATGAGCCTCCGACCGTGTCGCCCGCCTCCTTGGCGGCGTCGATGAAGGCGATCATTTTCTGCTGCAGCTGCGGATCCGCACAGCGCAGCGGCGCCTCGTCATCGATTGCGCGAGCGTCCTCAAACGAAACCACGCGGTCTTCGGGAAGCGCGACATCGCCGATCGAGGACACGTGGCTGGCGATGCGGATGGCGAAGCGGGCCAGCAGTTGCCGCGCCAGCGAGCCGGCCGCCACGCGTGATGCGGTTTCGCGTGCGCTGGCGCGCTCGAGCACGTCGCGAATGTCCTCGTGACCGTACTTCAGAGCGCCGGCGAGATCCGCATGGCCGGGCCTCGGCCGTGTGACCTCAGGACGCTTCGTTCCGGAAGCGTCCTCCGGCATCTCGCGCTCGACGTGCATCGTCTGCTGCCAGTTCACCCAGTCGCGATTTCGGATCAACATCGCGATTGGTGCGCCCGTCGTTCTTCCACGGCGTACACCGGCGAGAATCTCGGCGCGGTCGCTTTCGATGGCCATACGGCGCCCGCGGCCGTAGCCACCCTGGCGGCGCCGGAGCTGCGCATTGAGCGCATCGATGTCGACGTCGAGGCCGGCGGGCATCCCGTCAAGCGTGATCACCAGCGCCTGTCCGTGCGACTCGCCCGCGCTCAGAAACCGCAACATTCGCAAGGCATTGTATACGAAGAAATTGCACACTCCTGGCGAGGATGGCCCGTTTTCCCGCGCGTCGATGGCGCGCGTCCGCTTGCATTTCGCATGCGGCATGGTGCGACTTGATGCCGATGCGAATCTCACTTCGTTGCTCGAGGCGATGGATCACGGACGCGATGGATACCCGCGTTGGATCACTATCGAGCGCATCAACGCGCGTGACATTCCGCACGAGGCGGAACGGATTTGTGCATCCGCTGCCAGTCGAGGATTCGTTCCGTTGGGGATCGACGCATACATGCGGAAACTCGTGGTCGGTGACACCGACCTCGATGAACGGACACTCCTGCTGCTCGACACCGCAGGAGAGCCGTTCCGCTCGCATTCGGTGCTGCTTCATGCGGCGGCGCGATCCGCGCGTCCGCATCTTTTGCTGACACTTCGTCGGCCGATCGAGAGGCCGTCCCCTCATCTGGTTCGAGAGGCGCGAGCCGCGTATGTCGCACGCGTCCCGGATCGAGATTCGCCGCGCGTAACCGAACTCGTCCTGCGGGCGAAGCGCGCGAGCGAGTTTGTGGCCTGTGGACGCCATGCGGCCGCGGAGCGCCTTCTTCGTGACGTGATCGCTGCCCTGGCGAGGCGCGATTCGCTTGTGCACGCATCGCGACTCAGCATCGCGCTCTCAACACTACTTGGCGACCGCGGCCGTCTGGGAGCGGCGTATGCGGCGCTCGAGGGCGCAATCAAATTCGCTCAATCGAGCCGGGCGGAGGACCTGATGATTGAAGGACGCATCCGCCAAGCGACGATTCGGGTCGCCGAGGCGGCGCTTGTGGAAGCCGAAGGGTTGTGCCGCGCCGTTCTCGAGGGTCCGGATGTCGGCCCGGCGCTTCGGTCGTGGACGCGTGCGGTCCTAGCCGATGCGCTGGTCTGGCAGGGCCGTGCGCACGAGGCCCCAGATTTCGAGTGCGACGAGCTGTCAGGACTCCACCCTCCAGTCATCGCCGAGGCGTGCGAGGTGAAAACACGCGTACTCCTTGCGAAGGGGGAGATGTTCGAGGCCGGCGGTTGCGTGGCCCATCTGAAAACGCTCGCAGCCGATACCCGAGATGCGAGGGTGCAGCTTATCGCGCATGCGGCAGACCTCGCGGTCCTTGCGGCAGCGGGCGACCTCGCGCGTGCGGGCGAGGCGTTCTCGGCCCTGCTGGCGGCCGTCAGGGTCGCGAAGGTTCCGCTTCGTGACGCGTGGGCACGGCTGGTCTGGATTGATGCCTTGCGCCGCCGCGGCGACGACCCCAGCGCGCGGCCGCACCTGGCTCGCATGCGGCGTGTCGAGCCAATTGCTCCCGCCTTGCTTCGGCGCGAAATCCGACAACGACTCTCAATCAACGTCTCACCAAACGGGCATCCGTCATGGCTGCCGCAGCCACGCTCCATGTTGTCGATTGCACTCCTCCGCACGGCGCAGGAAGACGACGATGACATGGCGGCGGTTCGACGAGTGATCGCGCGCGTGGCCGCAGAGCTGCATGCCAGCCGGCTAGATGTCCTGTCGCACGCCGGCGGTCCACCGACGATCGTCTGCAGCTCCGGTGAGGGCCTCCAGACGAAACTTGGCGCACGCGTGCTCGAGACGGGTCTCGCCGTCGGGCCGGAGCGCCAGAACGGCGGAGTGGAACTCGGTATTCCCGTACGGTTCGCCTCGCGTGTGCTTGCCGCATTGGTATGCCGGTGGCCCGTTGACGGCGCTGTCAGCCGCGACGCCGGTGAACTGGTCGAACTGGCCTCGGTTATGGTGGCGCCGCGCCTCGACGCCTGGCTGACAGCGCGCCATGACGAGGCCAAATCGGCGATCGCGGTTCCGGAATTGCTCGGTGTCAGCGAACTGATGGCAACTGTTCGGAAAGCAATTGTCCGCGCCGCGGCAGCCCCCTTTACGGTGCTCATAGAAGGAGAAAGCGGCGTCGGGAAGGAGCTCGCCGCACGCGGGGTGCACCATTTGAGCGCACGACGCGAGCGCAGGTTCTGCGATCTCAACTGCGCGGCGCTGCCCGAGGAACTCCTCGAATCGGAACTCTTCGGCCACGCGAAGGGAGCGTTCTCAGGCGCCGTTGTCGATCGCGCAGGTTTGTTCGAGGAAGCGGACGGCGGGACGCTCCTGCTCGACGAGGTCGCGGACCTGTCGCCGCGGGCCCAAGCCAAACTGCTCCGGGCCATCCAGCAGCAGGAAGTGCGGCGCGTCGGCGAGTCGTTCAGCCGCAAGATTGACGTGCGTCTCATCGCCGCGGCCAACCGCGACATGCGCGCGGAAGCCACGGCGGGACGCTTCCGCCAGGATTTGCTCTATCGGCTGGATGTCATTCGCATTCAGATTCCGCCACTGCGCGATCGCCCGGATGACATCCCATTGCTGGCGGAGCACTGCTGGAAGGCGGCGACGGCGCGCACCGGTTCGCGTGCGCGCTTGTCACCGGCGACATTGTCAGAGCTTGCCCGCTACAGCTGGCCCGGCAACGTCCGTGAGCTCCAGAACGTGATCGCTTCGCTGGCGATCGCGGCGCCGCGACGCGGGTGGGTGCGTCCGGGTCTGCTGCCGGCGATCATCGGCGCGACGACGACCGTATCGGCGACACGGCTCGCAGACGCACGCCTGCAATTTGAACGGAAGTTTGTGGAGGTCGCGCTCGCGCGCGCCGGCGGCAATCGCGCGAGGGCGGCCCGCGCGCTGGGCCTCTCGCGACAGGGACTGCTCAAGACGCTGGCGCGTTTGGGATTGGACGGCGCCACTGGACGATAGGCTGAGGGCCGTCGCGCGCGACTCTCGTCCTTGGGGCTGCTCAATCTCTACGAGCGCGTGATGTGATCAGCTCGTTCGGCTGAGAAACGGGGATACGGGTGTGTCAAGTTGGCCACAACGGCGACCAGCTCGTTAGGGACAACCGGTTTTGGAACGTACATCTGGAAACCGGCGATCAAAGCGCGTACACGATCTTCGGCTCTGGCGTTGGCGGTCAGTGCCACCGCTGGAATATTCCCTCCTCGCTCTGGATCGTACTGCCGTATGTGCTTAATCAGGTCGTACCCATCCTGCTCCGGCATGGCGAGATCCGAAACAAGTGCATCCGGAAGAGAGTGTTCGAGAGCTTCGAGCGCGTCGCCGGCTGAGGATGCAGTTATCACCTCAGCGCCGCGGTCTTCGAGAATGACTTTGAGCATCTCGAGCGTATCCAAATCGTCTTCGACAACCAATACACGGACGCCACGCAGGTCTTCCTTGTCGCTCATTTGATTGAGTTGCGTCGGCTGTTTCAACTCCGGTCCCGACGGTCGTTTTTCCGGCCGGATGATGGCCGGTGCAGCGATGGGAAAAAGGACCTTGAATGTCGCGCCCTGCCCTCTTCCGGGGCTCGATGCGACAACCGTGCCGCCGTGCATTTCGACCACGTGACGCACGATGGCCAAACCGAGGCCCAATCCGCCGTACTGGCGCGTCGACGAGCTGTCAGCTTGCCGGAATCGATCGAACACATAAGGCATGAACTCGGGCTCAATGCCCATGCCGTTATCTTTGACGACAATTTCGACGTGGCCATCGGTCTGGAACAACCTTGCTTCGACGCGCCCTCCCTCGGCCGTGAACTTCACTGCGTTGGACAGTAGGTTCCAGATCACTTGCTGCAGGCGATTGGCATCGCCGAAGACGATGCTGGACCGATCGTTGGTCACCACCTGTAGATGGATCCGCTTTGCTTCGGCGCTGGGGCGGATGACGTCGATAGCAGCCTGAAAGACCCGTCCGATCTCAATGGGGTGGGCGTCGAGCTTCAATCGCCCGGTGATGATGCGGGAGGTGTCCAACATGTCGTCGACCAGCCCCGCTTGTAACCTCGCGCTCCGCTCGATTACCTGCAGCGCGTGGCGCATCTGAATTTGCGAAAGGATGCCACGGTTGAGCATGCTCGCCCAGCCGAGGATCGCCGTCAGAGGTGTCCGCAATTCGTGCGAGACGGTGGCCAGAAATTCATCCTTCATCCGGCTCGCCGTTTCGGCTTCCTCACGCGCCTCTTTCTCCTGCCGCAAGAGCCGTTCGCGCTCCTCCTCCGCGTGTTTGCGCTCAGTAATGTCGCGGCTGATCGTCAACCAACAATGCTCGCCACGAAGATACATTGGCTCGCCGGACAACAGGATCCATCGCACTTCTCCCGATTTCCGCCTCATCGTGAGCTCAAAGTCACGCACGACACCTTGCTCTTCTAGAAAGTTCAGCGCACGCTCATGAGATGAAGGATCCGCATAAGGTCCGATCTGAACGGTGCTGCGTCCGATGACTTCATCGCGACCATAGCCGGACATTGAAACAAAGCTATCGTTGACTTCAAGAATGACGGCGTCTGCACTCCGGCTGATGACCAGGCCATCCGGACTCGCCTGGAACGCCTTTTCAAATCGCTCCTCGCTCTCGCGCAACGCGGCTTCCGCCAGCTTCTGTTCGGCAATGTCACTGAATGTGACGATGGTCAAAACCATGCGTCCTTCCGGGTCATGGATCGGCGCAGAATTGACAGAGAAGTACGTTTCGGTGGAATCCTCGAGCCGGTACTTCATCTCCTCGCTCTTGACTATCTCGCCGAACATCAGCGAGCGCGCGGCTGGATATTCCTCGGCTCGATACGGGAGGCCGTCTTCATGTACCGCGCCGTACTTCGCGTATTCCCGATAATCTTCGGCGACCAGGAACGGACGGTGAAGCAATCGCGATGCTTCGATGTTGTGAAAAACCAGCCGGCCCGATGGCGCTTCGGCAATGACCACTCCGATGGGCATCTGTTCGAGAATCCGTCTCAAACGGTCACGTTCGCTTTCAATCTGTTTAGACCAGAGCTCACGCTCGGCCTCTACCTGTTTCCGTCCGGTAAGGTCATGGATGACGAGAAGAGCGAACTGCTGACTCCCATTGAAACGGACCGCGCTAACTTCGACGGGTACCCTTTGTCCATTCCTGCTCCGCAATGTGCTCTCCACCTGCGTCGCGGCCGTCCCTTCGGTCATCACGGTTTTCATTAATGCGCTACAAGACTCCTGGCATTCGGCCGCGACAAAATCGAAGAGGTTGCGTCCGGTCACGTCCTCTGCAGTCGCCCCAAGCATCCGCAGTACTGACGGATTGACCAAGTTGATCGTTCCGTCCGCGCCCGCGACAACCGCGCCGTCGGGCGACAGCTCGGTCAGCAAACGGTAGCGCTCTTCGCTCGCACGCAACGCCACTTCAGCCTGCTTTTGGGCGGTAATATCGCGTTGTGTTCCCCAGGCGCGGACGATCATCCCGTTCTCAACAATAGCGCTAAGGTTGTTCAGGATGACCTTGGCATTCCCGTACCTGTCCAATTCGGACGACTCAACATCATTGAGGGTGTAACCGTTGGCGTGGAGAGCGCGAAGATAATCGATATTCTTCGGATTCGACTTGGGCAGCAGATCTCCAAGCCGTGCACCCAGAATCTGATCCGCACTGTCGTAGCCGTACATTCGCGCCATCGCGTTGTTGCATTCAGCAAGGTAAGCGAATTGGTAAAGCAGATCGATCTGATCGTCCACAGGCAGCGTCGTCGGGATCGGTTGTTCGATTTCAAAACGCCAGATCCCCTCTGAACTGCTGGCAATGAAGGAGCGGTAGTCCTCGTAGGTCGCCTTCCAACGTCTTAGCGCCTTGACGCGCTCAACAGATTCCCAACAATGGTTTGCCACGGTGTCGATGAGGTTGACCTCCTGGCTAGACCAATGGCGGGGCGTCCTTTGAAAGACACCCATCCCGGCGACGACGTGGCCCGCCTTGATCAGCGGCACGCACACGAAAGACCGGATTTCCGAACGCAGATAAAGAGGAATGTGGCTTCCCGGCAGCGGTTCGGCCACCATGTCATCGACGACGTGCGCGTGGGTTTCCAACCACGCTTCACCGAAGTCGGACATCCGATACCGGCCCGTAACGGTGTTCGTCGTGCCTTTGGCGTAGTCGCCGAGTATCACGAAATGATCCTGATCCGCCTCGACCTCGGCGTAGTCGCAGCGGTCTACTCCCGTGTATTGACCCAGCATCCGCACCGTAACGGCCGCGATGTCCTTCGGATCCGCAAGCCGCATCAGGGCATAGTCAAGATCGCCAATGAATCTGTCTGGGGCATAACTGGAACTCAAACCAGGCCGTTTCGGCCGCGCAAACCACTCACGCTGGAAGCCCTTGATTCTGTTTCGGGCCCGATCGATGTTGAGCACCAATCCCCTCAGTTTTTAGGTTAGCGCTCTCGACTCGTTAACCCAAGCTGGGCGCTCTCGATGGACGTCGGTTTCCGACAGCGACGAGACCGGCAGCAGTACAGCAGTACATGAGACCTCGGCAAGCCAGCCAGAGTCATCCGGAAAAGGCTAAGGAATAAATGAGGTAGGGAGCCTGATCGTCAGGCTCCTACTGAAGCACTTGCGCTTGGGGCCGCATCTCCAAGCAGCTGTTTGGCAAACCCATACGCCCAACCGATGACCTCGGCGGCTCGCTGCGCTTGCGCGGACGTATGTGTCGCCATGACTTGCATGCGCAACCGGCAAGCGCCAACAGAAACCGCCGGATATTCGATCAGATTCGCGAATACCCCACGGTCGAAACACAGGGCCGCCGTGATCCGGCCCACGCCCTCTCGCCCCAGGAGCACCGGCACCAGTGGTCCCGGCGTGCCGATGCAGACGGCTCCCAAGGTGGCAAGCGTTTCGCGCAGAACATGAACGATATGGCTTAACTGTTGTCGCAGCACGTCGCCTTCGGCGCTCCGGACAATCTGAACTGCCTTCAACACCGCGGCGCACTGAGGGGGTGAGATGGCATTAGAGAACGTCCGCGGTGGCGCACCGGCCCGCAAGTACTCGCTGATCGCCGATGACGATGTGGCCGCGAACCCACCGTTTGACGCGAATACCTTGGAGAAGCTGCCTATCACCAAATCGACCTTGCCGAGGAGGCCCTGCAGCCCCACGATCCCTGTGCCGCTCGGTCCGACCGCTCCAAGATCGTGGGCAACGTCAACCAAGAGAGTCGCGTCGTACTCGCGACAAGCGGCTTGAAGGGCCGTCAGATCTGGCGAGTCACCGTTCATCGAAAAGATGCCCTCGGTGATGACTAAGATCGCGTTCTCTGTATCGGTCGCCCGGATGCGACGGAGCTGCCGCACGATCGCGTCGGTCGAGAGGTGCCGGACCCGATGGACATTACGAGTCGCGGCATTCGCTCCTTCGACGCAGCAATTGTGGGCGTACTGGTCAACCACCACATGGTCATGGCCGCGGATCAGCGCCGTGATGACGCCATACCCGGCCGCCCAGCCGGTCGGGAACAAGACGACATGTGGGACTTCGAGCATCTCCGCCAATGCTTCCTGCAGCCGCAATGACAGAGTTGAGTTGCCCTGCAATATCGGGGCGCCGGCGATATGCGGACCGTACTGATGAATAGCCTCGATGGCTGCGGCTCGAACTTCACTGTGCGCGGAAAGCCCCAAGTAATCTTGCGACGCGAAGTTCACGCCGGTCCGTTCTTTTCCAGCCTCGTCGATCACCGAGGCCTCCGGCCC
>Ga0075418_10005250_pt1 | contig 14662 bp, 15 predicted proteins | sample SoiMetdeltSBSDD2_FD_81776 | JGI IMG/M metagenome (GOLD analysis project Ga0075418, IMG submission 81776) | Bulk soil microbial communities from a Populus tree surrounding site in Tennessee, USA - Soil MetaG P. deltoides SBSDD2 | ecosystem: Environmental > Terrestrial > Soil > Tree plantation...
CCGTGAGGTCCGGCCACTGCTCCTTCGGCCGGTCGGCGGCGAGCTCGATCCCGTTCCCGTCGGGATCCGGGAGGTAGATCGCCTCCGAGATGCCGTGGTCAGAGGCGCCCTGGATAGGGGTGCGCGTGTGGGCCAGGCGCACGGCCGCGCGCGCAAGCTCCTCGCGCGACGGGTGCAGGAGCGCGAAGTGATAGAGACCTGCGTGGCGTCCGGCCGGACGGGCATTCGCGTCCTCGACGAGGACGAGCAGATCCTCGCTGCGGGCGCCGAGCGCAGCACGGCCCTCCTCACGCCGGTGCGTGCGCAGCCCGATTGCCTCCTCGTAGAACGCGACGGACCGCTCGAGGTCGGTTACCGTCAGCTCGACTGCGCCGAGACGGGTTTCCGGGGCAAGCCTCGCAGGCTCGGTCTCGACCTGGGTCATCCGGAGACCTCTGCGGGCTTGCGCGGGTTGGAGATCGGCGTCAGGCGTGGCTCGATCTGCTCGCGTAGGTGCTCGAACGCGGGCGGAAGCGAAAGCGCCTCGCCCAGCGTCTCCTTCGGCTCGTCGGAGGCGAAGCCGGGGCCGATCGTGGCGATCTCGAAGAGTACGCCGCTCGGCTCGCGGAAGTAGATGGAGCGGAAGTAGAAGCGGTCGATGACCGGCGTGGGGTGGGCGCCCGCCTCGGCGACCCGCTGCTGCCACGCCTCGTGGTCGTCCATGAGGGAGGCGAACGCGACGTGGTGGACCGTGCCCGCACCGGGAGTGCCGAGGCTCTGGGCGGAGTCGTAGACGTACTGGCCGCCGCGCTTCTCGCCGCGAACGTCCCAGCCGTCGTCGCCCCGTGCCTCGAAACCGAGGACGTCCTCGAGGAAGCCCTTGCTCCGCTCGGGGTCGCGCGTAAAGGCGCGTACCTCGTCGAAGCCCTGGATGGCCATTTCGGCCGGGATGTCCGGGCTGACGGCGACGAGCGGCTTGTCGGCTGAGTCGACGGCGCGGAGCTCGAGCCCGAGGCCCTCCGGGTCTTCGAACAGGAGCGAATTACCCTCGCGTCGGGCTTCGGTTCCTTCCGCGACCAGCCGGTCGGCCCAGAAGTCGAGCGCGGCGTCGTCCGCAACGCGGAAGACGACGCGGTGCACCATGCCGGCCCCGGCGCGGCCGCGGCGGGCGCCCGGATATTCGAAGAACGTGATGTCCGCCCCGGGCGAGCCTTCTTCGTCGGCGTAGAAGAGGTGGTAGACGGTGGGGTCGTCCTGGTTGACGGTCTTCTTCACCAGCCGCAGCCCGAGGACGCGCGCGTAGAAGTCGACGTTTCCGGGGGCGTCGGCGGTGATCGCCGTCACGTGATGGATGCCTTCGAGCTTCATGTCGTTCCTTTCTTTTCCTCGGGTCACGCCGCGGTGCGTACGAGCTGATGCCGCTCGGCCACCGCGGAGACGAGCGCGTCGACGACCTCGCCGAGCTGCTCGCGCAGGTCTGCGTCCACCAGCGTACCGTCGTCGTCGAATCGTGTCGGCGAGTGGCCCACGGCCACCTCGCCATCGACGACGCGGGCGCCGATCGCGGCCAGAACCTTGCGCAGCTCGGCCTGGGCCCAGACGGCGCCGAAGGCGCCCGTCGAGGCGCCGACGACGGCTGCCGGCTTGTTGCGAAGCGGGTTCGTGGCCAGAGGCCGCGAGACCCAGTCGAGCGCGTTCTTCAGCTGGCCCGGGACGGAGCTGTTGTACTCCGGCGTGGAGATGAAGACGGCGTCGGCGCCCGCGAAGGCCGCGCGCAAAGCGGCTACGGCCTCCGGGGCGCCGTCATGGTCGTCGTCCTCGTCATAGGGAGGGACGTCCTTCAGCCCGCCCAGGATCTCGACTTCGACGTCGTCGCCGAAGAGCTCGGCTGCGTTCCGGAGGAGCTTCGAGTTGTACGAGTCGCTCCGGAGGCTGCCCGAGATTGCGAGGACCTTCGTCATCGTCGTCAGGCCGCCTTCACCAGCTGCAGCTCGGCGACGATCGTCACGTCGTTCGCGAGCGCGGGATCCCCGGTGGGGAGGGGGGTGTTCCAGTCGACGCCGAAGTCAGTCCGGTCGACGCGGGCGGAGAGCTTCAGTCCGAGGCGCTCGTTCCCGTACGCGTCCGCCATCGGCTCCGACAGGGTGCCGGTCACCTCGACGGACTTCGTGACGCCCTTGATCGTGATCTCGCCCGGGACGACGACCGACTCGCTGTCGAGATCGACGTCCTCTGCGACGAACCGGAGCGTGGGGAAGCGCTCGGCGTCGAAGAAGTCGGGCGACTGCAGGTGCGCGGCGAGGTTCTCATCCTTCACGTCCACGCTTGCGACCTCCGCGCTGCCCTCGATACGGGCGCCGGAGTCAGCGGTGTCGAGCTCGACCTGCACGTCGCGGAACTGACCGCGGAATGTGCCGGCGAGGTAGTCGACCTCGAAGCCGACAGCCGAATGGACTGGATCGAGATTCCAAGTGCCCGCCGGAACCTTGGTCTGACTCGTAATCATTTCGCTTCTCTCCTTTGCTTGTGTCGTGTACTATTGATGACACAAGCAACTATAGCGAGAACAAGTTGACAACGCAAGTATTTCCAGAACAGCAGGTTTCAAGCGAAATTCCGCCCGCGGTGCGCGCGTGGACGAGGCTCTTGCGCGCACATGCGGCTGCCACCAGGCTGCTGAACGCGGAGCTCCAGGCCGAGCACGGCCTGTCGGTCAACGGCTACGAGGCCCTCTACGTGCTTTCGCGGACAGAGGGGGGCAGGCTCAAGCGCATCGACCTCTCGCGGCGTCTCGCGCTGACCCCTTCGGGGATCACGCGGCTCCTCGAGGGTCTCGAAGATGCCGGACTGGTGACGAGAACCACATGCCCGAGCGACCTGCGGGTGGTCTACGCCGAGCTCACGGACGCGGGTGCGGCAAAGCTCGAGGTCGCCTCGTGCGGGCACGTCGGCTCGATCCGCCAGCTCTTCGAGGAGCACTTTGCCGACGGAGAGATCGACGAGCTCTCCGAGCTCCTCGGACGGTTCCCGGGAGTCGCCGGCACCGACGACTCCTGTCCGGCCGCCTAAAAAAGTTCGGACCGGTTGACAGGAGAACGTGTGTTCGTGTAGAACATACGTTCCCATGATCGCCTGTCTGAACATCCAAGCGTTTTCCCTCCGCGTTGCTCTGCGCTCCCGGCCGGAGCTCATGCGCGGCCCCGTTGCGCTCGCCCCACCTCCCGGCAGCCGGCCGCTCTTAGGGGCATGCTCCGCCGCCGCCGAGGAGGCGGGCGTGCGCCCGGGGATGCGTCTCTCGGAGGCGCTCGCCAATTGTCCCGAGCTCGTTCTCGCCGAGCAGGATCCCGCTGCAGCCGAGGAGGAGTGGGAGCGGATCCTGCGGCGGCTCGAGGAAGCCGGTCTCGCCGTCGAGCCGGTCGAGCCGGGCTGTGCATATTTCGAGACCGAAGGGGTCGAGCGCATGGCAGGCGGCATCAGCGCCGTCCTGCGCAGGGCTCTCGATGCGATCGGCCCGTACTGGCAGCCGCGAATCGGCGTCGCCGGCCGGCGCTTCGCTGCCCTCGCGGCGGCGAGCGTGGCTCCGGCGGGCCGCGCGATCGTGGTCGACGACGTGGAGGCGGAGCTCTTTCTCGAGCCGCTCCCGCTACATCTCCTACCGCTCAGCCCGGAAAGGCGCGAGGAGCTTGCCGAGCTCGGCATCAAGCAGCTGGGCCAGCTCTCTCGTCTGCCGAGCGCAGCCGTCCGCGACCGCATGGGCCGCGAGGCGGCAGAGGCCCGGCGGCTTCTGGGCGGCGAGGACGACAATCGCGTGGCAGCGAGGCGCCCGGCCGCCGAGATTGCCGAAGCCCTCGAGTTCCCCGAGCCGGTCGCCAACGAGGTCACGCTCGAGCTTGCTTTCACGGCTCTTCTCGACCGGCTGCTCGCCCGCGAGGAGCGGGGCGGGCGACTGCCGCGGCGCCTCGTCGTTTCCGCCCGCCTGGTGGGCGGCGGGTCGTGGCGGCGGACGGCGACGCTGCGAGAGCCGACAGCTGAATCCGAGCGCCTGCGCCAGTCGCTGGCGCCGAAGCTCAAAGAACTGCCTGCGCCGGCGGTCGAGCTAAGGCTCGAGCTGGGGGAGCTGACCGAGTCCGTCGGGACTCAGGCCGAGCTCGTCCGCCCGCGCGGCAGTCGACTGCGAGGCCGTCTCCGCGAAGGGCTCCGCCAGGTGCGGGCCGCGATGGGGATGGAGGCGGTCTGCACGGTCGTGGAGGTAGCGCCATGGTCGCGGATTCCCGAGGCCAGGGCGATTCTCGTGCCGCGCGACGACTGAACGAGCCTCGACCCGTGCACGTCACGGTCGAGGAGGGGTTACCGGCTGCGGTCGGGCAGGTGGGCGTCTTCCAGGTGCGTGAGGAGTGGCGGGTGGTCGACCGCTGGTGGACCGACGCGCCCGTGCGACGGCGCTACTTCGACCTCGTTCTCGCGACTGGCGAGAACGTCGCGGTCTTCGAAGACGAAGAGGGGGGAGGCTGGTTTCGCCAGAAAGCCTGAAGATTTCCGGGGCCGCCGCGAGCCTCCCTCCACTTCGATCCTATTGCGAGAAAGTGCGCGGGTGTGACGTGGAAAGGGTCGAATGGCGCGCGTGAGCGGGGCGGAATACATCGAGCTGCACGCGCACTCCGCCTACAGCTTCCTCGACGGCGCATCGCTGCCCGAGGAGCTCGCGGTCCGCGCCGCCGAGCTCGGCTATCCCGCGCTCGCGCTCACCGACCACGACGGCGTCTACGGCTCGCTCGAGTTCGCTTACGCGGCGCGCGCTGTCGGCGTCCGCGCCATTACGGGCGCCGAGGCCACCCTCGCCGACGGGTCGCACCTGACGCTCCTGGTCGAGACCCCGCGCGGCTACGCGAACCTCTGCCGCCTGCTGACCGCCGCGCACGCCCGTGAGCGCCTCAACCCCGGCCTCGAGCCGGATCTCCTGGCCGAGCTGAACGAGGGGCTCGTCTGTCTCTCCGGCTGTGCGCGCCAGGGGCTCGGCGTCAAGAGCCCGAACACTGCCGCTCGCCTTGCAGATGCCTTCGGACGCGATCGGTTCTACGTCGAGCTCCAGCGCCCATACGCGCGCGGCGACGCTCGCAGAAACGCGGCGCTTCGCGACCTCGCGGGGGCACTCGAGGTCCGCACGATCGCCACGGGAGACGTGCATGCCCATCATCCGCGGCGCGCGCGCCTGCAGGACGTGCTCGTCGCCGTGAAGCACAACGTCGCGCTCGAAGGCTGCGAGGCCGAGCGGCGCGGAAACGAGCAGTTCGTCCTCGGCACGCCCGCGGAGGCCGCCGCCCGCTTCCCCGATGACCGCGATGCCGTCCGGGCGACGGTCGAGCTCGCCGAGCGGCTCGAGTTCGACCTGACGCACGAGCTCGGCTATCGCTACCCCGACTTCTCCGACGGTGCCGACCCTGCGGACGTGCAGCTGGCGCAAGTCTGTGGGCGCGCATTCGAGGAGCGCTACCGGAACGCGCCTGCCGGCCTGCGCACCCGGGCGTCAGCCCGGCTTCGCGAGGAGCTCGCCCTGATCGCCGAGCTCGGCCTGTCCGGCTTCTTCCTTCTTCACTGGGAGGTGCTCGAGCTCGCGCGCGAGGTCGCCTACGAGGTGCGCGGGCCCGGCTCGCCGCGCCATCTCCTGCCGCCCGGCCGCGGCCGGGGAAGCTCGGTCGGCTCGATCGTCTGCTACCTGACCGGGCTCTCGCACGTGGACCCGGTCTCGGCAGGGCTCGCGCTCGGCCGCTTCCTGAACCGCGAGCTCGTCTCCGTCCCGGACATCGACCTCGACTTCCCGCGCGACATCCGCGAGAAGCTCATCGTCGCCGTGATCGAGCGCTACGGCCATGAGCACTCGGCGCTGGTGGCGAGCTTTGCGACCTACCGCTCGCGGGGCGCGATTCGCGACGTCGGCAAAGCGCTCGGCCTGCCGCAGTCTGAGCTCGAGCGACTCGCGCGCATCACCGAAGGAAGCCCGCGGCGCGTTGCCGAGGAGATGGAGAAGCTCCCCGGCGCCGAGAGCAAGCTCGCCTCGCCGCGCTGGCGCGCGTTCGGAGAGCTCTGCGCGGAGATCGGCGGGCTCCCGAGGCACCTCTCCCAGCACCCGGGCGGCATGGTCATCTCGAGCCGCCCCCTCGTCGAGCTCGTCCCGGTCGAGCACGCAGCGATGGAGGGCCGCAGGCTCTGCCAATGGGACAAGGACTCCTGCGCCGACGCCGGTTTCCTGAAGATCGACCTGCTCGGGCTCGGGATGCTCTCGGCGGTCGAGGAGTGCGTCGACCAGATCGTCCGCCTGCGCGGGGAGCGCATCGATCTCTCCCGCATCCCGCTCGACGACCCCGTGGTGTACCGCGAGATCCAGGACGCCGACACCGTCGGCCTCTTCCAGATCGAGAGCCGCGCGCAGATGCAGAGCCTCCTGCGCACGCGGCCCGAGAACCTCGACGACCTCACCGTGCAGGTGGCGCTCGTCCGTCCGGGCCCGATCCAGGGGAAAGCCGTGCATCCCTACGTCGAGCGCCGGCAGCGCCGGCGCGAGGACCCGTCCTATGCCATCCCGCACGATCATCCGCTCCTCGCCGAGTGCCTCGAGGAGACGCTCGGCGCGATCATCTTCCAGGAGCAGGTGCTCGAGGTCGCGATGGCGCTCGCGGGGTTCAGCGTGGGGGAGGCCGAGGGGCTGCGCCGGGCGATGAGCCGGAAGCGGAGCCAGGACGCGATCGAGGCCCACCGCGAGCGCTTCTTCGCGGGAGCGGCGAGAAATGGCGTGCCCGAGGAGACCACGGAGCTCGTCTTCTCGAAGATCAACGGTTTCGCAGCGTTCGGCTTCCCCAAGTCGCACGCGGCCGCCTTCGCGCTCCTCGCCTACCAGTCCGCGTGGCTCCGCCACTACTACCCCGGCGAGTTCCTCTGCGCGCTCCTGAACGCGCAGCCGATGGGCTTCTATCCGCCGGCGAGCCTCGTGCGGGACGCGCAGCGCCGCGAGGTCGAGGTGCTGCCGCCCGACGTGAACCAGAGCGCCGCTTCGTGCCGCATCGAAGGCAATGCAGTGCGAATCGGGCTCGGCTACATCAAGGGCCTCGGAGAGCAGCCCGCGAAGGCGTTCGTGGCCGAGCGGGAGGAGAACGGTGGCTTCACGAGCGTCATCCAGCTCGCGCAGCGTGCTCCGCTCGACCGGCCAGGGCTCGAGGCGCTCGTCGCCTCGGGGGCCTGCGATGTCTTCGGCTGGCCGCGGCGCCAGCTCCTCTGGCGGCTCGGTCTTGCGCCGCGCTCGGTCTCGGTTGGCGCGGGCGGCGACGAACGTCAGCTCGCGCTCCCGCTGGGCCCGACCTCGGAGATTCCCGAGCTTCCCGAACAGACGTCGTGGGAGCGCATGCTGGCCGACTACCGGACGACGAGCATGTCGATCGGCGTCCACCCGCTCGAGCTCCTGCGCCCGCATCTGCCCGCGGAGGTGGCGATGAGCGCCGACTTCGAGCACCTCGAGCACAGGAGCCGCGTTGCGATCGCGGGCCTCGTCGTCGCCCGCCAGCGCCCGGCGACCGCGAACGGCGTCGTCTTCATGCTCCTCGAGGACGAGCACGGGCAGATGAACCTCGTCATCCCGCCGGAGGTCTACGAGCGCTTCCGGCCGCTCGTTCGCGGCGAGCCGCTCCTCCTCGCTCGCGGCCGCTTCGAGCGTTTCGAACGCAACAGGAACCTGATCGTGGACGAGCTGGTCACCCTCGCACCGCTCGCCCGCCAGGCCGCCGGCGAAGCCGAGGTGCGCTCCGCGCTTCCGGAGGCTCACCACTTTGGCCATCGGTAGGGTTTTGGCGCATGACCGGCCCCCGCTCACTCTGGCTCCAGGAGGCCCTGCACGCCGAGGACGGCGTCGAGTCGCAGGAGCTCCTCGAGGCCAGGAGGGCCGACGTCTGCATCGTCGGCGGCGGTTACACGGGGCTCTGGACCGCCCTTCGCATCAAGGAGCTCGAGCCGGACGCGGACGTCGTCGTCATCGAGCAGGACATCTGCGGCGGCGGCCCGTCGGGGCGGAACGGCGGCTTTGCGCTCACCTGGTGGTCGAAGATCCAGACGCTGATCAAGCGCGCGGGGGAAGAGGAGGCCATTCGCCTAGCAAAGGCGTCCGAGGACGCGGTCAGAGAGATCGGGGCGTTCTGCGAGCGCGAGGGTATCGATGCGCACTTCCACCAGGGCGGCTGGCTCTGGACAGCGACCTCGCCGGTGCAGGTCGGCGCCTGGGAGTCGAGCGTGGAGACGGCCGCCGCACGCGGCGCTCATCCCTACGAGATCTTGAACGCTGAGGAGGTACAGGAGCGCACCGGCTCGCCCATCCACCTCGGAGCGGCCTACGAGAAGACCGCGGCGATCGTGCAGCCCGCCCTCCTGGCGCGTGGGCTGCGAAGGGTCGCCGTCGAGAAGGGCGTCCGCATCTTCGAGCGCACGCCGATGGTCGAGCTCGATCGGGAGGAGGGAGTCGTGCGCACGCCCTCGGGCCACGTTCGGGCCGGCGCGGTCGTGCTCGCTCTGAACGCCTGGGCGACGAAGATCCCAGAGCTCGCGCGGGCGATCGTGGCGGTATCCAGCGACATGGTCGCGACGGCGCCGATGGCGGAGAAGCTGAAGGACAGCGGCTGGACCGGGAACGAGGCGATCTCGGATTGCCGCCTGCTCGTCCACTACTACCGACCGACGGAGGACGGACGCGTCGCTTTCGGCCGCGGCGGCGGTCGGCTTGCCTTCGGCGGTCGGGTGAACTCGAACTTCGACTACAACGGGCGCCAGGCCCGCGAGCTCGAGGAGGAGCTCGTGAAGCTCGTGCCCGCGGCGGAAGGCGTGCCGGTCACGCATGCGTGGGGAGGTCCGATCGACCGCACGACGGATGGGTTCCCGATCGTCGGGGCGCTGCCCGCGCGCGCCCACATCGTCTACGGAACGGGCTACTCCGGAAACGGGGTCGCACCGTCGCTCACGATCGCGAAGATGCTCGCTTCGAGCGCGCTTCGACGCGACGACGAGTGGGCCGGATCCCCGGTGAACTGCGGTGTCTGCGGAAAGTTCCCGCCCGAGCCGATCCGGTTCGTCGGCGGGCTCGTCGTCCGCCAGGCTGTGCGGCACAAAGAGGGCCGCGAGGACAGGGGCAAGAGCGTCGACCCGGTCACGAAGACCGTGGCCGGCCTCGCCCCGCAAGGGTTCTTCCGCGCCCGGCGCTGAGGCGTGGCGAAAGCGGAGCAGCCGGTCCTCTTCTTCGCCTCACCGGCCGACCTCGAAGTCTGGATGGGCGTGCACGGCGAGGAGTCCGACGGCATCTGGCTGAAGTTCGCGAAGAAGGACTCGGGGATCGAGTCCGTCGTTTATGCCGAGGCGGTCGAGATCGCGCTCTCATACGGCTGGATCGACGGCCAGGCAAAGCGCCTCGACGACCACCACTACCTCCAGCGCTTCACACCGCGTCGTCCGCGCAGCAAGTGGTCGAAGATCAATCGCGAGAAGGCCGAGATGCTGATCGCGGAGGGCCGCATGCGGCCGGCGGGTCTGAGAGAGGTCGAGCTCGCGAAAGAGGACGGCCGCTGGGACGACGCCTACGACTCGCCGAGCACCGCGACGGTGCCGGACGACTTCCAGGCAGCGCTCGACGCCGAGCCGGCCGCGGCCGAGTTCTTCGCCAGCCTCGGCTCGACGAAGCGCTACTCGTTCCTCTACCGCATCACGGATGCGAAGCGGCCCGAGACGCGGGCGAAGCGCATCGCCGAGTACGTCGAGCTCCTCGCCCGCGGCGAGACTCTGAGCTAGTCCAGCTCGAGCCCGAACCGCGGCAAGCGCTTGCGGACGATGCGGTTGAAGACCTCGTGGTACTCCTCGTAGGAGTCTTCGGCGAGTGAGGAGGCAAAGTTGTCGCGCAGCTCGACGAGCGCGTCGGTGCCGGTCTCGATCAGATCGAGGTAGTCGCCGTAGCGCTCCTCCGCCTCGTCCCGCCGCGCGCGGTTGTAGGCCGCCAGGGCAGCCTCCGTGTCACGGATGAGGCCTTCGTTCTCGGCGGTGAAAAGCGCGATCTGCCGCTCGACGAGATCCACGAATCGCCCGCGCACAGGTTCCCTATGCTGCGTCGGCCGTGGGACTCGTCATTCGCACGTGGAACCTCTATCACGGGCGCACGCATCCGAAGACGGGCCGGACGTACCTGGAGCGCATGGTGCGGCTCGCCAGCCTCGACGCGCCCGACGTCGTCGCGCTGCAGGAGGTCCCACTCTGGGCCCTGGGCTGGCTCGAGCGCTGGAGCGGGATGCGCGCGGTCTGGTCGGTCACGGTGCCCGGCTTCCTCGGGCCGGTCGCGCGCTTCATCACGGACCTCGATCCGGTTCGCGTGAGATTTACGGCGGCCGGCCAGGCCAACGCGACGCTTCTCGGCCCCCGGTTCGAGGTTCGTGACGACCGGACCCTCGTCCTGAACCCAGAGGTCAAGCGTCTCGAGTGGCTCCGGGGAGGGCGCCAGCGGCGGGTGTGCCAGGCGGTGGACGTGGGGCTCGAGGGAAAGACCCTGACCATCGCCAACCTGCATGCGACGAACAACTCCGACGTCGCGCGCGTCGAGGCCGGGCTCGCCGCGGATTTCGTCGCGGACGCCGAACGGTGCATCCTGTGCGGCGACTTCAACGTGCCCGCCTACGCAATCCAGGATTTCTCGCCGCCGATCGATGGGATCGACCAGATCCTCGTCCGGGGTCTCGAGCTCGCGCGCACGCCGAGCGCGTGGCCTCCTGAACGGAGGCGTGTGAACGGTGGGCTTCTCTCAGACCATACGCCTGTCGAGGCGGAGGTTGCGTGGACCTAGACACCGTCCGCGCAGGTCTCCCCGTCCTCGACCGGCTCGCCTATCTCAACGCGGGCACGAACGGGCCGCTCCCGCGCCGGACCGTGGAGGCGATGAGGGCCACGCTCACCCGCGACCTCGAGCAGGGTCGCTCCAGTCAGGAGTACTTCGAAGCCATGCTCGCCCGTCGCGACGAGGTCCGTGCGGCGCTCGCCCGCTTCCTCGGGGCGCCGGCGGAGGCCATCGCGCTCACGACCTCTACGACAGAGGGGTGCAACGTCGTCCTTAACGGTTTGGGCATCGGGCCCGGCGACGAGGTCGTCACCACCGACTCAGAGCACCCAGGACTCTTCGGCGGGCTCGTCGCCTCCGAAGCGGACCTGAAGATCGTGCCGGTGCGCGACCTGCCTGTGGCGGAGCTCGCCGCTGCGCTCGATGCGGCGATCACGGAGCGGACGAAGCTGATCGCGCTCTCGCACGTCTCGTGGCTCACGGGCGCCGTGATGCCGGTCGAGAGCCTCGTCGGACGAGGAATTCCCCTGCTCGTCGACGGAGCCCAGGCGGCCGGCGCGATGCCGGTCACCGTTGCCGACCTGGGCTGCGACTACTACACGGTCTCCGCGCAGAAATGGCTGCTCGGCCCGGACGTCACCGGAGCCCTCTTCGTCCGTCCCGAGCGCGTCGAGGAGCTGCGCATGGCGATGCCGAGCTACGGGTCCTGGGAGTTCGGCGATGACTACGCGTACGACCCGAAGGCCGGCGCGGCACGCTTCGACCCGGGCTGGATCGCGTCCGCCTCGGGGGTCGGACTTCTGGAATCGCTCGCCTTCGCGGAGGAGGCGGGGGAGGAGCGGTACACGCACGCCGCCGACATGGCCGCGCACCTCATCCACATGCTCGGAGGGTCAGGCTGCGACGTCGTCACCGAGCCCGGCCAGGCGACACTCGTCACGTGGAAGGCGGTGGGAGACTCGAAGGAGGTCGTCGAGCGGCTCGCCGACGCGGGAGTCGTGATCCGCGACTTGCCTGGACTCGGCTGGCTGCGGGCGTCGTGCGGGTTCTGGACGAATCACGACGACCTCGAGCGCCTGATCGGCGCACTCTAGGACTTCTGGAGCACTCCGTACCAGTTGGGGGCTATGCGGCCTCGGACGTGCGCAGGCCGAGCTCCGCCGCGATCGGGCGCATCCCCGCGACCACGTTTCGGATGTGGTCGTCGAGCTCGAGGCCCAGCTCCTCGGCGCCGCTGTAGACCTCGTCGCGGTGGACGCCGGCTGCGAAGGAGGGCTGCTTGAGCTTCTTCCGCACCGACTTCGGCTCGAGGGTCTCGATCCCGTCGGGCCGAACCAGCCCGCAGGCGTGGACGAAGCCGGCGAGCTCGTCGCAGGCGAAGAGCGTCTTCTTCAGCTTCGTGTCCCGCTCCATGGTCAGATGCTCCGCATGCGAGAGGACGGCCTCGATGAGCTCCTCCGGGTAGCCCTCCTCGCGGAGGATCGGAGCGCCGTCCTGCGGGTGCTTGTCGAGAGTGGGATGGATCTCGTAGTCGAAGTCGTGAAGGAGGGCGGTCGCACGCCAGAATTCCTCGTCCTCGCCGAAGTCACGGGCGTACCAGGCGACCGCCGCCTCGACAGCGAGCGCGTGCCGTCGCAGTGCCTCGGACTTCGTGTACTGCGTGAGGGTTTGCCACGCTCGCTCGCGGGTGACCTCCATGGAAGCGAAGTAGGATACCCTCCGCCGCTCGCGCCGCCGTCCGAGGACAGGACTACCGTCAAATGCAGCAAACAGTCGTAACCGATGCCCTGATGGAGGCCTTCGTCATCGAGGGCGCGCGGCCGCTCTCGGGGTCGATCCGCGCAGCCGGAAACAAGAACGCGGCCCTGCCGATCGTGGCCGCCTGCCTGCTCACCGGCGAGCCTGTCACGCTGACGAACGTCCCGGCGATCACGGACGTCGAGACGATGCTCGATCTGGCCGCCGACCTCGGCGCCGAGGTCGAGCGCGTCGGTGGCGGCGAGGTGCGGATCACAGGCGCAGGCGTCTCGAAGTTCGAGCTCGACGAGCAGCTCTGCAGCCGCATTCGCGCGTCCATCCTCTTTGCCGGCCCGCTGCTCGCGCGCCAGGGCCAGGCGGTCGTGCCGCCCCCGGGCGGCGACGTGATCGGGCGCCGCCGGCTCGATACGCACATCCACGCGCTCACGGTGCTCGGCGCCGACATCAGCGCCGAGAAGGTCTACCGCATGCGCACCGACGGCCTGAAGGGAGCCCAGGTCTTCCTCGACGAGGCCTCGGTGACGGGAACGGAGAACGTTGTCATGGCCGCGGTGCTCGCGCCGGGCGAGACGGTGATCGGCAACGCGGCGAGCGAGCCCCACGTCCAGGACCTCTGCCGGTTCCTGGTCACCCTCGGCGCCGAGATCGAGGGGATCGGCTCGAACGTCCTCCGTATCCGCGGTGTCGAGTCGCTCCGCGGTGGCGAATGGCGCATTTGCCCCGACCACATCGAGGTCGCGAGCTTCATCGGCCTCGCGGCGGTGACCGAGGGCGAGGTCGTCATCCAGGACGTCGTCGCCGAGGATCTCGTCGCCATTTGGCCGGCGTTCGAGCGCCTCGGCGTCAAGTGGGAGGTCGAAGGCTCGTCGGTGCGCGTCCCCGGCAGCCAGCAGCTCGAGATCCGTGACGACATCGGCTCTCAGATCCCGAAGATCGAGGACGGGCCGTGGCCGGCGTTCCCGGCCGACCTCACCTCGATCGCGCTCGCCGTCGCGACGCAGGCCGCGGGCACCGTGCTCATCTTCGAGAAGATGTTCGAGAACCGCCTGTTCTTCGTCGACAAGCTCGTGAGCATGGGCGCGCGGATCATCCTCTGCGACCCGCACCGCGCCGTGGTCAACGGTCCGGCCCGCCTCTACGGAGAGCGCATGGAAAGCCCGGACATCCGCGCAGGGATGGCGATGCTGATCGCAAGCCTCTGCGCCGAGGGCACCTCGACGATCGGGAACATCGGGCAGATCGACCGCGGGTACGAGAGGATCGACGAACGGCTGCGCGCCGTAGGAGCTCACATCGAGCGAACGGAGATCTCGTGACGAAGCGCGTGATTCGCACCGACCAGGCTCCGGCTCCCTTCCAGGGCGCCCCGTACTCCCAGGGAATCGCGAACGGGGGCTTCGTCTTCGTCTCCGGCCAGCTCGGGGTCGACACGGGCGGCACCATGGTCGACGGCGGGATCTCCGAGCAGACCGAGCAGGTGATGAAGAACCTCTCCGCGATCCTCGAGGCGGCCGGGACGAGCCTCGAGAACGTCGTCAAGGCGACGATTTTCCTGGTCGACCTCGGCGACTTCCAGGCGATGAACGAGGTCTACGGCCGCCACATGGGCGCCGAGCCGCCGGCGCGCGCGACGTTCCAGGTCGCAGCGCTGCCTTCAGGCGCGCTCGTCGAGATCGAAGTAATAGCCGCCGAGGGTTAGCTACGGCCTGTAGACGCGCCGGTAGACCGTGAGCGACGAGTAGCCGGACTTCGTGATGCGGAACGAGACCTTCTGGAGCTGCGTCGGCTTGAGGCGGAACTTGGCGACGCCGCTGGAGTTGGTCGTTTTCTGGCTGTACGAGACGCCGGCACCGTAGGCGCGCACGAGGGCGCCCTGGACGGCGTTCAGCGTGACGGAATCGCGGACCTTGACCGTGATGTCGCGCGCGCGATTCTTGACGAGGCGGCCGCTGAACGTGACCTTGAAGGTCTTCGGGCCACCGCCGCCACCGCCGCCCGACATGGCCGGGAGCTGGAAGTGCTGGGGGTTGGTCGCGTACGCGCCGACGTTGTTGTCGCCGTCGATCGCGGCCACGCGCCACC
>Ga0075418_10005254_pt1 | contig 14660 bp, 11 predicted proteins | sample SoiMetdeltSBSDD2_FD_81776 | JGI IMG/M metagenome (GOLD analysis project Ga0075418, IMG submission 81776) | Bulk soil microbial communities from a Populus tree surrounding site in Tennessee, USA - Soil MetaG P. deltoides SBSDD2 | ecosystem: Environmental > Terrestrial > Soil > Tree plantation...
AAAAGCGGGCAGGGTAGGACAGCACGCCCACCACACTCGACGACTTCCTGAAAGCTTACGCCCGGAAGGCGGGTGCTTGATCGATAGATTTTGCGAAAGCTCCAAAGGGGGATCAAATCATCAGCATGCAAATGCAAGAGATCGCTGGCGGTATGCCATTTCCTGGTCGCGCAGACGGCAGCGACCTGGCTGTTGAGATAGACGGAACATCCCTCACGCTCGACCAGACAGAAGCCGTAGCGGATGGTGCTGCCGTTAGTCTCGGGGCCGCGGCGCTTGAACGCATATGCCGGGCACGGCGCTTTGTTGAGGAGCTTATCGAGCGCGGCGATGTTGTTTATGGAATCAACACCGGATTCGGCGGCCTTTCAAACGTGATGATCCCGCCCGAGAGACTCCGCGAGCTACAAGTCAACCTCGTGCGTTCCCACGCATGCGGAGTCGGCGAGCCGCTGCCCGAGCGCACCGTGCGGGCGATCCTGGTTCAGCGCGCCAATGTGCTGGCCAAGGGCTATTCGGGGTGCAGGCCCGTTGTCGTCGAGACGCTCATCAAGATGTTGAACGCAGGTGTTCACCCTGTGATTCCCTCGCGAGGCTCGGTGGGCGCATCTGGGGACCTGGCGCCGCTCGCGCACGTGGGGCTGGTGGTGATCGGGGAAGGCGAAGCGATCTATCGCGGAGAGCGCCTGGGCGGGCGCGAGGCAATGACTCGTGCCGGCATTGAGCCGGTCTTGCTGGAGGCAAAGGAAGGCCTCGCGTTGCTGAACGCGACGCAGGCGATGACCGGTGTCGGTGCATTGGCGGTACTGGCGGCTGAGCGCCTCGCGGATGCGGCGGACGTGGCCGGAGCGATGTCGCACGAAGCTCTCAGGGGTACTCCTGTTGCCTTCGATAGCAAGATTCACGCGGTACGGCCTCATAGCGGGCAGACGCAGAGCGCGCGGCGGCTGCGACAGCTGACCCAGAATGGCGAGGCTCGGCGACCGAATGGCGACCGCCCTGGAAAAGTCCAGGACGCCTATGCACTTCGCTGTATGCCTCAAGTCCATGGCGCAGTTCGCGATGCGTTGGCCCACGTAAGGAAAACACTCGAGATTGAGATCAATAGCGCCGCGGACAATCCATTGATCTTTGCTGATGCCGGCGAGGTCTTGTCTGGAGGAAATTTTCATGGAGAGCCTCTCGCGCTGGGGTTCGACTATGCGGCGATCGCAGTGGCGGCGCTCGGGACGATCTCGGAACGAAGGGTGGAAAGGCTTGTCAATCCGGCTTTGTCTGGTCTGCCTGCGTTTTTGGCGCGCGATCCGGGAATCAACTCCGGGATGATGATGGCGCATGTAACGGCGGTCTCACTAATTGCGGAAAACAACGTTCTGGCACATCCAGCGTCGGTTGCCAGTTTGCCGACCTCCGCGAATCAGGAAGATCACGTCAGCATGGGGATGACCTCGGCCGTGAAGCTGACAAAAGTCATCGAGAACGTTGAGCTGATTCTGGCGATAGAGCTAATGTGCGCAGCCCAGGCTCTGGAGTTTTTGAAACCCCTGGAGCCAGCGCCAAGGGTGAAAGATGCGTACACCCGCGTGCGCGGCATCGTGCCGGCAACTGATCGAGACATGCCCCTTTCGAACTACATCGAGTCGTTGGTTGTGCTGGTTCGATGCCTGGCGTGAATCTGTCCCAGGCCGAACCCGACGGTTGATCGAGTGAGGGCTTCAATCCTCAAGAGACAATGAAAGGTACTTGATGCGTAAGATTCTATTCTTCGTGCTGACGCCGCTCTACCTGGGTGTCATCTTTGGACTGCCGCTCGCGGCTTGTGCCTCATTGTATCTGGCGTCGACGAACTATCTGGCGAAATTGACGGCAATAGTGGTTGCTCCAATGCTGTTTGCGACGATCTTCGTCGTGACCGCTGCCGTCCTCAGCCTCGCACATCAAAGAGCAATCGTCGCCGGCCGGTATCCACGTACGGTGGCTCATCCAGTCTACTTTCACCGCCGGCTGTATGGCCTGTGTTGGACCTCAGTTTATTACTTCACTCCGGTTTACTTCATTGCGCTCACAATCCCATTTCTCAAGAGAGTTCTCTTTCGCGGATTCGGCTACAAGGGTGATATGGCTTTCACCGTTTACCCGGATACGTGGATACGCGACCTTCCCCTGCTGAACATTGGCAGAGGCGTCTACCTGTCGAATAAAGCAACCATCGGCACAAACATCGCGCTTCCTGACGGTTCAATACTGGTTGATTCTGTCACCGTCGAAGATGGCGCGTTGATTGGGCACTTGTCGATGCTTGCTCCCGGCGTTGAAGTCAGAAGGGGCGCAGAGGTGGGGGTGGGCGTGGCAATAGGATTGAAGACGATCATTGGCGAACAAGCCAGAATCAACCCCTGCTGCGACATCGGGCACGGCGTCAAAATTGGCTCACGGGTGAAGATAGGTTCAACGACCTATGTTTCCTCAGGTGTTGAAATTGGACAGGACATCGTCATCCCGGACGGTATTACTGTTCCGTCAAGAACAAGGATCACTTGCCAGGAGGAAGCAGCCTTATTTGCCCACCATATTGAGATCGCGAAGCAGAGAAAGAGACTCGGAAAAAAGAGCACGGAGTCTGCGCCGCAAATAAGTCTGGCCGTAGTCGGGCATGGCGTCGGCGATTCACAGAAAGGAAATCCCAGCGGTGCGACTCGCCTGGAATAACATAATCCATGACCGGGTGCGGTTCACGGTGACGATCATCGGCATCGCCTTCGCCGTTTTCCTGATGGTCTTTCAAGGAAGCTTGCTCACCGGCTTCCTGCGCGCGGCCGCAAAAGGTATTGATGCGAGTGACGGAGACATCTGGATCGTCGCCCGCGGTGTCGAATGCTTTGAGTTTGCTGTGCCGCTTCCGAAGCGATTTCGTGAAATCTCAATGGGAGCCCCGGGAGTAGAGTCGGTTGACCGCATGGCTGTTGGGTTCGCAGTTTGGCAGAAGCCCTCCGGCCTCAGCCAGCTGGTACTCCTGATCGGCGCCGAATCGGGAGTGGGTCCGCGCTTCCCGGTTCCATACCTTCATTCTCGATCAGCGGCGACGATTCCCGATGCCATCCTCGTAGATGAGAGCAATGCGCTGGCGCTCGAGTCCGTCGGAGTGCCCGTTTCTCTTGAAGTCAATCAACGCCGAGCAAACGCCGTGAGCGTCATCAACGGCTTCGGCTCGTTCTTCGGCACTCCTTACGTCTTCACAAGCTACGCGGACGCGGTGCGCTATCTCAACGTGCCCTCGGAAAAGACCTTCTATCTGGTTGTAAATGTCACCGCCGGTCACGACGTAAAGGCGGTGCAGGAGGAGTTGATAGCCAGACTGCCTGAAGCTGACGTGCTCACACGTGAGGAATTCGCGCGTCGATCGCAGCTTTTCTGGGTAATAAAAACAGGGGCGGGTAGCGCTCTGCTGACAGCCGCATTCCTTGGATTCCTGGTCGGGATGGTGATCGTTTCGCAGAATATTTACGCCACAACCATGGAAAACCTCGAAGAGTATGCCACGCTGAAGGCGATCGGCGCGCCGCGTCGTTACATTCGTCGTGTGGTGCTTATTCAAGCCTTGATAAGCGGAATAATCGGCTCGTGCGTAGGGCTGGCAGCAGTGTTTCCGGCAACACAAGCGATTACCGGAATGATCTCATGGATATACACGCCCTGGTGGCTTCCGATCTCGATGATAGGAGTCGGTTTGTTGATGTGCTCCCTCGCTTCAATTGTTTCCATCAGGAAAGCTCTTTCGGTAGAGCCCGCGAAGGTGTTCCGTGCTTAGCCTTTCGCTTGCCGTCGAAAGCATAAACCTGACCTACGGCGAAGGCCACGCGGCGATCCGTGCGCTCGACGACGTGAGTTTGAGCTTTCGCGCGCGGGAGATGGCGCTGGTGATGGGACCATCGGGGAGTGGAAAGACTACTTTGCTATCGGTGTTGGGCTGCTTGCTTACTCCCGATTCAGGCAGCGTATCGGTGATGGGCGAATTCAGCACAGGGCTATCCGAAGATAAGCGCGGGTTGCTCAGGCAGAGAAACATTGGCTACGTCTTTCAGGCGTTCCGGTTGTTTCATTCGCTCAATGCGCTTGAGAACGTGATGATCGCGATGGAGATTGCGGGCCGCCCGCGCGGGGAAGCAAAAGACGCCTCGCTTCAAATGCTCGAAACGGTGGGCCTGGCCGACAAGCAGAAACTCAAGCCCAAAGAGTTGAGCGGCGGAGAAAAGCAGCGAGTTGCAATTGCCCGCGCGCTTATTAACAACGCGCCGATAATCCTCGCCGATGAACCGACCGCCTCGCTCGACAGCACATCCGGAGCCCAGATAGCGGAGCTGCTCATGAAGATTGCGACCGAGCAAGAGCGTCTGGTCGTCGTGGTGAGTCACGATCCACGGCTTGTGCAATTCTGCAGCCGCATTGTGAAGATGCAGGACGGCAGGGTCACTGATGACGCGGAGGTAAGGTGAATGCACTCGTCATTCGGAAAACACAGACTGGCGTTCGCCGTAGCCGCAGCGCTGTTGGTTTCGGTACTGGCTTTTGCTCCGTGGACGCGCGTCGGGCTGAAATCAGCAGGCTCGACCGAACCGGGCAAAGAAGTGAACGCCGAAGCCGCTGAAGTAGTGCTCGCCTGTCCCGGCAGAGTTGAAGGCGCCAGCGAAGCAATTAACGTTGGCGCAGGGATAGATGGCGTCATCGCCGAGATGCGCGTCAAGGAAGGCCAACACGTAAGAGCGGGCGAGATCATTGCGGTAATAGACCGGCAGGATTTGAATGCTGAGTTGAGCGCGGCCAGAGCCTCGGCCGAAAGCGCAAGGCAGTCTCGTCTCCGGCTTATTCGCGGAAGCCGTGACGAAGAGCGGCGCCAAGCGGAAGCGGAAGTAACCGCATTTGAAGCGACATTGAAACACTCGCAGTTGCGATACAACCGATACGAGCTGTTGTTCCGGCAAGGCGTCATTTCTGAGGACCAGCGAGACGAAGCAAGAAAGAATCTCGATGTGGCAGAAGCGAGCCTGAGCGCAGCAAGGAGGCGGAAGGAACTGATCAATGCGGAACCTCTTCCCGAAGAGCTTGAGCGTGCGGACGCTGAAGTGCGAGCAGCCGATCAGCGCGTGCGCAACGTGAGCGAACGGCTGGATAAAGCTTATGTGAAAGCTCCAATCTCAGGCACTGTGCTGAAGACGTTTATGAAAGCGGGTGAGACATTCAGCACGTTTACTCCGCAGCCGATTCTGAGCCTGGCTGACACCTCACGGCTGCGGGTTCGAGCGGAGGTCGACGAGCGCGACATCGGGCACATCACCGGCGGCCAACGCGTACGGATCCTTGCCGACGCGTTTGACAACAAGGCGCTGAACGGTGCGGTTCAGAGCATCGGCGCACAGATGGGAAGAAAGCGGGTGCGCACCGGCGACCCGGCGGAGAAGAGCGACCGCGACGTGCTCGAAGTGTTGATAGACTTGAATGGAGTAAAGAGCGAGTTGTACGTCGGGCTCCGCGTTATCGTGCAATTCCTTGTCAGCGATGAACGATGAGAATCGCGAACCAAGCTCGGCACCCCGGTGTTATCGGGTAAACTCAACGGCTACGGCATCACCCGCAAACGGCGTTTTTTCAGCCTTCATTTCGAAGTTCTAGCCTCTTCGCCATCAGCCCTCGATGGATAAACCAGGACGTAGCGAACTTCCTCCAGCAAATCGCCGATATGCTCGAGTTCAAGTTCGAGATGCGCTCGGTGGAAGGCTTTCGGTTCGAGGCGAGCCTTTGGCTGCACGGGCAGCTCAGGCGTGTCGGCGTATCGGTTTGGAATGTTGACAGTGGCGGTCTCGTTCTTGATACTACGAAACGGCTCTTAGACTTTCTTCCCAAGGGACTGTTCGTCTAACATCTCTCCGGCCCTTGGTTTTGCTTGCAGAAGCGGTGCGCAGTCTTGTCTATGCGTCCATCAAACAATCATTCCCCAGATTCCGGCAGCTGATACCCGCGCGGAAGCGGCTCCTCGACCATCAACGCTGGAGGTTCGGTTGCTCGGACCGTTCCGCGTGCTGGTAGATAATCAGCTGATCGAAGAGAGTCGGTGGCGGCGTCGTAAGGCCAAGGTACTGGATCAGGCAAGGGAACGAATGCAATAAGCTTGGAGAGGGGCGACACAGCAAGCGAAGTCGTCGGTTGGTGACACAGACGTTCGGCGGACCTGGGTGTTGCTCGGGGATCCGACGATGCGCCTCAAATGAGCGGATTCGTCACCGCCACGGCCGGCTGACAGACTAGAGCTGCTGGATATTATTGATCTTTTTGGCCAGTTTTTGAAGCACTGATCGGTTATGGCGGGTTCTTGGAGAAGCCATTCGTGTGAAATACGGTTGCCAAGGCCGTCATAAATGTAGACAATGCCCGTGGCCGTTGGACACAGCCAGATGATGGGAACGCCGTTAGGGTCAACTCGCGCGTGCGGTGCTTTGGCCCGCAAAATCTGAAAGCTAATAGACAGCGATTCTAGAACTGATGGATGTTTGAGCCGATCGGTCGCTTGCAATTCCAGGCGTCAAAGAGCATCTCCCGACCCACTCTCGGGCTCGATATCTTGGATGACACTTTTGGGTGGTCGCCAAAGGGCTGCAAAAGCCAGCGCAGAGCGTTAGTCCCCGAATTTGGATTATGTACTTCCAGGAGGAATCATGATTTCTAATCTCCGTTTATCGAATTTCCGCGGATTTCGAAAAAGCAGTCTGCTGCTTGCGATTGCGTTCTTTGTGGTATTGGTTCCTTCGATGATCGGGAGCCCTGTTAAAGGCTCCGCTGGATCGGCCGGACGTTCGGATGTGCTTTTGCCAACGACCGCTGCGCCGAGCATCAATCCTACCGCCGCAACACCGGAGTCAGGGGGCGCGTTCGAGATCAAGCCGTCGGTTATAGCAGGTGGCGGGGGCGTCGGTACGAACGGCACAGCCAGGCTGAACGGCACTGTCGGTCCGAGCATCCTTGACGCGTCGACGGCCGGCTCGTTCTCGGTGTTAGACGGGTTTTGGCAGAACGGACAAGCACCTGCCGTGACCCTCACGATATCGGGTACGATTTCGTATTGTGCTGCTGCCACCCCGCCCGGCGCTGCTAACACAACCGTAAACCTTACGGGGGACGCAGCGGCCAGCACGTCGACTGGCGCGCCGCCCTCGGCCGGGAATTATTCTTTCACCAATCTCTCGAATGGATCATATGTTGTAACTCCGACAAAGACAGGCGCGATAAGCGGCATCAACACAACGGATGTGTCACGAATACTGAACCACATAGCGGGCACCCCACTGACAGCGTGCCAGCAATTGGCAGCCGATGCGAGCCTGAATGGAGCCATTAACACTACAGATGTTAGTCATGTTTTGAACCACATCGCAGGGAATCCGCCCGTAGCGAGCAACCATACCGGCGAGTGGAGGTTCAACCCACCAAGTCGCACCTATATTTCCATTACCTCTGATCAAACCGCCCAGAACTTTGATGCGCTCCTATTGGGCGAGGTGTCCGGAAATTGGGTGCCGGCGGGCCCAACTCAGACAATTACGTCAGGCTCCTTGAAGGACAAAAAGGGAGATGTTTCGATTCAGGCCCCCTGTGGCGCTCCTGCGATCCCGGTCACCCTGCCTACTGCCTCGGTAGCATCGAATTTAACGAACTTCACCCTGCCAATAGTAATCGGTAATACAACGGGCGAGTCGGTTACCGGCTACGATATAAGATTCACTTTCGATCCAGCGGTGGTGGGTTTGCAAGCTACGCCCGTTGATACTGCCGGCACGTTGAGCAGCGGGATGTCATTCACAACCAACACCGCTACGCCGGGACTTTTGATAATCGTTGCGGGACAAACAAATCCAATTTCAGGGTCGGGGACCTTGATCAAAGTGAACTTCACAAGACTTGGTGCGCAAGGCACATTCAGCAACCTTACCTGGACGAGGACCGAACTAAACGACGCCAACAACGATTGCATACATCCCGCAACAGCGAACAACGGCGTGATCACCATTGGGGGCCCGCCGAGCTTAGCCAGATTCTCTTCCTTCAAGGCGACCGGTTATGAAAACGGAGTCCACGTCAATTGGCAGACCGGATTCGAAGCTGAGAATCTCGGCTTTAACATCTATCGAGAAGTAGCCGGACAGCGTTCGCTCGTCAATCCCGACATAATCGCCGGATCTGCGTTGATGGCCGGCACAGCTACGAAGCTCCAGGCGGGCCAGTCTTACGGTTGGTGGGACAACACCGGCGCCGACCAACGAAACGCGCAATACTGGATCGAAGAAATCGACCTCAACGGACTCCGAACCATGCACGGACCATTTGGTGTGCGTGGCGTTGGAGGCAAACCACCGCGCGAAAGTCAGGCTGAGCTGCTCAGTCAGGTAGGCAAGGGCGGGCGAACAGTCCGTCAGTTACCGTTAACCCATGAACCGGACCGCGGGAACGGTGTTCACGCTCAAGTTTCGACGATGGCTGTCGCGCCAAAACTGTCCGCGCTTCCGGCCCTCAAGCTGACAATTCGAGAAGAGGGGTGGTATCGAGTCAGTCAATCAAACATGGCGTCCGCGGGCTTTGCCACAGCCGGAAATCCGCGCAACCTGCAGCTCTATCTTAACGGAGTCGAACAGCCCATCCGCGTAGTAGGGGAACAGGGTGGCCGTGTCGACGCAATCGAGTTCTTCGCTACCGGGCAAGACAAAGCCACGACTGACGCGCACGTCTATTGGCTTGTCAATGGGGATGCTGCTGGTCGTCGAATCGGCGTTGTGAAGAGCGAGGCTAAGTCGGGTGGAGCCCGAAGCTTCCCGTTCACTATCGAACGCAGAGACAGAACTGTTTACTTCTCCGGGTTGCGAAATGGAGAAGCTGACAACTTCTTCGGTCAGGTCGTTACTTCACGCCCAGTCGACCAGATGTTAACTTTGCGCCACCTGGACCCAACGTCCTCAGATCAAGTCGAAGTTGAAGTGGCGCTCCAGGGCGTATCCGATCAAGGCGCCGGTCATTCGGTCAGGGTGCTGGTGAACGGATTGCAGGTGGGCAAGCTGGCATTCAGCGGTCAGAGCCATAAGGCGCAGAAGTTCACGATAAGCCGCGGACTTCTGATAGAGGGAGACAATATCGTCACGCTCGCGGCTGAAACTGGCGACTCCGACGTCAGTCTCGTTGACTACATCCGCGTGACTTATCCTCATACTTATGCGAGCGACCAGGACTCGCTACGGATGAGTGTCGCGTCCGGATCGCAGACAATCGAGGGCTTTAGCGATGCTACCGTCCGAGTCTTCGATATTACCGATCCAGGTTCTCCTGTCGAGCTGAACGGTAATGTCGTCTTTCAAGGCGGGAGCCACGCGGTGTCGATCGAAACAGTGGGTCAAGGAGCGAGAACGCTGCTCGCGCTCACCGAGGGTAGGATCAAAACCCCCGCATCAATCTCGTTGAATGAGCCGTCAAACCTGAGAAACAAGAAGAACAATGCAGACATGCTTATTATTACTAGAAGAGAGTTCTTTAGCGCTCTTGAGCCTTTGATGGCGTTGCGCGAGAGCCAGGGTCTTCGGGTTCAGACCATCGATATCGACGATATCTTTGACGAGTTCAGCAATGGCGAGAGAAGTCCACAGGCTGTTAGAGACTTTCTCACTACTGCTACGACCACGTGGAAACGCAGACCGTCGTTCGTGTTGTTCGCGGGACACGCGAGTCTCGATCCGCGAAACCACCTGGGTTTCGGCGACAGCGACCTCGTTCCGACGAAGCTGATCGATACCGGGTTTATGGAGACATCGTCGGATGATTGGTTTGTAGACTTCAATGATGACGGTCTGCCGGAACTCGCGACAGGGCGCCTGCCTTTCCGCACTCAAAACGAAGCGGTGACAATGGTGTCGAAGATATTGTCGTACGAGCGATCTCGTCCGGCCACCGAAGCTTTGCTGGTCGCAGATGCCAACGACGGTTTCGACTTTGAGGCTGCAAATACGCTTGTGCGTGATATGCTGCCGACCAGCTTGAAGGTCAATCGAATCGACCGAGGCCGCCTCGACAATGCTGCCGCCAAGACCGCGCTGATAGACGCGATCAATCGCGGGCAGAAGATCGTCAATTACATGGGTCACGGAAGCGTGAATCAATGGAAAGGCGACCTGTTAACCAATGACGACGCAACAGGGTTGACCAATGCTGATCGCCTCTCGCTGTTTGTAATGATGACCTGCATGAATGGCTACTTCCAGGATGCGTCTTTGGATAGCCTGGCCGAGTCGCTGTTGAAGGCGGAGCGAGGAGGAGCCGCAGCGGTATGGGCCTCTTCCGGGATGACGAGTCCCGACGCGCAGGCGCTCATCAATCAACAGTTATACTTGTCGTTGTTCGGAGCAGGCAGCACGAAGAATCAAACTTTCACATTGGGTGAAGCCACGATGAGGGCCAAGGCTGCGACCGGCGATGCCGATGTTCGTCGGACCTGGGTTTTGCTCGGAGATCCGACGATGCGACTGAAGTGACCGGCCCCCTTTCGGACCGCCTTTTGGTATCGCGTGAAGACCTGGCTTAGAACTAGTCGGCGATGTGTTGACCTTCTCGCTTGGCAGGGCTTAGCCTACGGATGTGAAAGCACCAAGCGAGCACCAACGGGTGGAGCATTCTCCTGACAACGCCGAGGTTGCCCGAGTACTAGAGCAGATTGCCGACATGCTCGAGTTCAAGAACCAGAACCCGTTTAAGCTGCGTTCGTACCGAATGGCTGCCGAAACCATCGGCTCGATGGGCACACCCATCGCCGAAATAGCGGAGGGCGGCGCGGGAGAGCTCCAAAAGATCCCAGGGATTGGCAAGACAATCAGCGGACAGATAGTTGAGATCGTGCAGACGGGCAAGTCCAGGTACTTTGAAGAACTGACCGTGGATGTTCCGGCTTCCGTGCTCGATCTGCGGCGAGTGTCAGGAGTCGGATTGAAGACCGCCCAGTTGCTCTATCGTGATTTTGGGATCAAGAGCCTCGAGGAATTGAGCACGCTCGTCGAAAACGGCGGGCTCAAATCGGTTCCGGGTCTTGGTGAGAAGAGCTTGACGAGAATCAAGAAGTCACTGGAGCGTCTGCTTAACGAGACTGTATGAAGCCCATTTTTGGATGTAGGTGAACTACAAGCTACCGATAGGACACCGCTACGCTGTTATCCTTTGCAAGAGGCTCAGTCGATCTCCGTGCGGGGCGGGTAAGCAAACCCACACCCAACGATCTCCCAGCCTTCCCCTTTGCGAATGAGTTCCATGTTGATTATGTAGTCGTTCTCGAGTAGTGCGGCCGCCTCCGCTGGAAAAATGATTGGCGATACTCGCTCTTCGGTAATCATCTCCTCTGCTTCTACCAATAGATCCTTCACTCCACGGATTCGAAAATAACCATCAAGAGCTCCGATGTTGCCCGGAACGTCGATGTCATACTGGCTGCTGCCGCCCTCTTCAAACGATGTCAAAAACTCTGGAAAGCTGAACGCCCCGCCGCCTTGCCGCAACGCATTCGTTAGCGCGTTGGTTATCGCAAGCGCCCGAGGTAACGTCCGACGCAGCTCGTTCAGGAGAGGTGAAACTCTCACCGCCTGATCACCGCCAGTCTGCTGATCAAACCATTTAAAGAGCGCCTCGATTGAGTTAATCAGTTCCAGTGGCTCAACTGGTTGGTCAATCGACTGCTGAGGCAAACTTTGGTTATTGGGCTGCCGATCATCATCAAGCCTGAAGGCTACGGGCTTCGAGTCATACGACTTCTCCACGTACCACCGTGAGAGGAAATCCCGGATTGCCGGCGGAGCAATCTCCGTCAGCGTCGCATCTGTAGGAAAAAACTGAGTAAGCAACAACAGAGTCTGATGAGGGGATTCAGATTGAGTATGAGGGTCGACTGTTGGCGCGTTCGGGCTGTGGTGATCGAGAAAGCGCGCGATTGCCTCTGCAAGCTTCATCGCTTCTTCGCCGACTTGCTCCTGCTCACCCGAGTTTCTGCAGTTGGTGTGCGCCGGCTCAGCGGTTTGCTTTTGGCAGCGCGCTTAAGCTTGGCGGTCGGCGTACGCTTGATTCCAGAAACTCGTGTGGTCGACTTGCGGCTGGAGACTTTGGGCTTCTTCGAAGTTTGCTTTGGAGACGCTTTAGATTGCGGTTTCTTCTTCGCCGCCTTCCCCACGTTCTGTAGCTTCGCCGCCTTCCCCACGTTCTGTAGCTTCGCCGCCTTCGCTTTGCCCTTGCGAGACTTGGTGGCCGGCTCGTTTCTGTTGAACAAGTCCCACAGGTGCTGATCGTCTTTTAGTTCTTTCAGTTCGTCAACCGGCTGTTTGTAGTGCAGCAACACTGCGTACAGATGTTCGAGCGAAAAGTCCTTCTCGCCGATCAGCGTCCGAATTACCTTCTCAACACGGAGAGGAAACTGCTCGGCTACGCGTTCAAACGCAACGATCGGGATTTCGGGATTCTTGATGTACGCCCATATCAGCTCGCGCCAGTCGGGCACCTGGCGGTCTGGCTCATCACTTTCGAAGACGCGTTTGAAGCGGTTGAACTCAGGCAGCAGAACGATACCATCGAAGTCATCACATAGAATTGTGACTTCGCCCGCGCCCAACACCGGCTGAGGAAGTGGAGGAATTTGAGGGATGCTTAGCTCCTGCCCCAGCTCTTTTTGAAACCGCTCGGCCGGAGTCATGCCGGTTTCCGGATCGCGGCGCTCGTTTATCAGATAACGCTGAAACCTCTCAAGCGTCGGGCTAAGCTTGCTTGAGGGCACGGTGAGCTCGTCGCTCCCGAATAGTTCGCAAAATGCTGCGACCTGTTCACGCTGCGCTTTTTCGATGGCTTCCGGGGAATCGAACGCGTCAAAAGCGCGGCGCATTTCGAGCCAAGCCAGAGCAGACTCGCGGTCAGGCATCAGGAACTGGAGCCCCGAGAAAATCAAGTCATCGCCAAGCGGAAGAAGCCGGGCGATGATAAACTGCCCGCGCTTGAAAGGGGGGTTGTCCAGGCGGGTCTTAACCGTGTAGGAATCACCACTATCCAGCTCACTGAGCTGCAGCGAATTCTTCGCCGACGATCTAATTTCAAAGACGCTGTTTATTGAATCCTGCCAGTCAAGAAGAATCTCGCGGTCGGCTTCATCGAGGCTTGACTCGCTGTCGAGGTAGCGGGCGATTACCCCCTCGCCTGATTCATCAAACCAATCGAATAGAAACCAGTCGAGCACGCTTTCGGCTTCGTGCTCGTCGTCCGGGTGAGCTGCCTCAAAGAAAAGGTTTTGTTGAAGCTCATACTCCGGTCTAAGTTTGCCCTTTGTAACGAATTCTACCAATTCAGTCTTGAGACGCTCGGCTCGGTCGAATCGAACCTCCAAGGCTGTTCGCGAAACTGATGACATCTGGTTCTCCTGGATTCAACGGAGAGCGCAATTACTCTCCGATGGACGCAGGAATTCTATTCCCCAGTTTCAAAGAACGTCAATGGAAGTAGTCCGGGGTCCGTAGTCGTGGTCCGTGGTCCGTAGTCCGTGGTCCGTAGTCCGTGGTCCGTGGTCCGTAGTCCGTGCTACGTGGTCCGTGGTCCGTAGTCCGTAGTCCGTAGTAATGGTAATTGAATGAGCTGCGGACTACGGACTACGGACTACGGACCACGGACCACGGACTACGAACCACGGACTATTTCCCTTCGATCATTCTTATCGCATCGCGCGCGGCCTCCGCGAGATAGGAGTCGCTGTCACCGCTTGCTCGCTCAAGAGCCGGGAGGGCAGAACGATCGCCAATCAACCCAAGGGCGGCTGCCGCCCGCCGTTTGACCTCGCCGTCACGGTCGGAATCCAGCAATCTGATCAACGCAGGGACGACCGGCGTGGCCGAGCTCCCGTTGACTCCGAGCGCACGAGCCGCGTGCGCTCGAACAAATTCGTTCTTGTCGGAAAGCGCGGCGGCAAGCGGGGCGATTGCTGACGGATCCGGGTGATCCCCCAGCGAGACAGCCGCAGCTCCGCGAACCTCCTGATCCTTGTCTTTGAGTCCAGCAATCAATCCCGCGGTTCGCTCTGGGGAAGAGAATTTCGCCAACGCATATGCACCGGCCTTTCTAACGTACGGGTCCTTATCCGAAGTAAGTCTTGCGACAATGTAGGGCAGCACTTTTGTTTCCGACCGCTCGCCGAGCGCGGATAGAACATGCGCACGAACGCTTGGAGACGAGTCGGTCACCGCCGATATGAGTGCGGAAACGGCGTTATCATCATCGATGCGCGATAGCACCATCACAGCATCGCGGCGTTGTTCCTGGTCCCCTGATTTGAGTTGAGCTGTCCATCGTGCAACTTCAGCTTGAGTGCTTTGATCCTGCGGCGCGGCAATGTGGGGAAGGCTCGATCCGTCGATTCGAGTAAGAGCGATTAAAAATAACAGAGGAAGTAGCATAGACTTTAGTCGGTGTCTGGGGACTGCTCGTGTAACTATCCGCTCTGACGCAGACTAAAGTCTATGCTGCCGCTGACCAGACGTGTATGGGGCACGACCGTCTGCATTCTGATTCGGTCCGGCTACATAAGCTTGCGTGAGGCGAACGTTGACGCACGGTTGTCGGCG
>Ga0075418_10005257_pt1 | contig 14658 bp, 17 predicted proteins | sample SoiMetdeltSBSDD2_FD_81776 | JGI IMG/M metagenome (GOLD analysis project Ga0075418, IMG submission 81776) | Bulk soil microbial communities from a Populus tree surrounding site in Tennessee, USA - Soil MetaG P. deltoides SBSDD2 | ecosystem: Environmental > Terrestrial > Soil > Tree plantation...
CAGAGAAAGCACACCGGCGCCGACCACCAACGCGGCAAAAATTAAAATCAGAAATCTGTACTTGAGAGAAAACGTCAGTAAGCGCTCCAGCATGTCTCCCTCCTAGTGGCCGTGCTCTTCGAGCCCTTCTTTGAGAAGCTCCGATTTAAGTGTGAACGCGCCGGTGATCGCCACGCGATCGCCTTCTTTGAGTCCCGCCTTGACCTCGACCCGATCGCCGATTTGCCGGCCCAGCTCTAAGTCACGCTTGGTGAATGAGCCGTCCGGTAGCTGAACAAAAACAACCGGCTTTCCTTCCGTCCTCTGAACGGCTGAAGAAGGGATCACTATCGCTTCGGTAGCAACTTCGCTCGTCGCGACCTCTGCCATGGCAAACATTCCGGGTTTCAACCGTCGGTTAGGATTGGCTACCGCGACGCGCAGCGACACGGTTCGATTTTGCGGATCAACAACATCGCCGATGTGAGTAACCTTGCCTGCGAAAACCTCGCCGGGATAGGATTCGGTCTGAATCTTCACCGCGCTGTTCTTGCTCACTTGGGCCAGATCCTTTTCAAAGATGTTAACCAAGATCCAAACAGTAGTGAGATCGGAGATCGTAAATATTTTTCTTCCCGCCTCGATCACTTCTCCCGTGGTGATTTCCTTTTCGACGACCACGCCGGCGCCGGATGCGCGCACCATGTAACGCGATGGCGCGGCATTGGCACTGTTGATTTCACCGTCGGAGAGCCCGTACAAACGGAGTTTCTCATGGAGCATGCGCACTTCGGCCTCGGCGCGCCGCTCGTCGGTCTGCGCCGCGATCAAATCTTTCTGGGGTGAAATCTTCTGCTCAAAAAGCCGATGCTCCCGCTCGACATTGGCCTTCGCGAGATCCAGAAGCGCCTGCGCTTTCGTGTATTCCGCTCTGCTCTCACCTAGCTCAGTGCTGTCGAGGAGCACGAGCGGACTGCCGGCGCCTAAGGAACTGCCGACCGATGCATACACTTCGACGACCCGCCCGCGCACGCGCGGCGTGACGTGGAAAATGCGATCCTGATTGTGGGCAATGTTGGCGGTAACCCGAATCATCGCGGAAACGGGTTGAAGATTTACCGGTTCGACCTTGATCCCGGCGTTTTTTAGCGCCTCGGACGACAACACGATGCCTTTTTTGCGCGCTTCTTCTTTATGCCCGGCTTCCCCGTGTCCCTCTTCCTTGGCTGATTCTTTTTTCTCGGACGTTGCTTTGCCTGAGTCTCCGCATCCGGTGCCCGAGGTAAGCAGCATCGCCAGTGATAGGGCGCACGCAAATGTTTTTTCGATGGCAATCATTACTGAACCTCCCCGGTAACTTCCTGAAGCTTGATCGCCGCGTCGCGCAGCGCGAGCGCCGTATCCAGATAGGATAGGGAGGCGCCGATCAGGTCATTCTCCATGATCAGCACCTGGGGAAAATCGATCTTGCGCTCGCGGTAAGCGGCCTCCAGCAGTTTAAAGTTCTCCTCGGTGCGAGCGATAATTTCTTTCTGGAATAACTGAAATGATTCTGAAGCCGTCGCCCATTGATTGAGCGCTTGATCGACTTCCTTGCGAATCTTTTTTTCCATGGCGAGCAGCTCGGCGCGCGCCTGGGTTCTCCTTGCCTCAAGACTTTCGAGCTCGCCCTGGCGTCGGTTAAATACGGGAAGCGGGATCGATAAACTGCCCAGCACGATCTTGTCTCCCGTACCTTCGCGGTTGAATGAAATTCCCACCGATGGGTTAGGAATGACCTCACGTCTCCGTAGGCCGATCTCAGCCTCCGCTCGTTCCAGCTCGCGTTTTCTCGCCAACAGGTCCGGTCGATTTGCTTTCGCGCGCTCGAACAGCTCTTGCAGAACGACCGGCGACACCGCGACGGACAGCTCGCCAGCCGGTGCGATCGATTCTTCAATTCCGACTAGGCGCCGTAGCTCTAAAAGCGCCTGGCGCAGCTCGCGTTCTCCGTCGAGGGTTTCTTTGCGGGCGCGTCCGTAGCGCACTGCCGCGACGTTCGTTTCTAGGCCCGATACGTCCCCGGCTTGGAGTCTCACTTGCGTCACTTCCACAAGACGACGGTTGAGTTCTTCAACGCGTCTGAGGAGCGTCACGCGCTCGCGCCCGGCTAGGGCTTGATGAAAGGTCCTAGACAGTTTTGCCGTGAAACTCCTCGCGAAGTCCTTGAAAGCCGCCTCGGCCCGTTGCAGGTTTTTGTCCGCTTCGCCGATCCGCAAATCTCGCTGCCCCGCTACCTCCAGCTCCATCGATAGGCCGACGCCATAGTCGATGCCGTTTTTTGCGCCGGGAATGTTTCGTGGTCCGCCTTGCCCTTCCAGCACTGGATTGAACGGGCTAATCAGTCTTGCCGTGGTAAATTTGCCGCGCGCGATATCGACTTCCTGTTCGGCGGATTTCCAGTCGGGATTGTTTTTGCGCGCCAGGTCCAGCGCCGTGGCAAAATCCACCGATTGTTGCGCGTACGGTCGCGTGGGTACCAACACCACGACGCAACACGTCAGCAACGCGGCTAAAAACGGCGTCGTTTTCATGGAAAATGACCTCACGGTCGCGACGAATCGCGGCCCTATTTACAAAAAATTGAGAAAAACCGAATCAGGAATGAGGAGGCGCTAGGCGCGTGGAGGATGGAGAATATTCGTCGGGGCGAAAGAATATAGAACTTCAGACACGTCAGGCACGAATAGGATTGATGCGGTGTAGCAGTCGAAAGCGGCTTTTACTGCAATGAACGGCGCATGGGAGTGATAGCAGCCGTGCTGATCTTTATGATCTCCCGGGGGCGCTGACGGAATGCGCCGAGAGTCGTTATGCCCGTGTCCCAAGTCAGCGACGTGGAACGCCAACGAGGAATCGGAACTGTTGAAGTCCAGCTCCGATCGACTCGGAAGGGACAGCAACAAACTGACCAACAGCATTAGCACGAGGCCGCGACGCATTCCCATAAAGCAGTTGAATCGTAAGGCAGTAGAATCGTTAAAGCAAGACAAAACTATATTTTGGTTTATCTTTTCAGAGAGTGTCGAACGCGTCATTACACCCGAGCCTTGGCGCTGCTTAGGGGACCGGTGGCGACCTCACAGACCCGAAAAACTAGCGCAGAATCAGGCTGAAGCTGTTCGAGCCAATCCCCGCAGCAATTTCCACGACAAGGATAGCTGTGTTGAGTTGCAGCGCACAGACAAGGGGAGGACGACGATGCGACATGTAAATCTCTCCTATGAATTTTGTCCGATCTTAAATTTTTACTTACTTAGGCTGCGGTCCCAAGACGACCTGCGCCAGATCTTCGAGCTTTAGCCACCGCGCAAACGCGGCTTGGACGTCCGAAGCCGTAAACGCCGCGTAGCGCTTGGCCGCGCTGATGGGTTCGTCCAGCGGCAGATCGCGGGTCGCGCGATCGAGTAACCCGCCGGCAATGCCTTGGATGCTCGATTCATTGAGCGGGATGGCGCGCAGCAGCAAAATTTTCGCTTGATCTAGCTCGGCAGTCGTAACCGGTTTGGTCTGCATGATGCGCAAATTGCGCTCGATGAGCGACCTCGCTTTGACCACGTTCGGCGGATCGCAGGCATAGGAGACGGCAAACACGGAACGGGTCTTGCCGGATTGTAAGTGCGCGTCGATAGAGTACACGAGACCGGTTTTTTCCCGTAAATCCTGATAGAGCCGGCTGGCGTAGAAGCCGCCGGATAAAACCTGCAGGCCGACCTGGAGCGCGTAGTAGTCGTCGTCTTGACGCTTGAGCTCAAAGGTTTGGCCCAAGCTTACCTGGTCTTGAACTCGACTCCGATCCGGCACGACGGTAACGCTGGCCTTGTTGCGCGGCACCGGCGGCAAGTCCGTTTCAGGTTTTGGACCCGTTGCTTGCCACGCAGCAAAATATTTTTCGATAACCGCGCGCGCATGCTCCGGCGTTACTTTGCCGATGACCACGATGGTGGTCAGGTCGGGCCTGAACACTTTCTCATGATAGCCACGCACGTCTTCGAGTGTGAGCGATGCGATCGTATCGGGCGTCGCCTCACGCAAGGTCGGATCCTTCTCGGGATAAATAGCTTTTAGAAAGGCTCGCCCCGAGCGGTAAACTGGACTTTGCAGCTGGCCCGCCACGGCTTGAGCGGTGCGCTGCTGCACGGCTTTGAAAGCTGCTTCCGGCAGCCCGGGATGCAATAGATTATCCGCAAGCAACTCCACGCCGCGCGCGAAACCGTCCGGCAGAACCTCGAGTGAAAAGCTGGTTCCCGCCTGCGCGTTGGCGCCGATCTCATCGAGGGCTTGTTGGAAAGCGATGCGATCAAGTTTCGTCGAGCCGTAAGAGAACAGATCGTTGAGAATCTGATCGGCTCCTTCTTTACCCGCCGGCACCTGGAGCTCAGGACGATTTTTCACCCGGCCGTACACGCCGACGGTGTCGCTGATGGTTTCCGGTTGAATGATCAGACGCAATCCGTTGGGCAGCACGGTCACGCTCGGATTCACGGTGGACGTCGGCACGGACACTGGCGCAAGAGCTTTTTTTGCCCAAGCCGGCAGCGGCACGGCCTTCGTCTGCTTCGGCGCGAAAGATTCGCCGCCCGAGCGCGGCCCTTCGGAGGCCACGGCGTCGCCCGATTCGTGCGGCGTCATGATCACCGTGACGGCGCTGTCGTTGTGGAGGTATTTTTTCGCCACCCGGTTCACATCGGCGACGGTGACCTTTTTGATCGCTTCGATGTCGTCGTCGATAGACGTGCGCCCCTGGACGCTCAGCGCTTGCGACCACTCAGCGGCCAAACCGGCAATCGAGTTTCGGCGAAATTCCGCTTCCGCCACTTCGCGGCGCTTGGTCGCTTCGACTAAATCGGCGCTAACGCCTCGGTCCACGTAGCCGGCGATGATGGCTTTCATTTGGGTGACCAGAGCAGCACTGTCTTGGCCGCGAGGAAATGCTGCATTCGCATAGCCGAACCCAGCCACGGGCAATGCCGTACCGTCAAAACCGCCGGATAGGGCTTTGCCGTCGGCGGCAAGAGCGTAAAGTTCACCACGACGGCTATCCAGCGCATCGGCCAAAACCACGCCGGCGGCATAATCGGGATCGTTGAAGCCCGGCAATCGATAAGCCACCGCTGCCAATCCGTAGGGCAGATCGGAATCCACTTCGATGGTTGCCGGCTTTAACGGCTGCAGCATGATTTTTGGCCGCGCCGGCACCGTGCGGGCCGGAATCGGTTCAAACAATCGCTTGACCGTCGCCAGCGCCGTGTCCGGATTGACGTCGCCGACGATCACCAAAATCGCATTGTTCGGCGCGTACCATTTGCGATGAAAATCCTTAAGCATCGCCCCGGTGGTTTTTTGAAACGACGGCCGGGTGCCAAGCGCGTCGTGTTCGTAGGGGGTGCCGGCAAACATTTGCGCCAGCAAACGCGAGTAAAACAAATACTGCGGGTTGGAATAATCCTGCGCCACTTCCTGCTCGATGGCGCCCCGCTCTTGGCGCCACAGCGCGTCGGTGGCGAGCACGCCGCGCATGCGCACCGCCTCGATGCGCAGCGCGGTTTCGAGATCGCCGATTGGCACGGTGAAAAAATATTGCGTGACGATTTGTTGGGTGCCGGCATTGAAATTGCCGCCCATAGCCGCGATCAGACTGGAAAGCTGCGCCGATGACAGTCCGGGGCTGCCGCGAAACATCATATGCTCCAATGCGTGGGCCATGCCGGGAAAGCCGGGAGGAGCTTCGTTAGAACCGACCAAGTAGTTGATCTGCGTCGTCACCACAGGCGCAAGAGAGTTGCGTACGATCACCACGCGCAAGCCGTTTTTCAAGGTCGCGCGGGTGATTTCCGATTCGGTCGCCGCGCGAACCGATAGCGCCGAAGCGTTTAGCACGACCGTCGCGACTCCCAGCAGCGCAATGAAGCGGGCGATTTTTTTTAGATTCAAAATTGTCTCCTTTAAATTATCAGGGAAGTTTTTCGACCGCGCGCCAAGCGCCGTTCAGAATCTATGCGCCGATGGTAAAATTCATTCCAACAAAGTCAACAGCAACATGAGCCCGATACCCGCGGCGATGGCGATCATCTGCACGATCGATTTGGACAATTGCACTTCTTTGTTCAGCTCCGGAACTAAATCGGAACCAGCGATGTAAATGAATCCGCCCGCAGCCAACGGCAGCATCAGCGCGGCAAACTGTTCGACCCGTGCGCCGATGAGAAGCGCGCTGATCGTGCCCAGGATCGCGAACAGTGCCGATAAAAAATTGAAGAAAAGCGCTTTGGTTTTGGTGAATCCGGCGTAGAGCAGGATAAAAAAATTGCCCAGCTCGTGCGGTATTTCGTGAAAAACTACCGCCAGTGTGGTCGCGATGCCGATGTGAACACTGACGAGATACGAGGCTCCGATAATCGCGCCGTCGATAAAATTATGCAGGCCGTCCGCCAGCAAATTCATGTAGCCGACAGGATGGATCGGGTGATCGGATTCCAGTACGTGCTCGTGGCGCCACAAAAGAAATTTCTCGAGGATGAAAAATGCGAAAATTCCGGCGAGGATCGCGAGCGAGGCATGCATCTTCTCAGGCGACTGCGCGAAACTCTGCGGCAGCAAATGGATGAACGCGTCGCCGAACAAGCTGCCCACGGCGAGGCTCACCATGACAAAGATGAGTTGCTTGAGCGTGCGCTCGCTAATCGAAACGAAAGCGACGCCGACCAGCGACAAGAGGCTCACTAAGACGACGCTGATGAGGCTATAAGACCAAGCGGCCGACGTAGCATCCCCTTTTCAGCTCGCGAACAGATCGCGCACGATTTCTTTGATAGCGTCCGTAGATGCCTGACCCATATTGGTCGCGCTCGGCGTGGCAACGGCACGCTGAATTCGCCTTTCCCAGACTACGGCGCCGTCGTCAACGCGTAGCAGCTTAAAATCAACGACCACGCGGACAAATTTTTGCGTGTCCGTTTCCCACCGCCGAATTTCGCTCACGAAGACAATGCCCGAGAGCTTTCCTTCGCGGGCGACGCGCGCAGCCGTGCCGGTGTCCGCGGGAAATGCCGGAAAGCGCGCATCTTTTTCCTCCGGCAGAGAAATCTGGAAACCCTTTTGAGTGAGCTCGGTTTGCAGATTTTCGCGCAATAGATCCGTCACGCTCTGTCGATAATTTTCAGGTGATATCTTGCCAGCCATCTCCGCTAGCGAACGGAGCGGATTGTTCGATGGCAAGAACAGTGGGAGCCCGGTACTGTTTTTTACTTTCGCCAACCAGAGCTGCTCTGACTGAATGGCTTTGGCCTCGGGAACGGGCGGTGTAGGCGCTGGCGTGCTGCAAGCGGAAATCGAGATAGCAACGCATACCAGGATCAGCGCCGCAAAATTCTTGGGTAATATCCGTCTCAATCCATACGCCAGAAAGATCAGACAGCATCCCAGAGTCACGTCAGTCGGTCCCAACGGAAGATCTAATCGGACCGAAAGATAAAATCCAAAAAAAGCCATGAGCACTCCCAATAAAGAGGAGAGCGATAAGAAAGAGGTCATTCCGCGAACCAAAGGTCTTGCCGCAAGCGGAGGCAGCACGAGAAATCCAAAAATAAGTAGGGGACCAGCCATGATTACTCCGATAGCGATGCTCAACCCGGCAAGAAGATAAAGCGCGATATCCCAGAAAAGATTGCCGCCCTTTAAAAGAAAAGCTAAGTCGCGGTCAAATGAGGCCAAGAGAAACTCACGACGGAAAAGAAGCATGCCAGCAAGCACTGAACCAAATACCCCAAGCAGGATTTTGATCTCTGTACGGGACAAAGCAATGACCTCGCCTTTTAGTAGGCTAAGGATCTCAACCTCTCCCGCCGGATTAAAGACAATAAACAAGATTGTAAGGGCGCCGGCCAGGGAATAGGCAGCCGCAAGGCGACCTTCGCTTAAACCCTTGCCTCGATGTTCGAAATAGCCTAAAAGCCCCATTCCCAAAAAGGTGAATACCAGCGATCCTGCCATCCCAACGGTTCGTTCACTCCCGCCCATATTGCTGAGAAGACCTATCTGGTGCAGCCAAAAGGCAAATGCCACTCCAGCGCCCGCAATCTGGGGAAGGGTTAAACCAAGAAAGACTGTTCTTCGCAGAATGAGATAGGCACCGACCAAAGGGCAAACTAATCCAAGTACGCTGCTCCCTAAAAGTGCGGGAAAAAGCAAAAAGGAAGGTTTCACAATCTCAAGAAAAGTTTGCATCTATGAAGACGAAGCTCCTTCTTTCTCCCACCATGTTTTGCCTTTCTCCACTCGCAGGATCTTGTCCGCAACGGTGCGGACCATCTCAAGATCATGACTGGAAAAAAATATCGCTAGTCTGTCCTCTCGATTGAGCTTGATCAGGAGTTCCGTGATAGCGCTCCTTGATTCCTGATCGACTCCGGAAAGGGGCTCATCCAGTATTAGGATCTCAGGATTGACCATCAAAGCCCGAGCGATGAGAATTCTCTGCCTCTGCCCGCCCGAAAGAGAAAAAAAAGGCTTCAAGGCTAGATGGCGTAGGCCAACCTGATCCAATGATTCGTTCGTCTTCTCTTTCTCTTTGATCGGCGTCCGTTGGTAGGGCCGCAAGCGTCCATAGGAGCCCATCTCGACAACTTCGCCCGCTGTTAGGGGAAAATTAGGGTCGAGCGAAGTGCTCTGAGGAACATAGCCGAAATCGGATAAGAGACAGTTACGCTCAAGGGAACCGTTGATAACCGGCAACAGTCCGAGTATGGCCCTGAAAAGTGTTGTCTTCCCCGAACCGTTAGGGCCGGCCATACCGATGAGGTCGCCCGGATGTATCGCCAAATTAACGTCTCGAAGAATCGGTTCCGAATAGCCGAGACTTACGCCGTTAAGGAAAACTAGCGGGCGAGACTCATCCACAGAATCGTCTCCCCGCTAGTTTTCGTAAAAGTACCCAAGCTCCTTACGACCTCAACTTCCCTTAACAGTCGCAAGCATGGTTTTGATATTGTAGTCGATCATTTTAATATACGTGTCGGCCTCCGGCTCACCCCCGACCATATCCGGAAGCTTAAGCGCCTTGGCGCCGGTCTGGCTGGCAAGCTGTCGCGGGAAGCGGTCACTCTGAGGCCCATAGATAACTAACTGTGCCTTTTCCTGCTGCATCTTTTGCACCAGACCCACTAAATGATTCGGCGTCGGCTCAATTCCCGGTTTTACCTCGACCGTCCCTACCTGTTCCAATCCATAACGTTTTGCGAAGTAGCTCCACTCCAGGTGATAGGGGACAAACTTAATACCTTTCAGAGGAGCAGCCATCTCTTGCCAACGAGATATCCAGCGATCCAGCTCGGCAAGATACGCTTTGAGATTTTTTTGAAAGGTCTCCTGATACTGGGGAGAGTTACGTGAAAGAGCCGCAGCAATGGTTTCTGCTATAACCTTGCCATTGACTGGGTCCAAATTATAGTGAGGATTTCCTTTCGGGTGAATATCTCCCTCCGATCGGTCGATACGAGTCGGAGGCTCAAGCACATTTATGCGCACGGAGCAGTCTATATAGCCCGGTTGGCCTGGCAGAATCCGCGAATTACTCGCAACCTCTAAAAGAGCCGGAAGCCAGGAAATCTCCAGATCCAACCCAATCAGCAAAAGAAGATCCGCGCGATTCAATTTGGGAACGAAACTAGGCTTAATCGGGACAGCATGCATGAACTCTACACCTTTGGCGAGGCTCTCAACGTCTACCAAGTCCTTTCCGATCTGTTTCGTGATGTCGGCCAAGTCCGGAATCGTAGTAATCACTCGAATCTTTTGGGCGAAGACCAAACCAGTTTGAAGCCAAAACGAGAAGAATAAACTCAAGAAAATTTTCCAGTTGGTGTTTCTCGATAAGATTTTCATAGGCACACTCCTTACAGAAATTCCGACAAATTCCTAACGGACACGGAAGCCATGAGTATCGACACCCATAACCGTCGTCCATTGGAGAAAAAATTGATTGCCATTTTCAGCTTTGTCCGCTCTAAAGTTATTATTCAAGTAACTGTATTGGAAACGCACGCGGTTAAACTCGCTGATTTGCCACGTAAGAAAAGGCGAGTAACCGATGGTCCGCTGGCGTGGGTTTTCGATGATCGGAGCATAATCGACGAGAAATCCAGTTGACCAATTTTTATTTAGCTTAAGCTCCGCGTAACTGTATCCACCAAAAGATCGCTGTCGTTTTGCAACATCATCAGTCGGGAACCGCTCGCTGTTCGCATAGAACTCCGATCCCCACGTTAAACCTTGATAAAGCGTGCTGCCCAAGGGTTGATAGCGGTAAGTCAAATCGATACCAGCGAGAGTTCGATTGCCCCCCGACGCGTCGCCGGGAATGCGAACCGAGGGTGTATATGCGAGGCTGGAGCCGATCTCAACGCTGTGATTATCCGTTAGGTCGAAATAGCTTTGGAGGCGGCCGAGGTAGGTGAATTGGCTCTCGGATCGGAGTTTTGTGTTGTCGATTCGCTCATTTTCCGCGCCGAGCTTGTTGTATCCGCCGATCGTCGCACGCAGAAAAAACGGCGTCGGAAACAGATAATATAGCTCTGCTCCGTCCGCCTGGCTCTCTCCACCTATCATTCGGTCGATGGAAAGCGGGAAATTTACGAAGGGCAGGGCATCCTGGTGATACTTGGGCAGACGACCAAAGTCGCCGAAAAAGCGCCCCCCTTTAGCAGTTAGGTTCCATGGAAGTGCGGTGGTAAAAGCCGCTGCTTCCTCTACTTCCACCCCCTCGTTGTTTCCGTTGATGAAAGCGTAGCCTCTAGCATAAGGATCGACTGAAGCACTGAGCCCCAGCTCGGCAGCGCGAAGATTGAAGTTGCCTCCCGCTTTACCTCTATGCTCGGCTGTTGTGTCAATCACCATCCCGATAGCCGGGTTAAAGAGCGACGGTGCACTCTGCACGCCCTGAACCGATTTTTCCACCTGACCGACTCTAGCAGACGTGGTGGCCTTTTCCTTTTCCAATTGGTCAATCCTCTCCAAAGCTTTTTGCATCTGCTGCTCCATGCCCTTGACCGTGGCCCGCAGAGATTCCAACTCCGAACTTTGCGCCAGGCCGAGCACCGGGAAAAGCAATAGAAAACTTACCAAAACGGATGCCCCTAGGATGGGCGTCCGTAACGTGGTCAGCGCCATAACTATACCTCCCTCCAATAAACACCCTCCCTCGCATCGCGTCTGCGCGGATACGGGGGCTAAATGATGTCTAAGATAAATTTCGGGACTAAACGGAGAGAGTGGCGGGCGGAGCTCGGACGTTCTGCGACTTGGACCAGTTGCCGGCCCAAGAAAAGACATAGGCAGCGGCGAAAATAGTCGCTAAAAAGGTCGGGGTAACTGTCGGCGAATCCGCGTGCAAGCCGAGCTGTGTGCGCGTGCCGTGAATGCAAGTGCATTCTTTCGTGAGCTGTGAGGTCGAATTAAAAGCGTGATAATGCAGCGGCAGGAAGACCAGGAAGGCTAATAGGATTGCCCCAATCAGCCGGCGGATGGTACTTCGCTCACTTGTTGAAGACTCTGACACCATCACGAACCTACCCAAGGCGTTGCGGCTTGTCAATTAACTCGGCCTCAAACTATGCCGCCAATTCGGCCTTTTTCCGGCCTGAAAGAACCGATTCTCACCGTTAAAATTTGTCAAATCCGCCTATCGCGGGTTGTGCCGGCCGAGTTGTTGGCAACGGTTGGTGAAGACTCGGTGACGCGGTAAGAATCATCAGGATTTCCGAGGCCGAACCCTGCCATTTCAGCTAAGATATCGGCTAGGGCAGCGATCATGTAAACCTCCTGGGCAGTGGCGCGTCTAAGGCCATTAGACCGCAACGAAACTTCAAGAAACAGGGGGATTTAGGTATGATCAACGGCAAATCGCTTTGTGCCACTGGAGTGCTCGCCGCGGCGCTGGCAATAGCCGCTGCGCCGGTGCTAGCTACCGAAGGGGCAATCACCGGGCCAGAGAGGCATGAGTTGCGCCATGACCGGCGCGAGATTCGGCGTGATCGAAGAGACATCCATGGCGACCGCAGAGAGATTCGTGGCGACCGCAAGGATCTCCACGGTGATCGCCGCGAATTAGTCCGAGACCGCCACGAACTGCGCCACGATATTAAGAGCGACGCCGGCCAAGCAGAGATCGCTCAGGGCGTGAAGGAAGTCCGTCAAGACCGTCGGGAGATCGTCGGCGACAAGGTGGATCTTGCCAGAGACGCGAAGGATATTCACGGTGATCGCCGGGAGCTGCGCCAGGACCGCAATGAATTTCGCCGCGACGCAAAGGACGCGCTGAGGAATTAACCAGGAGCAAGTGTGACTCCGAATGCGCCGGCGGCATCGACCTTCGCCGCCCGCGCCCCTTCCTCAATTCTCTCCGGTGCGCCGGCAATATCGACGGATAGGAGTCGCTTGGTGAATCCCGGGGATGAGGAGTTAGTGACGCGGGCCCAACAGGGCGACCGCCGCGCGTTTGAGGATCTCGTGGAACGCCATAAACAGAAGGCCTATTACATCGCTTTTGATTTTTCGCGCGACCGCGAAGACGCCAAGGACCTGTCGCAAGAGGCGTTTTTGAAAGCTTTTACGAATCTCAAAAAATTTGACGGGCGATCGAGCTTTTATACCTGGTTTTACCGCATCCTCGTCAACCTTTGTCTGGATTACAAGCGCCGCCAAAAACGAGCTCCCACGGATACCTTTGACGAGACTTTGGAAAGCCATATGGAACCATCCCATGAACCTAAAAAACCGCGATCGCCCGATCAGCAAGTTTTAGCCGGGCAGTTTTCGCGCAGGATCGGTGAAGCGCTCGAAGCGCTGCCGGCCAGGCAGAGAACAGCGTTCATACTAAAGAACCATCAAGGGCTGTCGATCAAAGAAATCGCCGAGTTGATGGAAACCGCGGAAGGCACGGTCAAAGTGCACCTGCACCGCGCGGTGACGGCGCTCAGACAGAGCCTGGCGGAATTCGCCTAGGAGGTGGATATGGCGGATCGCAATAGAATATCGAATCCTTGCAAAGAACTGGAAGAAAATCTGGTGCTGCTCCACTACGGCGATCTCGCCGGCGCCGAACGCCAAACGCTCCGAGACCATTTGGCAAGCTGCGCCGGCTGCACCGATTACTTGAAAGAGCTCGCGACGCTTTTACCGCTGACGATTAAAGCGGACGAACCCTCACAAATTTTTTGGCACGATTATAGCCGCGAACTGCGCCACAAGATCGATGCGGTGAGCGAAAAGCAATCCTGGCACCAGCGGTTCAGCGGATTTTTTCAACCTTGGTCCATTCCCGCCCTCGCCGGCGCAGCGGTCGTCATGTTGGCACTGACGTTGACCTTCGGCAAAGCAATCTGGCAGAGCAGTGATCTGCCGAAAGACGATGCCGCGATGATCGAGGCGCTGCCGGTGGCGGAAAACTTGGAATTTTTCAAAACAATGGACGTGCTCGATGACCTGGATTTCTTGGAGTCCATGGGCAGCAACCAGGGCGACGCCGCCTAAACTGTCCCGAGGACACAATGCGGTTCTGCGCATGGGTGTTTACTCTCATCCTCGGCATCTCAGCCTTCGGTTTTGCCGCGACCAAAGACTCGGAGCCACCCGATCGTGAGATGTTAAAGATGATGGAATTTCTGCGCGAAATGGAAATGGTCAAACAAATAGACATGCTTCAGGATATGCAACGTCTGGAAAATAACGATCCGGTAAAAAACTCAGCGCCGCAGAAATCCGCACCCGGCAAGAAAAAGGAGACGCCGAAGTGAGGCCATTGAAAACTGCCGCAAGCTTTCTTTGGCTTTTGACTCTCCTCATCGCGCCTGCGGCCTGGGCCCAGCCGGCGCCGCGCGCGGAGGTGTTCGCGCAAAATGACAATGACGCGTTGGAACGTTGGCAGCGCATGACGCCCGAACAGAAACAGGAGCTGCGCGACCGATTCCAGCGCTGGAAAAATCTCCCACCCAGTGAAAAGGAAGAGCTGCAGCGGAAGTTTGATAATTGGCGCCGTTTGCCGTCGGAAGAGAAAGCCACGGCGCGGCGCAACTTCGAGCGTTGGCAAAAGTTACCGCCCGAACAGCGTGAGCGCCTGCAGGAACGCTGGCGCCAATGGCACGAGCTGCCGCCGGAACGGCGCGAGGAGCTGCAGCGCCGATGGCAACGGATTGAGAATTTGCCCCCCGAGAAGCGGGAGCAATTGCGGCAAAAGTTTCAAGAGTGGCAGCGGCGCTCGCCGGAAGAGAAGGCGCAGATACGGGAAAAGGCGCGGGAGCGGATGGAACGATTATCGCCGGAAGAGAAACAGGAGATAAGAGAAAAACTGCGGGAGATGAAGCAGCGCGGCACGATCGAAGAAAGAAAACAGTTGCGCGAACAGTTGCGCGAGAACATGCAGCAGCGCAATGAAAAGGACTAGCCGATGAACGCCTCACTCAGCGGCGAGCAAAAGGTCATTCATTTTTTGAATCGGACGAGCTTTGGACCGACGCGCGAATCGGTCGAAAGGATCAATCAACTCGGCTTCCGCGCCTATCTCGACGCGCAACTCGAGCCCGAGACAATTTCCGACAGCCTGGCCGAAGAGAAAACCGCCGGGCTTAAAACCATGCGCCTCAACAC
>Ga0075418_10005258_pt1 | contig 14656 bp, 12 predicted proteins | sample SoiMetdeltSBSDD2_FD_81776 | JGI IMG/M metagenome (GOLD analysis project Ga0075418, IMG submission 81776) | Bulk soil microbial communities from a Populus tree surrounding site in Tennessee, USA - Soil MetaG P. deltoides SBSDD2 | ecosystem: Environmental > Terrestrial > Soil > Tree plantation...
CGCTCGAATCTACGCATCAACGACCAGCACTATTTCAAGGAACTTCTGCGCGAACGCGGCTTGACGGTTGGCCGGCTCGATAGCCGTCTCATTGGCCGTGACCGCCTGGGCATTACCGAACGACCCGAGTATGATCCGCTATTGACGAATATCATGGGACCATACACCGCAGGGTTCTATGACTACGTCCGCCGTGAGTTGAAGTTTGAATCAGACTTGCCCTACGAAATTTTGAGCGGATTCGTGCATCCGTGGTCGTACAAGGAATTTGAGAATCAATATGTCAACGTGGGCGAGACGCTGCGCTCCGCGATGACCTATAACGCCTATCTCAAAGTTTTCGTGGCGAATGGATATTATGATCTTGGTACGCCCTATTTCGCGACCGAATACACGTTCAATCACCTGGGCCTGGATGAAGGCCTGCGCCAAAACATCACAATGGAATATTACGACGCAGGGCATATGATGTACATCCATATACCGTCATTGCGACAGATGAAGAAGGATTTGGCGGAATTTATCAGGGGTGCGTCGAACGTGTAAGGAAATAAAAAAAAATGCTCTGGCACAGGTTTCTCCTTCGGAGTGCTACGCAAAGCCCGTGCCAGAGCATTTAATAACATTGGTATTCTACGGCTCCCAGACAATGGACGCCATTGCGGAGAGGTACGGCGTACCATTGACGTATTCAAACCCGATCAGCCAGGTGCGGAAGTCAAAGAGCAGCTCTTCTGAAGCGGGCTTGTAGAAATTGTAGAAGCGCATGTCTGGATAAGGCCAGGGGACCGCTAGCGGAAAGACCTTTGTCAGTTCATCACAATACGTTTCCATAGTGGGTGCGTTGAACACCTCCAGCAGCTTCGGTTGGATGATATCTTTGAACGCGCCAACATCCGGCTGGCCGCTCGGCCCTCCGCCCCAGCTATAGGACTGCGTACTGGTGAAGAGGGTCCTCGCAGTGTTCCTGTTGAAATTCACCTCCGTGGACATGGCCCACAGTCGAATGTCAAGTCCGTTTACCGGGCTGACCAATCCAGCGAGCATATCGCCGTTGGATTGGTTCAGACTACCTTTCAGTTGCTCGATCAGCATTGGGATGCGCGCGTCCGCACAGAAATCATTGTGGGAGACAGGTGCCACAACGAGGAAGCCACTGGGTGCGATGAGCACGCTATGCCAGTACGCGGTCCCATCCGGTCGCCGCGTGAAGTACAGGATAGCTTCCTGATTGCCGGTCTGGCCCCAGCCAGAGACGAATAATGCCTGCGAATTGGAGGCGTTCAGTCCCATGATTCCGTACGGGTCCAAACCATCCAACAGCACGTTCAAGTCCCTGGTTGGGTCCGGGGTCAATGGTGTGGAGGAGTTGAGGTAAAACGTCTGTAATGATTGGATAGCTGCATCTGCTGTTTCGGAGGTTCCCTGCGATTGCCAGAAAGCGAACCCAAACGTCTGATCCAGCATCGTTCGGGCGGTAGTGAAGTTGCGCGCGTTCAAGGCGGTAATCAGGTTTTGCCCGAAGGTGTTGAAATCCTGTGGCGCAGGTGTATTCGTTGGCGAAGGGGTGGCAGTGGGCTGCTGATTTGGAGAGATTAACGTCCAGTTGGTGCCGCCGTTTGTGGTGCGATAGAGAGTCGTTGCTCCCGTATTAAAATCATTCTGGACAGCCCAGCCTGTTGTGGTGGAGACAAAGTCCATGATGGGGACGGTTTCGCCGAAGTTGACACTCGATGTAACCTGACTCCAACTTGCACCAGCATTATGCGTGACCTGGAGATAACCATTGATGTTCCAGGTGAAGCCGTCGTTTACGGAGACGAAAGCCGCGTTCCAGCCCTGACGTGCAAAACTGGTTGAACGCGTCCAGGTGTTGCCGCCGTTGCGGGTGATGTAGATGAACAGATCCCGTTTGCCCACATCCAGAGTCATCCACACAGGCAAGACGCCGTCATTGGCGTTGAAGAAAGTAGGCGTGGATGCGCTGATAAAGGCGTTTGCGTAACCAGCCGGCAAGGTCAGGGCCTGTGGTGCCCAGGTCACACCGCCATCGACGGTCTTATAGAGATAAGCAAAACCAGTTGTTGGCGTCTCGCCGCTGACCCAGCCGCGCAGCGTATCGCGGAAGCTCATGCCACTTTTGTTCCCACCGAACGGGAGGCTTGTGCCCGCGCCAGAGACGAGAGGATTGTTGGTGTATTTGAGTGTCCAGGTAGCGCCGCCATCGGTGGTTTGATACAAATCCACGGCGTGTTTGTGCATGCCCGAGGGTTCGCCCGAAAGCACGAAGCCATTCGCATCATTAATGAATTGGATGAAGCCGCCGCTGAACGGAACCTCATTCTGATTCCAGGTACGACCGCCATCGGTGGTGCGATAGAGAACATTCCCGCTCAAGACCCAGGCCCGGCTGCCATTTGGGAAATAACCGCGACCTGAGGTAGGCAGGACGTTGTACCACGTCACTCCGCCGTCGGTAGTCCGCAGTATATTTCCATTGCCAACCGCCCAGCCGTTCAACGAATCGATCATCGACAAACTGGCGATATATGGGTTTGGCACGATGGTCCCTGGCATGGGGATGGGTGCGTTGGTCGGCGTCAAAGTCGGTGGGACCTGGCTGGATGTATCCAGGCGCGCAATATACGGACTGCTCCATACGGCCCGGTCATTGGTGGCTGAGCCGGTTGCCAGGACGGTCAGGATGAAGCGCACATTCTGACCGGCTAACGGTGCCAGGTTCAAATCAAACGCGTTGTTTCTCCTGTCACTGCTTTCACGCCATGTCCAGAAGGTTCGAAGGGCACCCGTGGAGGTCATATAGTCCAGACGGAACGTCACATAACAGCTGGAGCCAAAGGCACAACCCGTACCTCCGCGGAAGCGATCGCCTGGCAAGACAGTGAAGCTCGGATAAATACCTTGAATGTATCCGTTGTATTTGAATTCGGGGGCTGCCAATAAGGCCGAGATAGAGCTCATCGTGCCATCTTCCAGTTGCGTTGAATTTAAGTTGATGGCATACCCTTTGATGTCACCATCTGTGCCGGGACATGGCAAAATGCCCGCGCCGCTCCTCCATTGGGCGGAACAGATATTCGCGACAAAGTCATAACCTGAGACCGCTGGGGCTGCACCGGACACGTTGACCTCCACCCAAATAGGATTCGATGCGTCGGCGCCGAGCCCGAATAGCGCGCCGTTGGGGTTGCTCAGAATCCAATAACCGCGATAAGTGTTTGCAATAGATGGAGCTACCATATTGACGGTGAGATCAACGGTTTGGTTTGGACCTACATTGGATGGAACGTTGATGGATGTGGGTGCGCCCATCTGCTCACCGCTATAGAAGACCAGTTTGTAGGCGTTGGTCCAGGTGCACGTGCCGGAGTTTTTCAAGCGCCATGTCTTGATGAAGCTGGTGCCTGGTGAGAACTGTGTGCCGTCGGGCACAGTCACATCAGCAACAAAAGCGGCTTTATCGCAACCGGCCGCTGCGATCGTTGGAACGGGAGTATTGTATGGGGTAGGAGTCGGCGTCAGTGGCGGGAGAGCAGTCAGGGTCGCAGGAGGCACAGGTGGCAGCGTCCCCCCGGTGCGCAGGATGCGCGGTGATCCCCACACCGCGCGGTCGCCGTTCGCGGATCCAGCCGCAAGCACCATAAAAATAAATTGAGCCTTTTTTCCGGCCAGCGCGTTCAACGAAATGTTCGCGCGGTAAAAACGTCTGTCGTACGCTTCCCTCCATGACCATAATGTTCCTTGCGTTCCACTCGCGAGGCGGTAATCGATTCGGAATGTCACGTAACAACTGGTGGCTGCAAACTCACAGTTGACGAGAGTCTGTAACTGGTCGCCCCTTTGAATCTCAATTTCCGGATACGTGGCCTGGATATAGCCGTTGAGTCTGTTTTGCGGAGCAGTCATCAGTCCTGGTGAAGCATCCAGTGAGTCATCCTCCAGATGAGGGTTTGCGATCTGATACGCATACCCGCGGTCATCTCCACCCGCTACCGGGAAAGGCAACGCACCCGCGCCGCTTTTCCATTGCGCGTACGGTGCGTTGGCAACAAAGTCATAGACCACCGCCCGGTTCTCGATCACGACGATATTGACCCAGAACGGGTTCGTCGCCGGGTCACCGAGCCCAAACTGAACTCCGGCAACGTTGCTTAATTTCCAAAGCCCCTGGTAGGCGCCACTCGCGGTTGGCGCCGTCATTCTTACTGAAATGTCCACCATCTGACCAGGCGCCACATTGACGGGCATATTGACGGAAGCCGGTGCACCCATTTGATGACCACCGGTCCAAACCACTTTGTAGGCGGTCGACCAGGTGCAGGTACCGATATTTTTCAATCGCCATGTCTTGGTAAAGGCAGTACCTGGGGTAAACGTTGAACCATCTGGGACGGTTAAATCAGAAACAAACTGTGCCTGATCACAGATGGCCGCCCTTGCACTCGGTACAGACTGACCGAATAACAAACCCACCAACAAGACCATGCTCAGGATTTTTCTCTTGAACATGGCACCTCCTTTTCAATTCGCTCGCGTTTAATAACATGCAACAATGCCTGCGAATCATCTTCATCATTACACAGATCACCACCAACCACATTAAAACCAAGGCGAAATTGCCTGACAACTTCAATACAAAAATCAGGAGAAATTTGCTGTAAAATCACGCATATATCCTGCCCTGGAGGGCGAATGAATCTTGACGATCTTGACCGTTTCAAACAACTGGATCCACAAAATATGCTGGGGGCGATCGATAACCTTCCCGATCAGCTTGGATACGCGTATCAGCTCGGAATGAAGCTTGAACTGCCCGACTGGAAGGATTTTCGGCAGGCGGTTATTGCCGGCATGGGCGGATCTGCTATCAGTGGTGACCTGCTCGCCGCCTATTGCGCTTCGCTCTCCCCGATACCTGTTATTGTCCATCGTGATTATGATCTGCCTCTCTTTGCGCGCGGCCCACAAACGTTGGTGATTTGTGCCTCTCACTCCGGTGATACCGAAGAGACTCTGTCTGCATTCGAAGCCGCACGCAGAGCTGATTGCCACATCGTGACTCTGGGCACAGGCGGGGAGCTCGCAAAACGCGGCCGGGCCTCTGACGTTCCGTTTTGGGCATTTGATCACGCGGGTCAGCCACGCTCGGCGGTGGGATTCACTTTTGGACTTTTGCTGGCTATGTTTGAACGCCTTGGATTCCTTCCGAATCAAAAGGAGGCGGTGGAGGAGGCTATTGGCTCTATGAAACGGTCGCAACAACATTTGAAAGCAGACGTTCCAGCCGTGAAGAATCCCGCCAAGCGTTATGCCGGTCAATTGATGGGGAGATGGGTCACGTTCATGGCTTCTGGCATACTGACGGCAGTCGCCCGCCGCTGGAAGGAACAGATCAACAAATTGGCCAAGGCTGGTGCAAATGTCGAAGAACTCCCTGAAGCCGACCACAACACACTGGCTGGCACACTCAATCCGCAGGAAACGCTCAATGCCCACACCATGACGCTCTTCCTGCGCGCTCCCTCTGATCATTTGCGCAACCGCCTGCGGTCTGATTTAACTCGCAAAGCTTTCATGCTCGAAGGCATGAACACGGATTACATTGACGCCCGCGGCAACACCCCACTTGCTCACCTGTGGACATCGATCTTATTCGGCGATTATATGGCCTACTATCTGGCGATGGGCTACGGTGTTGACCCAACTCCCATCCAGGCGCTCATTGATTTCAAAGAAGCGATGACAGAAGCCAAATCTTGATGACAGAATACAGGTCTTCCAATTTTTCGCTTTCAAACTTTTCTTCGCTGTCATGATTTGTATTGAATCAGCCGACCTCCATAACAGGTCGGCTGATTGTTTGAAAAATTGGGCGAGTGCTCAAAGTGGAATCACATAGCGTATCTTGCCAGAATGGAAAGCAAATTTTCGTGACGTTTATACAATATTCTTGTAGGCCGTCACCTTGTCTGGAATCATATGCATTACCCATTCGCCTTCTACGCCATATCGCCTGCCCATTTCCTCGGCACGCTCCTGGCCCATATAGCGTCCACCAATGATTTTGCCCCAACGATATGCAGCTTCTACAGATGAATCGAGGATCTCCGCGCGTCCTTCCAAAAGCACGTAATGAAAGGGCGGTTCATCATCATCGACACAAACGGCCACACGTCCATCCCGCAGGATATTTTTTACCTTTACCGATCTACAACCGGCTGTAAATATTATTTCTTCGTTGTGAAGTGTAAACCAGACCGGTACTACATGCGGACGACCATCTGCACAAACGGTTGCCAGTTTGGCGCAGCGAGCTCGGTCATTGAGAAATGCCAGATATTCGGCCTTGGTCATTTTCTCCATGTCATCAGCTCCATCTTATCTTCCCAACAACTTATCAATCTCTTTCATTTGTTCGGATGTCAGCGGACCAAACTGCATGGCCCTGGCATTTTCATCCACCTGGGCCACGGTTTTAAAGCCGGGAATGGGAATGGTCTTTTCGCTGCGCGCCCAAATCCATGCCAACGCACCCTGAACCAACGTGCGACCGTTGCTGGTGAGGATTTCACGAATCGCATCCAGTTTATCAAGGGTTGGCGCGAAGAAGTGATCCTTTGACCACTCATCAATGCGGACGTCATTTTGTGGGAACTCAGTGCTCCTGGAATATTTTCCACTCAACGCGCCGCGCGCCAATGGGCTGCGATTCACGCTGGCAAGATTCAGTTCTTCACATACTGCCAGCATTTCCGGCGCGTCCATCATGACGTTCAAATCGTGTTGGATGGCGACGCAATGTTTTCCTTTTGCAAAAGCGCGCGCACCTTCCACCGAGTCCGTGCTCCAGCCATAATAACGGATCTTGCCATCTCTTACGAGCGACTCCAATAACTCGACCATCGCAGGCACGTTCTCGATCGGATAATTCCACACGTGCAGTTGATACAGGTCAATCACATCGGTATTCAAACGGCGCAGGCTGTCTTCACACTCCGCGCGTACATGCAGAAGATGATCGTCCGTACGAAACGTCACGCGCTTTTCTGTTTCATTGACATGGAATCCAAATTTGGTCGCGATGATGGCCTTATCGCGTTTGCCTTCCAGCGCGCGTGCCAAAATCCGTTCGCTGTGACCCGTGCCATAATTTGCGGCGGTATCGAAGAAGTTGACGCCGAGATCGAGCGCCGAATGAATGGCGCGCACGGACTCGTTGTCGTCCGTCTCGCCCCAGCCACCCGGCCCATCCAGCCAGTACCATGTCCCGCCGATGGCCCAACATCCCAAACCCATCGGGCTGACTTTCAAATCAGATCGTCCCAATGTGCGTTGGAACGTCGTAGTCGTTGTATTCATTGTCTTTTTCCTTTCGTTCAATAAACTGAATATCTGGTAAATCCATCCGTTAACACTTGCGTCCGATTTGTCCCAAAGGGACAAATCGTGCGTTTCCTGACATACTGACGCCGGGCGCCAGCACGGTGCCGTCCGTCAGGATTGGACTGAAAGCCCATGCGGTGCAGCGCAGGTGTCCGTTACGAATCCGTTGACAGCATCCGTGCAACTCACCACGGCAATGGATCGCTCTCGATCTCGCGTGTCCACAAATCCCGCATCGATTGCAGGATCTCAGGACTCAGTTGTCTATCTGCCGCGGCAAAATTATCCAGGGCCTGTTCCACCGTCTTCGCACCGGGAATCACCGTTGATACTTCGGGTTGTGCCAGAACAAACTGCAGCGCGGCATGTGCCATGGACGTTCCCTCCGGCACAAGGGCGGCAAACTTTTCGATAAGGTCACCGCGACGTGCCAATACTTCCGGCGACCAGCGACTCCGCACATCGTCAAATTTGTGATTGCCTCGATACCGTCCCGACAGCCAGCCGGAATCCAATGGCACTTTGACGATCAAACCCATGCCTTGTGCCTGTGCTTTTGGAAACGCAGGGGACATTTCCTGATACAAGGCGTTGAAAAACACTTCAGCGGCTTTGCTTTTTGTGGTTTCCAGCACGTTTTCCAATTCGATGCGCCAGTCGAGCGAAACACCATACTCACGGATCTTGCCCTGGGTCTTAAGCTTTTCCAATTCGGCATATAACTCAGCCGAGGCGTTGCCATCCATCAATTCACGCGGCGGATTGTGCAGCAGAAGGATGTCCACGTAATCTGTTTGCAGACGTCTGAAACTTCCTTCCAGTACTGGCCGGACTTGCATTGTGTCGAAATCACGCTCATGATCTTCGCTGTAATGACTGAACTTGGTGCAGATGATGACGTTCTTCCGCATGGACTTCAATCCCTTTCCCAACAATTCTTCGCTTCTCCCTTCACCGTAACCTGGTGCGGTGTCGAAAAAATTACACCCCGCCTCCAGGGATTTCTGCACGATCTGCAGTGCTTCATTCTTATCGTGGATGCCCCAATCAGGATTTGCCAGCTGCCACGCGCCCAGCCCAACCTCGCTGACATTCATCCCAGTGTTTCCAAATGGACGTAGTTTCATGATGGTCTCCTCTGTAAATCTGCCTCAGGTAGCCTGAGCGTATCAGGCTTTTTCCAACACTTGTTCTTCGATGACCTTTTGGTAGTAGTCAATCTTGTAATAGACTAATTTCAGATGCTCGTTCAACTCCTCGATGTGTGCCTCCACCTCATCTCGCAGTGCTTTCAACATCTCCACACGTTCCGGTAGTGTTCTATCGCCCTGACGCTGGAGCTCGGCGTACCGTCGCATATCCTTGATGGACATGCCCGTGGCACGCAATTTGAGCAGGAAATCGATCCAGCCAACATCGTCCGCAGTGTAACAGCGACGGGTGTTTTGCTCGCGATTGATCGGATGGATCAACCCGATACGCTCATAGTAACGGAGCGTATGCGGAGTCAACCCGGTTGCCTGGGCAACTTCTTGAATGGTAAGTTTGTCTTTTTGGATATCCATAGCCCCTAGTTTACATCTTAGAGTACGCTCTAAGTCAAGACCCAATTTAACTTTTCCTTCGCTGGAGCTGAACACCTGCCGGGCATGCTATACTGTAGGCAATCAAACCAAGTCTTTCAACTAAATAATCTAGGAATCCACATGACGAACGTTTTGATTCGTAACGGTACGCTGATCGATGGGACAGGTAACGCGCCGTTAGCTGACGCAGCCGTGCTGGTCAAGGAAAGTCGCATTCATTCCGTCGGTCATGTCAACAGCCTGAGTCTGCCGAATGCACAAACCACAGAGATCGACGCGGGTGGCGGATACATCCTGCCGGGCTTCATTGATACACACGTCCACGTCATGCTTCAGGGTGTGAATATTGCCCGCGATATCGTCACTCCGTTCTCGATGCGCTTTTTCAACGCCGTGAATTATATGAAGAATACGATTGAGGCGGGCATCACCAGCGTCCGTGATGCGGGAGGCGCGGATGCCGGAGTCAAACAGGCGGTAGAGAGCGGTGTGGTCCTGGGCCCGCGATTGCAGATTAGTATCAGTGTCCTCACCATCACGGGTGGCCACGGTGATGGCTGGATGCGTTCGGGCATGGAATATGAATTGTTTCCATCCTACCCCGGCTTCCCTGCCTGCCGCGTGGACGGAGTGGAGGATTGCCGCCGCAAGGTGCGCGAGGTCTTGCGCGCTGGTGCCGATATCATCAAGATATGTTCAACGGGCGGCGTGCTCAGTCCGACTGATCATCCTGAGTTCACACAGTTTTCGCCCGAAGAATTGGACGTCATCGTGCGTGAGGCGGCATATCGAAGAGGCATCAAAGTGATGGCACACGCGCAAGGCGCAGAAGGAATCAAAAATGCCATACGTGCTGGCGTCCATTCGATTGAGCATGGCATCTTTCTCGATGACGAAGCGCTTGACCTGATGCTCAAACGTGGCACATTCCTTGTTCCAACCTTGCTTGCACCTTTGGCGGTTCTCGAAGCCGGGGAAAAGGGCGGTATGCCAGAATATGGAATCCGTAAGTCACGCGAGGTGATCGAGATTCATAGTGAGAGCATCAGCCGCGCACATAAGGCTGGAGTCAAAATTTCGATGGGTACTGATGCAGGTGTCATGCCGCATGGTACCAATTTACGTGAACTCGGTTTGATGGTCAACATTGGGATGACGCCGATGGAAACCATCGTGGCAACCACGAAGAAAGCCGCGGAATGTCTGGGATGGGAGGATCAAGTCGGGACCATTCAGGCAGGCAAACTCGCTGATATTGTGATTGCCAGAACGAATCCTCTGCAGGACATCCGATCGTTAGAAAATGTTGATAATATCGCGTTGGTCATGAAAGATGGCAAAGTTGTCAAAGATCAGCGCGGCAAATCAATGTGAGCGCCTGGGTGCTGTAACAGAGAACAAGAAAGTTGAAAGAGGAGACATGGAAAACAAAATGTCATTAGGTCGAAGCAACCTCCAGGTTCCCCGCATGGGTGTGGGCGCGATGACCTGGGGAGATGCAAAAGGCCTGGCGCGTCTGCACCCTGCCAAGACGGCTTATGGTGGAGCAGAAGGATTTGAAGAGGAGAGACGTGCGCTTGAAGTAAGCATTGCAGCAGGCGCAAATCTATTTGATACTGCCGCGTTCTATAGTGGTGGTGCCTCTGAGCAGAGGGTAGGGGAATTGGTGCAAGGCCAGGAGGCTTTGGTTGCTTCGAAATTTCCAGGCGGCTTCTCATTCAGAGCGGAAGACCTGCCACGCGAACTTGCGGCTAGTCTGACACGTCTGCAGCGTGACTCGATTGAGTTATATCAGCATCACTTTCCAAACCCGAGAGTTTCCATTCCAAAACTGATGGATTTGCTTGCGGAGACGGTTCAAACGGGAAAAGTTAAGGCCGTTGGGGTAAGCAACTATTCAGCAGAGCAAATGCGGGAGGCGCACGCGGCGCTTGCCAAACACGGAGTCCCACTCGCCTCAAATCAAGTTGAGTATTCGCTCTTACGCAGACAACCTGAGACAAACGGCGTTCTGGATGCCTGCCGCGAATTGGGCATCACACTGATCGCGTATTCTCCGCTGGCAGGCGGCGCGCTCACCGGAAAATATTCGGTGACGCAGAGGGCCGGTGGGCTGCGGCGCTTCCTTCCCAACTTTAGCAAAAAGGCGATGGAGGCTTTACAGCCTGTCCTAAAACTTCTACATGAAATCGGAGAACGCTATTCGATGACACCTAGTCAGGTTGCGATTCGGTGGTTAATTGAAAATCCAATCGTGCTTCCCATCCCGGGTGCGAAGAACAGCAAGCAGGCAGCGGAAAATGCGGGCGCACTTTCGTTTTCATTAACTCCTGAAGAGGTAGAAGCATTAAGTCAGGTAACGATAGCGTGGAGAGCGTAGAAGCAGGATGTGACCAAACATTTTCTCAATCTGGGGAAGATATGGTTAAATACCGGCATGTCTCTGAAATCATCTCTTCGCTCTACCGCCTATCAGACTGAAAAACTGATACAAAGAATCCGTTTCTTTTCACAATCTACCGAGCTGCCCATCCTGCTCGGTATTTCCTTTCCTAAAAGCGGCACACATCTGCTCGACCAGATCCTACTGGGCTTCTCTAAAGTCGCGCCATATTCACAACGCCTTCATTCCTTTTATGCCGAATACGAAGGCGAAAGTGGGCTCAAGCACGCTCCCGAACAAGCGATTTCGTGGCTCGATTCACTTCGTCCGCGCGATGTAGCCTCTGCACATCTTTTTGCCCGTCCTGAGGCAGTTGCCCGTGTCTGTTCATCCAAATTCATTCCCTATTTCATCTTTCGCGATCCGCGTGATGTGGTTGTCTCGCATGCTTTTTACGTCACTGACATGGAAGCGCATCATGTTCATCACGAATACTATATGTCGCTTCCAGATTTTGACTCACGTCTCAAGACGAGCATTTTAGGCAGACCCGACGCGGGTGTGGAATTTCCACACATCACTGACCGCTTCGCGCCTTATCTGGATTGGCTGAATCATCCTGAAGTGCTGACGATTCATTTTGAAGACCTGATCCACGAACGCGCGGCGACATTGTCTCGCATCGTAGATCATCTCCTTATTCGCGTTCCGCTTCAGACTCCCCGGCAGTTGATTCTTGATTCTCTCGAAGCCTCCATCAACCCCAGCCGCTCGCCCACTTTCCGTTCCGGGAAAACAGGCGAATGGCAAAAACATTTTACGGAAGGACACAAAAGGATTTTCAAAACCCTGGCGGGAGATTTGCTGGTGAAATTGGGGTATGAAAAAGATGAGCATTGGTAAAAGGCAGAAACACGTCGACTCCAAAATGACCCGTTTACCCGTCTAGGTGTTTCCCTGTAACTTTTCCTATGAGACCATCCAAATCGAAAACGTTCTTTACAGACACGAGCATCTTGATTTTGTTCGGCCTGGGTTTGTTTCTCCTCCACATGCTCACCAATCACCAATATGGCTTTCATCAGGATGAAATGGTGGTTTTGGACAATGCCAATAACCTGGACTGGGGCTTTGTCGAATACCCACCATTGACACCCTTTCTCGCTCGCATTGAAATAACACTGTTCGGCCTTTCCCTCGTCAGCGCACGGACCTTGGCTGCCTTGGCACACAGCATTGTGCTGGTGCTGACCGGTTTGATGGCGCGTGAACTTGATGCACGGCGCCCGGCCCAAATTCTGGCGGCAATTGCCGCAGCAATCGCTCCCATTGCTCTGATTCAGGGCTCTTTGATTCAATATGTCACGTTCGACTTTCTGTGGAGTGTTTGGCTTGCTTATCTGGTGATTCGCTTATTGAAATCTGGAGACCCGCGTTGGTGGCTGGCAATTGGAGCAGTCATCGGCCTGGGTATGATGACCAAGTACACGATGGTGATGTTTGTTGCGGGCTTGGTGGGAGGGGTTCTATTGACGGACGCGCGCCGTTATTTGAAGAGCCCCTGGCTGTGGGGTGGAGTTGGTTTGTCGTTGCTACTTTTCCTCCCAAATTTAATTTGGCAGATACAGCACAATTTCGTTTCTTTGGAATTTCTTTCGAGCATCCATGAACGTGACGTGGCGATCGGCCGCGCCGAGGGATATCTGATGGAACAGTTTCTGCTTTGTTCCAATCCTTTTATGATTCCACTTTGGATGGCCGGGATATATTTTTGCTTTGGGACACAAGCTGGAAAGCCTTATCGTGTCATCGGCTGGATGTATATCATCCCGTTTTTGATTTACCTGTTTACACAGGGCCGGTCTTATTATCAGGCACCTGCGTATCCCATGTTGATTGCGGCGGGTGCGGTTGCGTGGCAGGGTTGGCTGGAAAAAATATCGGAGCAAAAAGCGCGCGTTGCTGTTGGAGTTACATGGACGCTTATCATCCTCGGCGCCTTGGTTGGTGGGGCGTTGTCATTGCCCATTGCACCCATCAATTCCCCGTTGTGGAATGTCACCAGCGAGGTGCATGATATTTTCACGGAGCAAATTGGCTGGCAGGAAATGATTCAAACTGTGGCAGGGATTTATGAAGCTTTGCCTTCCGATGAAAGAGCGCAGGCTGGCATCCTTGCCGGTGAAAACGATGAAGCTGCCGCGTTGAACTTATATGGTGACGAATATAGTTTGCCAAAAGCCATTAGTGGTTCAAACACATTCTTTTTGCGTGGATATGGCAGCCTGCCGCCTGAAACGTTGATCGTGGTTGGCTTTGCGCAGGAGACAGTTGATTCCCTGTTTGAGCAATGTGCTTTGGCAGGGACGATCACAAATCCATACGGCGTGGAAAACGATTTGCGGGATCCGCCCAATATCTTCGTATGTCGCAATCCACTTTTGCCGTGGGATGAGTTGTGGGAGCAATTGAAGCGCTATTCATGAACTGTGCCATCGTCATCCGGACCTATAACGAAGAAAAACATATCGGACGTTTATTGGAGGGGCTTCGACAGCAAACGCTCAAAGATGTGGAAATCATTCTGGTTGATTCAGGCTCGACCGATCAAACAGTTTCGGTAGCCCCAGCCTTTGGCGCGCGAATCGTGCGGATCCCGCCAGCGGAGTTCACGCTTGGGCGGTCACTCAATTTCGGGGTTCAGGCGGAAGCGCCGGAACTGGTGGTCATTGCCAACGCGCATGTCTACCCGGTCTATTTGTATGAAGGCTTGGGGTATGAAATAACCAGTTTGAATACGAAAAACAATGGCGGTCGCCGTCTTTGGATAAGGTCAATTCGATATCATGAATATATCGTGAATAGCGGCTGTAGATTTAGAAGCTCGTTATAATCCCATTCATGGCCTCCTCGGAAGAGATATCTTTCCTTAACCAGAACCTCAAATTTTCCGGCACCTTATATCTGCCAGATGGAAATCCACCTTTCCCTGCGGTGGTGGTCATTCATCCGGCCTCCGCTGGGGAAAGGACGCATCCTTTCTATGACCATCTGAAGTCCAAATTACCACTGCATGCTACTGCTGTACTGATCTTTGATCGTCGCGGCTCCGGTGCTTCGGAAGGTGATTTTGAAACCGCAGGTTTTGAAGATCTGGCTGGTGATGTCATTGCCGCAGTAGTGTATTTGCAGTCGCGAACTGAGATTGACTCAGCAAAAATCGGCGTACATGGAACCAGTCAAGGCGCCTGGATCGCCCCGATTGCTGCCGCGCGGAAAACCG
>Ga0075418_10005259_pt1 | contig 14655 bp, 15 predicted proteins | sample SoiMetdeltSBSDD2_FD_81776 | JGI IMG/M metagenome (GOLD analysis project Ga0075418, IMG submission 81776) | Bulk soil microbial communities from a Populus tree surrounding site in Tennessee, USA - Soil MetaG P. deltoides SBSDD2 | ecosystem: Environmental > Terrestrial > Soil > Tree plantation...
CGGCGGTGTTCGGCTTGTGCGACCCGGCCGGCGAGACGCCCTCGTACTTGTAGTAGATCCGGGCCGGGGTGCCGAGCGCCTTCTCCAGCCTGTGCGCCCGGTACAACGGCGAAGGCCGCCACAGCCGGTACACGTCGAGCACCTCGGGCGGGATGTCGACGTACTGGTCCTGCGACACCTCCTGCAGGATCAGGTCCATCGGGAAGAGCGGGGCCAGGTCGTCCGGGCCGACCGGCTGGCCGGTGCCCGGATGCAGCACCGGCGGCGGTGGCGTCGGCAGGTCGTGCAGCACGTTGTACCAGCGGGTCGGGAGCTCGTCCTCCGACAGCAGGATCTTCGTCGCGGTGCTGGTGGAAGTCATGCTCGCAACGTACGCCCGGACCCACTCATGCGGCCAGCAGCTCGGGTACTTGCTCGGGGCAGGGCTCCGGGCACGGTGCCGGCCGCCGGACCGCGACCTTCACCAGGACGGCCCCGGCCAGCACGGTGGCGGCGACGATCATCCAGGCCGCGGTGTGCACGCCCTCGCCCTTGCTGACCGCGCCGAACCCGAGCGCGAACGGCAGGAACGCGATCCAGGAGACGGCGCCGACGCCGGACGCGACCCCGGACCGGATCGTCGATGGTACGGCGTCGTGCAGCAGCTGGCTGGCGTGGATGCTCGCGGCAACCACCAGCAGCGCGAGTAGGGTCTGCGCCGCCGCGATCACCAGGAGGTTGCGGCTGGTGGTGAGCGCTGCCGCGGAAAGAAGCATCAGTGTGACCACCGTCGCCAGAGTGGCCGGCCGGTCCAGCTTGATCCGCCCGGCGAGCAGCCCGCCCAGCCCGAAGGTCGAGACCAGACCGGCCCAGAACGGCCCGTACAGCACCGCCGCCGCGGACAGCGCGACCAGCCACAGCGGCCCGAACTCGAAGATCACCGAGGTCACCATCGCGGTCAGCACCGCGAGCAGCACGACCGGTAGCAGGTCGGCTCGCCGTACCAGGGTCCGGTAGGTGGTGGCCAGGTGGCTGCGCAGTGAGGTGTGCTCGCCTGCCTTGTGCAGCGTGGGTTCACGGAACCACAGCAGCGCCACCAGCGACGCGAGCAGGAACGGCAGCGTGACGAAGTAGGTCAGGCGGGTGCTCGTCACGCCGGCGAGCCAGCCGCCGGCCAGTGCGCTGGTCACCAGCGAGACGCTCTCCACCAGGCGCATCCGGCCGATCTGGCGGGCGTACGATGCGCCGCTGCCGGTCACCTCGAGCACGGTGTCGTAGACGACCGACTCCATCGTCCCGGAGTACATCGCGAAGTACACGCCGAGCACCATCGCCCCGGCGATGTACGTCGGTACGTTGTGGCTCAACCCGCCGACCAGCGTGCTGACCGCGAGTGACAGGCCCGCGATCATGAGTACGCCGCGCCGGCTCCACCGGTCCGCGATCACGCCGGAGGGGATCTCGACGATGGGTACCAGCGCCGCGTACGCCGCGGCCATCAGGCCCACGGTCGCGGCGTCGAAGCCGATCTCGTTCATGAAGAGCTTCTCGACCGGGACCCACAGAAACATGTTCTGCAGCATCGCCGCCACGTACAGCGGCATGAGCCGCCTGGTCAGCGACTCGACGGGCTTGACGCTCTTCAGCACTTCAGCCTCCGGTGATCGGGCCCGCCCGGCGGCGGGTCGTACAGGCTCAGTGCCACCCGAAGCCGCGAGCGTTACATGTCGATCCGGGCCGATCCTGTTCGTGTAGTCGGTGAGAGCACACCATCGAGCTGAGGAGACGCGTCATGTCCGAACCGGAGATCCTGCTGACCGGTCTGGTGATCGGGGAGTCGGCCCGCTGGCACGAGGGCCGGCTGTGGTTCTCGAACTGGGGCACGCACGAGGTGGTCGCCACCGATCTGGACGGCAACCGCGAGGTGATGGCCGAGGTGCCGGTCACGATCCCGTTCTCGATCGACTGGCTGCCGGACGGCCGGCTGCTGGTCACGGCGGGGCCGCAGGGCCGGCTGCTGCGTCAGGAGCCGGACGGCACGCTGGTCGACCATGCCGACCTGAGCGGGCTCGAGGGTGGCCTGAACGAGATCGTGGTGGACGGCCGCGGCAACATCTACGTCAACGGCGGGAACGACTTCCACCCGGACGAGGGCGTTGCGCCAGGCTTCATCGCACTGGTCACGCCCGACGGGGCGGTCCGCCGGGTCGCCGACCAGCTCGCCTTCCCGAACGGGATGGCGGTGACGCCGGACAACTCGACGCTGATCATCGCGGAGTCGTTCGCCGGCACGCTGACGGCGTTCGACATCGCCGCCGACGGCAGCCTGTCGAACCGGCGGGTGTGGGCCAAGCACCTCGCGGACGGCATCAGCATGGACGCGGATGGCGCGGTCTGGACCCCGACCATGATCGACGGCGAGTCCGCCTGCATCCGCGTCCGCGAGGGCGGCGAGGTCCTGGACCGGGTCCCGCTGCCGCTGTCCGGGTTCGCGTGCGCGCTCGGCGGCGAGGACGGGATGACGCTGTTCATGTTGATCGCGGACTGGCAGATGGCGGAGTCGTTCGAGGACAACCTGACCCGGCTCACCACCGGGCCGCGGACCGGCCAGGTGCTGACCGCGCGGGCGACGGTCCCGCATGCCGGCCGGCCGTAGTCGCGACTACCGCGGGCGGTTGCGGAACGCGCCCAGCAGCCGCTCGCGTGCCTCGGCCGGGAGCCGCTCGTCTGCCGGCAGGTCGGCCAGCGTCGTCACGGTCCTGCGGAACTGGTCGAGGTACTGCTCGCAGCCGTCGCAGACCGAGATGTGGTCGACGAACCGGGCCAGCGTGTCGTCGTCCAGCGTGCCGTCGAGGTACTCGGTGACGAGCTCGACGAACTCGTTGCAGCTCAGGTCGGTCACGGCGTCGTCTCCTTCGTTCCGGCCTCGGCGAAGTACCGCTCCAGCTCGCCGCGCACGAACGCCCGGGCACGGTGCAGCAGCACCCGTTGGTTCGCCGCGGTGAGCTCGAGCATCGCGCACACCTCGTCCGCGCCGTACCCCTCGACGTCCCGCAGCGTGATCACGATCCGCTGCCGGTCCGGCAGCAGCTCCAGCGCGGCCGCGACCCTGGCCAGGACCTCGGCGGCCAGCGCCTGCTGCTCCGGCGACTGCGGGTCCGGCACCGGCCACGGCGCCGGGAACTCGCGCCAGTGCCCGGCCCACTGCTCACCCGCCGGGCGGAACCGGGCGGGGTCCACGGTCGGGCCGTCGTCCTCGCCGGCCAGCACGCTCATCGGCACCGTCCGGTGCTCGCGGACCCCGCGCCGCTTCGCGGTGTTGACGCAGATCCGGTACACCCAGGTCTTCAGCGCCGAGCGGCCCTCGAAGGAGTCGATCCCGCGGATCACCGCGAGCCAGGTCTCCTGCACGACCTCGGCGGCCGAGTCGTGCGTCGACACGAACGACCGGGCCAGCCGCAGCAGCCCGTCCGACCACGCATCCAGCACGAGTGCGAACGCGCTGTCGTCACCGTCGCGCAGCCTGGCCACCAGCTCGTCGTCCGGCGGCAGGCTCACGGCGTCTCCTGCTGGTCAGCCGAGGAGCTTGGCGATCCGGCCGACACCCTCGGCAAGGTCATCGTCGCCGAGCGCGTACGACAGCCGCAGGTATCCCGGTGCGCCGAACGCCTCGCCCGGTACGACGGCCACCTCGACCTCGTCAAGGATCAGCTCGGCCAGCTCGTTCGACGTCTGCACCGGACGTCCGGCGATCTCCCGGCCCAGCACGCCCTTCACCGACGGGTACGCGTAGAACGCGCCGGTCGGCTCCGGGCACTCGACACCGGGGATCTCGTTCAGCATCGACACCATCGTCCTGCGGCGCCGGTCGAAGGCGACCTTCATCTCCTCGACCGCGGACAGGTCGCCGGTGAGGGCCGCGATCGCGGCGCGCTGGGCGACGTTGCTGACGTTCGAGGTCTGGTGCGACTGGAGGTTCGTCGCGGCCTTGATCACGTCCTTCGGACCGAGCATCCAGCCGACCCGCCAGCCGGTCATCGCGTACGTCTTGGCGACCCCGTTCAGCACCACCGTGCGGTCGGCCAGCTCGGGCACCGCGACCGGGATCGACGTCGACTTCACGTCGCCGTACGTCAGGTGCTCGTAGATCTCGTCGGTGACCACCCACAGACCGTTCGCGAGCGCCCACTCGCCGATGGCCTTGACCTGCTCGGGCGAGTCGACCGCGCCGGTCGGGTTCGACGGCGAGCAGAACAGCAGCGCCTTGGTCTTGTCGGTCCGGGCCGCTTCTAGCTGCTCGACGGTGACCTTGTAGTCCTGGGTCTCGTCGGCGAGCACCTCGACCGGTACCCCGCCGGCCAGCCTGATCGCCTCCGGGTACGTGGTCCAGTACGGCGCCGGCAGCAACACCTCGTCGCCCGGGTCCAGCAGCGTCGCGAACGTGTTGTACACGGCGTGCTTGCCGCCGTTGGTGACGAGCACCTGCGCCGGCTCGACCTCGTACCCGCTGTCGCGCTTGGTCTTCGCGACGATCGCCTGCTTCAGCTCCGGCAGCCCGCCCGCGGGGGAGTAGCGGTGGTTCTTCGGGTCTCGCGCGGCCTCGATCGCGGCATCGACGATGTAGTCCGGCGTCGGGAAGTCCGGCTCGCCGGCGCCGAAACCGATCACCGGTCGCCCGGCCGCCTTGAGCGCCTTCGCCTTCGCGTCGACCGCCAGCGTCGCCGACTCGCTGATTCCACCGATACGTGCTGAGATCCTGGTGCCCGTCATGGTGCCCATCCTGGCACTGCCCGTCGCGCTTCGCAGCGCGGTATCGCCGTACGGCGACTACGGGTCAGCCGACAGGTCCGTGATCACGGGTGTTGCCGGACCGCGCGAGCGGGCGGCAGCACAGCACCGGCTGGGTCAGGCCGGTTCGACCCGGGGCAGCCCGACCCCGTACACTCTTCTCTCCGGGGCGTACCAGGCCCTGATCCGGCATGCCTTCGAACAGGTCGGACCAGGCAGGTTAGCCTTGAAGGGCACTAGCTCAACTGGCAGAGCATCGGTCTCCAAAACCGAAGGTTGGGGGTTCGAGTCCCTCGTGCCCTGCACGTCCTGACCGGTCGCCAGACCGGCCGGGGTTGGTATCTGGACATCGAGCAATACATCGAAACGAGGTTGGACGTGACGGAGACGCGGGCCGCAGCGACGTCCGGTTCCGGACGGCCCACCGAGCACGGCTCGGTCGGGCTGGTGCGCTTCTACCGCCAGGTGGTCGCGGAGCTGCGCAAGGTGGTCTGGCCGACCCGTCAGCAGCTGTCGACCTACTTCCTGGTCGTGCTGACATTCGTGCTCTTCGTGATCTCGATCGTGTCGGTGCTCGACCTGGCCTTCGGCTGGGCGATGTTCAAGATCTTCGGCTGACGCGCGCAGACACGCGGCCGATCCAGCAGTTCGTAACCCACAGATGACGGAGTACACCGTGTCAGACCAGCACGACGACGAGTTCCGCGCCGACGCCCCGGGCGTCGATGATGCCGCGGACACCGTCGACGTACCCGCTGACACCCCGGCTGAGGCCGAGACCGCCGGCCTGCTCACCGAGCAGTCGGCCGACGAGACCGCCGAGGCTGCTGAGGCCGACGGGACCGCTGAGGCCGACGAGAGCGTTGAGCCGGTTGTCACTGACGAAGCCCTCGAGCAGCCCGCTGCCGAGGCGCCCGCGGCCGAGGCCGGTGACCCGCTGGAGGAGTTCCGCGCCAGCCTGCGGTCGAGGATCGGCGACTGGTACGTCGTGCACACGTACTCGGGCATGGAGAACCGGGTCAAGAGCAACCTCGAGAACCGGATCACCTCCCTCAACATGGAGGACTTCATCTTCGAGATCGTCGTGCCGACCGAGGAGGTCGCCGAGATCAAGAACGGCCAGCGCCGGATGGTGAAGCGGACCGTGCTGCCGGGCTACGTGCTGGTCCGGATGGACCTCACCGACGAGTCCTGGTCCACGGTGCGGCACACCCCGTCGGTGACCGGCTTCGTCGGGCACAGCCAGCATCCCGTGCCGCTGAGCCTCGAAGAGGTCGAGAAGATGCTCGCGCCGGCCGTCGTGGCGGCGGCCGAGGCCGAGGCCGCCGAGGCCAGTGGTGCCGCCGCGAAGCCGGCGACCAAGAAGAAGGTCGAGGTGGCCGACTTCGGTGTCGGCGACTCGGTCATGGTCGTCGACGGGCCGTTCGCGACCCTCCACGCGACCATCACCGAGATCAACCCCGACGCCCAGCGGATCAAGGCGCTGGTCGAGATCTTCGGCCGGGAGACCCCGGTCGAGCTCAGCTTCAGCCAGATCCAGAAGGTCTGACTCCAGGCCTCCCGTAACAGATACAAGGACCCGAGAAGAAGATGCCCCCCAAGAAGAAGATCGCCGCACTCGTCAAGGTGCAGCTCCAGGCCGGTGCCGCGACGCCGGCGCCGCCGGTCGGTACCGCCCTTGGTCCGCACGGCGTCAACATCATGGAGTTCTGCAAGGCGTACAACTCCCAGACGGAGTCCATGCGCGGCAATGTCATCCCGGTCGAGATCACCATCTACGAGGACCGGTCGTTCACCTTCATCACGAAGACGCCGCCGGCGCCGGAGCTGATCAAGAAGGCGGCCGGGCTGCAGAAGGGCTCGGCGGTCCCGCACCGCGACAAGGTCGGCAAGATCACCAAGGACCAGGTCCGCGAGATCGCCCAGACCAAGATGCCCGACCTGAACGCCCGTGACATCGACGCGGCGATGAAGATCGTCGAGGGCACCGCCCGCTCCATGGGCGTCACCGTCGAGAACTGAGCCAAACCCAGTAGTCCGTGGCAGGACGAAGCGCCGTCCGTGACACCACACCCCCGAGAGGAAACCCATGACACAGCGCAGCAAGAGCTACCGCGCCATCGCGGAGAACATCGACAAGGACAAGCTGTACGCCCCGCTCGACGCGATCCGGCTCGCATCCGAGGCCGGCAAGGGCCGCAAGTTCGACTCCACCGTGGACGTCGCGATGCGGCTCGGTGTCGATCCCCGCAAGGCCGACCAGATGGTGCGCGGCACCGTCAACCTTCCGCACGGCACCGGCAAGACGGCACGGGTCCTCGTCTTCGCCACCGGCGAGAAGGCCGAGGCCGCCACCGCCGCCGGCGCCGACTTCGTCGGTTCTGACGACATGATCGAGAAGGTGAACGGCGGCTGGCTCGACTTCGACGCCGTCGTCGCCACCCCCGACCTGATGGGCAAGGTCGGCCGGCTGGGCCGGGTCCTCGGCCCGCGTGGTCTGATGCCGAACCCGAAGACCGGCACGGTCACCCCGGACGTCACCAAGGCCGTGTCCGACATCAAGGGCGGCAAGATCGAGTTCCGCGTCGACCGGCACGCCAACCTGCACTTCATCATCGGCAAGGCGTCGTTCAGCGACATACAGCTGGTGGAGAACTACGCGGCGGCGCTGGACGAGGTGCTGCGGCTCAAGCCGTCCAGCTCCAAGGGTCGCTACATCAAGAAGGTCGTGGTGTCGTCGACCATGGGCCCGGGCGTCCAGGTCGACCCGAACCGCACCCGCAACCTCACCGAGGAGACGCCTACCGAGGCGTGACCCCGGACAAGACGAAGGCCCCGGTCGGCGGACCGGGGCCTTCGCATTTCCCCCTCCCGTTGCCCATTCGCGTGGTCAACCACGCGAACGGCGGGTTCGCCACGGGCATTGCCGGTGCAGACCCTGCAGTCGCATGGTTGACCACGCGAGTTGTGGCCGGGGAAAGTCGGCTGCGGGTGGTCGTGGGGGCGCCGTACGCTGGGGGTATGCGGTATGGGCGGCGATTTCGGCGCCCCGGCCGGCACAGCGGTGCCGCCGGGGTGAGCCGGCGCGCGACCGTGCACTGAGCCTCCTCGGATCTCTCCGCGGCCGGCCGGGGTGTCTGCACCCGACATCACCGGACCCGTACCGAGGAGAGCACGATGACCACCCTGATCACCCCTGCCGAGCTGGACCAGGCTCTGCAGATCCGCGACCTGTCCGATCCCGCCGCCGGCCCGCACGCGACGCAGCTGGTCGTCGACGAGCTGCGCACCGCGCTCACCTCGGCCTGGCCGGTCGCCGAGCGTGTCGTCCGGGACCACCCGGTCGTGACGATGGCTGACAACTACGACGACCTCGGGTACGCCGCCGACGCGGTGACCCGGGACGCCAGGTACACCCGCTACGTGGACGCCGAGCACGTGCTGCGCAGCCACAGCTCGGCGATGATCCCGCCGGCGCTGCGGGAGCTGGCGGACCGGCCGGACCACGACGACGTACTGCTGGTCTGTCCGGGCATCTGCTACCGGCGCGACGCAGTCGACTGGCAGCACACCGGTACGCCGCACCAGCTCGACCTGTGGCGGATCACCCGCGGACCGACCACGCCCGACGACCTGCTGGCGATGATCGGGCTCGTCGTCGAGGCCGCGCTGCCAGGTGCCGAGTGGCGGGCGGTGCCGTCCGAGCACCCGTACACCGTTGGCGGCCGGCAGATCGACGTGCACTGGCGCGGTGAGTGGGTCGAGATCGGTGAGTGCGGTGTCGCGGCGCCGCACGTGCTGCGCACCGCGGGCCTGGACGATACGTGGTCCGGACTCGCGATGGGTCTCGGTCTGGACCGGCTCGTGATGCTCCGCAAGGGGGTGCCGGACATCCGGCTGCTGCGGTCCCCCGACCCCCGGATCGCACGCCAGCTGCTCGACCTGGCGCCGTACAGGCCGGTGTCGCACATGCCGCCGGTTCGCCGTGACCTGTCGCTCGCGGTCGACCCGGGAACCGACCTGTCCGAGGAGGCGCTCGGCGACCGGGTCCGCTCCGCACTCGGCGACGACGCGGAGGCCGCCGAGCGGGTCGAGCCGCTGTCGGTGACGCCGTACGACGAGCTGCCGGCCGCCGCGCGCGAGCGGCTCGGGATCGGCGCGGATCAGTCGAACCTGCTGCTCCGGCTGGTGCTGCGCCCGCTGGACCGCACCCTCACCGACGCCGACGCCAACGTGCTGCGCGACCGGGTGTACGCCGCCCTGCACCGCGGCACCATCTCCCAGTGGGCTGTCGGCTAGGCGCCTGAAGGGATGTGCCCAGGGCGGCTTGCGGTCCGGCCGTCGCGCATCCGGAGCGCCCGGCCGGGGAGGGCATCGGTGCGGGTGCCGTCGGCGATCACGCCGGTGCCGTTGACGAACACCCACGGGATGCCGGCCGCCTGCCGCCGGGGCTGGTCGAACGTCGCGGTGTCGGTCACCGTCTCGGGGTCGAACAGCACCAGATCGGCGTGGTAGCCCTCCCGGACCAGGCCCCGGCTGTCCAGTCGCAGCCGGGCCGCGGGCCGTCCGGTGAGGTGGTGGATGCAGTCGGCCAGCTCGAGAACGCCGAGCTCGCGCACGTAGTGCCCGAGGTAGCGCGGGAAGGTGCCCCAGGCCCGTGGGTGCGGCTTGGCACCCGCCAGGATCGCGTCCGAGCCGCCGCAGTGCGTGCGGTGCCGCATGATCGCGCGGACGTTCTCCTCGTGCCCGATGTGCTGCAGGATCGTGGTGCCCAACCGGTCGCGGAGCAATAGGTCGAAGCACACCTCCGACGGCGCGGTGCCGGTCCGTTCCGCCAGCGCCGCGACGGTGCTGCCGACCGCGCCGGCCAGGTCCGCGTTGCGCACGCCGCTGATCTCGATCGTGGCCCAGTCGGCGACACAGCCGTGGCAGCCGTCGCTGCCGACCTGCTCCAGCTCGAACCGGATCCGTTCCCGGGTCGCGGGATCGGCGAGCTGGGCCAGCTGCGCGTCCGGGCCGCCGGTCGCGGTCCAGCTCGGCAGTAGCGAGACCAGCGTGGTGGCACCGGGCAGGTATGGGTAGGTGTCGGTGGTGATGTCCACGCCGTCCGCGAGGGCGGTGTCCAGCAGCGCCAGCAGGTCGCCGGCCCGGCCGCGGTTCGGCTCGAAGTTCATCACGGCGTGCGTCAGGTGCAGCGCACAGCCGGACGCCCGGGCCACCTCGACCATCTCGGCGTACGCCGCCAGCGCGCCGTTGCCGTACGAGCGCTGGTGCGGGCTGTAGTAGCCGCCGTACGACGCCACCACCCGGCACAGCTCGACCAGCTCGGCGGTGTCCGCGAACATCCCCGGCGGGTAGGTCAGCCCGCTGCTCATCCCGGCCGCGCCCTCAGCCAGCCCGGTCGCGAGCAGGTCGCGCATCCGGTCCAGCTCGGCCGGTGCGGCGGGCCGGTTCTCGGGACCGACCACCAGCATCCGCAGCGTGCCCTGCGGGACCAGGTACGCCGCGTGGCAGGCGATGCCGCTGCGGTCCAGCCGGTCCAGGTACTCGCCGACGCTGGTCCAGTCGAAGTCGAAGTCGTCCGGCTCGTCGTTCCAGCCGGCGATCTGCTGTCGCAGCGCGGTGCGGGTCGGCGCGTCCACCGGTGCGTACGACAGGCCGTCCTGGCCGAGCACCTCGCAGGTCACGCCCTGGCTCACCTTCGCGGTGTGCTCCGGGTTCGCCAGGATCTGCAGATCGGAATGTGCATGCATGTCGATGAAGCCGGGCGCCAGCACCAGCCCGGCCGCATCGATCCGCTGCCGTGCAGCCGTGCCCGACTGGTTGCCGATAGCAACGATGCGGCCGTCGTCGACGAGCACGTCTGCGAGCACCCCGGGCGCACCGGTGCCGTCGACCACGAGCGCGCCGGAGACCAGCAGGTCGGCCGGCATCAGAAGAAGGTCCGGACCAGGTCGACCACCACCGGGTCGTCGGAGTCGGCGTCGTCGAGCATCGGGATCAGCGCCCACTTGTCGAACGCGGTGCACGGGTGCGACAGCCCGAGCCGTAGCTCGTCGCCGACCCGCACCGGCGCCTCGCCGTTCGGGGTGAACCGGAGGAACCCGTGCTGGTCGTTCACCTTGGTCACGGTCAGTCCGTCGAGCCGCCGCGCCGAGTCGCCCGGCGAGCGCGGCCGGAGCAGCTGCGGCTCCGGCAGGCCCTCGTCGAACGGCAGGTCGCGCTTGCCCGCGTCGTACAGCGCCAGCCCGGGCTCGGGCTGCGAGCTGACCCGGACCCAGCCGTGGATCGCGGGCACCAGCCGCTCGCCGTCGGTCCGCGGTGCGGCGCCGAGCGGGGAGGTCGTGCGGTAGATGCCGTCGTCGTGCGCGATGTACGCGCCGGACCGCAGCAGCACCCGGGCACCGTGCGCGGTGAGCGGGCCGAGTACCTCGGCAACCAGGTCGAAGAACGTACTGCCGCCCGCGGACACCACCGGCACCAGCCCGTCGTCGTACAGCGGCCGCAACCCGGCGTGCACCGCGGCCAGCTCGGCCAGGTAGGCCCGGATCCGGTCGAGGCCCGGTGCGGCGGTGTCGTTGCCGAGCGCGGCCTCGTACCCGCCGACTCCGGCCAGCCGGAGTGCCGGTGCCGCGGCCACCGCGCGGCCGACGGCGAGCGCGGTCTCCCGGTCCCGGGTGCCGGTCCGGCCGCCGTCGCCACCGACCTCGACCAGCACGTCCAGCGCCCGGCCGTCAGCCGGCAGGGCGGCGGTCATCAGCTCGACGGTGCGCACCGAGTCGGCCCAGACCAGCACCTGGAACCCGTCGTCGGCGGCCAGCTCGGCGGCGATCCAGTGCAGCGCGAGCGGCGAGATCACCTCGTTCGCGATCAGCACCCGGCTGACTCCGAACGCGCGGGCAACGGCGAGCTGGGACGGGTTCGCCAGCGTGATCGCCCAGGCCCCGGCGTCCAGCTGCGCCGCCCACAGCGCCGGCGCCATCGTGGTCTTGCCGTGCGGCGCGAGGTCCAGCCCGTGCCCGGCGCACCAGCGCCGCATGGTCGCCACGTTGTGCTCGATGCCGGCGGCCGACACGCTGAGCAGCGGGGTCGGCAGCTCGGACAACCGTGGCGCGTCCGCCAGCACCTCGTGCACGGTCCGGCCCCACCACGCGGGGGGCACCGCCTTGAACTGCCAGCCGAGTCGTTCGTCGGCCAGGGCGGCGAGCGCCGCGCGGTCGAGGACGGCCGGATCGGGTGCGGGCATGCAGGCTCCTCGCGATTGCGTATTGTGCAACGTCCATTGCACTGTCTGATCCGACGGTTGTAACATCGCCGCCGAATCAGGGTCAACGGTTCCACAGGAGGCGGCCGTGCCGAGCTCGGTCTGTGTCGGCGAGGGCATGGTGGTGCTGACCCCGCAGACCAGCGCGCCGCTGCAGGACGTCGAGCTGTTCCGCCGCTCGGTCGGCGGCGCGGAGTGCAACGTCGCCGGAGGCCTCGCCGCGCTGGGCGTCCGCAGTGCCTGGCTGTCCCGGCTCGGTGCGGACCCCTTCGGCGTCGAGGTACGGCGGGTGCTCGAGGCGCGCGGTGTCGACACCGGTGCGGTCGAGCTCGACCCGGGCCGCCCGACCGGCTTGTACGTCAAGGACACCGAGGCCGGCCGGATGCACTACTACCGCACCGGCTCGGCCGCCTCCGCGCTCGGACCCGCGTACCTCGACCGGCCCGAGGTGGTACGCCGGCTGGCGAGCGCGGACCTGGTGCACACCACCGGGATCACCCCGGCGCTGTCCGCGAGTACGGCCGCGCTGCTGGAACGGCTCGCGGCCGAGCGCCGGTGCCCGCTCAGCGTGGACCTGAACTGGCGGCCGGCACTGTGGCGGGACCGCGACACCGCACCGCTGTATGCGCTGCTCCGGGCAGCGGACGTGGTGTTCCTCGGCGCCGACGAGGCGGAGGCGTTCGCCGGTACCGCCGACCCGGCCGCGCTGCGCGCGAACCTGCTGAAGCCGTCCGCGACCCTGGTGCTGAAGGCCGGTGCGGGCGCGGTGCTGGCGATCCCGCCGGGCGAGGCCCCGGTCGAGGTGCCGGCTCTCACCGTCGATGTGGTCGAGCCGGTCGGCGCCGGCGACGCGTTCGCGGCCGGGTATCTGGCCGCAACCCTGCATGGCCTGCCGGTCCCGCGGCGGCTGCGGCTCGGCCACCTGTGTGCCGCCAGCGTGCTCGCCGTACCGGACGACCATGCGGCCCCGCCGCCACGCGAGGTCCGCGACGCCCTCCTGTCCTGCTCCGAGCGCGAGTGGTCCGGCGTCCGGGTGGGTCCGGACGGGATCGCGGCACCGGTGCGATGAGCCGGAGGGCACGATGAGCCAGAGCCTGTCCCGGGCGCTGCGGATCCTGACCCGGCTCGGCGACGGCGAGCAGTCGCTGGACGATCTCGCCGGCGAGCTCGGTGTGCACAAGACGACCGTGCTGCGGCTGCTGCGCACGATGGAGGCGGACGGTTTCGTCCGGCATGACGCCGGTCACCGCTACAGCCTCGGCGCTCGGCTGTTCGCGCTCGCGGACGCGGCCGGCGAGCAGTACGTGGTCCGCCGGGTCGCCGCGCCGCACCTGCGGGAACTGAACCGCAAGACCGGGCAGACCGTGCACCTGGCGGCGTACGAGAACGGCCAGGTGCTGTATATCGACAAGCTGGACAGCGTGCACGCGGTCCGGATGTACTCCCAGGTCGGCGTACCGGCCATGCTGCACTGCACCGCGGTCGGCAAGGTGCTGCTGGCGGCCCTGCCCGCGCGGCAACGCGCCACGGTGCTGGCCGGGCTGGACTACCACCGGTACACCGACCGGACCATCACCGAACCGGACCGGCTGCGCGCCGAGCTGGACCGGATCCGCGAGCAGGGCTGGGCCCAGGACCATGCCGAGCACGAGTCGTTCATCAACTGCGTCGGCGCTCCGGTGACCGACGGAACCGGCCGGGCCGTCGCCGCGGTGTCGATCTCAGTCCCGGACGTGCTGCTCAGCCACGACCAGGTGCTCGCCCTGCTCCCCGACCTGCTCACCACGGCAGCTGCCATCAGCAACGACTACGCACAAGGAGCCTTATGACCGAGAAGACCGAGAAGACCGCCGTCACACCCGACTCCGCCGCGCCCGCGGGGGTGCCGCTCTCGCCCGGTGTGCGGAAGGGAAGCGTGCTGCAGGTCGCCGGCCAGGGGGCGTCGGATCTGGTGACCGGCGAGTACCCGCACCCCGGTGACCTGGCCGCCCAGACCCGGCTCACGTTGCAGAACGTCGAGGCGGTGCTGAGCGCGGGCGGCGCCACGTTCGACGACGTCGTGATGATGCGGGTCTACCTGAGCACCCGGGATGACTTCGGGCCGATGAACGAGGTGTACGCCGAGTACCTGCGCGAGCGGCTGCCGAGCGGGGTGTTCCCGGCCCGGACCACGGTGATCGTCGGGCTGCCGCGCGCGGACATGCTGGTCGAGATCGACGCCCTCGCCGTCCTGGACTGAAGTCAGTGCGTTAGCACACCGGCGCGTTGCCGGCGCCGCCACGCGCAGCCTGCGACCGCGCCGAACACGCCGAAGGGCAGCGTCCAGACCGGGCCGAGGACGAGCAGCCAGACCACGGCGTCGGCGAGGTTCTCGCCGATCGGGTGGCCGCTCTCTCCGTCCAGCAGCAGGCTGCCGTCGATGCGGTACCAGCGCGCCGCCTCGACCAGCCAGACGACGAACATCAGCAGACTGCCGACCAGCGCCATCCACACCGTCGCCTGGAGCCCGGCCCGCAGCGACCCGTCGGCCGCGGCAACGACCGCCGACACCAGGAAGTAGGTCACGGCCGGGCCAAGGAACGCGTAGTCCACCACGCCCCAGTGCTCGTCACGCAGCCGGACCC
>Ga0075418_10005260_pt1 | contig 14654 bp, 12 predicted proteins | sample SoiMetdeltSBSDD2_FD_81776 | JGI IMG/M metagenome (GOLD analysis project Ga0075418, IMG submission 81776) | Bulk soil microbial communities from a Populus tree surrounding site in Tennessee, USA - Soil MetaG P. deltoides SBSDD2 | ecosystem: Environmental > Terrestrial > Soil > Tree plantation...
CTGCAGCGGCACGATTGCGGCGCGCCGCGTGCGCTTGCGCACGCGCATCAGCGCCTCGTTCGCGACGATGCGGGCGAGCCACGTCGACAGCTTCGCCTCCGCGCGATAGTTGCCGATCGCTCGATACGCCTGCAGATAAGCGTCCTGCAGAGCGTCCTCGGCCTCGGCGTCGTCGCGCAGAATGGCGCGCGCCGTGCGGAACAGCGCGCGATTGTGCCTGCGCATCAGCACCTCGAAGGCCGCGGGCTCGCCGGCCGCGACGCGGACCGCGAGCTCGGCGTCGGGTGCTTCGGCGGCGGGGGGCGTGGGTAAGGGCTGTTTCATACGTGGCATTGGATGACGCGGCGCGTCGCCGCGTTCCCGCGTCGTCCAAGCCGGAATGAGCGCAACAAAAACAGCTAGTTACGCAGGATATCTAGACGGTCGTTCATGCGCGCGTCGTGGCCGCGGGGGCTCACTCGTCGGTCGTGAACTGGGCCGCCAGCTTGGGGTCGCAGGCCATGCCGGAGCTCTTCTGGTCCGGGCGATAGTCCCACTGCGCCCGGTACGTGATCGGCGCCGCGAAGTACTCCGAGTCCTCGACGGTGACCTCATAGTCGAGCTGCTTGCCGCCGGCCGCGAGCGCGAATCGTTCGCGCATGTGCTTCGCGGCGCTCGAAGGGAAGTCGAACGCGAAACCCTCGGGTTGCGCCGTGAACCCGATGGTATCGACGACGAGGGCGCCACCGTCCCAGCGGCCGACGGAATGCCCGAGCAGCGACGGCGCGAGGTCCTTCGGGTGCTCGGCGTTCAAGTGCACGACGCGGCGCGCGCCCATCCAGTCGAGCGTGAACGTGACGGCGGCGTCGCTCGTTTCGACGACAGTCGTCACGGGCAAGAGCATCAGGGACGGTGGGCCGTACGGAACGCAGGCCGAACGAGCGGCGTCGACGGCCGCTTTGCTGCTCGCGCGTACGGCCCGTCCGGCGTCGGTCAGTTGCTGCGCGCGCAGCACGTCGCCGAAGCTCACGAACGCCAGCGACGTGCTCACCCAGGTCCCCGCGATGCTCGTGGCGATCTCATCGGTGCGGGCCGCCTGGCGGATGGCGCGGACGTGCAGCGGCAGCAGCGTGCCGTCGGCCTTGGTGATCTCGAGCCCCAGCACCGTGTTGCCGGGTCCTTGACGATGCGGCGCCGCGCGCAAGGTCACGTGCTCACCGGCGCGCAGCGAGTCCATCGTCACGCCGCCCGTGAAGAGAACGGCCGTCGGTCCGGCCTCGACGTTCTGCACGACCGACCGGCCGTTCACGTCGAGGGTCTCGATCTCCATGTAGGTGTGCGGATTGCCCCAGGTCACCTTCTTGACGGTGCCCTCGATCACGACCGACTTCGTCATGTCGAACATCGCCGGGCTGTGGTGAGCCGCCGCGAGCTGTGCGGCACCGAGCACGTAGGCGGCGAGCAGTGCGTGGCGGAACGTCATCGGGGAGTTCCTTGTCGCGCCCGCGAGCGGCGGCGCATCGAAGGCGCCGGAAACCGGCGCCGGAACATCCTACGCCCGATATCGGCCGCGCCGGTAGCGCCGCGTGCCGAACGGCGCCGAAGCCGTTACGATTGCCGCAAACAATAACGGGCGGTCCACGCTCGGCCGTTCACTTCGGGAGGAACCATGGCATCGGTGATCGTCGACAGTGTTCCGCCGCGCGCTCGCGCCGCGCGTAGCCCGTTCTATGTCGGTGCGTCGTTGTACGTCGTGGCCACGGTGCTCGCCGGGTTTGCGCCGTCGTTCTACCTGATTGCCGTCGACGGCAGGCCGCGGCCGTGGATCATGCACCTGCACGCGGCCGTCTACCTCGGGTGGCTCGCGTTGTTGGTGTGCCAGGTCGTGCTCGCCGCGCGCGGCAAAATCGCCACGCATCGGCGCGTCGGGACGCTCGGCATCTCCTACGCCGTGGCCCTGTGGGTGCTCGGCTTGATCGTGAGCATCTACGCGCCCGCCGCGCACGTGCGCGCGGCCGAGTGGACCTTCGAACGAGCGGTCACGTTCCTGCCGATCCCGCTCGGCGACATGGTGCTGTTCGGCAGCTTCTTCGGTGCGGCGATCGCGTATCGAAGCCGTCCGGATGTGCACAAGCGGCTCGTCTTGCTCGCGTGTGTCGCGATCATGTTCGCGGGTGCGTTCCGTTTGTCGTATGCGTTGAATCTGCCTGGCCAAATCGTCGTTTGGTTCTTGCCGGTCGTCGCGGGCATGGCCTACGACTGGTACAAGCGCGGCAGTGTCCATCCCGTCTACTGGATCGGCGCCGCGGTCATGGGAATCGCGTTGCTGCGGATCCCGTTCGGTGAAACCGCGCTCTGGCACAGCATCGGCAGTCCGCTGCTAATGCCATTCGTCTGACGCAGCGATGGCCGAAGCACGAGAGGCGATGAAGCCGGTCGCGGGCGCCGCAAAGGGGCCGCCGACGTTCATTTTCAGCACCCGCCTGTCCGCCCGCGACGCGCTCCTCGTCAACGGCGCGTTCGTTGTCGCCATGTTGGTGCTGAGCCAACTGCCGCTGCTCGACGCGCGCCCCGTCGTGCGTGTTTCACTCGTCGGCGCCGCGGCCGTGCTGCTCGCCTGGAGCGTGTTGCTCTTCGGGGTTTTGCGGCGCGGGCAGGCCGTGGCATTCGAGGTGGCGCTGCGCCCGCAGCACTACTTGCAGGCGTGCTTGCAGGGCACGCTGATCCTCTATTGGGGCTTCCATTGGCGCGAGGTCTATCACGGCGCGCCTTTGATCTTGGCGCAGCTGCTGTTCGCCTACGGTTTCGACAGCCTGTTGTCGTGGACGCATCGGCGCACGTTCTCGCTTGGCTTCGGTCCGTTCCCGATCGTCTTCAGCCTCACGTTGTTCTTCTGGTTCAAGGACGACTGGTTCTACTGGCAGTTCGTCATGGTCGCGATCGGCTTCCTCGCGAAGGAATTCCTGCGCTGGGAGCGCGACGGGCGGAACACGCACATCTTCAACCCGTCGTCGTTCCCACTCGCCGTGGTGTCGATCGCGCTGCTCACGTTCGATGTGACGGACATGACGTGGGGTTTCTTCGTCTCGCAAACCGAGTTCTATCCGCCCGCTATCTACCTCGTCATCTTCCTCATCGGGTTGCCGGGGCAGTACCTGTTCGGTGTTGCGCCGATGACGTTCGCGGCCGTGACGACGACGTTCCTGTTCAGTCAGCTCTACTACTTGGCGACGGGCAGCTACTTCTTCGTCGATTCGCACGTGCCGATCGCCGTGTTCATCGGCATGACGCTGCTGTTCACGGATCCCGCGACGTCGCCACGCACGCTCGTCGGACGCATCCTCTACGGCGTGCTCTATGGGCTCACGACAGTTTGGTTGTACGACTTGCTGCTCGACTCGAACAATCCGGGCTTCTACGACAAGCTGCTGCAAGTGCCGCTGCTGAATCTTTCCGTGAAGTTGCTCGACCGCGTGGCGGCGCTCCCGCGGCTGAAGATCCTCGATCCGTCGGTGTGGAGCCGCGATTGGATGCCGCGGCGCCGGCATCTCGCCTACATGGGCGTCTATGCGACCGCGTTCGTCGCGATGAGCGCGTCGGGGTATCTGACCGACCGACATCCGGGGCAGTACACGCTGTTCTGGGAGCAGGCCTGCGCGGCCGACAAACGCGATGCTTGCCTCAACTTGTACTTTCTGCACGACGGCTACTGCGCGGACGGGTCCGCGTGGTCGTGCAACGAGGTCGGCATCATGCTAGCCGAGCGCTACGCCAATCCGCGTGTCGCCGCGGCAGCGTTCGAGCGCGCTTGCTCGCTGCAATTCCGCGCCGGCTGTGACAACGGCGCGGCGATGACGAATCCTCGCCCGTCGTTGCGCCACGATGCCCCGACCGCCGCGGACTATCGGTTCATCTTGCGCGGAAGCAAGGGGCCGATCGGGGACGTGGCTCCCGAGGAGCTATACGCGCGCGCGTGCGCATTGGGTTGGCCGGGCACGTGCGGAGCCGGATAGGGTAGGTTCAGGCCGTCCCACACCTGCATTAAGTAATCAACCCCCCATCGGCGTGTGATCGGTATAGAGTCGGCGCCCTAAGAATAAGAAAATAGGTGCAATGCGCCTCAGCAAGGATGCCTACCACGAGCGCCCACATCGCTCTCGGTGCCAACGAGGTCCGGGAGTACTTCGACACAGGTTGGATCGTTCGCCGCGCTCTGTTTAGCGCGGACGAAGTCGCGCGCATGCGCGCGTGCTTCGACGAGCTCGAGCGGATCGCCGGCGGCCTGAAGGAAACCGCGCTGCACCGCGGTGCGTATTTCGTGCTCGGCAACCGGTCCGATCGCCAGGTGATACAGCGCGTCGTTTGGGCCGGCGGCTGTCAGCATTACTTGCTCGAGGTGGGCGGCGATCCCCGCCTGACCGGTCCGAGCGCGCAGCTGCTCGACGACGCTGCGATGGACCATCTGCTGTGCCAGGCGCATTTCAAACGGCCGCACGACGGCGTCGTGTTCGACTGGCATCAGGACATCCAGCATCGCGACAAGGGCAACGGCACCTGGACCGACGTCAACGGCCGCGGCAGCTTCGTGCAGACGCTGATCGTGCTCGACGAGATGACGCCCGAGAGTGGGCCGCTCAAGTTCATGCCGGGCAGCTCGAAGTGGGGGCGAGTCGACTTCGAGGCCGACGATCGCCCCGACCTGCACGAGCGCGATGCCGTGACGATCTTGGCGCAGCCCGGCGACACGCTGTTTTTCGGCCCGTACACCGCGCACGCGAGCTTCGAGAACAAGTCGGACCAGTACCGGCGAGTCCTCATCAACGGCTACGCGAGCCCCGGTGCCAACCGGCGCGAATATCCCGGCGATGGCGCGGGCCGCAGGCTCGAGGCGCCGCGGACCTCGGTCGCGAGTCGCTAGGCATCGCGAGATCTCTTAAGTTCGGCGACGAGAGGCGGGACTCGAGCTTCGCCTCGGAGATCGTAGTGTAGAATTCCGCGCAATTATGAGCGCAGAACACCTGACCCTTCAGTCTCGATCCTCCCAGCAACTCGACCTGCGCGATCTGAAGCAGCTCGAGGACGTCGGCTTCATGACCTGCATGACGCTGGTGTTGCTCGGCAACTACGCGCAGACCGGCCACTTCGGCGGCCCGTTGGCCTACACGCCGTTCAACGTCGCCACGCATCTCGCCGGCCGTGAGCGGGGCGGGTTGCACTTCGACTATCGGCGGCCGAAGCACCCGTACAGCGACAAGTTCATGCTGGCCGCGGGCCACTGCGCCCCGACGTGCTATGCGTTGTGGATGGTCATGGGCGAAGCGCTCGCCCGGAAATACGCGGCGACGGGCGATCGCCGCTACTACGTCGATCCGTCGCTTGCGATGCTGTCCGTCGACGCGCTTGGCTTTCGGCGCGGCGCAGGCGCTCTCGAGACGCTGCTGAAGGACAATGGCCTCGACGATCATCCGAAGTTCGCGCAAGCCCAAGGCCGCGGGATCCGCGCGCTGTCGGGCCACATCGAATCGACCGACGTAACGAACGACGTCAACGGCGGTCCGTCGGGCGTCGGCATCGCGTCGGCCGCGGGCAAAGCCGCGTTCTGGGACATGCTCGGCGCGGACATCGATTCGCCGAAGATCGTGGCGTTCGAAGGCGAGTTCGCGCTGTGCGCGGGCCACGCTCAGGAGCTGAAGACGACGGCGATGGCCGTGCAGGCCGGCAAGCGGCTGCGCGTTTTCTTCTCCAATAACAACGCCGGCATCGACGACTCGCTGCTCGGCGGCGTCGTCCCGAGCAAGCTCGCCGACGGCTACGTGCTGCGCGATCAGTGGACGTCGTACGGTTGGAACGTGCTCGACCTAGCAGACGGTCACGACTACGCGCAGATCCTCGACGTGCTGAAGACGATGGAGGACTGGGATCCCGCCGATCGCCGGCCGATGATCGTCATCGGCAAGACGACGAAAGGTTATTGGCCGGCACCGGTCGCGAAGCAGATCGTCGGGTATCAGAGCCATCCGTACGGCTTCAAGATGAACGCCGACTACATCGTGGGGCTCGCGAAGACCTACGAGGAGCGCTACGGCGTCAAATTCGAAGGGATGTCGCTCGGCCCGGTCTCCGACACGCGCGAGCGGCTGCTGCAGTTCAAGACGAACATCGACGTGGCGATGTCCGTGCTCGACAAGAACGGCCTTGGCGACTGGCTCGCCGATCGCCTCGTCGAGCTCGGCGATCGCGTCGTCGACAAGGTCCCGCTGCGCGTCGACGTCACGCGCGATCCGTTCCTCGACGAGCGCCTCAAGGTCGCGAATCTTCCCGCGGAGCCGCAGGAGCTCACCGTCAAGAACGCCACGTCGGGCGCAACCAAGACAGTCAAGCTCGCGCTGTTCCGCAAGCCGGGCGAGGCCGCCGGCGCGCGGCGCGCGATCTCCGAGATCGTGAAGTGGTTGAACTACGTCACCGAGAACCGCGTGCTGACCGTGGCTGCGGACCTTTCGGAGTCCGTCAACCTCGAGCATGGCAGTCTGTGGGGCCATTACGATCCCGAGACGAACCCGCACGGCACGCGCCTCAAGGCGGCGATTCAAGAAGCGGGCAACGTCTCGACCGCGATCGGCCTCGTGAGCCAGAACGCTTCGGTCGATCCCGACAAGTTCGCGGGCGTCTGGGCGTTCAGCGGCACGTACGGCGCGTTCACGCCGCTCATGTATTTGCCGGCGCGCGTCTGGAGCCAGCAGAACCAGGACAGTAAGTTCAAGACCGGCGTCCTGCACATCCTCGCGGCGCATTCCGGTCCCGAGACCGCGGCCGATGCGCGTACGCACTTTGGCATCTTCTCGCCGCAGGTGTGGAAGCTGTTCCCGCGCGGCCAGATCATCAACTTGAGCTTCTGGGACTACAACGACGTCGCACCCGGCTACTTCGCCGCTGCCGAGATCGCGGCGCGTGAGAAGAAGGTCGGCATCATCGCGATCGAGGTCGCGCGGCCGGACCTGCCCGTTGCCGACCGCAGCACGTTCGCGGACACCGACGTGCGTGCGGCCGCGAAAGGTCTCTACATGATCCGCGACTTCGGGCCGGGCCCGAGGCACGGCTATGTCGTCTGCCAAGGCGCGTTCGCGACGTTCAACACCGTCAAGGTCTTGCCGAAGCTCGTCGAGGCCGGCGTCAACGTGAAGGTCGTCGCCGCCGTCAGCGAGGAGCTGTTCGATCGCCAGCCGGAGGCATATCGCCGCTCCGTGTTACCGGTCGGCGCGAAGCAGGACATGATGTTCGTGACCGGCGGCACGCGGCGCGTCTGGCCGCTACGCAACGTCGGCGCGCAGGCCGACGAGTATTCGCTCACGGCCGACTGGGACGACCAGTGGCTGACGGGTGGGCTCGAGGCGGACGTGATCGCCGAAGCGCATCTCGATCCGGCGTCGGTCTTTGCGGGCGTCAAACGTTTCGCCGACGACCGCGCCGCGCGGCTGCGCGCGCAGCGCGCGGCGCTCGACTCGCTCGATTAACGCGGAAGCGGCGAGCGCTCTCTACTGGCTCGGCGGCGGCGGTAAGTCGGCCGGCGGCGTCTTGTCGAAGCGGTCGACCCCTGTCGTGCGGTCGAGCGATCGATCGGTTTCGACGCAAGTGTCGAAATCGGTGAACACGCGGTCCGGCGCGCGGCGGTATTGCATCCGTGTCGTGAGTGGCGCCGCGAGCACCGCGGGTGCTGTCAACGTCGCCTCGATCCCCAGCGTGTCGTTGTCTACGAGCGCGATGCGCTCCACGACGTGCGCGTCCCGGCCCAGCACCGAGCCCGGCACGAACGGTGCGTTCGGATCGAGCCCAGAGGTCTCGACGACGAGTGTCTTGCCTTCCCATTTGCCGATCGAAGTCCCACTGCGCGACACGTCGAGCGCGCCCGCGGGCGGCTCGTCGCTCATGTAGATGCGTCGGACCAAGCCCAACTCGACGGCCATGGTGACGCGCCCGGGCGTGTAGAGAATCTCGAAAGCGCCGCCCCCTCGCTGCGGCGGGCGACCGACGAAGTATTGGCGCTCACAATATTCACGCGGGGCTGCACCGGTGCTCGGGTCTAAAGCCTCTCGGCAGCGTGCCGCAACTTCGGGTTTGACCTCGGGCGAAAGCTCACATGGCGACGGCCGTGTCAGGAGCGCAGCGCCCGGCGTTGGTGGCGGTAACACGAACGGTGGCCCTAGCGGCGTCCACGAGCCGGCGAAATCGGGAAGGTCCTTCAGAGAGGCGTACGTTGCGGCGGATTGAGCCGCGGCCGAGTTCGCAGCTATCTGCGCTGCCGCGATGACCGCGACAACGAACGACGACTTGGCATGTAGTGCGAGCATCAGCGCCTTCCTAAGTCGCTGGGACACTGCAGCACGCGGCCGTCGGCGAACGTGATCTTCTCGCAGTGCCCGCCGATGCTGCCGTCGCGGAGCGGCCAATATTCCACGTCGATCCTGTCGCCGGCTTTCAGCGCTTCCTTGTTCCAGCCATAGCCCTGCAGTACCGACGGGGAGCCGTTCTCGAACCCCCAGAGATCGTACGTGCCCGGCTTGCTCGGGCTAGGCACGTAAACCCAGACAAATGCGTGCGGGTTCATCCACTCGAGCTTTGCGACCGTGCCGGCCACTTTGCTCGTGTGGCTGGTATCGAACATCGCGTAGGAGTGGTGGGCGACCGCGACGCCGACGGGCGCCGAGAGGGCCAAGAACGAGAACCCCAACCGACGCCAATTCATCGTTCGATCTCCGCGAAATCGTGCTCTGGGCCGCGAACGCAGGCTAGTCTGCTTGCGGATGCAATCCGAGGCAACGGCAGTTCCGCTTCGGGATGCGACGTTAGGCCACTGTCGGACTAGTTGCAGCGCCGGCTACAGTCCGCACCGAATATCGCACCGGAGGACTTAGGAGCCGCCATGAAGAGCTGCTGTCTCGTCCTGCTCGCCGCACTATGCTTCGGCTTCGACGCCGCCGCGCAGCCCCCACCCGTCGAGGCGTTCGCCGCGCTGCCGACCACGCAGTCGCCGGCGATCTCGCCCGACGGCAAGCGCATTGCGTTCATCGCCCAAGTGGAGCAGGGCACGCTCGTGTATGCGGCGCAGCTCGCGACCAATACGGCGGACGCGATCGTCGCCGTGGGCGGCGACTTGGACGCGCGAGCCGTCACCTGGGCGAACAACGACACGCTGATCCTGCTCGTCAGCGAATCCGATACATTGAACTTCGCTGCGCGGCTCGTCGAAGTGTTGGCGCCGTACGGGATCGATCTCGCCGGTGAGCTGACGGTTCGCCAATTCGGCGGCGCGCGCGGCGTCGGCGGCGGACTGTTCGTGCGCGGCCGCCGCGTGATCGGGTTCGAACGTTCCACCGGGCGCGTGCTGATGCAGATCGGCGGCGGCCTCTACGCGATGGACGCCAAGAATGGCGACTCTAACGAGCGCGACGACCCTTCGCCCTTCACGCGCGATTACGTCGTCGACGCCAATGGCGCGCCGCTGTACCGCACGCAGTACCGCGACAAGATCGACTACTTTCAGATTCTCCGCCGCCTCGACAACGGTCTGTGGCAGACGTTCGTCGAGCGCACGATTGACCTCCCCGAGATCGACCTGCACGGGCTCGATGCGCAGGGCGAGCTCGTCGTTGGCGGGCGGCCGCTCGACGTCGGCCGCTACGGTCTGTACACCGTGACCTCTGACGGCAGGCGCGGGCGCACGGTATACGCGGACGACACGTTGGACATCTCGGACGTTCGTGTCGACCCGTACAGCAACCGGGTGGTCGGAGCGGCGGTGGAGGGTAAAAGTCCGAAGTGGTTCGACGAGGATCTCGCGAAGCAACAAGCGTCGCTCGATGAGACGTTTCGCGGCGAAGATCCGTGGATCGTCGATTGGTCGCAGGACCGCTCGCGGTTCATCGTGCGCACTGAGCAGAACAACCGCGCGCCGGCGTACTACCTCTATGACGCCAAGGCGCAGACGGCCAACCAGATCGCGAGGACGTATCCGGCGCTCGAGGGCGTCGCGCTCGCGCCGCGCTTGCCGTACACCTACAAAGCCCGCGACGGCGTCGAGATACCCGGCTATCTCACGCGGCCGATCGGCGTCGACGGTCCCGCTCCGCTCGTGCTGCTGCCGCACCGCGGCCCCATGGATCGCGACGTAGAAGGGTTCGATTGGCTCGCGCACTTCCTCGCCTCCCGCGGCTACGTCGTGCTGCAGCCGAACTATCGCGGCTCGAGCGGCTATGGCCGCGCCTGGGAGGAAGCGGGATACGGCGGTTGGGGCCTCGGCACGATGCAGAACGACCTCTCGGACGGCGTCGCGGCCGTTGTCGAAGCCGGTATCGCCGATCGAGAGCGCGTCTGCATCGTCGGCGCGAGCTACGGCGGCTATGCGGCGCTCGCCGGCGCGGCGTTCACGCCGGACCTGTATCGCTGCGCCGTCGCGGTCAACGGCGTCTCCGATCTTCGTGACATGCACACGCTCTATGTCGGTCGCCGAGACGGCCGCAGCGCCGCGATGACGCTCTGGGAGCGATCGATGGGCGTCGAAGAGCCGCGTTCGGCGAGAGAGAAGCTCAGTGCGGCTTCGCCGGCGCGACACGTCGAGCGAGTGCAAGCTTCGGTGCTGCTGATCCACGGCCGCGACGATGCCGTTGTGCCTTTCGGCCAGAGCCGGAGCATGCAGCGCGCGCTGCTCGACGCCGGCAAATCCGTGCAACTCGTCGAGCTCGACAGCGAGGATCACTGGCTTTCGGAAGCGAGCACGCGCCTAGAAGCGATGAAGGCCATCGACGCGTTCCTCGCGCAGCAGCTCGGCAGCCGCTAGCGCGTGCGCCGCGCTAGCGGTACGCCGTTCGTGCGACCGCAGACGTTCAGTTCCGGCTGCGATTCTCTGCGCTCGGCGCGAGCGCGATCTCGACGCGTTGCGCTTCAGCCGCCGGCTCAGTAGAGCGGGCCGACTGCGCCGGACGCAGCAAGATCTTGTCGTTCGGAACGCCCTCGCTGACCAGCGCGTCGCGAATCGTTGCGGCTCGCTCCGTCGCGAGCTGCTGCTCGTTCGCGTCGTTCGTGGCGGCGACGGGCGTCACCGTCACGGCAGCGCCGCTCGCCTGCGCAGACGCCGCGGCAGCGGCGATCGCGCGGTGGTCATCGTTGTCGATCGTTGCCTGGTCGCGGTCGAAGTAGACGTTGATCGCCAGCGCCTCGGGCCGCTCGGTGCGCGGACTGAACACGTTCGCGAGCAGAAGCAAACCGACCGCGGCGGCCGCAGCGCCGACGGCCCACGGCCACCAGCCCGTGCGACGTACGACCGGCCGTGCGTTCGAGTACGTTTGCTGCGCGAAGTCCGTAGCTGCGCTAGCGGCCCTGTCCGTCTGCCGTCCCGCGGCGCTCGAGAACGAGTCGACGGTCTGCTTGAGATCGTCGATTCCCATCGCCGCCGTGAGTTTCGGATCGAGGCCGGCGCCGACGATCGAGTCGCGCTCTTGCGCGAGCGCCGAAGCGAGCCCGGCCGCGCCCAAGCCGCGCTTCGCAACGAAGCTCTTCATCACGCCGGCCAGGATCGGTGCCGCGAACGCCAGCAGCTTCAATGCCGACGCCGGCTTCACGCCGGCTACTTGTGATAGCGCGGTACCAATGCCATCGACTCTGTTGCCGAAAATGCCGCTTAGCATCGACTCGCCCGCCGACATCGTCTGATTCAAACGCGTCGAGTTGCCGAGGAGGTTCGGGGCCTTCGTGAGGATGTTCTCGTCGATGCCCGGCCCCGTGATGGTGGCGAACAAATCCGCAATGCCGCCGGGGCTCGCGCCTTTCTTCATGATGCCGGCGAGCAGCGCCGGGCCCGCCATGCGCAATGCAGTTCCTACGCCTGACGCCGGCTCGCCGAAGGCCGCGCTCGCTTTCGTGATCAAGCTGTCGTTCGCGAGCGAGCTCATCGTTGACAGGATTGTCTGGCTCATATCGTCCTCCATGAGATCTGAGTGAGGCGCGCACATCGTCGTGCGCGCTGACCGATTGAGGGTCCCGAAGCCTGTGCTACGCCCCAGGGTAGGGGTGGACAATACGACCTTCGGGCACGCGACTATACTTATTGAGCTCCGCGGCCTGCCGCCTCTCCGCGTGCGTCGTTGTACGCGTCTTCCGCCTCGACGTACTTGACCGCGGCGCGGTAGAGCTTGCGATTCTCGCGCGCGAGCTTTTCCAATTCCTGTTCTATCTGCGCGGCCGAGTACCGGCTCGCCAGTATTGCCTCGCCCTCGGCGGCTTTCGCTGCACCGCTCGAGTTTCCTCTCGAGCTTCCCACGTTGTTTAGCAGCGCGTTGAGAAACGCGCGCGACGCATCGGCTTCGGCTCTGGCTTGGGCGTTGGACCTGCAGACGCGTTGCGGCATCCGCGAACCCGTCGGGCGCTCCTCTCTACAAGTGACGTCGTTGTCGTCGCCGCTATTCTCCTCATTGTAGGTCTCGATGAGCTCGTCGCGAGCCTCCTCGAATTCGAGCCGATACCGACTCAGCGCCTTGCCCCGAACCGTGATCTCGTCCTCCGGCGCCGCGGTGCTCGTGACGCTCCGTTCCGGGGCAGCGCCCCCTTGCGCAAACGCATCGCCCGAAAGCGCGGCAGCAACGCTGATTAGGGCCAAGGCACACGCGGATGAAGCGAGCTCGCGCATCGGTTTTCCCGTCTTCTGGTGGAGCGCGCGGTCAGACGCGGCCTTGTTTATAGCGTGCAGACGCGCGTCCAGCAATCCGAACCTGGCTCGGGCTGCGCGTACGTCCAACGGCCGATTGCCCGATCGCCACCGAAGACGGCCTACTGCGCGCTCGGGGCCCATGGGGCCGTGGGAGCAGCCTCATGTCCGCCGGCGAGCACAAGCCTTTAACAGAGCGTCTTTGGCACCTGTTCGATCGGTGGGTGCTCGGTATTCTCGAAGCCATTCTGGCGGTGGGTATTGTCGCGGCCATCGCCATCGTCATTGTGCTCCTCTTCCGCGGAATCCCGCGTGCGACGACGGAAATCAGCAACGTCGCGGAGCTGCAGCAGGCTGTTCAGGCGCTGTTCGCCGGCGTGCTGCTCGTCGTGCTCGGCCTCGAGCTGATGGAGACGCTCAGAAACTACTTCATCGAGCACCGGCTGCGCGTGGAGCTATTGATCTGCGTCGCCCTGATCGCCGTCGCTCGGCACGTGATTCAGCTCGATTACGAGCACACCGACCCGTGGCTCGTGGCGGCGATGGCGTTTCTCGTTCTGTCGCTGACCGCGAGCTATGTCGGAGTTCGCGTGCTCATCCGTAAGGACAAGCCGTCCCCGCGCGCTTGAAGCGCATCAGCGGCGCGGAGCTCGGCGTGCAGAGCGCGCGCCTCTTGCAGCGTTTCGCCGCCGACTGCCGTCGCGTGCTCGATAGTCGTCGGCGCGCGCAGACGCTGAGCTTGCTCCACCAGCACGTCGGGATTGCGCAAGCCTAGCGCGCGGCCGAGGGACGCGAGATAGGCCGCTTGTTCCGCGAGCAAGCGATCGAAGTCGACGAAAACCACGTTGTCGGTGCGGTGCTCGAGCGCGTGCCGATACGCAACGATCCAGTAGCGCAGCCAGAAGTCCGCCGTGGGCTCTGCGTCGATCGCACGGCCGTCGAGCCAGCCCGCGAAGTTGATCGGCCGGAAGTTCAGGCCGAACTCGAAGTGGCCGATCCACGCCATGTAACGACGCGCGAAGCTATCGGTCGCATGCGCCTTCGAGAATCGTGCGTGCTGCCGCATCAGCGAGACGGTGTGAGCCGACGGGTCGCGGAACGCCACGATGATCGTGCCGTCGGGGAAGAGTTGCGAGAGAACGCCGAGCCGCGAAATGTTCGCGTTGTTTTTCGAGAGATACCGCGCTGGCGCCGCGTCGTCCCGTTCCGCCAGCAGCTTCTGGATCGTCGCGCGAAACGCGCTCTCGAATTCCTGCGAGATCATTTCGGTCGTCAACGGCTCGAGCGTTTGCTCCGTCACAATCCGATCGCGCAGGTAGGTGAGCCACAAGACTTCCTCGAAAGCCTCGGGGCTGTCGAGCGACACCTGCATCCCATCGCCGTGCGCCCGCTCGATCTCGCGGCCGGTGCGCGCTGTTGCTCTCGATACGCGTCCGAACATCAGCGGCGCGAGAATGAACGGCATGTGCCGGTAGGTGAAGCTGCAGAACTCGCCCGTGCGGTAGAGCAACTCGAGCAACAGCGTCGTGCCGGCCCGCGGCAAGCCCGTGATGAATACTTCCCGGCCGGGCCAGGGCCGTGCGTGGCTGTGTGCGTAGATATCGTTCTCGAGTTCCGCCAGCGCCTTCTGCACGAACGGTGCGGAGAAGGCGAGATAGTGGATCGCCCGTTCGATCGGGCCGTATCTATCTGAAAAGCGCATTCCTCATCCAGACGTAGCCGAAAGCAACGAGGGTGACGGCCACGAGGACGGTGGGAGAGGACAGTGCGGCCAGGATGCCGGCTGCGCTTGGCGGATAGGCCCACGCCGTGCCGAGAAAGAGCGCGTACAAAGCGCCGGCGATCGCGGCGAGCTTCATTACGGCGACAGTGGTCATCTTCAGGATCAAACGTGCCGCGCGCCGCGCGCAGGATTCCTTTTGCTCATCCGGAAGGCGACCGTCGGCCAGGACGCCTAGGGCATCGCCCGCGATGGCGAGGA
>Ga0075418_10005261_pt1 | contig 14652 bp, 9 predicted proteins | sample SoiMetdeltSBSDD2_FD_81776 | JGI IMG/M metagenome (GOLD analysis project Ga0075418, IMG submission 81776) | Bulk soil microbial communities from a Populus tree surrounding site in Tennessee, USA - Soil MetaG P. deltoides SBSDD2 | ecosystem: Environmental > Terrestrial > Soil > Tree plantation...
AGTTTCACGACTGACAGGCAAGCTATATAACCAAGGCGGGCAGTCTCAATGGACAAGAAGATCGTCGTCGTCGCAAGCTCAGTAGTCGCCCTCTTGCTGCTGACCATGTGGATGCCGCTCGGAGCGCAGCAGCCTGGCTATCGAACTCCGAAACCGGCAAAGCGGACTCCACCCGCCACCCCAATCGCGGCAGCCGCCGATGATCGCGAGTCCGTGCTGTTCAATTGGATGTGGTACATGGGCATGCTTCGAGGCGTATCGGAAACCGAGTCGGTCGCCACGCTCGAACTTCGAAAAAGCAGCGGCACCATTCGAGTCGATGGGCAGCCCTGCAAGTTGGTGAGCTATCGCGCCAGCATCAACTATCAGATACCCGGAATGCGGGCACAATACAGCTGCACAAAGCCCAACGGCCAAGCGTACAAAGCGATCGAGGTGGTTAGTGGCCAGTCTGCGTGGAATGAGGATGTTGTCGGCGCCGGTTTGGTTCCTGGCCGTGGGATGCCGACGCCGCTGCCGGCGCTTGCCACCGAACGTCTCATTCGGATCTGGGCCGGTCCGCAAGGGGCTGCGAAGGCAGCGGCAGCCGGAGGCGCGGCCACCAAAGTTGCAGTGGAAGGCGGCAAGCCGGTGGTCACGTTCCCAATTCCCGGCGTCCCGAGTGCGACCGGGAAGGCCACGCTGAACAGCGACAACATGGCTGAACGCGTTGAGGTTCGGCACGGCACAAGCCTCACTGAATTCACATACAGCAACTACGCGGACTGGAATCCTCCCGACGACAAGGTGGATGGGTATTTCGCCGGTCACATCGTCGAGAAGCACGACGGTGTGATGGTTCTCGACATCACAGTTGGCGAGACGCACGTGGGAAATCTGTACGTCGTCATGCCCGTGCCCGAGAGCGTCAAGAAAGCCTCTGTCACACAGTCGCGCTGATGCGCGGGTTATTCCCGATTAACCACGGATGGATACACCGCATGGTCCTGTGACGGGAGGTGTGCGTTCATCGACGGGCGCAGCCCTTTTATCTAAGTAATCCGTTCCCTACGAACTCATATGGATGCGTATTTCGACTGGCTTCAGAACCTGCCGTTTTCCATCTGGATGTCAGAGTCCGATTCGCTCTGGGCCTATCCGCTGATTCTGTTTCTTCACAGCGTCGGCATGGGATTGACGGCAGGATCCGCGTTCGTGGTTGGTCTCAGGCTGATCGGCGTCGGCAATTCACTTCCTCTCTCGTCTATTAGATTCATGTTTCGTCTGTTCTGGGCAGGGTTTTTCCTTAATCTTGTGACCGGCAGTTTCTTGTTTGCAGCGGCCGCGTCAAAAGATGGTCACCTTGCTATCTACTACGCAAAGTTGGTGTTGATTGCGATCGGTATCCTTGTGTCAGTGCCGGTCCGCCGCTTCGTGGACAGTGATGCGAGCGATCGCTTCGTTCCTGGACGGATCAGGACACTCGCCGCATTATCTGTCGTCATCTGGACCGGCGTAATTACCGCTGGTCGGGTGATGGCCTACGTGAGCCTCTAGTGTCTGCCATGCAGGCATCCCGGGTCGGAACGGGTTTATGAATCTTGTCCATCTTCATCTCCTCCTTAATCACATTCCAACCATCGGCACGATCATCGGATTTGGCCTTTTACTTCTCGCCTTTGCCAGACAATCCGATGAGCTGAAACGTGCCAGTCTCGCGTTGTTCTTCACCATCGCCCTCGCAGCGCTACCGACGTACATGACCGGGTACGCCGCGCAAAACGCGCTGAAGGATCGTGCAGGGGTCTCGGCTGCCCTCATCGATCAGCATCAGAGCTCCGCGCTTCTTGCCTTGATGGCCATGGAGGCCACGGGTGTCGTTGCGTGGTTTGGGTTGTGGCAGGCACGTCGACCCGGGGGAGTGGCGCGCTGGAACGCTCCTGTCGTTCTGCTGCTGTCTGTGGTGACGATTGCCCTGATGGCAAACGCAGCAAATATCGGAGGGCAGATCAGCCATCCCGAAATACTGTCGGCGGGTGAGACGCCTGCCACCGAAGGCGCGTTGGCGCCCGCGATGCTCAGGACCGTGTACATCGCGACGTTCCAGTTCCAACATCCATGGGCGTGGCCGATGCTCGAGACGCTGCATTTCGTGGGCTTGAGCCTGCTCTTCGGCGTGGTGCTTTTAGGAAATCTGCGGATCCTGGGTGTCACGAGGGCAGCGCCGCTCATCGATGTTCATCGACTCCTTCCTTGGGGCCTCTGGGGATTCGTGATTAATTCAGTGACAGGGATGATGTTCTTCGTGGGAGCTGCCGGGCAGTACTACGACAACCCAGCGTTTCATCTGAAGGTCGTCTGCATGCTCCTTGCTGGAGCGAATGTGCTCTACCTCACGTTGTTCGATGACATTTGGACGCTGAAGGCGGGTCAACACGCGCCGTTGTCCGCGAGGCTCGTCGCAGCGTCTCAGGTGTGCCTCTGGATCGGAGTCATCTACTTCGGTCGAATGCTGCCTTACCTTGGCGACGCGTTCTAGCGCGCCCACGTGAGCCGGTTCCGGCGGCGCGCGTCGAGCGCGGCGACCGGCACAACGGCCAACGACAGAGGATTTCCGCATCTCCCACGGTAATTGCAGGGAGGCTGCGTCAGCATGGCGCGATGAGTTGTTGACATATTCCTATGAAGACGCTATAAGCACGCTCACTTAACGGACGGCCAGTTCGGCACCACGTTCAACACGCTGAAGGAGCGCCTCTCATGACGCGGCCGCGTTTCCGAGTGTCGTGCATCCTCCTCGCGGTGATCTGCCTCGCGCCTGTTCTTACGTACGGACAGGAAGCAACAATTAGCGGTGCTGTCACTGACTCGACGGGTGGAGTATTGCCCGGCGTCACGGTCACGGCGCTCCACACGGCGTCGGGCAACACCTTTGTGGCTGTCAGCGACGAGCGCGGCGATTTTCGGATTCCTGCACGCACGGGCGAGTTCCGTATCACGGCTGAGTTGCAGGGTTTCGCCACGATTGCCCGAACGTTGGAGTTGCTCGTTGGCCAGAACGTCGTGGTGAATCTTCAAATGGTTCCATCGACGATCCAGGAAACGGTGACAGTTACCGGTGATGCGCCTCTCATTAATACACGGTCATCGACGCTCGGCGGCAACATCGATCCGCGGCAGCTGCAGGAGCTTCCCGTCAACGGCCGGAGCTGGCAGGACTTGGTGCTGTTGGCACCGGGCAGCCGCGCGAATGCGACGGCGGACACGCCGGTCGATCGCACAACCGGCGGCACCTATCAACTCAATATTGACGGCCAGCAGATCACACAGCTGATCACGATGAGCGGCCAATTCGGCAACCCGAAGTTCAGCCGAGACGCGATTGCCGAATTCCAGTTCGTTGCGAACCGGTTCGACGCTACCCAGGGCCGTTCGTTGGGTGTGCAGGTGAACGCGATCACGAAGTCGGGAACCAATTCGTACGCTGGGACGCTGGGAAGCTATTTCCGTGACGACAAGCTGAATGCTGCCGATCACGTTGTGCAACGAGTCTTGCCTTACTCGGATCAGCAGATCAGCGCGACCTTAGGTGGGCCTATCCGAAAAGACCGGGTCCATTTCTTCGCCAATTTCGAATACGAGCGTGAGCCACAGACGTTTGCGTACACCACCCCGTATCCGCAATTCAACTACCAGCTAGTCGGCACGCGTCGGGAGAAGAGCGGCGGCGGCAGGGTTGACGCGCAGTTTTCCCCGAAGACACGCTTGACGGTCCGCGTGACGAACTGGAGGAACTTTTTCCCGTATGGCGGTGCGGGCGTCGTACTCGCCAGTTCAACGCAGACACCGGGCAGTGCCACCGAAACACACCGGTGGACGAACGAAGTCGTAGGCACATTGACGCGAGTCATGGGCGTGCGTGCGGTGAACGAGACAAAGGTCGGATACGCGCAGTACCGATGGAATCTACATGGGCTCGCCACGGCCAATTGGCCACCGAGTCTCGAGTTGCCTGCATCAGCCCCGAGGCAGGGTTCGCCGCGCATCGCGCTTCGCGGAGGACTTGTTGTCGGGATGGGCAACCAGTTCTCGCCACAAGAATTCTTCCAAGACACTTACTCGTTTCGGAACGACTTCACGTACTCGTACGACGCACGGGGACGGCACACGATGAAATTCGGCGGCGAGTACCTGTATTTCCCGTTGTGGCAGTACTTCTGTAACTACTGTCTCGGAGAACTACAGGCCGACACCGCCGCACCTCCGGCCAATCTGCAGGATTTGTTTCCAGATCTGCTCGATGCGCGAACGTGGAATCTCGCGCCGCTCTCTTCCATAGCTATTCGATGGCGTCAGGGGTTCGGCGATTTCACGTTTAGGACGCCGCGGCATGTTTATGGCGCGTGGGTACAAGACGACTGGACGCTCTCGCAACGCCTGACGGTGAATCTAGGGGCTCGTTACGATTTGCAGGGCAACGTATTCACGAATGACACCGAGATCCTGCCGTTTCTGCCGGGAAACAGGCGGAACGATTCGAACAATCTCGCACCACGAATCGGGTTCGCCTTCAACGTCAATCAACGCACGGTCGTCCGCGGCGGTTTTGGCCAGTTCTACGGGGAAGTGCCGAACACGAATAGCCACTATCCGAAGATGTACAGCCAAACGATTCTGGCTGATGTATTGAACGACGGCCGGTCGGATTTTGCATCAAATCCTTTCAACGGGCCGACGCCGACTTACGCTCAGATTCTTGCGAGGATGTGTACGCCGGCAGCTCCCTTTGCGACGGGGTGCATTCGGCGAACATTGCTCAATACGATCCCGAGCGCTTCGAGCGTGATCCCGTACACCTATCAATCGTCTGTGGGTATTCAGCGCCAGATCGGCGCAACCATGGCGGTGACGGCGGACTATGTCTACTCGGCTGGTCGGAAATTGCCGGGCAGCCGCAACGCGAATCTCGCGTACAACCCAGCGACGCATACCAACTACGGATCACGTGACCTTGCCCATCTTCCGTATCCGGACTGGGGCGTGGCACTCGTCACGTTCAACGAAGGACTCTCGAATACTCACGCGCTGGACACGTCATTCACCAAACGCTTTGATCACCGCTGGCAGCTGTCGGCGACCTATTCGTTGGCGGGCCTCTGGGACCAGGATGTACCGCTCTTCAGGAGTGTCGAGTTGCCCCCGGACCTTGGTGCGGATTACACGCTTGCCAGTACCGATCAGCGACACCGCGCGGTTGTCAATGGCATCTGGGACCTGGCGGGCGGATTCCAGTTGAGTGGTCTGTACTTCTTTGGCTCTGGTCAACGCTTCAACACCAATTGGGGTTCGGATTTGCGGGACGTGGGTGCCGGCGGCAGCAGCCGCCTGAGACCGGATGGTTCAATCGTGCCGCGCAACATGCTCGTGGGACAGCCCGTTCACCGTGTCGACTTGAGACTCCAACAGCGCGTTCGTGCGGCGCGCCACACAACAGTCGATGGCATCGTGGAAATCTTCAATGTGTTCGACCATTCGAACTATGGTTCGTACGTAACGCAGCAAAGCAACGTGCAATATGGACGGCCGACACTCAATCTGAACGTCGCCTACGTGCCGCGCACCGTGCAGCTCGGTTTCCGCGTTGCGTTTTGAGAGGAGCACTCATGAGGACGGTAGGAGTGATCGCGCTTGGCTGTCTTGTCAGTGGTCTCACAGTCGCCTTGGCCGTGGTCGCCGCCGGTGATCAACTGTCGGCCCAGAACGGAAGCGCCAACGAACCGACCATTACCAGGATGTTCACGGGACCTGATGGGCTGTCGCATCTTGAGCCAATGGACATGCCGGTTTCTCAGTTGATCAAGGTCGCCGCGTTTCAATTCAATCGATCATCGGCATCGCGACTGAACGCGCGGACGCTCGAGTTTCACAACGCACCGCATCGCCGCTATGTTGTAACGCTCAGCGGGGCCGCCGAGATCGTGGTGTCCGGGGACAACAACAAGAAATTCATTGCGGACCGCGATCACATCCTGCTGGCGGCGGACACAACCGGCAAAGGTCACACGACGCGGCCGATTGGCCCTGAAGACTGGGTCACCGTCTTCATCGAGGTCGATCCGTCCCCGCAGAGTAGTACGTCCCGTTGACGCAGACGTCAGCACTTGGAGATCTATGCGACTCAGACTCGCTCTCGTTGCGTCCTTGACCGTCCTCATATCGGGAACAGCGAATGCACAGCTGGCCGCCCCCGGGGATTCCGGCGTGGTCATGGGTCATCTCCATTTGTTTGTACGAGATATGGCGGGGCATCAGCGATTCTGGGCTGCGCTCGGCGGCACTTCGCTGAACAACGGAAACCTCCAATTCATTCAGTTTCCTGGAGTATTCGTCATGTTGCGCCAAGCCGAACCGTCAGCAGGAACGGCCGGCTCGACCGTCAATCACTTCGGTTTCTTTGTGAAAGACATGGAAGCGTCGCTTGCGAAGTGGCGCGCTGCCGGGCTGCAGATGGAACCGATGACGCGACCGACGCAGGTGTATCTGACTGCGCCCGACGGCATACGCGTCGAGATATTGGAAGACAAGTCGATCGACGTGCCAATCCGCATGCATCACATTCATTTCTACACGACGTCTCCCCAGGAGACCCAGGCATGGTACGTCAAGGCGTTCGGAGCCATCGCCGGCAGACGCGGCGATTTCGACACGGCTGAACTCCCGGGCGTTACCCTCATTTTCTCCAAGAGCGATTCGCCGCTGGCTCCGACGAAGGGCCGTTCACTCGATCACATCGGGTTTGAGATCAGAAACCTCGAGCAGTTCGTGAAGAACACCGAGGCAACGGGCACCAAGATAGACCAGCCATTTCGCCACTTGCCAAACTCCGACGTTACGCTCGCATTCGTCATAGATCCCTGGGGCACTAACATCGAGTTGAACGAGAATCTTCCTCCTGCTGGGTCTCCGCGGATTCCATGGAGAGCGCCTGGCGCGCAGACAGCGTCTGAGGCGGCGCCCGCGTTTGAAAGCGTTGCAACCATACCAGCGGCCGACACTGAGAACCTTACAGAGACTGCCGACGGCTCGATTTATGTGACGACAATGGATGCCAAGACGGTGTACAGGGTGACGTCCGATCGTCGGGTGGAGAAGTTCGCGACGCTGCCATCCGTTGCCTACGTCCTTGGCATCACGAACGACGGCGATAGCTTCGCATTGACTGCCACTGAGCGGACGTTCCGACGTTCCGGCGTTGCCGGTCAACCGCCGCAAATCGATTTTTCTGACGCCGGAAGTCAGGTTTTGCTACTCGATAAAACGGGAAAGATTACAGCGACTGTTCCAGGACCGAAGGGATCGTTTTTCAACGGTATTACGACTGCCGGTACGCGACGAGGCGTGTACCTGATCGCAGATTCGAATGGCGACACGATCTGGCAAGTGGACGCGCGTGCCAAACACCTGGAACCTTGGCTGAAGGATCCTGCCCTCGCACCCAACGAGACTGTTCGTATCGGTGCCAATGGCATCAAGGTCCAGAACGGATGGGTCTACATCAATTCGCGAGGCACGATGTACCGCGTTCGGATTGGCAGTGATGGCAAGGCAAAGGGCGGGCTGACCATGCTTGCACAGGGCATTCGCACCGATGACTTCGCTGTCGCCGACGACGGAACGATTTATCTCACCAGCATGACGAAGATTTCGCCCGCTGGACAAGTGAGCCCCTTCCTCGAACGAGTACCGACCGGACCGGCGATGATCGTCAGCCGAGATCAGAGGTGGCTGTACTGGTCGACGCGTGGCAGTGATCCGCAACAGCGGCTACTGCGAGTGGCAATCCGCTAAATCTCAATCACAAGGCATACCAATGATGCGCACCTCTACCTTTCGAACCGTCTCCAATCTTCTTGCGCTACTCCTCGTAGCGTTTTTCATCTCCGCGCCACCGGCGCTGGCGCAGGAAGCGACGTTATCGGGGACGGTGACGGATTCAACCGGTGGCGTGCTGCTGGGTGTCACGATAACCGCTGTTCACGCGGACTCGGGCAATACATTCGTCGCAGTCACCGACGGTATGGGGGCGTTTCGGCTGCCGCTCCGCACCGGCGCATATCGAATAACGGCGGAACTCCAAGGATTTGCTCCCCAGACTCGAACGCTCGAATTGCTGGTTGGGCAACAAGGAACCGTCAACTTGCAGCTTGCGCCGTCAGCATTACAGGAGACGGTGACCGTTTCAGGTGCTGCGCCGCTGATCGACGTCACGTCGTCGACCGTAAGCGGCAACATCGATCCGCGACAAATGCAGGAGCTCCCGATCAATGGCCGTGCGTGGCAGGACCTCGCGCTTCTCGCACCTGGCAACCGCTCCAACGCGATCACGGATTCGCCAGTAGATCGCACCGGCGGTACATATCAGATCAATATCGACGGTCAGCAAGTCACGCAGTTGATTACGCAGAGTGGCGCGTTCGGCAACCCAAAGTTTAGCCGTGATGCCATTGCGGAATTCGAGCTGGTGACGAACCGATTCGACGCGACCCAAGGTCGATCAATGGGCGTGCAGGTAAACGCGGTCACGAAATCGGGAACAAACAGTTTTGCGGGCACGTTTGCAAGCTACTTCCGCGACGACAAGTTCAATGCCGCGGATCATGTCGTCGACCGCGTCCTTCCGTATTCCGATCAGCAGTACAGCCTCACGTTCGGTGGGCCACTCCGCAAAGATCGCATGCATTTTTTCGCTAACCTCGAATACGAACGCGAACCGCAAACGCAAACGTTTACAACGCCGTTCGCGGCGTTTAACCAGGACCAGAAAAGCAAGCGCCGCGAGCACACGGGAGGTGCGCGTGTTGACGTGCAGTTTTCGCCGAAGACGCGGTTGTCGGTCCGCGGTAATACCTGGCAGAACTATTTCCCATTCGGAACTGGGGGAGCCGGCGCCGCGGCGAGCACGACCACCACGCCCGCGGCGGCGATCAAGACCACTCGCTGGACGAATGAGGTACTCGGGACACTGACGCGAGTACTGGGAAATCGAGGGGTCAACGAGTTGCAGGTGGGATTTGCCACCTACAACTGGGATCTCGCCTCCGTTGTCCAGGTGACGTATCCTGCCGGGCTTGTTCTGCCGTCCGGCGCTCCCACGAGCGCGGGCGGGCCCCGGGTCACATTGAGGGGCGGATTGACGATCGGTCCTGGACATCAATTCACTCCGCAGGGGTTTCGTCAAAGGACCCTGTCATTCCGGGACAACCTGTCCTATTCCTACACTGCGCGCGGCCGCCATGACGTGAAGGTTGGCGGCGAATATCTGCATTACCCAACCACCCAATATTTCTGTAACAACTGCTTTGGCCAGCTTGATGCGAACACCGCACCGATACCGGCAAACGTGGATTCACTCTTTCCTGACCTGTTCAACGCAGACACGTGGAGGCTTGGTCCGCTCTCGCCGATTGCAATACGCTGGCGCCAGTCGTTCGGAAATTTCAATCTGGATACGCCACGCTACGTCACCGCCGGTTGGCTTCAAGACGATTGGGCGATCAACTCTCGTCTTACACTGAACCTCGGAGTTCGGTACGACCTGCAGTTAAACGTGTTCACGAACGACACCGAAATTTTGCCCTTCCTGCCCGGTAATCGCTCGAATGATGTGAACAATGTGGCGCCACGTCTCGGCGCCGTTTACAGCTTGAACAGCCGGACGGTTATCCGAGGTGGATTTGGCCAGTTCTACGGCGACGTCGCCAACACGCTGAGTCACTACGGGAAACTATACGCACAGACGATCCAGGCTGAAGTGCTCTATGACGGCCGGCCGGATTTCGCGTCGAATCCATTTAATGGTCCGACGCCGACTTTCGCGCAGGCCAAGGCGCTCCTGTGCACGCCATCCGCGCCGACCGCTGCGGGCTGTGTCCGCAATTCGATTACTAACGCCGTTCCGAGCCCGGGTATGGAGATCCCGTACAGCTATCAGACGTCCATCGGCATACAACGGCAGCTTGGCACGACGATGTCCATGACTGCGGACTATGTGTATACCGGCAACCGTAAGGAACAGATTACCCGCAACATCAATCTTGGCTACAACCCGGTAACGCTCGCCAATTACCCGTTCGCCGATATCAGCCGGCGGCCGATACCATATTGGGGCGCCGTCGCACAGTCCTTTAACGAGGGCTACAGCAACTCGCACGGGTTGGAAGCGACCTTCACCAGACGTTTCAGTGGCGGGTGGCAGGTCTCAGGCAATTACCTGCTTTCCGGTTTGTGGGACATTGACGCACCGGTATTCAAGGCTGTTCCGCTGGCGCCTGACATGGGCGGGGTATATGCGCTGGCCGAGACGGATCAGCGTCACCGCGCGGTGCTGAACGGGATCTGGCAGGCACGCGGAGGATTGCAACTCTCCGGGTTGTATTTCTTTGGTTCGGGCCAGCGGTTCTCTACGAGTTGGGGATCTGATTTGCGCGACGTCGGTGGTGTGGGTGGCACCAATCGACTCCGGCCGGGCGGCACTATCGGTCCTCGCAATAACTTGGTGGGCGAGCCGATTCATCGCATCGACATGCGGGTGCAGCAGCGCCTGCCGACCACGACGCGTCTAAAGGTCGACGGTGTATTGGAGATATTTAACCTCCTTAATAACGCAAACTTCGGGTCGTACGTGCAGCAGGAAAGCAACGTGCGATACGGATTGCCGAATTTGAATACAAACGTGGCGTACGTGCCCCGAGAGCTTCAGCTCGGTCTCCGCATCGCGTTCTGAGGACGAAGCCTCTGGGGAGGGACACGTTTACAGCCCCCTCAGGGAACCTTACATGCGTGCAACAGCGTTCTTGTTGTGCTTGTTGATCGGCGGGAGTATCACAGTTGCGCAACAGCGTTCGTATATCCCGCAGGAAACACGTACGCAGATTTTTGTGGAGTGGGGTAAACCCATCGACCCCTTCCACATCATCGGAAACATCTACTATGTCGGCTCGCAAAATATCGGCATTTACCTGATAACCACGCCAGCGGGGCACATCCTTGTCGACAGTGGCATCAGTATGATGCAGTCACAGATATTGCCGAACGTGGAGAAGCTCGGGTTCAAACCAACCGACATTAAGATCCTGTTGTCTTCGCACGCGCATGTCGACCACGTACAGGGCCACTCGGTCATGAAGCGCATGACCGGTGCGCAGGTGATGGCGATGGCCCCTGATGCGAAGGCTCTCGAAGCAGGAAAGGATTTGTCGCCAATCGCCTTCGAGGGATGGGAGCCGGTGAAAGTGGATCGCGTGTTGAAGGACGGAGATACCGTTGCCCTCGGCGGCACGACACTGCGCGCCGTTTGGACGCCCGGCCACACACCAGGGTGTACGACCTGGACAATGACCGTCCAAGACGGCGGGCGGCCCTACAACATCGCCATGCCTTGTGGCATCGGTCCCAACGCTGGTCCCCCGCTTGTAGGCAACACGACACACCCGCACATCGTTGAAGACACGCTTGCCACAATTCGAAAGCTGCGCGCTCTGAATCCGGACATGATCCTTCCGGGTCATCCGCAGCAGCTATTCGCAGGGAAGGTTGATCGTATCAGGGCAGAAGCACGTCCTCATCCGCTACTCCTCGAGGCGGGTGCCTGGGCCAAGCAGATTGACGCGCAGGAAGCCGCGTTCATGAAGCGACTCAACGACGAGAGGGCCAAGAACCAAACGCGATAAGCGGTGTTGCGCCTCGCGTTTTACATCAGTTCTTCTTCCCAGAACTCCTGAGCACCGCGTTCACCAGCGGCCCGCCGCTGTTGTTCGATAGCGCGCAGCTCGACCCGCCGAATCTTGCCTGAAATTGTCTTCGGTAGCTCCGCGAATTCGATGCGACGAATTCGCTTGTACGGCGCCAGCGCGTTGCGACAGTAAAACAGAATGTCGGCCGCCAGCTCGCGACTTGCGGTGTACCCGGGAGCCAGGACAACAAATGCCTTCGGCACGGCGTGGCGAACCGGATCGGGACTCGGTACGACGGCCGCTTCTGCGACCGCAGCGTGTTCGATCAGGACGCTCTCAAGCTCAAAGGGGCTGAGGCGATAATCCGAGGCCTTGAACACGTCGTCCGATCGGCCGACGAACGTCAAGTAACCGTCGGTATCTCGGGTCGCTATATCGCCTGTGTGGTAATAGCCGCCCTGCATCGCTTCGGATGTTCGCTCCTGATCGTCCGCGTAGCCGTCGGTAAGTCCGAGGGGCCGGTTCCCATCGAGTGGAAGGCAGATTTCTCCTTCTTTCTCCGAAGGGTTGCCGTCGGTATCAAGCAGCGTGATTGGGTAGCCGGGGAGCGGACGGCCCATCGAACCGGGCTTGAGTCGCTGGCCGGGCGAGTTCCCAATCTGCGCTGTACTCTCGGTCTGTCCATACCCGTCGCGAATCGTAAGCCCCCACGCCTTCTGAACCTGTTCGATCACCTCTGGGTTCAGCGGTTCGCCCGCGGAGAGTACTTCGCGCAGCGACACGCGATAATCGCTCAGTCGCTCCTGAATTAGCATCCGCCAGACCGTGGGCGGCGCGCACAGCGTAGTGACGTTGTACTTGACGAGCGCATTCAGCACCCTCTGCGCATCGAACCGGGTGTAGTTGTAGATGAACACGGTCGCTTGTGCGTTCCATGGCGCGAAGAAGCAGCTCCACGCGTGTTTCGCCCATCCCGGCGAACTGATGTTCCAGTGCCGGTCTCCCGGCTGTAACCCCGTCCAGTACAACGTCGACAGATGACCGACCGGGTAGCTCTGATGGGTATGCATGACCAGCTTCGGTTTCGACGTTGTTCCAGACGTGAAGTACAAGAGCATTGGTTCGTTTGCTGCGGTTAGGTCGGTAGGAGTAAAGGTCGGGAGCGCGTCCCGGCTCTCTTCATACTGACGCCATCCGTTCACGCTTCCGCCCACGGCGATCCTTGTGAACGATCCGCGAAGGGCGTCGAATTTCGTGGCGTTCGCCGCGCCAGTAATGACGTAGCGCACACGACCTCGATCTATCCGATCCTGTAGGTCAGCGGCCGTTAGAAGCGTGGTCGCGGGCGTTACGACTACGCCAAGCTTCATCGCCGCCAGGAACGTTTCCCATAACGCCACTTCATTGCCGAGCATCAGCATCAAGCGGTCGCCACGCTGAGCACCCAGCCCACGCAGGTAATTAGCCAAGCGGTTCGAAGCTGCAGACAGTTCGGTAAAGGATCTGACGGTCTCGGTCCAGCCTTCCTCGACTAGATGCAGGGCCGGCTGATCATTGCTGGTTGCAACCAGATCGAAGTAGTCGAGAGCCCAGTTGAAGTACTCCAGTTGCGGCCAGCGGAACTGTCGCACGGCGGTGTCATAGTCGGTCCGCTGACGGAGAACGAAATCGCGGCACGTGAGAAAGTCGGCGGCTACGCCGCTCAAAGGGCTCGTATGCGGCATTGACGGCACAGTATTCCTTTTTATTTAGTTATGTGCAAGAATCATCGCTCTCTTTGCCCTCGTACTCCTCGTCGGCAGCCCTCAGCCGCGCATTTTGCTCGATAAAGGAGCCGTTACTGATGTCTTTCGCGTCATTGACCGCACCCGTTTCACCCGCTCCGCTCACGCAATTGTCCGATGACGAAAGTCTGTTCTTCGAGTCGGTCGAGGAGTTCGCACGACATGAGATCGCGCCGCACGTGCGAGAGATGGACGAGGACGCGAAAATCCCCAGGACGCTCGTCGACAAGCTGTTTGATCTTGGCGTAATGGCCGTCGAAATTCCGGAGGAGTTCGGCGGCGCCGGCGCGTCCTTCTTTCACGCCGTGCTCGCTGTCGAAGCATTGTCGCGCGTGGATGCATCGGTAGGTGTGCTCGTCGACGTGCACAACACGCTCTGCATCAACGCACTGCTGCGATGGGGGAGCGTGGACATCAAGCGTCGTTACCTGTCGAAGCTTGCAGGAGGGTCGCTTGGCGCGTACGCGTTATCGGAAGCCGGTTCAGGTAGCGACGCCTTTGCGTTAACGACTCGAGCGGTCCGCGACGGCGATGAATTCCGACTGACTGGTCGGAAACTGTGGATTACTAACGGCAATGAAGCGGACGTCTTTATCGTTCTTGCCACCGTCGACCCTGCGGCGGGTTACCGTGGCATTACAGCGTTCATCGTGGAGCGGGGTTTTCAGGGGTTCACGGTCGGCAAGAAAGAAGACAAGCTTGGCATTCGTGCGAGCAGTACGTGTGAGCTGTTGCTCGAGGACTGTCGTGTTCCGGTCGACAATGTCCTCGGCGATCTTGGCAAAGGGCATAAGGTCGCCATGGAGACGCTGAACGAAGGACGCATCGGGATTGGCGCACAAATGGTTGGCATTGCGCAGGGCGCGCTCGATGCCGCCGTGGCGTACACGAAGGAACGTCGCCAGTTTGGACGCGCGATCGCGGATTTCCAGGGCGTCCAATTCCAGCTCGCGCGCGCCGCAACCGACATCGAAGCCGCGCGCCTGCTCGTCTACAACGCCGCGCGTCTCCGCGATCTCGGGCAGCCGTTCCTGACCGAAGCGGCGATGTGCAAGATCTTCGCGTCCGAAGTTGCCGAACGCGTCGCGTCGCTCGCCGTCAACCTCTTCGGCGGCAATGGCTTCGTGAAGGAATACCCGGTGGAGAAACTCTACCGC
>Ga0075418_10005264_pt1 | contig 14649 bp, 10 predicted proteins | sample SoiMetdeltSBSDD2_FD_81776 | JGI IMG/M metagenome (GOLD analysis project Ga0075418, IMG submission 81776) | Bulk soil microbial communities from a Populus tree surrounding site in Tennessee, USA - Soil MetaG P. deltoides SBSDD2 | ecosystem: Environmental > Terrestrial > Soil > Tree plantation...
AGACGCCGGGACAAACCCCCGCTGACGACCTCCTCGTGGTGAATGTTCAGAACGTGCATATTGAGAAACTATCAACCCGGCAACTTGCGATCGGACGGAATGCAAATCCGGAGACATGCCACGGGCATACCATCTTGAACCCCCCTGAATACCGAATCGGGAAACACTGACTCGAATCTACTGAAGTTCACGAACGCTAGTTCAGCGCCAAGACCTTGTCAAGCCTGACATCTCTGGAGAAAATTCTTGACAGATCATCGTGGGGAAAACGATTGTCACACTTTCCTTCGAAACCGCAACCTGAGGAATTGAAATGAAAAAGCTGACATGCACGCTGCTTGTCGTGACAGTCCTGGGAACCTGGCTGACTTCTCAGTTCGCGGGCGCACAAATGGCTCAGGTTTCGTCGAGAACGAAACTCACGAGCAAAGACATCGAAATGATGATGACGACACTGTCCAATTGGGGTCGCTGGGGGAAGGAGGATCAGATGGGGACACTCAACCTGATCACTCCAACGAAAAGGAAACAGGCGGCAGCGCTGGTAAAGGAAGGGAACTCGATCTCGCTCGCCAGGGAGTTGACCGAGAGCCAGCCGGGTGGGGCGAAGCCATTTGGACACAAGATGACGTCGACCGGCTTCACAGCTGGCGCGATAAGTGCCGCGGACGCCTATTCCTTCGACTATCACGGCTATCTTCTCACTCACCTCGACGCGCTTTGCCACCTGTTTCACAAGGATCGGTTATACAACAACGTCTCTCAGCAGGAGGTTACCGAAAAAGGGGCCGGGCGGCTTTCCATTACAAACATGAAAAACGGATTGTTTACCCGCGGCGTGCTGATGGATATACCCCGGCTTCTGAATACCAAGTATCTGGAAGGGAGCCATGCCATTTATCCGGAAGATCTGGAGGCCTGGGAGAAGAAGGCAGGGCTCAAAGTCGAGAGTGGAGATGCCATCTTGATCCGGACGGGAAGCTGGGCCAGACGCCAGGCTGAGAGTGAAGAGGCAATTGAAAAGAATTTCGCAGGGCTGCACGCCTCTTGCCTGCCCTGGCTAAGGAAGCGTGACGTGGCCATTGTTGGCAGCGATTTGGCAACAGATGTCTTTCCCTCAGGCATTGAGGGATTCATCCTTCCGGTACACTGGGTTGTCATCAACGCCATGGGAACGCCGATTCTGGACAATTGCGATTTTGAAAGTCTCAGTGAGGCCGCCAATACTCGAAAGCGTTGGTCGTTTTTGCTGACGGCGGCTCCCCTTCCCGTTCAGGGAGGAACTGGATCTCCGATCAATCCCATCGCGACTTTCTGAATTATCTCCGTCGCAGGACCCTAAGCCTGCACGGCCACTTTTCTATGATGGTCCGATTCACGAACATCCTTTCGAATCGACTCATCTTCACCATTTCAGTTCAGCGTGGCGTCGAGGACCGTCTGGTCTCGAACGCATTTCTTGATTGGAGATCTCGAAGGTCTCGTTTCACCACGGAGCCGGGCTTTGTTTCAGGGCGATGATAGCCTCAACAATCCCTCTGGCCTTCAGCAGCGTTTTGTTACCATAGGTACAGTCTTCCCACACTTTTAGGTCTGACGCTCTCTCGCCCTCTGGGTTCATATTTTCTTGAAGTTGATGTCGCTATTTGTGGGGCATTCGCTGTTGACTTCCCGCGATACTCAGACCTTCAACCCCCTGTGAGGTGGATCACCATGCAAACTCGATCCAGACGTAAGTTCTTGCAAGATGGTTCCGTTGCTGCTGCTTCTGGAGTGTTGGCTTCTCAACTCGGCCGAGTCGGAAGGGCCGCAACTGGCGAGCGCATTCGAGTGGGAATCATTGGCCGCACGGGCAAAGGGGATTATGGACACGGCGTCGATGTCGCTTTCACAAAACTGTCGAATGTTGACATTGTCGCGCTTGCCGACGAACACTCGGAAGGGCGCGCAGCGGCTCAGAAACGGACGAACCCCATGAGAGTCTATGCGGATTTTCGAGAAATGTTCGCGAAGGAAAAACTCGATGTGGTTGCCATTTGTCCGAGATGGATCGACCAGCATCACGAGATGATTGTTGGGGCAGCTCAAGCGGGTTGTCACATTTACATGGAGAAGCCCTTCTGTCGAACTCTTGCCGAATGCGACAGCGCGATCCAAGAGCTGGGGAAGCGGAATCTGAAGCTGGGAATCGCGCACATCAGCCAGTATTCGCCTGTTCTCGAAATCGTCAAGTCGCTGATCGAGAATGGCGAAATCGGCGAGGTCCTGGAACTCCGGGCGCGAGGTAAGGAAGACCAGCGCGGTGGAGGCGAGGACCTATGGGTACTGGGTTCCCACGTTTTTGGGTTGATGCGTTCCTTGGCCGGAGCAAATGCAACCTCGTGCGCGGCAGTCGTCACCCATCAAGGTCACCGGGTAACGAAATCGGAGGTCGTGACCGGGGCCGAGGGAATCGGGCCCCTCGCCGGCGACAACGTGCAGGCACGATACTCATTTCCCAGCGGTGCTTATGGCCACTTCGCATCGCGCCGAGGCATGGCTGGCAGTCCCTGGCGGTTCGCGATTCAAGTGTTTGGTGCGAAGGGCATCATCGAAATGGAGAGCGGTTATCTTGCGAAAGCTTACATCCTGCGTGACAGCAGCTGGTCTCCGGGACGATCTGGCAAGACTTGGGAGGCGATCACCTCGGCTGGCGTAGGGAAGCCCGAGCCACGCACAGACGGCACCTACGAAGGAGGACATATTGCTGCGATCAAAGACTTGATTGACAGCGTCAAGCACAATCGACCGACGAAGTGCTCTGCTGAAGATTGCCGCAGCATCATCGAGATGATCGCGGCTGTATTCGAGTCGCATCGTGTTGGTGGTCCGATTGAGTTACCAATGGCAACTCGCGTAAATCCGCTGACGTTGATGACCTAGGTGTGCCCTAAAACCCGCTGGGGAAGCGCTGAAGCTTGGGGTGTGTAGCAGCGTGGGAGAGCCAACCGCCGAGGATTACTCCTTATGCGAAAAACCTATTTTGCCTTCTCGATCTTGTTGATTGCCGTGATGTCTGCGTTGGCGTTCTCGCAAACCGCCACACGTCCAAATGTATTGCTGATCTTGTCTGACGACCACAGCGCAGCGCACGTCGGTGCGTATGGCAACATAGACGTCAAAACACCCAACCTCGACGCCTTTGCCAAAGAGGGGATGCTTTTCAAGCGCGCCTACGTTGCCGCGCCACAATGTGTGCCTTCGCGCGCGGCGCTCATGACGGGACGTTCGCCCATCGCGGTTCAAATGACACGCTTTTCTGCGCCTCTGAGCGAAGAATACAAGACGTGGCTGGAGCTGTTGCGTGCCAGCGGCTATTTTGCGGGCGTGGCCGGCCGTTTGTATCATCTGGATGGTTCGGCCAATCAGCCGCCCGAAACAAAGGTAGTCTTTGACCGGTACAACTTGCGAACTTTTGAACGACGGCTTGATTTTGTAAGAACGGCTGCCGGACAGACGCACATTTCTGCAATCACGCAGTACCGCGAATTTCTCGAGCTTGTGCCCAGAGGCAAGCCATTCGCATTGCAACTGTGTTTCAGTGATCCGCATCGCGCATATGACAAGAACGCCATTGCCGAACCACACGATCCAAACAAAATCAAACTGCCTGCGCACTATCCGGACACGCCCGGTGTGCGAGCCGATTTTGCGAACTACTATGACGAGATTTCGCGCTTTGACGGCAACTTCAGGCAGGTGCTGGACGAGCTGCAAAAGCGCGGGCTGGCAGACAACACCCTTGTGGTGTTTATGGGTGACAACGGCGCAGCCCAATTCCGCGGCAAAGGCACGTTGTACGAATACGGGTTGAATGTGCCGATGTTAGTCCGCTGGCCTGGCAAGATCAAGGCAGGCAGCGCAACGACCGAACTGATTTCAGGAGAAGACCTGGCGCCGACTTTTCTGGAAGTCTGTGGACAAAAACCACTGAAGGAAATGACGGGTCGCAGCTTTCTTAAGTTGTTGCGCGGCGAGGCCCACACAGGCCGGGACTACGTGTTTGCTGAACGCGGCGCTCATGGCTCAGGATTGCCCACTGGCACAACTCCGTTTGATCTAGGGCGTGTGATTATCGGCAAGCGTTACAAATTGATCTATACAGCCCTCTGGCAACTGCCCTATCAGCCCGTGGATTTTGCCGCGCAGCCGTTCTGGAAAGAGCTGCAGCAAATGCACGTGGACGGGAAGCTTTCACCACTGGTGTCGCGGTTGTACTTTTCACCGACGCGTCCCATGTTTGAATTGTTCGATCTCGAGACCGATCCGAATGAATTCAACAACCTGATCGGCAGCAAAGAGCAGGAAAACCTTGAGCGCGAGCTCAAAGCAAGGTTGCAGGAATGGATGATTCTGGAGCGCGATTTTGTGCCACTGCCGGTACCCCCGAGTCAATAGTGACCGAGGATTGCGAACTGGAATGATTCTCAAGGGGCATGCATCTGCCTGCGGAGCCACGGAATCGGACCTGATGGCCGGGCAATCGGAGCAGTTCATTGGGGACTACACCGGTGAGGAACAACGTTTGACGCGCGCAGCGACGCCGCGACCGGAGGGGCCGGGAAGACGGTACATCGCACTTTGCAGTGCTACGTCTCGTTACCTGTAGGTATGGCATCAGCCAGCGATTGTAATCATGCGGGAGAATCGAATAGGAGCGCTTGATCTCAGCGGAAGTCTCAACTGATGGGCACAGAGAGGTTCCGGAAGGACTTCATCTCATACAGACTGCGATCCGCGGCCACGAGCAAGGCGTCCAAGGTCTCGGCACTGTGGGGATATACAGCCACGCCGAGGCTCACCCTGATCAATGGCGTTTCTTTGTCACGCGCCAAACGGTCCGTAATACGCCGGCCTAACTGCTCGGCTGCAGCTTCATCAGTCTCGGGAAGTATCACCACGAATTCGTCCCCCCCAAAGCGCGCAGGGGTGTCGATGGCACGACACGAAAACCGCAGGACCTCCACGACGCGGCCTAACGCTCGATTGCCAACCAGGTGTCCATACCGGTCATTGATACTCTTGAAATCGTCGAGATCGAGAAACAGCAAGGCAAAGGGTCGGGCAGTCCGCTGAGAACGTTCGATTTCGGCCTGGAGCCGATCAATCAGTTGACGATAGTTGGCAATCCCTGTCAGCGGATCGATCGTCGATAGATGATGCAGTTGTACCGCCGCGTACTCTCTTTCGGATACGACGGCAGCAAGCATCAGTGTCGTCACCGAGGCTACCGTCATGTAGACTTGTAACAAGAGTAGCGATTCATTCGGGGTGTCTCGCACAAAAGGCCCAAAGCCTCGCAGGGTCCCACAGATGGCGCTTGCCGATAGCAGCAGAACGGCCGTTGTGGCTTCGCGGTGACGGAAGCGGAGCGCGGCCCAGAGAAGAAATGGCATGCAAAGAAATTCCAATGGATAGCCCTTGCTGTTGGCGGGAAAGAACCCACCGAATATTGCCTGGCTGACAAGCGATAAACCTCCAAGCAGAAGGGCAGTCTCAAGACCTGTCCCATGCCGCCCTATCACGGCTCGTCGCTCGCTCCAGGCTAACAGAACCGGGGCGACCACCAGATTGCCCGCCATATCTCCCAACCACCACGTCAGCCAGATCGATCCGAAGTCCATCCACCGTGCGAAACCACCCAAAGACAGGCTCATCACTCCACACGTGGCGCTGAGGGCTGTGCTGACCACGGCTGCCAGCACGGTGAACCTGAAGAAGCTCTCGGGGTGATTCAGGGTGTCGCGACCCCTGGCAAAACGATTGACGAGATACGAGCCGAGCAGACCTTCCAAGGTGTTGCCAACTCCGATGGCAATGGAGGTTGCTACTGTGCCCGCCGTGGTCACATTGACCAGGAAGGCGCCCACCAGGATGGCTGGCCAGATGCGATAGCCAAGAATGAGGAAAGCGGCCAAGGCAATTCCACTCGGCGGCCACACGGTTGTGGCGCTGGGGTGAGCAAAAGCCAGGCTGAGTCCCAGCTTGCCGGCAACGTAGTAGATTGCGGCCAGGACAGTGAATGAGAGAAGCAGGTTAACTCGGCGTGACTGGATCATGACGCAACAGTTCGGCTCCTCTCACCGATGTTGACTGATAGCGTTGAGAAGTCATTTGTGCGACGCTCAACCGGCAGCTCCTCAGACTCTGCTTGTGATGGGCACTTCCAATTGCTTCACGAAATTCCATTTTAGAGTCTGCATCCCAAGAATCCATAATCGGTGGGTACGGCTTTCAATGACTTGGATCAACCGATTATTGCTTTCACCCGATCCGCAGCCTGAGAACCCTCTATTGCGATCTGTCCAGGGCCGCGATTCGATCCACCATAGCAGGTCGCCAAGGAGAATGACGATAGGCCGTAGGAGGGGTTCTCGAATCAGACCCTGGTTCCAGTTTGATTCAATTCCTATACGAAAGTAGTACAACCTGAGCCCGCTAGATAGAGCCGACAGATTCAAAACACTCGACTTCACCCTGACCTTGCGGGCCTGTTGCCGTCTCTCGGCTGACATTCCTTGCACTTGACGCCATCTCTCTTTGGCAGTCGTCGGCAAGGGATGCTGCAAACCCTACGAAACAGGACCTTTCGCTTTGGCCATTGTCTTGCCACGCGAATCTCAGAGGTGGTCAAATGAATCGGAGAACTGGGATGCTGAAGACAATGAAAAATCGCTTGGCTATCATCACCGCTCTGGCCCTCTTCACCTGCTCCAACACATTTGCACAGTCGGCACCGACGAAAGAGGAATCCCACAAGTATCGAACCATTCTTACGCTTGCGGGAGGAGGAGGCGCCTTTGCTCTAGGTGTCTTTGTGGGTCTTAACGCTTTTGACGACGCTGTGAACTCGGATCGCAAACTCTGGACGACCGCTTTGATTTCCGCAGCTGGGGGTGCTGCTGGTGGCTACTTTCTGGGGCGAGCTCTCGACAAGCGAAAAAAGAAGACCAACGTCACACAGGCAACCGAGGAATTTTACCGTGCCTTGATGGACTCCCAGCGGCCCACCGGGGCAACAAACCTGGTGTCGGACTCTAGGGCAAAGGCAAGCCTGCCGATGGTCCCTTTATCCTCGTTGCAAGGTCTGCCAATCGGCACGGCTGGGTCCTCCTGTGACCTCGGCCGCATTTACTTGCGAGCCGAACTTGAGAAAATGAATCCTCCGGAGTGACTGATGAAGCCCGGAACAGCTCATTCGAAGTCCCTGGCAGACATCAGCAACCGGCCGGTTGCTCGTATTTGAGAATAAAGATTCAAGATCCTCAGTTTCCGAACATGCGACTGGAGGACCCTTGAGCCGGGTCGTCAAACACAGACCAGACCAATGTCGGGGAAAGCATATGGATGTGAGAGCGGCCGAAGAAGGTGAAATCGATCACCTGGCAAAGATCTGGTACGACGGCTGGCATGAGGCTCATGCGCAGATTGTGCCGGCGGAGCTCATCCGGCTTCGTAGTCTGGAGAGTTTCAGAGACAGGCTTCAAGCAGCTTTTCCGGATGTTCGAGTCGTAGGTCCGTGTGGTGAGCCCGTTGGATTTTGCATCATTAAAGGCAACGAGCTCTATCAGCTCTTCGTCTTGGCACGATCACGAGGTTCGGGCGTGGCCGCTGCGTTGATTGCCGATGCGGAAACTCGGCTTTCTGAAAACGGCGTCGCTACCGCTTGGCTCGCATGCGCCATCGGGAACATGCGAGCCGCGAATTTCTATGAAAAATGCGGATGGCATCGGGCCGGGACGATCGTCAACCAATTGGAAACCTCGAAGGGGAAGTTTCCGCTGGAAGTCTGGCGTTATGAAAAATCCCTGAGACACCCAACCTGAAGACACCTCTTCCAGCCAGGAATTGAAACGTAACGCGTCGTCCCCCTGGGGCGCAGAAGTCCAATCCAGTCCTGCGTCGATACTTGGCGGTATTACGGCTTAACCATAGACTGACTGCCCTTCATAGACACACTGTAGCCACCCCACTTTCCCCTTTCAATCAACACTTCCTCCTCATCCGTGCGAGGGCGCACGACCTGTACCCGCCCATCCTCGTGCCTGAAGCTTGCTTGGCTGCATCAAGATGTGGGCGCTCCTGATTCTCCCCTGAATGGCATCGAGATCCCGTCGCGTTCTCCAGGGAGCAGAGGAGCGATCGGACGTGTCGTCTATGTCGTTGCGGACCACAGCAGCCAAGTTACTTGAGGCTGAGCCCGAAGTCGGAAGCGGGCACTTCGTGAAAGTACGCCGCAGGGTTATAGTGTCGGGTACAGGATCGCTTCATGGTTCCGACGGCCAATCGCGAAACTGTCGAAACCCATAACTTGCCAGCCGAACACGCAGGGCAAAACACTTTTCAGGAAAGGAATCCGATGAAAATTGGAGTGATTGGAGCCGGGGCCATGGGAAGCGCCATGGGCGCCTTGTTGACGAAGTCTGGGAATGACGTGACTCTGATCGATGTGTGGCGCGAAGCGATCGACGCCATCAACACGCGGGGCCTGCAAATCGAAGACAAGTCGGGCAGCACAGAGACGGTGAAGATCCGGGCCACAGACGACCCCACCACGGTCGGAACCGTGGATCTGGTGCTGGTGTTCGTGAAGTGTTACCACACGGAGGTGGCCGTGCGCGCGGCCCTGACGCTCATTGGAGCAGACACGGTTGTGCTGTCTCTTCAGAACGGCTGGGGCAACGGGCCTCGGATTGCCTCGATCGTCGGGCAGGAGAAAGTGCTGCTGGGAGTCAGTTACCACAGCGCTACGGTCCTCGGCCCTGGCCATGTACTGCATGGGGGCCGGGGTCTGACGTTCATGGGCGAACCGAATGGCACTGTGTCGGCACGGCTCGAGCGGGTCGCAACCGTGTTCACTCAAGCCGGCATCGAAGCCACTGTCACGTCGGCGATCCTGAAGGAAATCTGGTCAAAGCTGGCGTTGAACGTTTGCACTCTGCCGACCTCGGCGCTGCTGCGAATCTATGCCCAGCCGCTCATTCAGCACGATGGCACCACGAAACTGATGCAGGCGTTGCTGCGCGAAGTCGTTATTGTGGCCCAGGCTCAGAACATTCCTTTGGACTACGACGAGCGTTGGGAGGCAATCAGCGGGCTGCTCCGCCGCCTGGCACCCACAATAAAAGGCTCAATGCTGCAGGATGTCGAGAGGTCGCGGCAGACTGAGATCGACGTCATCAATGGCGCCGTGGTAGACGCCGGCCGGAGGCTGGGCATTCCGACACCTTACAACGACACGATGGTTTGGATGACCAAGTCGCTACAGGAAACATTTCCTTCGTAGGCAAGCCTAGTGGGGATTTGAAATTCACTTGCTACTCCACCCTGGGTTCCTCCGCGGCAGTCCCACCCAGCGTGGACGGCGAGGCATTCTCTTCTCTCCGCCCGGCTATAACGCTTCCGTGAAGATGTATTCGTGCTGTCCCTCGCGCACAATGAGAGCGCGCTTGTCGTTGCGTTTGCTTTCCACAAACTCAAAGCCCTCTCCGCCAGGATCAATGGTCATGAAGGAGATCGTGCCGTCATCGTTTTTGCGGGAAGCCACTGAGCTGCGCCACTCGCCGAGATCGAAGACGGTGGAAGACCCCTGGCGGCGAACCGCAAGCTCTCCCAGCTCGGGACTTGTGTAACGAGCCGCTAATCTGCCGACAGCCTCCTTGTCCGCTGGTACAACCAGGCGCTCGCGGAACTTGGCTTGAACGGCTTTATAGTTCTCGGCGGCCTTCGCGAGATCTTCCGCCGCCTCCGGCTTGCCATCGAATAGTACCTCCAGGAACCGGCGCTTGAAGGACCCCAGCATCAGCCCGCCAGTATCCGCGTTCGTCAGAATCACGGCGCCGACTCCGTGCTCGGGCAGGAACACAATGTCGCTCTTGAATCCGAACAAGCTGCCGCCGTGGGATACCACCGGCGTGCCCCAGCGATTGTCGACCTGCAGGCCCATTCCGTAGCTGCCGTAGGCTCCAACCTTTACGTACGGCTTGCGGCGCGCCAGCAGGTTAGTCTCGGAGACGAGCACCTTGCCGTTCGGGAGCTTGCCTTTCGCCAGTTCCAGTTGAACGTACCGGATCAGGTCGTGAGCCGACGTCCAGACGCCACCGGCAGGACGATGCGGATGGATCGAGTAGTTCAAGTCCATCGAGGCAACCTTTTGCTTGCCGTCCTCGTCGTCAGAGTGTGGGCTGGCGTGATTGCCTTTGAGCACACGCGCAGTGTCGAACGTCGTCGACTTCATCTCCAGCGGTTCGAAGATCTTCTTCCTCATCGCTTCGTCATAGGCTGCGCCCAGTTCGAGCTTCGGGTTGTACAGGTGTGCGGCCACGTACCCGGCGCCCGACGCCATGATGTTGCTGTACTGAAACACCTCGCCAAACCCGCTGGTCGGCTGCATCTTGCCCAGCATCTCCATGGAGAGCGCGGCGTCGGCCTTGCGGAACTCGAACAGCCACGGCAGGTCCTGACGTGGCAGCCCCGTGCAGGCACAAATAAGGTGCTCGATGCGCACCTGTTCCGTCGTTCGCGCGTCGCCCAGCTTGAACTTCGGGTAGGCTGCGGTGACAAAGTCATTCCATTTGACCTTGCCTTCATCGACGAGCTTCGCCAGCAGCAGAGTCGTCATACCTTTGGTGTTAGAGGCGGCCATGAACAGCGTGTTGGCATCGACCGCATCAGGCTTGCCCAATTCCTTTACCCCGTGGCCGCCTTCGTACACAATCTTGCCGTTGTCGATGAAGGCCACACCTACACCAGGAACGTCGAGCTTCTTCATCGCCATCTCGACGAACTCCTTCATCTGCGCGAGGCGCTCGGTGTTCAGCGCCCCGGCCTTGCGTCCCGCGAACGATTCGCGCTTGTACGTGCCCGGCCGTAGACTCCCCATAATCAGGCCAACGGCGGCGCCGCGCTTTTCGAACGTGGGCTGCTTGCCGTTCAAGAGGACGACCGTCCAGGCATTCTTGGCACGGCGTGCCGACGCTTGCGCCACAGCCCGTTCATTGGGCGAAGTTTCGTAAAGGTAGACCTGAACCTCTTCCCATCCTTCGCGGGCGGTGGGAGAGAGCTTCTGCCTGACGGCACGTTTTTCGCCGCGTTTGTAGGCAGCCCAGGCTGCGTCTATGGCGGCTTCAGCTGTGGCGGCATCAGAATCGAAGATCACGACGTGCGAGTCCCCTTCCGGCGGCTCGACGACAATGAGCGATCCTGAGGTAACCATCGACCACCCACTTGGAGCGGTAAAGGTGGCTCCGCCGGATGTGGTGACTTCTTTGTCAGCGCTAAGTTTTTCGGCAGACGGCGGGGCCTGTGCCGCTGCAGCAAAAGAGGCCCATGCAACCATGGAAATCAGCAGTCGTGCGAAGCTCATAATGCGCAACTCCTCGGCTAACTAGTCTGTCGCGGAACTCGGCAATAAGGCTCCCCTCCTTGAATAAGGAGGGGAAGACGCGGCTACGCGGCGGCGCGGTTCAAACGGTCTCGGAAAAGCCAAATCAACTAGCGGGATTGCAGCGACTCGCACCACCCCAGTGGCGCTGCGCGACCGCCGTCGTTGCGCGACCGCCGTCGCTGCGCGGCACGTCCCCTCCTCAGCCGAGGAGGCGAGTTTTCGTGCAATCACCCAGTTTCGCGACAGAAACTAACTAGGAAACGGCCATCGCCCTTGATATCCCGGTCTCCGCACGCTACTGAGCCGCCTGCCGCGACAAGAACGTAGAAGCCAGAAATCAGAATGGCTGACTGTTTTGCCCAAGCCCTGCTAGGGGCGAAGTATTTTTAGCCCAAGGTGTGGAGCGCAAGCGGAACCCTGGGTCTGCGGTCTCGTTCCAAATCCTCTCCCTCTCCCCGTGCACGGGGAGAGGGTTGGGGTGAGGGGCGTCAGTTGAGAAAACGAGAAAACTTGCCATTTTGCCAAACACAACTGGCTAAACATAAGTCTGGCAGGGGAGGTCCAGGGAGTCAATCGAACGAAAAATTGCCACGTTGAAAGCTGAGAACGAGTATCGTCTTCCGCGACCTGCCTGCCCCTTGTGAGTCACTTCAAGGTGACGCTGGAAATTGGGCACTTGTGAAGCGGCAGGAGGCCGCTTCGTCCTTATAGAGCCCCAGCGGCGTCAGATGGTAGCCCAGGGTGGAGCGCAAGCGGAACCCTGGGTTCAGAGCCGCCGGCGAGAAGAACCCTAGAAGCCAGAAATCAGAATGGATGACTGTTGTGCTCAAGCCCTGCTAGGGGCGAAAGATTTGTAGCCCAGGGTGGAGCGTAAGCGGAACCCTGGGTTCGCGGTCTCGTTCCAAGTCCTCTCCCTCTCCCCGTGCGCGGGGAGAGGGTTGGGGTGAGGGGACGTCAGTTGAGAAAACGAGAGCAAAATTTCCGTTTCACCAAGGACAATTGGGTAGGACTCATAGTCGCTTGGGAGGCTATTTCTTGATCATTGTTCGAGTCGGGCGATAAGATCCCGAAAAGCCGCTGCTCTGGTACTTGCGAGACCTGCTCGAATTGACCGGCACCCAATACGGTTGTGGCATGGGTCTCTGTCGCACCTGTATGCTACGGGTTAAACGAATTCGAGACCTGCCGATCCATGACCACAAACTTGCCTGAGGTGAGAGCCGCATGAAAGAAACCGTTTGGATCAGCTTGATCGCCCTGCTACAGCTCTTCGCGCCACTGACGGCCACCGCCGCGGACGCGATTCGGGTCATGATTCTCGATGGGCAGAGCGGAGGTCCTTACCATGATTGGGAGCGTGTGACGCCCGTGCTACAGAAACAATTGGAGGCTACCGGTCTCTTCCAGGTCGATGTCGTCACGGCACCCCAGTCTGGCGGCGACTTCAGCACTTTCAAGCCGGAATTTAAGAAGTACCAGGTTGTCGTCTCAAACTACGATGCTCCCGAGTGGCCCGCGGAACTGAAAGCGTCGTTTGAGCAGTACGTCAAGGATGGAGGCGGCTTCGTAGCGGTGCACGCAGCCGACAACGCGTTTCCAGACTGGCCTGCCTTCAACGAAATGATCGGGATCGGCGGCTGGCGCAACCGGACGGAGAAGGCAGGCCCATTTTGGTACTACAAGGAAGGCAAGCTTGTCTCCGACAACACTCCGGGGAATGCCGGATCCCACGGGGCTCGGATTCCATTTCCAGTCACAATTCGGGATGTCGAACATCCCATCACCAAGGGTCTGCCAAAGGTTTGGATGCACGCCGGCGACGAGCTCTATGCCAGGCTTCGCGGGCCGGGCAAGAACATGACGGTTCTGGCGACGGCCTACTCAGCACCCGACAACCGGGGCACGGGCTACGACGAGCCCGTTCTTATGGTGCTTTCGTACGGCAAGGGACGAATCTTCCACACCAATTTGGGGCACGACATTCCGGCGCTGAGTTGTGTTGGCTTCATCGCGACACTTCAGCGGGGCACAGAGTGGGCAGCTACGGGGAAAGTGACGCAGAAAGTCCCAGGCAGCTTCCCCACTGCCGAGACGGTAAGCTTTCGGGTCGATATCGCAGCGATGGATCCAGCCTTCAAAGGCAGCCCGCGCCGGTAGGAAAATCAAATCGACATCAAGCCGACGCGTCCAATGTCATCGCCGTCACCTTTTCTGACGGTTATTGAGAACTACAGAACATAGTGAGGCGATACTGAGCGGCCTTTGAAAACTCTAAGGACTTCGGTCCCCCTCTCCCCAACGCGGGAGAGGGGTTAGGGGTGAGGGGGCGAGCACGACTTTGGATGTTCGCAATTCTCGGCGGAGGGCCTTGACAGCCTCGCCTGGAAAATTCTCGTTAGCGAGAAAGAGCATGCATCAAGACCTGAACGTTCGAGAAGGAGGCGTTCGATGAAGCTTGGACTTTTCATGATGCCCTTGCATCCGCCCGAAAAATCGCGGACCGAGTGTTTTGAGGAAGACATTGAGTTCGTCGTCCATGCGGACGAGCTCGGATTTACCGAAGCTTGGATTGGGCAGCACCTGTCGCTCGCCTGGGAACCCATTCCCTCGAACGACCTCTTCATCGCCACGTTGATCCCTCGCACCAAACGCATCCGCCTGGGGACTGGGGTGACTATCGTGCCGCAGCATCATCCGGCCAATATCGCCGTGCGGCTGGCCATGCTCGACCACCTTTCGCGCGGGCGCTTCAGTTGCGCCTTCGGGCAAGGCGGCGTGCCCACTGACTGGGAGCTGCTCGACCTGCCCGACCCTAAGACCCAAGGTCTGATGACCATCGAAGGCATCGACATGGTGCTGAAGCTGTGGGCAAGCGAGCCGCCGCCCTTTGATTTCAAAGGACAGTTCTGGCACATCCGGATCCAGAATCCCGCTCCAGAAATCGGCCTGGGAACAATACTCAAGCCTTACCAGAAGCCGCATCCTCCCATTGCCATGAGCATCGTAAAAGGCAGCTCAATGGCAGCGCGCCTGGCCGGGCAGCGTGGCTACAAACCCATCAGCTCAAACCTCGTGCCGTTCAACACGGTCGCACAGCATTGGTCCAACTACTGTGCCGGCGCTGCCGAAGCCAACCGTCCTGAACCGGACCGCGCGCTCTGGAGCATCTCGCGCAGCATTTTCGTGGGCGAATCCAACGACGAGGCGTGGGACTTTGCGTTGAA
>Ga0075418_10005268_pt1 | contig 14647 bp, 27 predicted proteins | sample SoiMetdeltSBSDD2_FD_81776 | JGI IMG/M metagenome (GOLD analysis project Ga0075418, IMG submission 81776) | Bulk soil microbial communities from a Populus tree surrounding site in Tennessee, USA - Soil MetaG P. deltoides SBSDD2 | ecosystem: Environmental > Terrestrial > Soil > Tree plantation...
AAGTAGGAAAAAGCGCCAAGTCATAATGGAGATCACCGCGGCGTATGACAGCGCGTAAGAATATTGCCTCTCAATGAGATACGGCAAATGAGGTGTTATCGCACCGTCAGTTCTGTAGGGCCTTTATAAAGGCACGGTGGCCAAAAACTGCGTAATGTGAGGCAACACCACGTGGAGCTGCATCAAGCCCTCAAGATGGTTCAAACCGGGCAAGGAGACAAAGGTCACGTTGGGGATCTGTTTGCAACATTCTGTGACCCCTGCATAGTTCGCATCCGCGTCGCCCGCATAGAGAAGACAGGGCATGGTCATCGTCCGTTTCTTGCCCTGGGCGTGCCCTGTACGCTTACCCTAGCGGCTGGTGTTCAGAAACCCGGTACATCATTGCCGAGGCCAGAGCCAAGCCCTCACCCAGCGCCAGGCCCTGCAGCTCCAACCGCAGATACCCGAGGCGCCATGCGTCTACAGATCATAGCCTTGCTGCGGGACTATCCCGAGGGCCTCGCCCCAGCCGAGATAGGCAGATTGCTCGGGGCAGGCAGGCCCCTCAGCGATACCCTCCTGGGCATGCGGCGAGATGGACTCGTGCAACGGGTCGGGCATGGTCGCTATGTGGTGGCACTACCGGTACCGGAGGCCGCACGATAGCGGGGGGCACTCGCAGGCCCCCGGGCGGGCTAAGCCCCATGGCTTTCAACAGATCGTCACACAGGCAGAAGATCGCTATAATTTTGTCGTCCATGCGCTTCCTCCTCTCGGGGATGACATGAGGGTTTCACCCGTAATTTGGAGGAAGAAGCTCGTGGATTCAATACGTGGCAACTTGGGTTAACTTATGAACAAGTCCATGCCTTCCGACCAGCGTAGAGAGGAAAAACAGGCCACGACGCGTGACCTGCGGCTGGATTTTTTCCGCGGTATTGCCCTCTTTAGCATTTTTATAGACCATGTCGACTGGAACAGCCTCGTGGCGCAGTTCACCTTGCAATCGGTGGGATTCTCCGACGCGGCTGAGGTGTTCATCTTCATCTCAGGGTACACTGCCGGGATGGTGTACGGGCGCGCCATCGAGCAGCAGGGTCTGGTGAGGGCCGCGATGCGCATCTATCATCGGGCGTGGCAACTCTATGTCGCGCACGTCTTTCTGTTCATGCAGTTCATGGCGACGGTGGCGTACCTGGTCGATGACCTCAATAACGCGCTCTACGCCGAGGAGTTCCGTGCCGCCGACTTTCTCAAGGAGCCGGGGGTGGCGGTGATCAAGGCGTTGACCCTGCAGTTCCAGCCAGATTTTATGGACATCTTGCCGCTCTATATTGTGCTGCTCGCCGTGCTCCCCTTCGTGCTCGTGGGGTTCCGGCTCTGGCCGGCGGGCGTGCTTGTCGCCTCCTTCGGGCTCTGGGGCGCGGTCCAACTCACCAAGAGTGTGTCGCTGGCGGCCTATCCAGGATCAGACCAAGTGTGGTTCTTCAACCCATTGAGCTGGCAGGCCCTCTTCTTCCTGGGTGCGTGGTGTGGCTGGCGGGGGCTAAAGGGCGGGATGCCCTGGCTCACGAACCGCTGGCTGTTCCGGCTGGCGCTGGCTGGCGCGCTCGCTGGGTTCCTGATTCGCTTCAGCTGGACGTTGCATCGGCTCTACGACCCGTTCCCCGCGCTGTTTGGCAGGGCGCTGTTGCCCCTGTTGAGCAAGACGAATTTGTCGTGGCCACGTTTCGCCAACGTGTTGATCCTCGCCCTGCTCGCCGCGCGCTTGATCTCTCCTCAGGCAAAGTTCCTGGCCAGCCGTGCCGCGCGGCCGATCGTCATGTGCGGGCGGCATTCACTGCATGTCTTCTGTCTCGGTATCCTGCTCTCGACGATTGGGCGTCTGGTCATCAACGAATTCCTCGGCGGGACTCTCCTCCAGTGCGTCTTCTTGGCGGCAGGGATCGCCATCATGATCGGCATCGCGGCGCTGATGGAGTGGTTCAATGCCGCGCACAGTCTGTCGAGCCCTCCGGTTCGGCAGGCCTCGACGACAGAGAGAGGGGGCTGAGCATGGCGGGAATGTTCCTCTACCGTACGATGCACTTGATTGTTGCGGCAGGCCTCGGGCTTCTATGCTTGCCCGGGACAGCCCCCGCTCAGGAGCAGGGCTGCGCTGTGCCGGCGAGCTTCTATGACACCGAGCCCACACTGCCGAAGACCACGGCGGCCATTGCCAGCGGCCAGACGGTTTTAATCGTGACGATCGGCGGTGCCTCAACGCTGGGACAGGCGGCTGGCAGCCCTGCTCTTGCCTGGCCAGCGCGTCTCGCCGTGGCCCTTACCAGCCGCTTCCCGGCTGCACATGTGACGGTGGACAACCGCGCCGTGGCGCGTCAGACGACCCAGGAGATGGCTGCCCGGCTGGACCGGGACGTCATCGCCTTGAAGCCGATGCTGGTGATCTGGGAGACGGGGACGACAGATGCAGTGCGCGGCACAGAGCTCGACGAGCTCCGCCAGACGATGCAGGACGGCATCGATCGGCTGCGTGCGTCCGGGGCCGAGGTGATGGTCATGGACATGCAGTTCTCGCGTCAGACGCATGCCGTGATCAACTTCGACAGGTACGAGAGTGTCCTGCGCGAGGTCACCGACGCCAACGATGTCCCGCTGTTCCGCCGCCATGACATCATGTACTACTGGGCGGAGAGCGGCATATTTGACCTGATGACCAGCGACCACGCCACACTTCACCTCCTTGCCTCACGTCTCTATAACTGTATCGGCCGGGCGGTGGCTGATTTCATTACCCGCGGTATCCCTCCCGCGACGGGTGCCCCCCCTGTCATTTCTGGGGAGTAATACATGCGTGCGCTCCTCTCATCCACGCTTGTGGTGGTCCTCGTGCTGGGCGTGGTGCTCCCTCCCCCTGCCGGCGCGACGCAGCCTGTGCGGCGCTGCACCGCGCCGGCTGCGCCTTCAGCGCCCTGATGGCCGTCAAGCGGTCTTCCGGAGGCTTCGTCAGCAGCTCCTGCCCCTGCTCTGGCGTCAGGTCCACGGACGGGGGGCGCTGCCGCTGCGCGGGAGCACGGCCCGCCACCACAGGCGTTGCTCCCAGGGCTCAAGCCCCAGGAAGCCCACGAGACAGCGCCACAGGCACGGCGGGGCCGGACTCATACGCCGCCTCTCGGCGCCGTCGCTGGCAGAACGTACGTATAGGACTCACCGAGGAGCGGGGGCTCGTCCCCAGACGCCTCGTAGACAATCTGCAGCACCACCTGCCGCCGAGGCGCCTCGGTCTGATGCTGCTTGGCGCGCATGGCCGCCAGGGCGAGGAGCACCGGATCGCTCAAGCGCGGATCAAGCGCCATGGCCGTGCTCCTGCGTCAAGCGTCGGGCTTCGCGCAGAAGCCTGCCCATAGGCCCGCACGCCTCCAGGTCCAGGGGCTCCGGGTCTTCCCGCTCCCACGCCTCGGCGGCCTTCAGGAGCGAACTTAAGCCGTGCCCGTGCTCCCAGCCGGGTGGCAGCCCCCCGCACGCCTGCCGTTTGGCCTGGGCACGCCGGGCCGCCACGGCGAGGAATACCACATCGCTCAAGCGGGGATCATTGGGAATCACCACGGTCCACCTCCTCCAAGAGTAATTTGGCTTCGGTCAAGACTTCCTCGACGGTGAGACCCAGCTCGGCCGCAACCTTCGCCGCCGCCTCGATCGTCAGGCGCAGATCCAGCTTGGCGCGCGGTCCCCACGTCTCCGGCCGGGAGCGCTCCAGGTGCCAGGCATCGGCGTTCCAGCTGGGCTCGCTCAAGCGCTCCTCGGTGATGCGCCTCGTCACCTCGCCCTGGGCGTTGACGCTCTCCGTCGTCTTGCGATAGACCACCGCCCCACCTTTGGCGGCTTGCTCCAGGCGGGCAATGCGGCGGATTTCATCCTGAGCTCGCGCGTGTGCGATGGCATCTGCAAAGGCTGCGTAGAGCCTGGTCGTGGGGCGGCTCGTATGGGTGCCCTGGCCGCGCTGGAGCCATTCCAGGATGGTCGGCTTGCTGACCCCCGCATAGTGCCCTGCGGTGACCAGGGGCACGCCCAGAGAGACGGCCTGGACAATCGCGGTCTGGATGGCAGGGGTCAATTTGGTCTGTCTGCCTGTTGGCATAGCAAGAACCCTCGACCCTTTCCTTACGCCGGCACAGCCGCTTTCTGCTGCGCGGTCCGCACCTTCTCGATCGACAGGGCCTTCAGCGCCGTCACCCACAGATACAAGCCATCCTCTCGACACACGGCAATACCCTCGGCAATGGCGCGCTCCTCGCGGTTCGTGCGAAAGGCGTGGGCGACGCGGTCCCACTAGCGCTTGGTGACATACCGCGTCCAGGACTCCTCATGCCCGGCTGGCAGCGGTGGCAGGTCCTTCGCTATGCCCGTGGTCGGGAGCCCCACGCGCACCGTGAAGCTGACGTACGAGTCGTGGATGGTGGGCTTCGTCAGTGGTCCGACATACGTCGCCTTCATTCGTCCGCTCCTTCCTGGGTGACACCCAATGGACAGTAGGACCCCTCGCTCGTCTCGCTGATGGTGTCGTGGAGGTCAGCGAGCGCTACCGCCAGATTTTCCACGCACGCAACACTATCCATCAAGTCGCTACTGAGGGTCACAGAGTAGCGCATCAGCCGCCGGCTCAGGTACTCCAGATGCCCGGTCGACACCGCCCCAGGCGACTCATCCAGCACCACGAGCAGCCGCACCAGCTCGGTGAGCACCTCGTGCAATGTTTCCTCAAACCGCTCATCTTGTGGCATACTCCTCCTCGTGCCTGCGGTCAAGAAGTTGCACCTCCCTGGCCGCGATCACCAGCGTCCATTGGTCTTTGACTTTCTTCGGCCTGATCTGGCCCTGCACCAGGACCAGGCTCCCAGGGGGCAGCGCACTGGCCTGCGCTGCTCCCTCTTTGCCCCAGATGACAATAGTCACGTAGCTCGTGTGCACCCGCTCATCACGGCCTACCTCGCTGAGTTCGAGCGCACCCGTGGTGGTGCCTCGCTCCAGTTTCAGCCCATACTTGGATACCCGGCCGATCAACGTGGTAGAGTTGAGTGAAAACGGCATACATCCTCCTCGTTACAGGAGCGTTACAGGAGCGTTACAGTAATCTGAGTTCATGCTCATCTCCTCTGGTTGTCGTCGCACCGTGCGGCAGTTGGTTCTTCAGGGGGTTCAAGCAGCGTACACACAGCCGGGTGCGCCGGTAGTAGGTACTGCGGGGTTGCCCGCTCGGGCTCAGGGCATTGGGGTCACAGCCCTGCTTCCAGCACGGCGGTCCCAGGGACCGTCTCAGGGACGCTGGGCACATCGTGGTAGCGGGGCTCTGGGAGCGGCCCGGCCACGAGCTGCGCGCTGGCAGGGACTTTGCCGGTTTGCCAGGTGAGAAACCGGCGGTAGTCCGTGGCTGGCAGGGTGACGCCAGGCGGCAGTGGGGCATCTTCGCCCGTTTGGAGGAAATGCACGAGCGCGTCTTTACAGGCCTTCACCACGCCGTGGAGTACCCTGGTCATGACCCCACGCGGGGCACGGTAGCGCAGCTCACCCTCTGGGGTCAGTGTGATCGTCACCCGCTGCTGATCAAGGTACGTGAGCACGTCATGCACGGTCACATGGCGATCCTTCTCTCATAGTCGACCGCAGCATCGGTGCACTCGTGCGCGGCAACATGACGCACGAAGGAGCGCTCCATGAGGACTTTGTAGACGTCTTCGAGTTTGCGAATGAGCGGCGCAAAGCGGTCGGGATCACGGTGGCGCATCCAGAGCAACTCATCCCGCACGTCCTGGAGGAGGTTCTTGCAGAACATGTGTTGGTCGACGGTCATCAGATATCCCCTTCTTCAAAGTCGTCGTCCTCACCAGGTTCCCGCAGCGGCACAGCGGTAGGCATATTGTTCCCGTTATCAGGAACCTCTGGGGGAGCGCTGTCTGGCGTAGCCCCGGTCATATCGGGCACGAAAAGGGGCTCAAGGTGGGGGTCAACCCCATTTTGAGGACTTACCGCGTCGTTTTCGGGACTTTCGTCCGCGAAAAGTCGCGCCTTTTTCACCGCGTCGTTACTGGCCACGAGGTACCTTCCTCGATTAACCGCGTTAATAGCGTTAACCGCGTACTGTTGTAGTGTGTAGCGTGTCGACGGCCGGCCTATTCCCCCCTCCGGTTGGCGTATTGTGGTTACAATACGGTCGAGCTTTTCCAGCAGGTGGAGTGCTCTTCGTATCTCCGCGGCGGGTACGTTCTTCTGGAACACATCCTCACGCAGCGTACTCTGGGAGAGGCCCGCACTGCCGGCCTTCTCCAGGGCCTTCACAATCGTATCGGCCGTGTCGTCACCAAGGGCTTCGCCAAAGATATAGGCGGCGCTATCTTCGGTGTATTCCCACAGCGCCAGGGCGGCATTGAGATGCTCTACCCCAATCGTGGGGCTTTGGTCGAGGATGGCATAGAGCATCGCGAGTCGTGCCACCTGCGGTTCTGCCCTCGCTAAGAGCGTGTTCGCCAGCCCCACACGGTCTTCGGCGAGCATGCCGTAGACCGCATCCCACACCCCCCCGGCTGGCTCGTCAAACTGCATTTCCCCTGCCGTTTCGCCGAAGGCCACGGCGGACGTGAGACGCTCCCTGAGTCTGGTGAAGTTCACCTGGCTGAGATTACCCCCACGGGGGAGGAGCTTACTGCGCCGAGCACAGACCCAGAGAAAGCGGTTGCCAAATCCATTGGCCATATCGGTCGACGTGAACAGCTTTTGCAGCTCGTCAATGGTGATGTGCCCAATCACCCCGATGTGCGCGTTATGCGCCTGAAGGGGATGGGCCTTGGTGGCGTTGCGGAGATAACCGGTATCCCACGCATCCCGCAGCACTTCAGAGAGCGTATTACCCTCGCGCGCCGCGACTTTGAGCAGACCAGAGAACTCCCCAGTCTGATAGAGCGCCCGTTTGTCCTCAACCCCAGGATCGACCTCCACCATCTCGGAGCGGGCGGGCTCGCCTTTGTCCTTGACCCGCTCCAGCTTGTAGACCGGATCCCGCACAGCATAGATGAGCCCTTCCCCAGAGCCACAGCCTTTGATGTGATTCGCCAGCCCCCAACTCGGATCGACCGCGTGGATCTGCGTTTCCACATGGGCATATGCCGTGCCTTTCCTGGCCCGCGAGGTGAGTCCAGCGAGGACCATAAACAGGTTGGTGTAGTGCCGGACGCCATCAAGGATAATGTAGCGCTCGCGCCCAATCAGGACCCCACAGACCGTGAGGAACTGCGTGAGGAGGGCCACCCGATCAGACTCCGTGTGAGGGGCAATGGTCCGCACATAGTCGCCCGCGAGGCCGGAGAGCGTTTCTGGAGCGAGTGTAGGCCAAGGGTACGCGGTTAACGCTATTAACGCGGTATCTGTTTTCGGCCTTATTTCATGCGGGGCTGCGGAGCCGACTTTTTGCGCGGAAAGTACGCGGTTAGTCCCTTCGCCCTCGTTTGGGTCCTGCCAGCCGGCTTTCCGTGCCATGCCGAACAGGGTGTCGATGCGGATGTTTTTCGTGGGGTTCAGACGCCCCCAGGTAGCGTGCTGCTCCGTCGGGTCAAACTTCGCGCTCTGCTGGCTCCAGCCATCAAACAGGCCTCTCGCCCACGGTTGGCGGGTAGAGTGCAGCGCCGCGCCGATTTTGAACCAGGTATCGTAGTGCACGTCGTCGTTGGGGATGGAGGCCAGGGCCGAGGCGACAACCGCAAAGCTGGGGCCCTCGCGGGGCTCTGTCTCTTGCTCGGGCTTGGGCACTTCTGGCGGCCGGTCGTAGGGCACTACCTCGATCGGCACGGCCTGGGCGTTCGTGTAGAGATCCGGATCATGGCTGACGTAGCACAGGGCGTTGATGTACGAAATCGAGGGATCCCGACTCGCCTTGATCCCGGGATAGCGCGCCTCCATGGTCTCCACCACCTGGCGCCAGGCATGCTTGTAGGTGTCGCGATCCACAATGCCCGTGGCGGCCAAGCCTGCCTTGAGCCCGTCGCCTGAAGGCGAGGTAAACACAAACACCAGCGACGGCTCTTTGAGGAGGTGTTCCCGGGTAGCGTGCAGGTCCGCAAGATGATCAAAGTCGAGGTGCACCATACCCGTGACGCTGGTGAGCTTATCATTCACGGCCACATGGCGATCGCGGGTCCTGAGCGTACAACAGGGGGTGAAGCAGCGTAGCTTCGCTTTCTTGGCCTTGTACGCCTCCTCCGAGAGGTGCCCTCGGGCTTCCCGCAGTTCGGCAATGCGTCTAGCAGACGAGCCGTCTTTAATCTGCGCCAGGACCTCAGCAAGAGAGGGGTTGCCGGTGGGAATGGTGGCCCGCACGTGGGCAAAGACGCTGACCCTGGCCTCAAGGATGGCCGTCATGGGCACCTCCTCGCGCCTCGTGGTGCGGATATGTGGCTGTTGTCAGGGGAGCGTTTCTGCTACAATACATGGCGCGTATCCTTTCGTATCAGCCATGTGTGCGCATGGCACCGGTTGATGGTAGGCAACGGCTTGGGGCATCCCACCTCAGGCCGTTGTCGCGTCTACCCCGCCTGGCCAGGTAATCATCATCTTTGTCTGACATTACACGAGTCAGTAGGCTTACGCAAAGCTTTTCTGTTGACAGTCCGCGCGCCACTTTCTATGCTTGCCTCCATGCAACCTGAACCTGAAGACATCGACATCACCACCCATACGCTCCGCTCTGGCGCAGACTTCCTGCAGTTCGCAGTCGCCTTTGCCCAGATGGACCTGGAGCGCTTACGCCAGGGCGACTGGCTCAATCTGCGTGAGGAGTTCGAGGCGTCGCTGGGGCGCACCTCGTTCATCGGGGCGAGTGGCAACTGCATCCTGGCGCATCCGACCGACCCGCCGATGCTCCCGGACTTCAGGCCGCAGGATTTCCCCCTGCCCCAGGACTACACGGCGCAGGATTTCCAGAAGCTGCAAACCATGCTGTTGCCGCACTTGCAGGACGAATCCAGTGGCAGCACCATCCCGGTGGGGACGGCGTATACGTTGGCGTACCAGTGGGTGATGCATGGCCTGGACCGATCGACCCCAGGGCGGCGACAGTTGATTGTCAGTGGCGTCACGTCCGAGTGTTTTCTCCGCATACTGACCTGGCTGCTCGAACAAGAGCCGCCTGGGCGCATACTGGCCTGTCCGGAGTGTCGGACGCTGTTCTATCGCTTCAAGCAACAGGCCTATTGTTCGCGCAAGTGTGGCAATCGCCTCACCGTCCGGAACTTTCGCGCCCGGCAGGCAGCGGGCTCATCGTGCGTCTGCCTCTCCACGGGCAAGCAGCCCCTCTAAGTAGACAATCCGCTCAGTGATCGCCTCCCATCGTTCACTGCCTGGGGGGACCCACCCTTGGCGCAGGGCTTTCCGTTGGTTTGCCAACTCTTCCCTGAGTGAAACGTTCTTCTCTCTTTCTTGGGGTGGAAGAGTGGATGCCGTTTTGTCACTACCCCCTTTCGGCCTCGCTTTGTCCCAGGAAATGCGGAAGGTATAGGTGTTGATCTCGCAGAAGTTCCCGCGAATCCACAGGACCGTTTTGCGGAGAATCCGCAGGTCAATCAAGCGTTGGATATGGCGGATCACCGTGCGCCGCGAACAGCGGCACTTCACGGCCAGGTAGCGGTAGCTGACGCGCACCACGCCATAGATGCTGGCCAGGTGGGCCAGCTCCTGGGCAGTGTGGGTGAGGGATTCTTTCAGGTCGCGGCGCTGGCGGATGGCGGCAATAAGGGGGGTGGCCACGGGTCACCTCGCAGTCACAGGCAAGGCGGCCACTGGCGGAGCTGGTTGGTTCCGCAGACGGATCTCTGGTATGCTCATGGATACACTCTTTCTTGCTGGCGCAGCTCTCTACTGCGCACGTGAAAGCGTTACACTGCCGCCGTGGACGTAGACGCCAATCTCAACCACGGCGGTAGGGTTATCCTCGATTCCTTTGTCTCTCCTGCTTAGTGCCCGTTGCCACGGTCCAGCATGTCTTTGATGGCATCGAGCGTCTGTTGCAGCTTATCCATGCGGTCTTGGTGCTGGGCGGCAATGCCAGTCAGGGTCTCCATCAGGCGCTCTTGGCGCTCCTGGATACGCCGGAGCTCCCCCATCGCCTCGGCATGCTGGTCCAGCATCTCTCCATGCCGGCGCAGCGTCGCATCGTGCAGGAGCTGGGCGCGTTCGAGGATCGTCAGGCGGCCTAGGGCGTCGGTGTCCATCCGGGGTGTCCTTCTTCTTGCCAGGGGGAGGCAAAGCGGTGACTAAATCCCATAGCGTTTTTGCTCGCCATTGATGAATACGATCCGCTCTACGTCTGGAGGTTCATCAAATTTGCCATGCTCGTGAGCCCACGATGGCGGCAATGTCTCAGAGGCTTTGCCTGATTCGATCGTGTACTCCACAACGACTTGGACGGCTTGGCTTGGATGAAAGGGCCAAGGCTCAAAGTCTTGAGGGGTCAAAGGTCCTTGCCCTTGCCTTGCTTGTTCAAAGGCTTCACGGTTCTCATCGACAATACTGAGGTCTGGACTGCCTTCGAAGAGTGATTTGCGGTGATGTGCTGCACGGGTGTGTGCTTGATCATTCTCCCACTGTTGTTCAGCTTGCACATAATACGTCATGTGCTCTTCCTGCGGTTCCATGCGTCCTCCTAGCCCACCGGCGCAGCGCGGTGCGGGCGTGGACGCGGGCGTGGTGGGGTGGGGTCAGCACTGGTCTTGCCTGGATCGTCAGATAACCCCAACAGATAATCCGTACTCGTCCCCAGGACTCTGGCGAGCGCCGCGACCTTCTCCATGTAGAGCGATTGATGGGCATTCTCCACCCGGTTCAGCGTCGTGACCGACATCGCCGCTTGCTGCGCCAGTTCGGGCTGTGAGAGGCGGTGGCGCCGGCGCAACAGCACCACTCGTTCCCCTAATACGTCTCGGATACTGCGTGGCATAGACCTCCTCCTTTCATGAGCGACAAGCATAAAGCATCCGATATTTTCTTGCAAGATACCCCAGAATAATGCTTGTAAAGACTTGTCGTATCATTTAAGATTATAGGCAGAACAAAGGCGGCCAATAAGCTCTGGAAAAGTTCATTGGCCGCCTCAGACTCAACGCCTTCCCAGAAGGAATCGAATCATGGCAGCAACGGTAGCACAGCCCACTACGAGAAGGAAGGCCGATGATCACCCTGCACGAACAAATAGCGGAAGCCCAGCGGGAGCTCGCGCTGCGGCGGCAGTGCTACCCGCAATGGATCGCGAGCGGGAAGCTCGATGCTGGCGATGCCTCCCATCAGTTGCACTGCATGGAGGCTATCGTGCGCACGTTGCAGCGTCTCGATGCCGAGCAGCGGCAACTCTCCCTGTTCGCCACGCGGGAGTGACGTCCCCCAACGTGTACTTGGGGAGACGTCGCGCGATCTACGTCTCTTTTCATGGCCCAGAAGGGCATTCTCACAACGTCTGAGAGGAAAGGACAAGAAAATGATTGAGATCAAGATGTCGAGATCACTGCCTATGTCTGCCGAGCGACAGGCGCGTTTGATCATCCAGATGTGGCAAGAGGCGCGCCTATGGTCTGACGACCCGGACGTGCGTGTGGTGGCCCGCTTCGAGGAGGGAGACATCGTCGTCGTCTATGATGGGACGAGCGACCTCCCCAGCCTTGTCCAGGACCTGGAGAGACAAGTAGAAGGGCCGCTCGTGGTCCAAGCTGCCGGCCGCTATCACCTTCTTCTCCGTTTCATCAAGGAGATGCATAGGCTGGCGCAAACCTTCGAAGAAGCCGTCAGCTTGGACGTCCATGGGCACACGATCACGGTGCATCCAGAGGATGATCCAGTGACGCTCTGTGAGGAGTATTTGTCCCAGTGGGAATGGTAACCGCACTGCGCGGCGGCCTGTGCAGCAAACATCTGTATGACGACCAGACGGCAGACAGGGCGCTTGCCCCCCGTTCTGGGGAGCTTTCGTGTGCAACTTTATGTGAATCAACTGGTGTGCATGTACCCTATGGACAATGTGCACACCGCCTGAAAGGAGGCAGCGGTGGGTGAGCTGCTCGGCTACATGAGGATCTCGACCACAAGCCAACGGTTCGATCTCCAGCGAGATGCCCTACTAGCGGCGGGGGTCGCGGAGCGCTATCTCTACCAGGACACGGCCTCGGGCATGAAGCAGGCGCGGCCTGGGCTCCTCGCCTGCCTGAAGGCGCTGCACGCGGGCGATACGCTGGTGGTCTGGCGCCTCGACCGGCTGGCGCGGTCGCTCCTGCATCTGATGGAAGTCGCGGCGGAGCTCGCGGAGCGCGGCCTGGCCTTGCGCGTGCTGGACGGTCCCTTTGCCCACATGGACACCTCGACCAGTGAGGGCAAGCTGCTGTTTAGCCTGCTGGGGGCCTTTGCGGAATTTGAGCGCGCCCTGATTCACGAGCGCGTGGTCGCCGGCCTCGCCGCGGCCCGTGCCCGGGGCCATCATGGGGGGCGCCGCCCGAAGCTCACCCAGGCGCAGCAACGGGAGGCGACCATGCTGCACCACGGTGGCATGACGGTCACCGAGATCGCGCAGCGGTTCCACTGCGCGCGGCATACCGTGTACAAGGCGTTAGCGCAGGCACAGCCTGTGGTTGCGTAGCCAGGCCGCTCCCGGCCCACCGGCGCCGCAGCGGGTCTGCGGCAGACAGGCAGGAGAGACACCATGTCCCCTGAAAGTGTTGAAGCTGTACTTGTGGCTCGGCGCCAGCGTGCCAATCAGGCCATGACCACCCTCAGGCAGTACCGGGCCACCCTGGAGGCGGACCCCACGCGCCTACGGGCCTTTGATGCGGCCGTGGAGCCGGTCTGGCGCCTCCTCTACGACGCGCTGAACGCCTGTGATTTCTTGCACGAGGCACTGGAGGATCTGGTGGCGCGCCAGGCCGCCAATGACGCCAACGCCTAACCCCCACCGGGCCAGCCCCGCGCTGGCCCTCCCCCTGGGCTCCGTGTGCCCTCTCTCTACTGATATTGACGGTATCATAAGAATATGGTACAATTTTATCTAAATTAATTGTACTGCAACCCAAGGAGGGAGCCATGCCCGCGACGACAGATTTCGTCCCGCGCGCCATGGCGGCGTGGTACCGCGCGCGCCGCACGGACCACACGCACGCCTTTCCCCACCAGGCGCGATGTGCCCAAGTGACCTTGGGCGATGGCAAGCACTACGTGGTGTTGGCCAGCAGTGACGCCGTGGTGGCGGTCTACCGCATCAAGCCCGCTGGCTTTCTGCGGCGGCTGAAGCGCTGGCCAAGGCAAGTAGAAACGGCCGCAGGCTGGCACACCAACGAGAGCGAGGACATGGTATGACGATCATGCTGGCACGCCCTATGGATCAGGCCATCATCGCGCAAGCGGCTGCGGACATTCGGTCCTTGATGGCGCGCACTGCCGAGAACCTCGTGACGATTGGCCAGACCCTCCAGACCGTGAAGGCCGCCCTCCCGCATGGCCAGTGGGAAGCCTGGCTGAAGCAGGAGTTTGATTGGAGTCTGTCCAGTGCCCTCAAGATGATCCAGGTGGCCGAGCGCTTCAAATCCGTAAATCTTACGGATTTGCGCCTCGATGTCTCCTCCCTCTATCTGCTGGCGGCGCCCTCGACACCTCCCGCCGCCCGCGCCGAAGCGGTGGCACTGGCGCAAGACGGCGCCGCGATCTCTGTCCCCCGGGTCAAGGCGCTGATCAACAAACACCGGGGGGTCGTGACGCTGGACGCCTACAAGGCCGGCCAGGCGCTCCCGATGGTGCAGGACGTCGCGCCCGTCGCGGATGACGATCACACGGTCTTCAATCGCACCAATGCGAGCGTGGACTGGGCTTGGTGGACGTGGAATCCGGTCACCGGCTGCGAACATGATTGCATCTACTGCTACGCTCGTGACTATGCGAATCGCTTCTATCCCGAAAAGTTTCAGCCGACCTTCCATCCTAAGCGGCTGAAGGCGCCCCACAACACGCCGCTGCCTCCGGAGGCGGCGACCGACGTTCGCGCCCGCTGCGTCTTTTGTGTGTCCATGGGCGATCTCTTTGGCAAGTGGATCCCCGACGAGTGGATCGACGCGGTGCGGGCGGAAGTGCGGGCGGCTCCGCAGTGGGACTTTTTGTTCCTGACCAAATTTCCGCAACGGCTCGCCAGTCTCCAGTGGTCCGACAATTGCTGGGTGGGCACGACCGTGGATGCGCAATACCGAGTGGCGATTGCCGAGCGGGCCTTTCGCACGATCGAGGCGCCGGTCAAATGGCTCTCATGTGAGCCCTTGCGCGAACGCCTGACCTTTACCGCGCTCGACATGTTTGACTGGGTCGTGCTGGGAGGGCAGAGCAAAAGTACACAGGCACCAGCCTTCCAACCGCCGTGGGAATGGGTTGAGCATCTCTGGCGGCAAGCCGACGCCGCCCACTGCCCGATGTATTGGAAGCCTAACCTCGAAACACGGCCGCAGGCCTACCCGGGCCAACGCGGTGCCCAGCCAGGGCAGCGGAGCGCACCCTAACCCCCCACGTGGACACATCGAGGCAGCGTGGACCTGTGGACATTGTCCACGCTGCCTCGTGCAGCGGATTGTCCACAAACTCCCTGCCCACCCACCAACTGCACACT
>Ga0075418_10005269_pt1 | contig 14646 bp, 8 predicted proteins | sample SoiMetdeltSBSDD2_FD_81776 | JGI IMG/M metagenome (GOLD analysis project Ga0075418, IMG submission 81776) | Bulk soil microbial communities from a Populus tree surrounding site in Tennessee, USA - Soil MetaG P. deltoides SBSDD2 | ecosystem: Environmental > Terrestrial > Soil > Tree plantation...
GATGTCCGGCACGTTGTTCGTCGTCGCAACGCCCATCGGCAATCTGGAGGACATCACCCTTCGGGCGCTGCGCGTGCTGCGGGAGGCCGACGTGATCGCGGCCGAAGACACGCGCCGGACGGCAAAGCTGCTCGCACACTACTCGATTACCACCTCGGCGTTGAGCTTCCACGAACACAATACGCGCAGCCGCATACCCCAGCTGCTCGCGCGCCTCGAGCGGGGCGAGTCGGTAGCCCTGGTCAGCGACGCCGGTACGCCCGGCATCTCCGACCCGGGAATCGAGCTGATCCAGGCCTGCTGGGACAAGGGCATCACGGTGGATCCCATCCCTGGAGCGAGCGCGCCGCTGGCCGCCGCGGTCGCTTCGGGCTTCCCATTGGAGCCGCTCACGATCTTCGGTTTCGTGCCGACTCGGGCAAAAGACAGAAAAGCGTGGTGGGTGCGGCTACAGGCCATCGGAGAGACGCTGACGTTTTTCGAGACTCCCCACCGCATCGAACAGACGCTCGCCGAAATGGGCACTTATTTGGGTTCTCGACCAATTTTGGTGGCTCGCGAGATGACCAAGCGGCACCAACAGCTCTTACGTTTCGAGGATGCAGCAATCATTGGTCGAACGCCAGAGATTAGGGGTGAGTTTACGGTGGTGGTTGGGCCTCAAAGGATCGTCCAATCGGCGGCAAGTAATGCATCTGATGAGCTGATATATAAGGAGTTCTGTCGTAAGACCTCGGTTGCCGGGGCTTTGCGGCGTCCGACACTCTCGGCGGTCGCGCAGAAATATGGTCGTTCGGCCAAAGATGTGTATGCGATTGTGGAACGGTTCAAAAAATCCGATGCCTGATCATCAATGACCGCTACTCACGTAGTCATTCTCGCCGCCGGCCAGGGCACGCGAATGAAGTCGGCGTTGCCGAAGGTTCTTCATCCCGTCGCCGGTCGTCCCATGGTCGAGCAAGTCGTCCAGACGGCGAATTCCCTGTCCCCGGCTTCAGTAATCATTGTCGTCGGCCACCGGGCGGATGCCGTCCAGGCACTCCTGGGCGGCCGGGAAGGCATCAAATTCGCCCTGCAGGAGCCCCAGCTCGGCACCGCTCACGCCCTCCAGCAGGCAGAGCCCCTGCTCGCCGGACAGACGGGCACTGTGGTGTTACTCTCGGGCGATGTGCCCCTCCTCAAGGCGGCGACTCTGCGTCGTCTTCTGGAAGCGCACGTGAGCGCCAAGGCGGCCGCCACAGTGGTTACGGCCTCGGTCGAACGCCCTTATGGGTACGGGCGCATTATCCGGGTGGGTGGCCGGATCGCCCGTATCGTGGAAGAACGCGATGCGTCGCCGGCGCAGAAGCGCGTCAAGGAAATCAACAGCGGCATTTATGCGTTCGATCTTGCCACCTTGTTCGACGCCCTGCGAACCATCGCGGCCAAGAACGCGCAGGGCGAGCATTACCTGACCGATCTGATTGCCATCTATCGGCGGCGGAAGCTGCCGGTTGAAACCGTTATGGTGGATGACCCCGGCGAGATTCGGGGGGTCAATACCCGGAGCGAGCTGACCGAAGTGAGCGCCGCTATGAGACAGACGAAGAACGAGGAACTAATGGCTGCGGGCGTCACAATCGTCGACCCCGCCACGACCTACATCGACCCCGACGTCGAGATCGGTCCTGATACGGTCATTCACCCGGGTGTGGTGATTCAGGGTCAGTCACGAATTGGCTCAGCCTGCGAAATTCAGGCGTATGTCCGCATCGTTGACTCGGAATTGGCCAATAAAGTGATGATTAACAACTTCTGCCTCATCGTTGGTGCGCGCGTTGCAGATGGGGCGGCGATTGGGCCGTTTGCTCATCTGCGGCCCTCGTGCGACATCGGGGCGGGGGCCAAGATCGGTAATTTCGTGGAACTCAAGAAGACCACGATGGGGCCGGGATCGAAGGCCAGTCACTTGTCGTACCTCGGCGACACGACGCTGGGACCGAACGTAAACGTGGGCGCCGGGACGATTACCTGCAACTACGACGGCCGGCAGAAGCACCAGACCGTCATCGAGGAAGGTGCCTTTATCGGAAGCGACTCGCAGCTGATCGCGCCTGTCACGATCGGCCGGGGGGCGTACGTCGGCAGCGGAACGACAGTGCGGGAAGACGTGCCGCCCGGCGCGTTGGCGGTCAGCGCCGGGAAGCAGCGCAACATCGAGGGTTGGGTAGAACGGAAGAAAAGCGAGGCCTGAAGTTATGTGCGGGATCATCGGCTACATTGGATCGAAGCCGGTCGTGCCTGTCCTGCTGGACGGCTTGCGGCGGATGGAATATCGCGGCTACGACTCGGCGGGCGTGGCGCTCGTCAGCCCAGAGGGGATTGCGCTCCGGCGATCCGCCGGAAAGCTGATCAACCTCGAGAACACGATCCGCACGCAGCCGGTGGACGGTCTGTACGGGGTGGGCCATACACGCTGGGCCACCCACGGCCGTCCCACCGAGGAAAACGCGCATCCGCACCGCGACTGCACCGGCCGCATTGTCGTCGTCCATAACGGCATCATCGAGAACTACCTCGAGCTGAAACACGAGCTCCAGTCACAGGGGCACGAGTTCAAGACCGAAACCGACACCGAGATCGTCGCGCACCTGGTGGAGCGCGAGATGCACGGCGACGGCCTCGAGAACGCCGTGCGGCGCGCGCTGACGTTTATGCGCGGCATGTTCGCGCTCGTTCTGGTGTCTGTCGACGATCCGGAAAAAATCGTGGCGGTCCGCAACGGCCCGCCGATCGTGATCGGACTCGGGCAGGACGAGTTCTTCGTGGCTTCCGACATCCCGGCCATCCTCAGCCACACGCGAGATGTCGTGTTCCTCGGCGACGAGGAGATGGCGGTGATCACACGCTCCGGAGTCCAGTTCACCGATTACAGCGGCCGCGCCGTCTCCAAGACGACGCAGCGCGTGATGTGGGACCCGATTGCGGCGGAAAAGGGCGGCCACAAGCATTTCATGCTCAAGGAAATCTATGAGCAGCCCTCGGCCGCGCGCGACACGATCCTCGGCCGCGTCTCGCTCGACCGCGGGCGCATCTTTCTCGAGGATCTTCACATCGACGACGAGACGTTCCGAACCTTGGAGAAGGTCACCGTCATCGCCTGCGGCACCTCGTGGCATGCAGGCCTGGTCGGAAAGTACCTGATCGAAGCGCTCGCCCAGGTTCCGGTGGAAGTCGACTACGGGTCCGAATACCGGTATCGCAACCCGATCGTGGCGGGAAAGGAACTCGCTGTCGTCATCACCCAGTCCGGCGAGACGGCCGACACGCTGGCGGCGCTCCGCGAGGCGCGGCGGAAGGGCGCCAGCAGCATTGCCATCTGCAACGTCGTCGGCAGCATGGCGACGCGCGAGGCCAACGGCACCGTCTACACGCACGCCGGCCCCGAGATTGGCGTGGCCTCGACCAAGGCCTTCACCTCGCAGCTCGTGGCGCTGCATCTGCTGGCGCTCTATCTGGCGCAGACGCGCGGCACGCTGTCGGAGGAGGCGATCCGCCGCCACATCGAAGAGCTCCTGCAGATCCCGCAGATCATCGAGCAGGCGTTACGGGCTTCAGCGCCCACGGAAAAGGTCGCCGAGCGCTTCTACAACCACACTGACTTCCTGTTCCTGGGGCGCGGCATCAACTACCCGATCGCGCTCGAAGGCGCGCTCAAGCTGAAGGAAATCTCCTACATCCACGCCGAAGGGTACCCGGCGGGCGAAATGAAACACGGCCCAATTGCGCTGATCGACGAGAAGATGCCGGTGGTGGCGATCGCGCCCAACGATCATGTGTTCGAGAAGATGATCGGCAACGTGCAGGAGGCCAAGGCACGCGGTGGATCGGTGATCGCGATCACGACCGAGGGCGATAACCGGATGGCGCCTGTGCTTGACGCCAACGACGTCAACCTGCCGATGCCGGCGACGACCGCGCTGCTCACGCCGATCATCATGACGATCCCGCTGCAGATGCTCGCCTATCACATCGCGGTGCGCCGCGGCTGTGACGTCGATCAGCCGCGGAACCTGGCGAAGAGCGTAACGGTAGAATAGGGGGGAGTGGATCTTCTCTCCTCCCTCAATCCCGAACAACAGGAAGCTGTAGTTCAGACCGAGGGCGCGCTCCTGATCCTGGCGGGCGCGGGCTCGGGCAAGACGCGCGTCATCGCCCACCGCATCGCCCACCTCGTCAGCAGCGACATCTGCCCGCCGGATCGCATCCTGGCGGTCACCTTCACCAACAAGGCCGCGGAGGAGATGCGCACGCGCGTCGAGACGCTGCTCGGCGCCGACTGCCGCCAGATGTGGATCTCGACCTTTCACGCGCTGTGCGCGAGGCTTCTGCGCCGGGAGGCCCCCCACATCGGCCTGTCCCGCGATTTCGTCATCTACGATTCCGCCGACCAGCTCACCGTGATCAAGCAGGCAATGCGGCAGCTGGGCGTTGACGACGCCAGCGTCCAGCCACGCCTGGCGTTGTCGCGCATCAGCCACGCCAAGAACCGCATGGAGGGCCCGGAGGTCTTCACCGCGAATGCCGCGTGGAACCCGCGCGACCAGCAGATCGGCACGCTCTACGGGATGTACCTGAATGCGCTGAAGGACGCGAACGCGCTCGACTTCGATGACCTCCTGTTGAAGACCGTTGAGCTGTTCGAGAAGTCCGAGCACGTGCGAGACAGGTACAGCGAGAAGTTTCGATTCCTGATGGTCGACGAATACCAGGACACGAACCGCCCGCAATACCTCCTGATTCAGCGGCTCGCATCGCGCCACCGCAACCTCTGCGTCGTCGGCGATCCGGATCAGTCCATCTACAAGTGGCGCGGCGCCGATCTCCGCAACATCCTCGACTTCGAGCAGGACTTCCCCGAAGCGAGGATCGTGCGCCTCGAACGCAACTACCGCTCGACGCAGATCATTCTCGACGCCGCGTCGGCAGTGATCTCCCAGAACCGGAATCGGAAGGAGAAGCGGCTCTACACGGATCGCACCGGTGGATCGCGGGTCCTGTACTACCGGGCCGGAGATGATCTCGACGAGGCCGAATTCATTGCCCGCAGGTGCCGTGACGCGCTCCACGACGACGTCGAGAACACGGTCGCGATTCTGTACCGAACCAACGCCCAGTCGCGCACGCTCGAAGACGCGCTCCGGCGATCCGGCACCGACTACAAGATCGTCGGCGGCGTCCGGTTCTACGAGCGCAAGGAAATCAAGGACGTCCTTGCCTACCTCAAGCTGGTTCTCAATCCCCATGACAACGTCAGCCTGCGTCGCGTCATCAATGTGCCGGCGCGCGGGATCGGGAAAGGCGTCCTGGAGTCGCTTGACGGCATCGATCTGGATGAATCGCCTGACACCGATTCGCCCTCGCTGCTGGCCGGCCTGCAGCCCGTCGTCACCACGAACTCGCTGTGGGCGAGGCTGATCCACGCCGTGGAACAGAGGATGCTCGCGCCGCGCGCCACGGCGTCGCTGACAGCGTTTCGGGATCTGATCATCGCAATGGCGGCGATGGCGCCGCGGGAAACGGTGTCGATAGCCCTCGGTAAGGTGATCGATCAGAGCGGTTACCTCCAGGACCTCCGGGAAGAGCGTAGCGAGGAGGCGGAAAGCCGGATCGAGAACCTGATGGAGCTCGTCTCGGCTGCCCGTGAATACGAGTCGCGGAATCCCGAACCCTCGCTCGCCGGCTTCGTCGACCAGCTGTCGCTGCTTTCCGACGTGGACGAGGAAGCCGGGTCGCGGAACGCGCGCGTGCTGATGATGACCATGCACAGCGCGAAGGGGCTGGAGTTTCCGATCGTCATCATGGCCGGACTCGAGGAGGGCCTTTTTCCGCACTCGCGGTCGAGCGACGACGAAGCCGAGCTCGAGGAAGAGCGGCGGCTGTGTTACGTCGGGATCACGCGTGCGCAACGGCGGCTCGTGCTGACGTCGGCGGCGCGCCGGCGGGTCTTTGGCGATTACCAGTCCACCGAACCGTCGCGGTTCATCGACGAGATCCCGCGTGAACTGATGGAGGAACTTCCGTCCACGTTCGTCTCGCCGTACCAGTCGTCCTTCTCGCAATTCCGCGCGAATCCGTACGGCAGGGGAGGGCGGCGCCTACGCGAGGAACAGCCAGCCTACGCGTATGAGGACGACGACCAGTCGGTGCCTGACGGCCTGCGCCCGGGGGTCCGTGTCCGACACCCGAAGTTCGGAGAGGGAACGGTTCTCAGCATCGAGCCGCTCGACGACGACACCAAGCTGGTGGTGCGGTTCAGTTCGGTAGGGCAGAAGACGCTGCGGGCGAAGTTCGCGAAGCTGGAAGTGGCGTAATCGCTGCCACCATCCAGCGGCCGTCCATCCGCTGCAGCCGCACAGTCAGCCGCCGGGGCGCCGTCGAGCCTCCAAGCGGGCGCACCCGCGCGTCGAGTGTAACGACCCTGGCGGCCCCGGATCCGTCGCCCACGTTCTCCACACTCACGATGTCGAAATCCTGGACCACCCCGTCAGCCTGAGGGTTGCAGGTTGCCGTCGCCAGGCGCGCGAGCACGGTGGTGTCGTAGATGCGGCAGGCTTGAAAGAAGTCCAGAAGGAGCTGGCGTTCGGGAGATGGCCAGGCGCAGGCGGCGGCAAAGAGACCAACCGTCGCCGCGATGTTACGACCCCTCGCCATCCCTCTCGGCTTCGTCGTCCTTTTCGGCGAGGCGGGCAATCGACACCGCACGGTCGTCGCCTTCGATGTCGATCAGGCGCACGCCCTGCGTGGCGCGGCCGATCGTCCTGATGCCCTTGGATGCCATTCGCAGGATCTTGCCCTGCTGCGTGATCAGCATCAGCTCGTCGTCATCGGTGACGTGGGTGATGCCGACCACCTTGCCGTTCCGATCGCTGGTCTGGATGTTGATGATGCCGATGCCGCCGCGCGACTGCACGCGGTACTCCTCGAGTTCCGTGCGCTTGCCGTAGCCGCGCTCCGTGACCGTCAACATCGTCCCGCCCGGACGGAGGACTTCCATCGCGACGACCTCGTCGCCCTCGCGCAGCGAGATGCCGCGGACGCCGTAGGCCGAGCGTCCCATCGGCCGGACGTCGGTTTCAGCGAACCGGATCGACATACCGTCCCGCGTGCCGATGAACACTTCGCCGTTACCATCGGAGACCTGCGCGTCGATGACCGAGTCGCCCTCTTCGACGCCCATCGCGATGATCCCGCCGGCGCGCGGATTGCTGAACGCGCTCAGCTCCGTTTTCTTGACGATTCCGCGCCGCGTGCCCATGACGACGAACTTGTCCGCTTCGAACTCCTTGACGGTCAGGAGCGCTGCGATGCGTTCGCCCTCCTCCATCGACACCAGGTTGGCGATCGCCTTGCCGCGGCCGTCGGGGCCGACATCGGGAATCTCGTGCACCTTGAGCCAGTAGGCGCGGCCGCGATCCGAGAAGATCATGATGTAGGCGTGCGTCGATGCGACGAAGAGGTGGCTGACAAAATCTTCCTCGCGCGTGCGCATGCCGATCCGGCCCTTGCCGCCGCGCCGCTGGTTCCGGTAGTTCGTGATCGCGGTGCGCTTGATGTAGCCGGTGTTGCTGACCGTGATCGCCATGTCCTCCTCGGCAATCAGGTCCTCGATCCGGAACTCGCCTTCCTCCGCCAGGATTTGTGTGCGCCGATCGTCGCCGTGCTTGTCGCGCACCGCGCGCAGCTCGTCGATGATGATCTGCATCAGCAGCTTCTCGCTCGACAGGATCGCCAATAGCCGCTCGATCAGTTTGAGCAGCTCGGCCAGTTCATCGAGGATCTTCTGGCGCTCCAGGCCGGTCAGCCGCTGGAGCTGCATGTCGAGGATGGCCTGCGCCTGAAGCTGGCTGAGGCTGAACTGCGCCATCAGCCCTTCCCGCGCCTCGGCGGGATTCTTCGCCGCGCGGATCAGGGAGATCACCGCGTCGAGATGATCGATCGCGATCTTCAGGCCTTCGAGGATGTGGCGGCGCGCCTCGGCCTTTCGCAGCTCGAATTCGGTCCGCCGGCGGACGACCTCTCGCCGGAACTCGACGAAATTGTCGATCAACTCGACGAGCGAGAGCACTTTCGGGCGGCCGCCAACGATGGCGAGCATGATGATGCCGAAACTGCTCTGCAGCGCCGTGTGCTTATAGAGATTGTTGAGGATGACGTCGCCGACTTCGCCGCGCTTCAGGTCGATGACGATCCGCATCCCGTCGCGATCTGACTCGTCGCGAATGTCGGAGATGCCTTCAATCGTCTTCTCACGCACCAGCTCCGCGATTCGCTCGATCAGGCGCGCCTTGTTGACCTGATACGGAATCGCGTCGATCACGATCGACGACCGGTCGCCCTTCTTGTTGACCTCGATCTCCGCCCGGGCGCGCATGATGACGGCGCCGCGGCCGGTCAGGTAGGCGTGCTGGATACCCTGGCGGCCGACGATGTAGCCGCCAGTGGGGAAGTCGGGGCCGGGAACGAGCTCAAGAAGCTTCCGCTGCTTCTCCGGCAGCGTCGGCGGCTCGTCTGACTGCGCGCTCTCGATCGTCCAGATTGCCGCGTCGATCACCTCGCGCATGTTGTGCGGGGGAACGTTGGTCGCCATACCGACCGCGATGCCGGTGGATCCGTTGACCAGGAGATTCGGGAACGGCGCCGGCAGGACGGTCGGCTCTTCGGTGGTCTCGTCGTAGTTCGGGACGAAGTCGACCGTCTCCTTGTCGAGATCGGCCATCATCTCGTCGGACAGCGCGTCGAGACGCGCCTCGGTGTAGCGCATCGCCGCGGGCGGATCGCCGTCGATCGACCCGAAGTTCCCCTGGCCGTCGGTGAGGACATAGCGCATGTTGAAGTCCTGCGCCATGCGGACCAGGGTGTCATAGATCGAGGCGTCGCCGTGCGGGTGATAGTTCCCCATCACCTCGCCGACGATCTTCGCGCACTTGCGGTAGCCCCGTGTCGCCGAGAGCCCCATCGCCTTCATGCCGTACAGGACGCGGCGGTGCGCGGGCTTCAGACCGTCGCGAATGTCAGGCAGCGCCCGCCCGATGATTACGCTCATGGCGTAATCCATGTACGAGCGCTTCATCTCGTCTTCGATGTTGACCGGTATTCGATTGGGCGCGGGGCTTGCCGGGTTACTCATCAGACGTCGAGGTTTCTGACATCGAGGGCGTTGTCCTCGATGAACTTCCGGCGCGGCTCGACCTGGTCGCCCATCAGCGTTGTGAACATCTGATCGGCTTCAGCGTGGTCCTCGGCGCGCACCTGCAGCAGCGTGCGGTTCTCGGGATCCATCGTGGTGGTCCACAGCGTGTCCGGATTCATTTCGCCGAGGCCTTTGTAGCGGTTCACGGCGATGCCCTTCTTGCCGGCGGCGATGAAGAACTCGACAAAGGCATCGACGTTCTCGAGCGTCGCGTCCGGCTCCTTGCGCGCGCGCCCGCTACCGGCCGCCGGCTTGGGTTCGGCGGCGAGCTTGGTCGCATCGTCGAGCGGCGCGCCGCCGATGTTGCTGTCGTCGGCCGAAGCAGTCTCCTCGGCCGGAACGTCCTCGACCGCCGCCGTGGCTTTCACCACCACCGGGAACGTGATGTCGCGAATCTCCCGGTACGCGGCCAGCAGCGTACGGTATTCGCCTGACCCGATGAACTCGACGCCGATGTTGCTGTGACGCGGATAGCCCTGCGAGCGATCATCGACGTCCAGGACGAAGACGTTATGTTCGTCGTCGCGATTCACCGTCACCGTTCGCACCGGCGTCGTCATCCGTGCGGCGATCTTGTCGAGCTTGTCCCGCTGCTCGAGGAATGACTTGTCGCGCGCGTCCGCCTGCAGGAACGTCGAGACGATGTCGGGGGGATGGCCGCGCCGGGTGACCTGCTGAAGCAGCTTGCGGAACCCCATGATGTGCTGCAGCGAACGCTCGAGCGCCTCGCCGAAGATCTCGGTGCCGTCGGCGAGCTTCGCCACGCGCGACTCCACCGCCCGCCGGATCAGGAAGGTCTCGAGCTCGCGCTCGTCCTTGATGTAGGTCTCGGTGCGGCCGCGCTTTGCCCGGAACAGCGGCGGCTGCGCGATGTAGACGTGGCCGCGATCGATGAGCAGCGGCATCTGCCGGTAGAAGAACGTCAGCAGCAGCGTGCGGATGTGCGACCCGTCCACGTCCGCGTCGGTCATGATGATGACGCGGTGGTAACGGAGCTTGTCGGCGTCGAAATCCTCCGTCCCGATGCCGCAGCCGAGGGCGGCGATCATCGTCTTGATCTCGTCGCTGCCGAGCATCTTGTCGAAGCGCGCCTTTTCGACGTTCAGGATCTTGCCCTTGATCGGCAGGATCGCCTGGAATCGGCGATCGCGGCCCTGCTTGGCCGAGCCGCCGGCCGATTCGCCCTCGACGATGTAGATCTCGCTCTGGGCGGGATCGCGCTCCTGGCAGTCGGCCAGCTTGCCAGGCAGGCTGCTGCCGTCGAGCGCGCCCTTGCGCCTGACGAGATCGCGCGCCTTGCGCGCCGCTTCGCGCGCCCGCGCCGCGTCCACCGCCTTGCCGATGATGCGCCTGGCGATGACCGGGTTCTCTTCGAGGAACTGACCGAGCTTGTCGTTGACGATGGCTTCGACGATCCCTTTGACTTCGGTGTTCCCCAGCTTCGTCTTCGTCTGTCCCTCGAACTGCGGGCGCGGGATCTTGACACTGATCACGCCGGTCAGGCCTTCACGGATGTCGTCGCCGCTGATGCTGGCGTCCTTCAGGTCCTTCGCGAGATTGTTCTTCGCGGCGTACGAGTTGATCGATCGCGTCAACGCCGAGCGGAACCCCGACAGGTGGGTGCCTCCCTCGTGCGTGTTGATGTTGTTGGCGAACGAGAAGATCAGCTCCGAATAGCCGTCGTTCCACTGCAGCGCGATCTCGGCATCGATGCCGTCCTTGTCGCCCTTCATGAAGATCGGCTTGTCGTTGACCACCGCCTTGTTCTTGTTCAGATGCTGCACGAACGAGACGATGCCGCCGTCGTACTGGAACTTGTGGCTCTTCCCGTCCCGCTCGTCGTCGATGGTGATGAGGATGCCGCCGTTCAGGAAGGCGAGCTCCCGCAGCCGCTGCGCCAGCGTGTCGAAGCTGTATTCGACCGTCTCGAAGATCTGGGCGTCGGGCCTGAACGTGACCTTCGTGCCGCGGCGCTGGGTCGTGCCAGTCGCCTCGAGGTCGGCGACCGGGTCCCCGCGCTCGTAGCTTTGCTGGTAGACCTGGCCGTTCCGCCAGATTTCGAGATCGAGGCGCTCCGACAGTGCGTTCACGACCGAGACGCCGACACCGTGGAGACCGCCGGACACCTTGTAACTGTCGTTGTCGAACTTGCCGCCGGCGTGCAGCACGGTGAGCACGACTTCAGCGGCCGATTTGCCGCTGGCGTGCCGGTCGACCGGGATGCCGCGCCCGTTGTCGACGACGGTGATCGAGTTGTCGATGTGAATGGTGACGTTGACCTGGTCGCAGAACCCCGCCAGCGCTTCGTCGATCGAGTTGTCGACGACCTCGTAGACGAGATGATGCAGGCCGGGTGCACCGGTCGACCCGATGTACATCGCCGGGCGCTTCCGCACCGCCTCGAGTCCTTCGAGAACCTTGATCTTGTCCGCACCGTAGTCGTCCTCGGCGGCGGACCCGTTGCCGTTCGGGCGTGCCGGGGCCGCGGCCTCGGATTCGAGGCGATCCTGCTGGTCGTGCGGTTGGCGCTCTTGTTCCGTATTCTCCACGCGTGTCCCTGGGTTTCAGATCCTCATCGGCATGATCACGTAGGTGTAGTCGTAGCCTTCCGCGCCGACCGGCTTCATGACGGCCTGGCTAACTTCATCCTTCAGTGAGAGCACGACCGAGTCGGTTTCGACAACGTTGAGGAAATCGAGCACATACTGCGCGTTGAACGAGATCGTGAGCGGACCGCCGTTGTAGTCGACCGCCATCTCCTCGCGCGCCTCGCCAAACTCCGAGCTGCTCGACGTCACCTCGACCTTGCCTTTGTTGATTTCGAGCTTCACGGCGCGGGACCGTTCGTTCGACAGGAGCGCGACGCGCTTCACCGCGTTGGTCAGCCGATCGCGCTCGAACTCGATCGACTTGTCGTTGCCTTTCGGTATGACGCGCTCGTAAGCCGGGAACTGCCCATCGATCATCCGCGAGATCAGTATTCGTCCGCCGACGTCAAAGAACAGATGGTTCTCGCCGCTCTCGAACTGGACGTCGCCGTCGCCTTCCATCAGCAGCTTGCCCAGCTCGAGCAATGTCTTCTTCGGAAGGATGACGCCCGTTTCTTCGGTGATGCCAACCTTGTGTTTCACCTCGACGAGCGCCAGGCGGTGGCCGTCGGTCGCCACCAGCGTCAGGCTGTCGGGCTTCAGCACGAACTTGGCGCCGTTGAGAAAATACCGGGTATCTTCGCCGGTGATCGCGAACTGCGTCTTCGCCACCATTTCCTTGAGCGCCGCACGCGGCAGCGTGGCGCGCGCTTTCCCGCCCGCATCTGGCAGCGTCGGAAAATCCTCGCGCGGCAGCGTCTGCATTCGCGAATCGAAACGATCGGCCGCCACCTTGACACCGTTTTTGTCCTCGGTGATCCGGACGTCAGTCTCGGGCAGCGCCTTGATGATTTCGTACAGCTTCTTCGCCGGGAGCGTGAGCGAGCCGCTCTTGCCGACGGTGGCCTGGCAATGGCTGCGCAACGCCACTTCGAGATCGGTGGCGAGCATGCGCACTTCGTCTCCCTTCGCTTCGATCAGGACATTTGCCAGGATCGGGATGGTGTTCTTCCGTTCCACGATGCCCTGGAAAAGTTGCAGTTCTCGCAGAAGCTCAGTCTTGCGAACAACGAGTTCCATAGGCTTGTGGTGACCTCAAGCGGCCGGCGGCCTGCCGTTAACGGATCCTCTTTGGGAGGAGAAGAAGAGATAAAGAATTATAAGAGAAAGAAGGCGCTGCGCAAAACCTTATTTAGGACTTTTAATCCTTGACTGTCAACAATTTACGGTGTGGATAAAGTTGAGGGTTTGACCACGCCAACTCATGCGGATCGTGTGCAGTTTCCGAGCGCTGGAAATACCCACAGGAAGGCGCCGGAACGAGGTGTGGAAGGCTTCGGATTCAGCGAAACGATTCAATAAAATTACTGATGAGGCTGTTGAAATCCTCATCCTTTTTTCGCAGCTCTTCGACCTTCTTGATCGAGTGAATGACGGTCGAATGGTGCTTTCCCCCAAAACTTCGACCGATCTCCGGCAACGACGCATGTGTCAGCGCCTTGCACATATACATCGCAACCTGGCGGGGCATCGCGACAGATTTTGAGTTGTTGCGTGACTTCAGATCGCCGATCTTCAACTGGTAATAGTCCGACACGTACCGCTGAATTGTTTCAATGGTGACCGCCTTTGCCTCCTGGTCGATAACGTTCTTCAAAACCTCCTGCGTGAGTTCGAGCGAGATTTCACGCCCTGTGAGTGACGCGTAGGCGATCAGCCGGATCAGCGATCCCTCGAGTTCCCGGATGTTCGACTTGATGCGCCCGGCGATGTACATCGCCACGCTGTCGGGCAGCGGCACGGCTTCCGCCTCTGCTTTTCGCTTGAGAATGGCAACGCGGGTTTCGATGTCAGGAGGCTGGATGTCCGCAATCAGTCCCCATTCGAAACGGGATCGAAGGCGTTCTTCGAGCGCCGGAATTTCGTGGGGAGGATGGTCGCTGCTGAGCACAATCTGCTTCTGCGCGTCGTACAGCGCATTGAAAGTGTGAAAAAACTCAGTCTGCGTGCCTTCTTTTCCCGAGACGAATTGAATGTCGTCGACGAGCAGGACGTCGACTGAACGATAGCGTTCGCGAAAATCCAGGATCCGGTCGTAGCGCAGCGCGTTGATCATCTCGTTCATGAATCGCTCGGACGAGATGTAGGTGAGTTTCAATCCGCGATTGTGCTCGAGCAGATACTGGCCGATCGCATGCATCAGATGCGTCTTGCCAAGTCCCACTCCGCCATAAATGAACAGCGGGTTATACGAACGCGACGGCGCTTCCGCGACCGCGCGGCACGCCGCGTGGGCAAACTGGTTCGAGGGCCCGACGATGAACGTGTCGAAGGTGTAGCGCTGATTCAGTCCACCAGGCGCCACCGATGTCGTCTCGACCGGCGCATCCAGTTCATCGCCTGGTGCTGAAGCAGGTTCAGGAAGCGACGCCGGCACGACCGCGCCTTCCGCCACAAAGACCAGCGACGCGCCCGATCGACGCACCTCGGCCAGCGCCTCGGAAAGGACGACCGAGTAGTGCTTGGTCAGCCAGTCCTTGAACAACGGATTCGGGACGCGAATCGTGATGGAGTTGCCGCCGTCTGCGACAAACGCTGTCGGCTTGAACCATGTGTAGAAGCTGTGGCGGTTAACCTTGGTTTCGACGCGGGAGAGAATCTGGTCCCAGATACTGGCGTCCATAGCGGTACTACCGAAAAAACCAATAAAATCCGACCTTCGCCTCGACAGATCGCGTTTTTCAGGCGCGGATTGCGGCACGACCCGCGATGTATGCCCTAAACGTGGCCGGCCGCAGACTTTCGCCCCACTGAACATGGCAGGAA
>Ga0075418_10005271_pt1 | contig 14644 bp, 12 predicted proteins | sample SoiMetdeltSBSDD2_FD_81776 | JGI IMG/M metagenome (GOLD analysis project Ga0075418, IMG submission 81776) | Bulk soil microbial communities from a Populus tree surrounding site in Tennessee, USA - Soil MetaG P. deltoides SBSDD2 | ecosystem: Environmental > Terrestrial > Soil > Tree plantation...
AATCTGTAGTAGTCGGTGTAAGGGCGGAGGAAATTCCCGCGGTTAAACAGATTGAAAAATTCGACGATGAATCCGATGGATTTTCCGTTATCGAAGCGAGCAGTCTTTTGAACCCTGAGGTCGACCGCTGCGTAACCTGGACCACGGAACGTGTTCCGGCCAAAAAAAGGAGCCCGATCGAGCGGATCTCTGTTGCGATTCACGTCGCCGCCCAGATCTCCGGTAACGGTAGCGGTGTACGGTCGGCCATTTCCTACCTTGACTATGGGACTCAGCTGCCAACCGTTCAGCATGTACTTCGCCAGAAAATTGTCTGTAGCCAATCCTGGCGTGTCCCACACAGCCGCAAAGTTAAAGCGATGAGTTTGATCTCTTCGTCCGAGCCCCCGTTCGTCTCGTGGATCATAGGGGTTCTCACTAGCGCAACAGTCGACAGCATTCCCGGGCGTGAAACCGCTCTCAATCAGTTTGGACAGCGTGTAGTTCGCCAGGAATTGAAATCCGCGGCTGTACCGCTTGTTCACTTGGGCGAAAAATGAGTGGTAAGAGGAAGCGTGATCAAACTTGAACTCGGTAATCTGATCAAAGAGCGGGAATGGTCTCGATGCCGGGCCACCGAAGGAGGGTATCGTAACGACTCCGGAGAAATTCATTTGACTATCTCTCACTTCGACAGCTTCAGGTACTGGCGGAAGGAGATTGAGGTCATCATTTCTGCGCAGCCGGGTTCCCTTAGTGAACAGCCATCCGGAGGAAAGAGTTAGACCCGTGGCGAGCTCCCTTTCGATTTCGACGTTGAAATGCTGGACGTAAGGATGGGCGATATCCGGGCTGAAGGCTGCGATGCGTGCTCCAGGTGTGGGTGACTGCAGGCTGAAGTCTGCTGGCCGCACTTCCGGGTAGCTCGGTGCTCCCGCTGAGGCCCCCATGGGATCCGCTGGACCTCTGTAGAGTCTCGATGCCTGATAGACCCCATTATTTGTCAGAGCCGCGCCGTTGACCTGAATGGGCAGTGGCGCATAGTAGACGCCATAGTTCCCCCTGACGACGGTCTTCTGTCCGCCGGGAGCCCAGGCAAACCCGAAGCGTGGAGCGAAGTTGTTCCTATCGTCGCTCGTGGGCTGTTGGGTTTGCGGGAATTCAGGATTCGTCACCGTGGGTTGCTGAAGATGCTGCAGTTCGTAGCGAAACCCAAAGTTGACACTGAAACGCGAAGTAACTCTGAAATTGTCCTGGACAAAAACGTTGTAGTATCCATTGACGACGTCGACGCCCGGAATGCCAAATCCCTGGAGGTAGCTAAGGTAGCGTCCGTTCGCGAAGTCCCGCAGGTCGTTAAATCGATACGATCCGTACAAAGCTCGTAGAAAAAAACTGCTATCCGAAACGCGGTTGATATCAAAACCAGTCTTGATCTCATGCCTGCCTCTGAGGACCGTCACGTTGTCGAGCCACTGCAATCGGTGCTCGTCCAGCGAGGCGGGTTGATTCTCTGATCCCCCAAAAACGAATCCGCCGCTATCCGAGCCGATGCGAACTTGCGGCCCTGGCGCATTGGGACTCGTCCGTTCGTCTCCGAAGGCAAACTGGAAACGCGCTTCATTCACCACACGAGAGGAAAAAATGGAACTGGCTTGAAGAGCGAGGGAATTGTTCTTGACCGTGACCCTTCCATTGTTGCTCGGCGACGCGGTTGTCGTTGTCGCGGGTATTTCAAAAACGTTTGCCGGAACGTTGGTAGCTTGAAACTCTTGGTGGTTGAAGCGTGCGCTCAAGCTGTGGCGCTGGTTGATTTGCCAATCCGTCTTCCCAAGAAGGCTGAACTGATCAAAATCTCGATCGAGGTTGCCAACCTGGGACCGAATGAAATCTCTGGCTTCAAGTAATCGCTGCCGCTCCTCACTGTCCGTGACTGAAGCCAGGACGCTGTCGAATTCGCTCAAGACCGTGCCTGAAGCTACCGCCACGGAGTCGGAGCGAATCTGTTGATCATAACTCGCGAAAAAAAAGAGTCGATCCTTCTTGATCGGTCCTCCGAGCACGCCGCCAAATTGTTGCTGCGAGTTGTCAGACTCCTTCAATGCAAAACGGGGCGTCGCGTTCAAGGAACTTCCCGTAACAAAATAGAAGGCATCTCCATGCCACAGATTCGTCCCGGACTTGGTGACGACGTTCAGCAGCCCACCGGCCGACCGGCCAAACTCCGCTGTGAAGCTACTGCTGAGCACCTGGAATTCCCGGATGGCGTCTTGGCTGAATTCAAAGGGAACCAGATTGGCGCCCCGCGGCAAGTGGGTCCACGCCTGATAAGCATCCGTCCCGTCGACGAGTATGTCGCTGAAAAAATGATTCACCCCGGCAAAATCTGCGGTTGCAAGGGTGTCACGCTCGCCAAACTCAGTGGCTCCCGGAACCATCACACCCAGATCCAGGAACTTCCGACCACTGACCGGAAGACTGTTGACGAATCGTTCATTAAGCCTCGTACTGGGCTGTTGGCGCTCTGTTTCCAAGTTCGAAGTCTTGGTGAGAAGATTCTCTTTTGACCCAACGCCCTCGACGCTCAGCGTAAGGTCCACGTTCAAGGTTTGAGCGAGTTCCAGTACGACTCCGCCGCGTCTGCTGGGTGCGAAACCTGGATGCCGGGCCGCCACCTCATAATTGCCCAGAGGCAGCAGCGTCGCTCGAAAGCGACCGGCTTTGTCGGTATCCAATTGCCTCTCCAGGCCAGTGTCCTGATGCTTGATGACAACCTTAACGTCCGGAAGGCTCGCTCCACTGGCATCGACAATCTTGCCTTCGATGACTCCGTTGACGGCTTGCGACTGACCAGACATCTCGCATCTCAGCAGACAGAACCCAAGAACTAGTCGAAGCACCCAACGAACTTGTGTCGTGCGTACATTAAGGTGCGGCAGAACGTAACCGGTTGAAACGCAAGGCGGCGGTGGCACAAAGCGTTTCAGGTTGAGGGTGCTATTTGATCTTGGAACTGTGAAGGTCCGGGAGGGCTTCAAGGAAGTGCACATTGAAACTACTGTTCCCAAACTTTGTTCGTTGCATCCACTCGCGTACTTCATGCTGATTTACTTTAACCCATTTGTCATCCCAAATCGTCGAAGTAGCGGATCTGGAGCGCTTGGCGGGTTTGGTCAGACAACCAGCGGATCGCCTCGCACAATACGATTCACCAGGAGCCGACAATTGCCGCGCCTATCAAAACCAGGAGGAGCAGGGCGGCTTCAATGACCAGGGCTTGCTTCGTTTGCATTCCCGTTGCTCCGTTTGAGTGAACGTCTTCGACAGCCTTCCGGCTGCAATCGCAAGCAATGGTTCGTGCCTTCGAACAGTCTCACAGGCTAGGACTCGAGTTTTCTACTGCCAGGTCCGCAGTGGTCACGATGATCTCCCGGTTGCGGTAGCTGATCAGGCTATAGTTGTTCATTTCCTCAACCACCTCGACGTGAAGCCCGAAGTAAGACGCCATGCGAACTTGACGGGTCTCTCCGACCATCTTTAATTTGGTGGCTTGTATAACCATCGTCGTGACCTCCTTCTGGGTCGAGCTCTGGCTCGTCCCCATCCCTACAAAGCATCCGACCTGCCATAGTCAGCACGGTCACCAGAAACCCACAGAGGAGCGGAAGGCTTTGATCGGATTTAGGTTAGGAGATACGGGTACCGGGTCAGGAACCTTGGACTTGGCAAAGCCTCCCAAGGAGAAGGACTAGGCTATCAAACAGGATACAAGGCTATCCGTTGTGATTGCCAGGAGCTGGATCGAAAAGAGCCGGATAGAAGAGAATCAGTTAGGCATGATTATAGGGTGCGATCTGGAGGATTTATCCGACGCGCGGCCACCCAGCGGGACCAGCGTTCTGGCGACGGTCTTCTTGTCCGCCCGGGGACCGGCAGAGCCAATCTCGCTGACGTGGCTAGTGAGTCGTGCCGTCAAGCCCGAACGTAGTTCAATAGCCCGCACGCAAGAAGGAACCGTCCCGTCTAGCGTACGACTTGAGTCGACCCGGTTTCGGCTGCTCGGTATAGCGCAAAGATTGACTTGAGAACGTGAAGCCCTTCCTCGCCGGTTACGACGGGACCTTCTTTGCCGCGGGCGGCATTTACCGCTGCAGAGACCAGCTCGGCGTAGAGGGTCGATCCGGGGCCGTCGGGCGGTTTGTGAGTGAATGACTGCACCCCTTGCGCGGCTCCCGGCGCCGTGGAGTACCACTCCAGCGAGATTCCTGAGACACCATCGAATCGGAGCCAGCCCGTCGATCCCCAAATGGTCACCAGGCTTTGCTTGTTGCGATCCAGGTAGTATCCGGAGTGCAGCGTTCCCACCATGCCGCTTTCGAACGTAAAGGCGGCAACAGCGGCATCTTCCACGTCGATAGGCTGTCCTCCCACATTGCGAGCAAATCCGCAAACCTGTTCAATCTTCTCTCCGGTGATGTACTGCACGGTATCTACGTAGTGAATGCCCAACCAGATAAGGTGCCCGCCTCCTGCCCTGGCCTTGAATGCAAACCAGGACTGCTGGTAATCCTTGTGCGTCAAGCGGGTCTGATCGGCTATGTAGTAAATGCTGGTGCCATACAGTTTTCCTAGGAACCCCGAGCGAATCAGCTCTTTGGCCTTTCTTACTGGCGGACTCAAGCGGTTGGCAAACGCCAGCATCAAATGGCGGTGTTTGGAATCTGCGAGGCGAACAAGTTCTGCAAAGTCGTCGGAGCGAGTACAGGCTGGTTTCTCCGCGAGCACGTGGCAGTCCCAATCCAAAGCAGTCTTGATGAGCTCCGGGGCATGATGCGCCTCCACCGTCACAAGAGCCAAGGCGGGCTTCACGCTCCTGAGCATTTCAGGAGGATCCTTGAAGGTGCGGAGTCGGATGGGACCTGACACGAAAGAGCGGCTGGCCTTTTCAAAACTCGAGCCAGTTTGGTCTGCCAGGGCCACCTCTTCAACTCCCGGGCAGCGGGCCAGGCAGGACAGATAGATATCCAGATGGGCGCCGCCAGGTTCGGTAATTACTCCGACATTGATTGAGTTCGATTCGATCATTGGCAAGTCTCCGTCCTCGGCTTCGTGGTCGACACCAGGCGCCAGGTAGCTGGCACAAGGCTCTACGATCGTGGCTCAGTGGCCTTTCGCCGCCGGAGAAGTCTTAACCTGTTGGTTGCCTGAAATGCCTCGGAAGCAGGCTCGGCACCTGCCAAAGGTTGTGAAGCTGGCTTCGAGTGTATCGCCAGCGGTGACAGTGACAAGCCTGACGGCGGAACCAGGTATGACCAGATCACCGGCGTGAACACGATCCCCTCTTTTCGAAAGGTGCCGGACCAGCCACCGCAGAGAATTCAAAGGGCCTCCCATGATCTCGGTCCCAATTCCCGAAGCCGCAAGCCCGCCGTTGACGAGGAGCTCTACTCTCTCCAGGGCCAGATCTGTGTCGGGCAATAATGGACGCTGCTGTCCAACCACCAAGGCGGCATGAATGCCGTTGGCGGCAATCAACTCCTGCGAGCTGGGTTTGCCGTACCAGAAGCGGTAGTTGTGCAGCTCAATTCCAGGAGAAACAGCGACAATGGAATTCATCAGGGCGACGTCGTCCATCGTGGCCAATAGATCGGTACCGATGTGGAAGATCATTTCGGGCTCAACGGCACAGTTGATGAAGTCAGAAACAAGGAAATCCGCGTCATCTTCATGGACGTATGGCTTCAGCAGGCGCCCGCATATGGGCTGAGCCAGCCCCAACTGCTCCCGGATGGCCTTGCTGGTGCATCCAACTTTCCAGCCGACAACACGTTCTCCAAGGGAGACTCGGGCAGCCACATAGCGATCCTGCACCTGATAAGCCTGTTCGAGCGAAAGCGAGTTGATGTCGATTGTGGTTTGACGCGTGAGCTGATGGCGCTGGAAAATTTCCAGCATTTCGCAAGAGAACGCCTCGACTTCACGATTTAGGTTAGCTTCAACTTGCCGCATGGCATTTCTTGCTATTCGAGCCCGGGCGCCGATTGCAGGCAAAGCCTGGTAGTCCTGCCGCGTTTCTGATGAAATCACTTCAAATGTCCACAGCTTGACATTCTGCCCGCCTTCGGTCAAGTTGCTCTGTTCCTGACGGAAATGAGATCGACGAAGACCCGTTTTAAGATCTGTCGACGACCAAACCCACCTGATGCGATTGATAGGCTTCCGTCGCGGCGGAGGTTTTTGCAGTCTTCCGCGCTTGCCAGCTTGGGAATTGCCGCGCGTTCACTTCCAGTCGGCCTCGGACATCCGAGCTGCTCATTGGCGGAAGCTCAGCCGAAGGTCGGGAAGATCTGGATCGACGTGGATGAAGTACTCGGCGAGATCAACAGGAATATCTATGGCCACATGGCAGAGCACGTGGGGCGTGCTGTCTATGATGGCATCTGGGTGGGGAGGAAATCCGGCATCCCGAATGAAGAAGGTTTCCGTCGAGATGCCATCCAGGCTCTGCGTCGGCTGCGGGCACCCGTGTTGCGCTGGCCGGGCGGTTGCTTTGCCGATGCCTACCACTGGAAGGATGGTGTCGGACCTGCCGAGCGCAGGCCGAAGCAATGGAACCTCTGGTGGGAGCAGTATGAATCCAACGCCGTGGGCACAGATGAGTTCATTCGTCTTGGCCGCCTGACAGGTGCCGAGCCCTATATTTGTATAAATGTCGGAACTGGTAGCGTACAGGAAGCTGTCGCGTGGGTGGAGTACTGCAATTCAGACAAAGACACAGAAGCTGCACGGTTGCGGGCGGCTAACGGGAGCGCCGCGCCTTACGGTGTTCGCTACTGGGCCGTGGGCAACGAAAACTGGGGATGTGGCGGCCTTTACGACCCGGAGGATTATGCTCGCGAATACCTTCGCTACGCGCTGTACCTGAAACGTTGGTTGTGGCCCTCGCGCGGACTCTCTGCTGTCCCCCTGGAACTCGTAGCAGCCGGGCATACGCAGCATGACTGGAATCGGATCTTTCTGGAGAAGGTTCGCAACTGGCTTCCTCTCATCGATCACCTTTCGATTCATCACTACTTCCGGCTCCATCCTAATCAGCCGCTCAACCTGCCAACCACGGGCCTGCCGGCCTCAGGAGACGTCCAATTCAACCACGATGAATACTACCTGCTACTGAGCCGTGTGGACGAACTGAAACAGTACATTCAGAATGCCGTGGACCTCATTGGGTATTATTCTGCCGGCAAGAAGAAGATCGGGCTGGTGGTTGACGAGTGGGGAACCTGGCATCCAGAGGCCGTATTTGAGTCCGGCTTCTATCAGCAAAACACTTTGCGCGATGCTATTGTGGCTGGCTCGGTGCTCAACCTGTTCAATCACAGCTGCCGGGAAATCATAATGGCCAATCTCGCTCAGGCGTTCAATGTTTTGCAGGCGATAGGATTGACGAGGGACTCGCAAATGGTCTTAACCCCAACGTATTACACCCTGGAGATGTACCAGCAGCACCAGGGAGCGAAACTGGTTCGTTCCAGAATAGAGACACCTACGTATGAAGTTCAGGATGGCGGACGGAAACTGACCCGCGACTCGGTCAATGTCTCTGTCTCACTCCAACAGAACGGACTACTCTTGACAGCGGTGAACGAGGATCTGTCGCGGGAGATGGAATTTGAGGTTGTGCTCCGCGGCGCCAAAGCCCAGACGGCCAGAGGTCGCCGGCTGTGGTCCCAGAATGTCAGAGACCACAACACCTTCGATAATCCGGAACGTGTTAGGTGGAACCCAGTGACGCCGGAGCTGGCAGGTACCGAGTTTCGAATTCAATTATTGCCGCATTCGGTGAATGCCTTCGAAATCGCGCTGCGGTAAGACGAGGCGAGTCTCAAGGCGTGGAGTTTTCCAATCGCTTACGCTTCCAACAATTCGTCTTCGAGCGAAGAAAGAATATAGAGGAGGCACCCAGCTCGGGTGGACTGCGGCGGGTGGACAGAGCCCGCTTCAGACCGTTGGAAATCTCCTGCGCGTAAGACGTCCTCCCCAACAATTAGATCGCCTTCCAGCACCAGGCATTCCTCGGCGGCGGCATGCCGGTGTGAGGGATAGCTAGCGCCCGCGGTCATTCGAACCAGCATGGTCGCGCACCTGCGGTCCACATCGAGGGACAGCCGTCGCACCGAGATACCAGCGATTGCTGTCTCTTCCCACCTGCCTTCGCTAGCCCGAAGGATTGAGAAGGCTGGGGGATCAGGATCGGCCGCCCACTGTCGCCAAACCTGGGTTGAGTGAGGACCTCGGTTGACACGGTCGAGAAGCCGCTGCCGGAGTTGAGGCGGAGGAACCTTGGCAGCCAGGCTGCCCAATGTCCAGATCACTGATTCCAGTGAGTGGAATTCCCGAGCGCAGGTGGCGCAATCCGCTGAGTGAGTCTCAAGGGCAAGCGCATCAGACGCCGACAGAGCTCCAGCCGCATAGAGAGCCGCCTGGCCTTCATACTTTTCGTGATCGTTCGCCTTCGGACCCATGCGTTTCCTCCGCATTGGCTGAGTGTCCTAGCTTCGCAAGGCCTGAAAGCCTAGGCTTCTGTCCGATGCGGTCCCCTCACACAGCAATCTCCTGGACGGTCAGTTCTGAGTGCCGCGGGCGCGAGCTGAGTGGCAAGCGACGCCTGGACCATGCTACGCTCACCCATTGCTTGGAAAGATACTCGTCGGCGAAAGCTGTTGGCTAAGCCAACCAGGCCGGAGCGGACTTCGGTCGGCGGCGCCGGCTTTCGCGGGCGTAGTCACTCTCGCTGAAGTCGGCGCTTTGAATCGCCTTCTTCCGTTATCGGCAATGGCGGGTTTGTAGCCAGGACTCCTTCGCATCTGCTGCGCCCCAACCGAGCGTTGCCACTGCTTGAACTCCTGGTTAGGCATTGAGCTGGAGAGATTGTGTTGCTCAGCAAGGTCGCTTTGCAGATGGTACCTAGAAACCAGGCTTCAGTCAAAAACTACCGTCTTGTTCCCGTATGTCAGAATCTTGTGCATGAGGTGCAGACGGACCGCCCGAGCCAGAACGACTTTCTCCAGGTCCCGTCCTTTGCGAATCAGGTCTTCCACGGAATCTCGATGGCTAACCCGGATGATCTCTTGCTCGATGATGGGTCCGTCGTCGAGCGCCGACGTCACGTAGTGGCCGGTTGCCCCAATGAGCTTGACCCCGCGAGCAAAAGCTTGGTGATAAGGCTGGGCGCCTACAAAGGCGGGCAGAAAGGAATGGTGGATGTTAATGATGCAGTTCGGAAAAGTTGCCACGAACTGGTCACTCAGGATCTGCATGTAACGTGCCAGCACGATCAGCTCAACACCCGCGGACTTGATCTCTCTGATCTCTTCTGCTTCCTGTTCGGTCTTATTGTCAGCGGCGATAGGTAAGTGCTTGAACCGAACTCCGAATGACCTGGCAATCTCTGCCGCTTCTTCGTGGTTGCTAATGATGAGAGCTACCTCTGCTTGAAGTTCCCCAGCCTGTTGTCTGAGCAACAAGTCCTGAAGGCAATGCAGCAACTTGGAAACCATGATGGCTACTCTGGGCACATGGTCGCTGAAGATCAGTCTGAACTCCATGCCGCATTCCAGGGCGATGCCTTGAAAGCAGTCAGCGATCCTCTCGCGAGGGATTTGAAAGCCCTCCAAGTCCCACTCCATACGAGCCAGGAAGATGCCTGCCTGCACGTCAGTATGCTGATCGAAATGGAGAATGTTGCCACCGTTGCGAAAGATGAAATCGGAAATTCTGGCCACAAGTCCGCGACGGTCGGGGCAGGACACCAGTAATTTGGCTGTTTGCGTCACGGGTCAATTCCTCGGCGACGATCTTGTGAAACCTAAATCGCGCATCGAACTTCACGACTCATGGGATGAAGGTCGGCTGGCGGACTTTCCTTCGACGTGAGCTTGAAAGTCCAAGCTGCTGGAAAGAATGTGATCCGTCATGGCCTGACGAGCATCTTCGGGATTGTGTTTGCGCAGCGCCTGAAGAATTCTTTGATGTTCCAGGACAGACGATTCGGCGCGGGCGCGCATTTTGCGCGCTGACGGCTTTGACAAGCTCTCGCTGATCCAGGTCTGCAGGTACCCGCGAGTCATGCTGAGAAGATTGTAGAGAATCGGGTTTTGGGTGCCCCGGGCGATTGCCAGATGGAAGCGAAGGTCATGTTCGAGGTACTGCTCGGGAAGATCCAGTGATCGTTGCATTCCTTCCAGCGCTTCTGCCATTTCCTGGAGGTTCTCCTCCGTCGCTTTGGCGGCTGCCGTATAGGCTGTTTGGGATTCAAGCATCAGGCGGGTTTCCACCAGATCACTCACATCTTTCCGGTCAATCACCAAGCCCCATTGCAGCGCCTTTTCCAGGTATTTCCGATTGTCCGCCGAGACAAAGGTCCCTTCCCCCACTCTTCCGTCCAGAATCCCCATCACAGCCAAAGAGCGCAACGCCTCGCGAATCGTGGTGCGACCGACCCCAAATCGCCGGCACAGCTCCTTCTCTGACGGCAGGCGTTCTCCCGGCTTCAAAACCCCTCGCGAAATCAGATCGATGATCTGTTCCACGATCTCGTCGCTCAGCGAATTCCGATGGACAGGGCGCATGGCCTCACCGGCGGAACTTGCTGCCCTGGATGCTCTTGGATTCATCGCTTTTGCAGTTGCGATAGGATACCTCGGTTACCGTGCTGGCATAGCTAAGCGGACACTCTGGGAGTACACCCCTGAAGTCGGGAAAACATTGTAGCGGCGCTTTATGATGGGCCCACGTTGCAGACGAAGGAAGACCGCCACTACAATGTTTTTAAAGAATGTTTTTAAAGCTCCCCTGAGAACACAGACGTCCAGCCTGCGAACTGGTGGCCGCGGGCGCTCATGGCCGTGCCACTGTCCAGCCGAGGATGATTTCTGGGTCGAAAAAAGAGCTTTACAACCACGGGTTCCTCGACTAAGCTTTGGCTGAATGTCAGACAAGCTGATACGTGGGAGATAGTAACTGAGTTCTTTTGGCAGGGTCAAGCAGAATCCCGGTTCAGGTGATCGCCATGACAGTGCATCGTTTCGCGTTCGTCGTGGGATAGAGGTCTCGACGCCAGAGGAACTAATCTGAGAGGGGGGCTTTGTAGTGGGCGTTACGACCGATCTGGGGCGCCGCATCGAGCTGGTTTCGATGGACCCCCATTTCCACAACGTCACGATGGGGCTGTACCGCCAAGAAAGTGGCAGCGGGCCTGTATTTCTGGTTCACAGCTACAGCGGCAAGAACGGCGCCCGTGAACGGCTCACGGCTGTCGCCGGTGCTATGGCGATCCTTGGCGGGCTGGAGATCCTTCCAGGGGAAGCAAGCAAGGTCCGTTTCCCCTGCGGGGCTGACCACTTACTGGCGGTCCGCAGGGTGTTTCTGGAAGCCTGCAAGCTGGATCCAAGCCTTCCCGTCCAGTCTCGGCCGCTCTGGATTTTGGACAAGAAGTCGGGTAGAACCGTTACCGTGACCAGCCAGGGCACTGGGGCGTACCTTCTGACAGCTGATGGTGACGAGCAGGACAAAGCGAGCCGGGTTGCAGCGATCGCGAACGGGCTGGTGAAGCTGGGCCAGATGCACTCAACGGAGCCTGCCGGCGACCGGGTTGCGTTTTATTGCGGGCAGGCACACGATGCCCTCGTCGGCTTGCTGCTGATAAGGGCCTTGAACGTGCGAGCAGTGCTGCGGGAACAGGAAATGGCAGCATCACGAGGGATCCTTTCTGCGCCCAGCGCCCAGAAGTAGGGCTTCCGGGGGTTTCTGGTTTCAGTTGCACTGGGCGAACTCACGCCGGCGAGCGCTGCAGCTCCACCACCAACTGATCCCTTGCGCGGCTCTGGGAACGCCTCTCAAGGGTTCACCCTCTCTCCACAAACCGGAGAGAATGGACAAATTCTGATCGTGTGTTGAACTTCGACAGCAAAACGGCTAGACAAAGCAAGGAGGAGCCTTCATGGGAGCTCAAACCATCGGTCCAATGACGAGTCGTCAGCGTGTCCTGGCCGCCTTGCGCCGAGAGCCTGTGGACCGCACGCCCGTGTGCAACCCGACTTCGGTAGCTACAGTGGAGTTAATGGATCTCGTAGATGCACCCTTCCCCGACGCCAACCGGGTCCCTGAATTGATGGCTCGCCTGGCAGCCACTGGCTACACGGAGCTGGGATTCGACAGCATCATGCCGGTGTTTACGATCATTCAGGAATCCTCCGCGATGGGCTGCAAGGTCCAGTGGGAACAGAAAGACAATTGGCCGACGGTCAAGATGCGAGAGCCAATTTTTCAGGATGTGACCGACATCCAGATACCCCCGAACCTCCTCAACCACCCAGACACCCGCTGCGTGATCGAAGCCATCCAAATCCTGCGCAAGCAGTTCGGCAATGAAGTGGCCATCATTGGCAAAACGATGGGGCCCTGGTCGCTGGGATATCACTGCTTCGGGGTCGAACCCTTTCTGTTAATGTCGCTCGACAACCCTGGAAAGACTAAAGCCTGCCTCGAGAAGCTCAAGGAAGTGACGATTCAGTTTGGCTTGGCTCAGATCGATGCCGGGGCCGACGCCCTCACCCTTCCGGACCATGCCACGGGCGATCTGGTGAGCGGTGAGTATTACGCACGCTACCTGCGTGACCTTCACATTGAGTTTGCCGAGAAGTTGCCCGTTCCTCTCATTCTCCACATCTGCGGCAAAACGGAGGACCGCATGGAATACATTGCCCAAACCGGCATGGCAGCGTTTCACTACGACTCCAAGAATGATCCTGTGGAATCCATACGCATCATGCACGGCCGGACATCGCTGGTGGGAAACATCAACAACCCGGAGACGCTCTTCTCTAAGGGACCTGAGGAGGTTCGCAACGAGGTTTTCAAGAACTTGGACGCAGGGGTTCAACTGGTTGGCCCCGAATGCGCCATCCCACTCCAAACGGCCCTTGAGAACCTGAAAGAGATTCCTAAAGCCGTCCGGGACTGGCACAAGCAACACCCAGCTAACAACTAGTGTTAGTCGGTTAGGATTTCCCTGGGTAGGCGCAGACATCCCGCTTTTGGTGGTGTCTACGTTCTGCAGAGCGTTAGCCGAAGACGAGGAGTCTTGTGAGGTAGCGATGGCAGAAATCAGCAATGTTAGTAATGAATTCATCCGTCAGGAAATCGAAGAGTTCATCGAGCGGCCAGAGGAGCGAGAGCGGACGATCAACCTTTTCGCCAGAGCCCGCCCGGAGATGCAGGTGATTGCGGCCGCCTTGATAGAAGGGGATAACGAGACAGTGGATCAGTTGACCCGGCAGGCTCTAGATTCCGGTATTGAGGCCGTGGAAGTGATGGATTACGGATTGATTGCCGGCATGGGGATTGTAGGCATTAAGTTTCGTCAGAATTTCATCTTTGTGCCTGAGGTATTGGCCTGCGCTCGTGCGATGAAAGCTGGAATGGCGCATGTCGAGCCCATTCTCTCAGCTTCTGGGATTGATCCGGTGGGAACAGTCATCATGGGGACGGTCAAAGGCGATCTCCATGACATCGGCAAAAACCTGTGCATCATGATGCTGCGAGGAGCGGGTTTTGTCGTGCATGACCTGGGAGTCGACACCTCTCCGGATAAGTTCATCGAGGCCGTCGAAGAAATAAAGGCGCCATTATTGGGAATGTCGGCCCTGTTGACTACCACGATGCCTAATATGGGCAAGACTATAGAAGCTTTCATTGACGCAGACCTTCGCGATCAGGTGAAGATTATGGTGGGCGGCGCGCCGGTGACCCAGGATTTTGCCGACGACATGGGGGCGGACGGCTACGGAAAGGACGCCTTGGCCTGCGTCGCCTTGGCCAAGAGCCTCCTGGGTGTTGCTGTCAAATCCTGAAAAAGGACTTGCGCCGTGCAGAAGATCAGCAGAGAAGAACTTCAGAAGCGGCTGGATCAGATCAACGAGTTGTTTGCGTCCATTGTCACGCATGCCCAACATCAGTCCACCATGCGCTGTCCCTACAAAAACCGTTTTGACGAGTGTACCGCCAACTTTGGGTGCCGCAACAAGCGAAAGCCGGTCGCCCCAGGTGGGCTGCCGGTGTGCGCCGGAGACGACAAGCTGAACTATCGCAAAGCCTGGGAATGAATGAGAAGGCACAATAGTCAAGGGGAAAGGGCCTAAGGCGAAAGTGAAACTGCGAAAAGGTCAAGATGGTTCGCATTGCTTGCCTGCTTGTCTTCGTTGGACATCGAACTCTGCTTGAAAATCCTCTTCCCGGGAAGGGTGGAGCTTGACCCTTTCGCCTTGACCCTTGCTCCTGTCTTATGGCCACGATTTCACACGACAACCTGAGTCTTGACCTGCTCGAAGGCAAAACGGTCTTTGATTACGCGGATGAGCTCAGAGTCCAGGTTCCGACATCGTGTGGGCGGACCGGTATCTGCCACGAGTGTGTCGTGGAGATCCAGGAAGGCATGGACGCCCTGAGTCCGCGCAGCGATGCCGAATCGTTTCTGCGTGACAACTACCGGCTGGCATGCCAGGCCTGGGTTGAGAATCCGAACGTCGATGTCCGCTTCGCTCTGCTGCGCCGCCGTCCCAAGATCCTCACTAAGAGCCGGAGAAAGCCGTTGGAATTGGATGCGCCG
>Ga0075418_10005273_pt1 | contig 14642 bp, 12 predicted proteins | sample SoiMetdeltSBSDD2_FD_81776 | JGI IMG/M metagenome (GOLD analysis project Ga0075418, IMG submission 81776) | Bulk soil microbial communities from a Populus tree surrounding site in Tennessee, USA - Soil MetaG P. deltoides SBSDD2 | ecosystem: Environmental > Terrestrial > Soil > Tree plantation...
TGCTGGCCGACAAGATCCTGCTGATGACCAACGGCCCGAAGGCCTGGGTGGCCGAGATCGTCGAGAACACCCTGCCGAAAGACCGCACGCGCGCGGAGCTGCACAAGCAGCCGAACTACTATCCGCTGCGCAACCACCTGATCGACTTCCTGGTGAGCCGGTCCCGCGACCTTGCCCTGCATCCAGAGGCGCGACCGGCCGACCGCAATCCTCCCGTCATCCGCCCAACAGCGTCACAGTCCAATGCAACGACGGCCGCGCATATCAAACCGACCGGGCAAGCGCCGGCTCGTCTCGCGAGCTGATCTGCCTGTGCGACGCAAGCTTATCGGCGAGGCCGGTCTACGGCCGCCCGAGCCGCCACTGCGCTCCACCGGCCAGCGCCCGACCAACCGCTTCGTCTTCACACAAACCGCAGCCAAGGGAGCAAGCCCCATGCGACGCGAGCAGCTGACTGAGAAGATCCTCGACATCAAGCGCGAGAAAGGACTGACCTGGAAGCAGATCACCGACGAGATCGGCGGCATGTCGCCGGTATTGGTGGTAGGTGCTTTGCTGGGCCAGATGAAGCTCGTCAAGCCGCTGGCGGCAAAGGCGGCCGCCCTGTTCGGCCTGTCCGCCGCCGAGCAGAAGATGCTGAATGAAATCCCCTATCGCGGCACGCAGATGCCGCCAACCGACCCGCTTATCTACCGCTTCTACGAGATGGTGATGGTCAACGGCCCCGCCTGGAAAGCTCTGATCGAGGAAGAGTTCGGCGACGGCATCATGTCGGCCATCGACTTCGACTTCGAGTTCGAGCGGCTGCCCAATGCGAAGGGCGACCGCGTCAAGATCGTCATGACCGGCAAGTTCCTGCCTTACAAGTACTACGGCAACGAGCAGGGCATCCAGGAGTACGGCCTGAAGGAGGCGTGAGCCGCGGCGCTGGCACCAGTCTCTCGCGCCTCTCTCGGGACGGCGTGCGCCACGTCGCACAACGCTCCGCGCTAGCCTCTCTTGTAGAAGACGTGAGCTCCGTCGCGGCACACGCTTTGCCTTGCGTTGGCGGGCCGCACCTGCTTCAGCCGCCTGTCGCATGCGGCTTGTTTTGTGACCACCCGTCCCATCGACACGGATCTTGACGAGGATGCTTGCACCGTCGTCACTTTTGCAGGCAAAATGTGTGCTGGAAGCATTGGCGGGGCTCGCATCCTTTTGTGGGTATGGTGGGCAAGAATGCTTTCAACCTTGGAAGAGCTCAGAGATCGGGTAGGCAGCGCGCGGCAGGCGCGGTGTTCACTGCACTCGTAAAGAGCCGGATCCTGAGAACGACAGCGGGCACTGGTCCGGTCGGGCGGTGCATGTAGGCCGGTAGACCGCAGCAAGGCGGCACCGGCTGTCGAAGAGGGAGCAAGCCCATGCGGTTTCACGTCGCGTTCCTAACTGCTTTTGCCGTGTCACTGACCACTGCCGTTGCCGCGCTTGCGCAGGTTACCGACGTCAACAAGGCAACCCGCGATCAGATCAACGAGAACACGGTATTCGTTGCGGGCGGCAGCCTGGGAGCCACCTACAACTCGCTTGCCAACGACATCGGCATCGTGACCAGCGACGACAAGCTGCGCGTCGTGTCCGTTACCACCAGCACCGGCGTGCAGAACGTGCGCGATCTCGTCTACCTGCGCAGCATCGACCTGGCATTCACCAACGTGCGAGTCCTGAATGGATTTCTGGCAAGCGGCGAGCTCGGCAACGACCTCAAGCGCCAGATCGTGTACATCGCTCCGCTTACCACCGAGGAAGCGCACGTCCTGGTGCAGCCGGACATCAATTCGATCGAGGAGCTGAAGGGTAAGCGCGTAAGCTTCCATATCGCCGGCAGCTCCAGCGCCATGGCCGGCGCCTACATTTTCAAGGCGCTCGGCATCGACGTGAAGGTTTTCAATTTTCCGCAGCCCGATGCCATCGAGAAGATGCGCCAGAAGGAACTCGACGCCACGGTGTGCATCTGCCCCAAGATCGTTCCGGCCTACGCCTCGATCAGACCGGAGTCGGGCTTCAAGTTCGTCGAGGTACCCTACCCGCAGGCACTGGAAGCTGAGCTTCTGCCAAGCCGTCTAACCGGCGAGGACTATCCGACCCTGATTCAAAAAGACAAGCGGATACAGACGGTTGGCATGAACACGATCCTGGTCACGCTGAACTGGCCGAAGGGGTCAATGCGCTACAACCGCAACGCCAAGTTCGTCGATGCCTTCTTCGGCAAGTTTCCGGAGTTTCTGAAGGCGCCCCGGCAGGCCTCGTGGAAGACCGTCAACCTGGCGGGGACCGTGCCCGGCTGGACACGCTTTGCACCGGCCCAGGAGTGGCTCGACCGGCATCGCGAGCAGACGGCCGCCGCCATGCGTACGCGCTTCGACCAGTTCCTGGGCGAGCAGGCCAAGCGCGGCGACAATCCCGCCGACCGCGAACGCATGTTCCGCGAATTCCAGGAATGGATGCGGAAGAACTGAAGCGCGAACCATGCGCGCCGCGCAGGCGGCGCGCACCTCAGGGTTGGCGCGCAGTCAGCAGTCGCCTGAGCGGCTCTTCGGCTTCATCGGCGCCAAGTTCGCGGGCGCGCTCATACCAGCGCTTGGCAGCCGCCGGATCCGGCCGCAAGCCACCGACGACCTGACGGCGCTCCAACCAATCGGGATCGAACGTCGCCGCCAGCGCCAGCGCCCCTCGCGCCAAACCCAAGTCGGCCGCGCGCTCGTAGAACAGGCGCGCGGCTTCAACATTGCCGGCGGCCATCAGTTCCTCACCCTTGGTGACGAACCCCTGGGCGCGCTGCCGATCCTGCGGCGTCAGGCCCGGGTCGCGACGTTCAGGCGGCGCTTTCGGTGCCGACGCCGCGGTACTGCGCACCACCAGCGTCGATTTCGCCTCAGCCAGCACCGATCCGTCCAGGCCGACCAGTGAGACCACGATGTCGGCGCTGCCGGTCACGCCGGCGGGTACCAGTATTTTCAGGTTAGGCAGCGCGTTCAAAGCGATAGCCCACGACCCAGGGGAGATGGTGTGGCCCTCTGACAAGGCCGCCATGGGCGGCAGCCCGCGCACCTTGACGAAGCTGTCGCGCGGGATCGACGAGGGAGGGCCGACGCGAACGGGGAACGGAGCCTGCATGGAGGCCTCTGCGGTCACCGTGGCGGCGATGCTGACAATCGGCCGATCCCACGACTGCGCCGTCGCCGGCGATGCCCCCGTCAAGCCCAGCGTTGCATCCGCCAACCCAGCCGTGACGAGGAGATACAGAGGAAGCAAGCGTCGCTGATCTCTTGCCCGGGGTGGTGCCGCATCAGTCACCGCTTCCCTCCCATCCACGTCACTGCGTGTCGAGCCACTCACGGTTTGGCAACGTCGACACGATAACATTCACGGCGCCGGAGCCAGGCTCATTCCAATCAGGCGCATGCCAATGCTGAACAAATCGATTGCGGCTCGATGGAGCACCCTCACGTCCGCTGCCGCATCGATGCGTAAGCTCGCGCGAGCCGCTCAAGCACTTCCTGTTTGCGCGAAAGAAGTCGCTGAAGGCATCAACAACAACGCCCGAGTCGAGCAGGACAGCGAAGAACTGTTTGCTTGCGCCGCATTCCGCATCGCCGACTTGGTCGTGATGCCTCCTACGCGCAATCCCTCACGCAAGTCCCGCAGTTGCAAAGTACAACCGAGGCATGTCGTCCGCAACTGCTGTCTACATGAGGAGCGCGCTGCTCACAGCAAGAAGCGGAGGAGAAGCGAGCATGTCCGAGCATTGGACGCGCGTGATCGCGCGATCGTGACTAGCAAAGAACAGGATGGGACGTGGCGTCCTAACGACGAGCCGAGGTGGCGCGATAGGCGGTTGGAGTTTTGCCCGTGAGGCGTCGGAAGCGTCGATTGAAGCTCGACAGGTCATTGAAGCCGGCGGCGAACGCGATTGCGCCAATGTCCTGCTTCGACCGGCATAGCTCAACCGCCGCCCGATGCAGCCGGGTGTGCAGGACGAACTGATGCGGCGTCATTCCGACAACGGAGCGGAAGCTGCGCAGAAAGTGATACGGGCTCATCTGGGCCTCGCGCGCCAGGCCGAGCAAGGGTAGGGCGTCGTGCGCGTCGCTCTCGATGCGCCGCACCACGGCCGAGATGCGGCGTTGGTCGCGGCGGCTCGGTGCAGGGGGCGGCTTGCCGGCGTCGACCAGCGTGGCCGAGACAACGCCGGCGAGCGCAACCGCCTGCTCCTCGAGCCACGCTGCGTCGCCGGCGCCGCCTGCCGCCTGCGCTGCTGCGATGACTGGTATCAGCGATGGCAGCGGCGGCAGCCGCGGCACGGGAAAAGCCAACCCCCGCGCACCCGCCACCGATGCCACCACGGCTTCGAAGAACTCAGGCGTGAAGTGGAACGACAGGCAACGGTCGCCGACGCCATGCTCGTGGCCGCACTCGAAGCAATGGCCGGCATTGCCGAGCAGCAGCGCCCCAGGCACGAGCATCGCCGATCCTTGACCGGTACGGTACTGAAACGATCCCGCCAACACCGCCGCAATGCATATGCTGTCGTGCCGCTCTTCGAACGAGCGGTCGCGCGGGCCGGCGCTGCAGACGACATCCTCGACGCGCCAGCCGGGGCCCGTGGCGAGCAGGTGCGAGGTGGTGGTCATGCATCGAGCCTCGAGCAGGATTGCGTGGGTTGAATGCCTGGGTTGAATAACGTGTCTCGATCGAGGGTGGCCGCATCTCACTTTAGCAATTTTTCCCAAGCGGCTGCGACCCGTTCGGGTCTAGGCAGGAGGCAGATCGCCAGCGACGGAGGCCAGCATGACCGCCACCTCGTCATTCACCACCGCCCTGCACAGCACCGGTGCAGCTCCCGACCGTGCCGCCAAGCTCAGCCTGTACGGCTGGCTGATCGGACAATGGGAGATGGACGCGGTTGCCCACGCCGACGACGGAACTGAGCATAAGGGAACTGGCCAGATTCATTTCGGCTGGGTGCTTGAAGGCCGCGCCATCCAGGACGTCTGGATCCTGCCCGGTGTGTTCTACGGCACGACGCTGCGCATCTACGATCCCGGCATCGATGCTTGGCACATCCTGTGGAGCGATCCGCTGCGCCAGTTCTACACGCGCCAGATCGGTCGCGCGCGCGGCGATGACATCGTGCAGGAAGGCAGGAACGATGCGGGCCATCTCGTGCGCTGGAGCTTTACACGCATCAAGCCAGACTCGTTTTGCTGGCTCGGCGAGCGCTCGCAGGACGGCGGCACCACCTGGCATCTGCAGGCGCAATTCCTGGCACGCCGCGTCCAACATTGACACCCGCAACCTTCTCAGGAGCTCACCATGCTTGACCACGTTTCAATCGGCGTCCGTGACATCGCCAGGGCAAAGCGCTTCTATGACGCGGCGCTGGCGCCGCTCGGCTACACGTGCCTGAGCGAGGCGGAAGGCTCGCTCGGCTATGGGCGCAAGGCCGTCGCACTGTGGATCAGCGCCGCCGAGCGCCCGGTGCCGGCCGATGCCAAGTCGGGCCTGCATTTCTGCTACGCCGCTCCGACCCGCGAAAGCGTGGATGCCTTCTATGCGGCGGCGATGCAGGCTGGGGGGCAGGACAACGGCAAACCCGGCCTGCGCGCCGACTACGGTGCCAACTACTACGCCGCCTTTGTGGTCGACCCCGAAGGCTACCGGATCGAAGCCTACTGCGGCGCATTGCGGACGTAGTGTCCATCAGCTTTTGGCCCCTGTCGACCTCACCGTTAGCGCCGCGCGCGAAATAGGGCTAGCTTGACCGATCACGTGGGCAGATGACTTCGATTCGCCGCAAAGGCATCGAACAATGCTGATTCGTGGCAGCCGGGTGGGGGAACAGCTGCATGTCTTTGGCCGCGAGCGAGCCTTTTCACGACGACCCGTCAGGTCTGCGGGGAGTACGGGTTCTGGTGGTGGAGGACGGCTGGCAGGTCGCCGACGCCCTGCGACTGTCGCTTGAGAAACTCGGCATGCTGGTAGCCGGGCCGGTTGCCACCACAGAGGCCGCCCGCCAGCTGGTGCGCGAGCGCAGTCCCGAAGTGGCGCTGGTCGACGTCAACCTCAAGGGCGAGATGGCCTATGCGCTGATGGAATGGTTGCATGAGCGCGGCATTCGCGTTGTCGTGATCTCGGGCTACCCTGACCTGCCGCAGTCGCTGGAGAAGGTCACCGCCACGCTGCACAAGCCGTTCACTGCGACGGCGCTGCAGGCAACTCTGCAGCGCGTGATGAGTGCAGATCAGGCTCACTGACAGGTTGCGTGGCCGTTTCGGCTGGCAGCAGCCACTTGGACGGCAGCCGCATGCGACAGCGCACGCCATCCGCCTCATAGGCCAGATCAACTGAACCCTCGAGTTCGTAAGGGATTAGATTGCGAATGGCGCCGGTACCGTATCCGACCTCGGCGGGGGCGGTCACGGGGGGCCCTCCCCTCTCCGTCCACTCCAGCACGAGGTCGGGCTGGGCGCCGTTTTCCGGCAACCGCCAAAGGATGGCGATGCGGCCTTCCGGCGTTGTCAGCGACCCGTACTTGGAGGCGTTGGTTGCCAGTTCGTGCAGCACGATGGCGATCGGCTGCACGGCATCCGCCGACAGCAGCACGGCCGGACCTTCGACCTCCACGCTCGAGCCATCGACGCGAAAGGGGGCGAGCGAGTTGTTGATCAGATCTGCCAGGCTCACGCCCTGCCAGTGACTGCGGCTCAACAGCGCCTGCGCGTTGGCCATGGCGTTGATGCGCCCATCGAAGACCTGCAGGAATTGATCCATCGAGCTGCTGCGCTCGCGCGTGCGTTGTGCAACCATGGCAACGGTGGCCAGCACGTTCTTGACGCGATGATCGAGCTCGCGCACGAGCAGCAACTGGCGTATTTCGGCGCGCATGCGGTCGGTGATGTCGCGCGTCAGGCCTCTGAGGCGCAGGTAGCGGCCGCTGGCGTTGAATTCGGCCTTGCCGGTCTCCTCGAGCAGCACTTCGCGGCCGTCTGGTCGAATGAAGCGGAAGGTGGCCGAGTAGGAGGGATTGCGCGGGGAAAGGTTCTTCACCTGGGCGGCGAAGCGCGCGCGATCATCCGGGTGCAGGCAGGCCAGAAAATCCTTGCCGCGTCGGCGGTCGCCGGCCTCCGGGCCAAAGCCCAGGACCTGGGAGGCGTTGCCGCTGCGATGTGAAAAACCGCTGGCAGGGTCCCAGGAGAAGGCCACGACCTTGCCCGCCGCCAGCGCCTCCTGCAGCCGCAGGCCGCGCTCCTTGAGCGTAAGATCGGCCCGCGTGCGGTCGTTGATTTCGCGCGTGATCTTGCGGATCAGAGCCAGCAGAAAGCCCCAAAAGCTCAGGGCCAGAATGCCAAGCAGCAGGTAGCCTCGGCCATTGAGGAAGACCAGGCATTTGACGGCGCTCGGCAGGAGAATGCCGGACATGTAGGTGATGGCGGCCGAGGGCAATGCCGAGAGCAGGATGGTGCCACTGGCAGCCATGCCGACGCCGAGCGCCACCAGGATCAGCTCCTCGTCGGCTGCCAAGTTGCCGAGGTACATGACGGCAACCGCACTCCAGGGCAGGGACAGAAACAGCGCGTTGACGGTGGCCCTCCTGGCGGCGTGACGAAAGTCGCGCGCCACCAGGCCGCGGCGACGCAAGTGGCGAAAGATCAGCACCAAGGCCACGCCGTATGAATAAGCACACCAGACCATCAGGTGGGTCGGGGGGACCGAGTCGGCGAGCGCAAGCGTCAGGACGGTGGTATTGAGGATGTGCCCGAACATGGCGACCGGCGTCACGCCCGTGACCACGCCCAGCTGATTGCGCTGAAACTCCGTCATCGAGGATTGCATCGAACTGCCCCGCCCCCGCGCCGCCTGGCCGGCACGCCAAGTCTTTGCGGCGTCAGCATACATCGTCTCGGCCGACTGGGCGTCGATTCCAGCAGCGCCCGCGGGATCAGGCGGACCAATGATCCAGGAATGGCTGGCGGTGGTGTGCATTTGTGCAGCGCAAAAAACGAAGGCCCGGTGGTCCCGCTTGCCACCGAGCCTATCCCGCACGCAGCGGGTCGGGCGCTGGCTACAAAATGGGCCGCGACCCGTCATGAATGTTAGATGGCGCGATGTGCCTTGCCTATCTGGCGTCACGGCTTGGCCGGACGACCTAGGTCGATGGTCAGGAGCGGGACAGACCTCCTCTCAATCGGCGATGACAGCGGCCGCGCACCCCGCATATGGTGCGGCGCTGACCTTTCGGGTCCGCTCCCGAACGCTTTGACACGGCGCCATCGAGGTGGACTGCCCATGGCTCAAGATCGCGACAAACCGGCATCGATCGCGCATATCTGGGCACAGGCCGCGCATGACCTGCGCCAACCGGTGCAAGCAGCGTTGCTGCTGGCTGGCGGACTGGATGCCAGCGCCGCGCCTGCCGAGTTGAATCGCAACGCCAAACACATCGACAGCGCGTTGCGATCACTTGATGAAATGCTCGAGATTTTGATCACGCTGTCGCGCATCGAGGCTGGTGTGCTGATGCAGACCGTGCGCTTGTGCGACGTGGCCGACGTGCTCGAGCCCGTCATGCAGGAGGCAGCGCAACTTGCCGAAAGACGAGGCCACCGGCTGAGCGTCGGCAAGATCGCAGGCAAGGTGCGCAGCCATCCCAAGCTGCTGGCCGTCGCCGCTCGCGGCCTCCTTATCACTGCCATGGAGTTCACAGACGGGCCCGAGATCGGCTTCACATGCCGGCGCGGCGGTGACGAAGTTAGGCTCGAGGCTGAGTTTGCCGGCGCCCGCATTGATGCGCAGGTTGCCAAACGCGCCTTTGTCCAGCTGGCTCCTGCGCGCGGGAATTGCATTGATGATGGCGCGCTCGGCCTCGGTCCCGTGCTTCTGGAGCACGTGTGCCGGGTGCTCGGACATACATTCGAGCATGGCGAGCCTGCGCCAGGGCGGCGCCAGCTGGCCCTGGTGCTGCCAGCCAGCAGCTGAGCGAAAATCTTAGCCGATCAACTGTTTGCCGAGCGCGGCGGCGTGCGCACGATTGGTCGCTCCCAGCACGCGATAGAGCGCTGCCAAGTGCATCTTGACGGTGCCCTCGGCGACATTGAGCCCCTTGGCGATTTCCTTGTTCGACTTGCCCTCGACCAGGCCCTTGAGCACCTGGTGCTGGCGGCTCGACAGCTTCTTGGTCAGGCGCTGCTGCGGCGCCTCCGGTGCTGGCTGCTCGGCCAGAATCGGCGGCACGTAGATCTCGCCGGAAAGGATATAGCGCAGCTTGTCGATCAGCTGGTCGGTGTGCTGCGTTTTGACGATGTAACCGTGTACGCCGGCCCACAGTGCCTGCAGAATATCTTCCCGCGCATCTGATCCGCTCACGACCACAAGCTGCAGATCGGAGCGCTGCCGCCGGATGCGCACGAGGTCCTTGACGCTCGTCATGCCATCCAGGCCAAGATCGATGATGACCAGCACAAGCTCTGGATCCTTCAGGTGGCCGGCCACCTCAGAAAAGGTCTCGGCTTGCAGAAATCTCTTTACCTTCAGGCTGCTGCGCAACAGTTGCACCAAGCCCAGGCGAAACACCTCGTGATCATCGGCGATCAGCACCGTGCCTGAAAAATCGCGCTGCGCGGTTGCACGCATGCCTTCGAGTTCCCTCTCTCTGTTCCGGCTTGTGACTATTGCGCCGCTATCGTCCGCTGCCAACACGCGTGTGCAGGGGCAACTTGCAATTCTTCGCTTAACGTCGTAGTCCGAATGATATATATCGTATGGTCATGTGGCATGGCCACTCGAACTAGCTGAGGCGGCAACCCCGCAGCTTGCCTCAGATAGGAGGGGCCAGTCTCGGTTCCTTTCAACGGGGGACTTCAGGCTGGCCCCACATTTTTTGTCGGTAGCCCTTGCACGTTTTGTCGGTAACCCAAGGGGTTGCCCCGCTGTCGTGGAATTGTGACCGCATCTGGCAATGCGTTTTCTCGGCACAATTCGCTGTCTCGGCGCAGACGCGCCTTCTCCGCACAATTCGCTGTCTCGGCGCAATACGCTGTCTCGGCAATGTCTCCCCCGCGGCGCCACCGTCGTTGCGGCGAGCACACGATTGGCTGTCTGTAGGTGGGATTCAGCGGCATCTCGCAAGGGCAAAAATGGCAGACCGGGGGATCGTCCACAAACAATTAAGTGACGAAACACAACCAGGCAGCATCGCGTTCGGCATAAGCCAGGGCGGGGCTGGTCGGCCGAGGTGAGAGCGCGGGATCTCTCCTCGGCAATGCTTGAGGGTCAGCCACGGAGGGTCAGCCACGGAGGGTCAGCCATGGGAGGCTCAGCGATGCTTGGGGCCACGCCATGCAAATAGGCGCGCCATGAGGCCCCGCAGGCGATCGACCAGCACGCGGGCAAACAGCGAAACGCCCGCCAGTTGCGCCATCGGCAGAGCCGCGGCGGGATCGCGCAGCTGCGCATCCAGGTTCTGCGCGAACGCCTCGCCGATGCGGCGCACGAGATCGCGCACCATCCCGGACCGGCCGATCTGCGCGAGCGGACCAGTCAGCACGTAGCTCATGACCACATCGACGCGTGTTGCCTCGCTGCCCGCCGCGTCTGCGACTTTTGCGAGGCGGTAGTCGACGCTGCCCGAGACGCGCGAGCCGCTCTTGCGGTCGCCGCCATGCCCTTCGATGATCTGACGATACTCGGCGGCGATCTTTTGCAACGTGCCGGCGCCGGCAAAGCTCGCCGCAATGGGCCCGATCTTGACCTCAAGGCGGCCTTTCACTTGGTCGCCGTCCGGCGGACCATCGAGCGACATGCCCGGCATGCAGCGGGCGACGGCCTCGGCATCAGCCATCAGCTCCCAAACGGCATCGAGCGGATGCGCAAGGACGAAGCTCTGCACGATGCGCGTCGCGCCGTCGCGATCCTCGATGGCGCCGACCGTAACCTCGATGGGTTGGGCCCTTGCAGGCGCGGACCGAGCCAGCGCCGGACGAGATGCTGGCGGGTGGCGCAGCGCGGCTGGGGCCGCGACCTGCACGGTCGGTTGGCCGGCCTGTGGGCCCGGTGCAGGGCCGAGCCAGCCAGAGGCGGTGGGCCTGGGCTGCAAGATGAGCGCGGCACGCTCTGCCATCACGCTTTCGATGGCGCTGACGATGCCGACATAGCCGGTGCAACGGCACAGGTTGCCGCCCATCTCGGTGCGGATCTCGGCGCGCGACAGCCCGCCCTTGCGGCAGATGAGGTCGCGTGCGGCGATCAGCATGCCGGGCGTGCAGTAGCCGCACTGCAGAGCGTGCTCGGCGCTGAAGGCCTGCCGCAGGCGCGCCATCAGGGCATCGTCATCGAAGCCCTCGATGGTGCGGACATCGGCCCCGTCGCAGGCCACCGCGTAGGTGATGCACGAGCGGGCGATGTCGCCGTTGATCGAAACGGTGCAAGCGCCGCAGATGCCGTGCTCGCAGCCAATGTGGGTGCCGGTCAGCAGCAGGTGCTCGCGCAGGAAGTCGGCAAGGTGCGTGCGCGGCGTGACCTCAGCCTCGACCCGCCTGCCATTGATGGTGAGGGCTAGGCGCGTCATGTGGCGTAGGCCCGCTGGTAGGCGCGCTGCAAAGCGACGGCATGCAACCGCATCTCGTAGGCGTCACCACCGTAGCGCGCCGCCTTCAGGAGGGTCTGCGCCTCAGCAAGGGTCAATGCTTTGCGATCGGGTGCAACGCGCATGTCCATAACGAGCGGCTGTCCAGCCGTGGCGCCCGAGACAGCGCAAAAGTACCCCTTATCGGGATCCTCCACGACGACACCGATGGCGTCGGCAAACTCGCCGGCCTTCCGGCAAATCTTGTGGAAGCCGCAGCGCGCGCGGGGCGAGAGTTTGGGCACGCGCACCGCGAGCACGAGTTCGTCGGCGGCCAGGTCGGTCTGCATGGCACCGCGCGCGAACTTGGCCACTTGCATCTGCCGGGTGCCCTTGGGACCGGCAATGGTCACGACCGAGCCCAGCGCCGTCAGACAGGACAGCCAGTCGGCCGCGGGATCGGCGTGGGCGAGGCTACCGCCGATGGTGCCGCGCGTGCGCACGGCGCGATAGCCTATGCCGCGCGCCACCTCGCGCAAAAAACCGTGTGTCGAAGCCGGTGTACGGCCATCCTCGATGGCAGCATGCGTGACGGTGGCGCCGATCGTGATGGCGTCTGCGTCCTCCGTCACGGCCGCCAGTTCGGCGATGCGGGTGATGTCGATCAACAGCGCAGGCTGGGCGAGGCGCAGGTTGAGCATCGGACCAAGGGTTTGGCCGCCGGCCAGAATCTTGGCATCCGCATGGTCGCAGAGCAGGCCAACCGCCTCATTGACCGTGCTGGGACGGACGTAGTCGAAAGCAACCGGTTTCATGCCACGGCCGCCTTCGGCGTCGCCCGCTCGATTGCCTCGACGATGCGGCGTGGCGTGACCGGCGAAACCAGCAACTCCACGCCGACGTCCTTGAGCGCATCGTTGATGGCATTGGTGATGGCGGCCGGCGGGGCGATGGCGCCACCCTCGCCGACGCCCTTCTGACCAAAGCGTGTGTAGGGCGAAGGGGTCTCCATGTGCAGGATGCGGACATCCGGAACCTCGCCGGGGCCGGGCAGGAGATAGTCGGACAAGGTCGAGGCGAGCGGCTGGCCCTGCGCGTCGAAGGGCATTTCTTCGTAGAGCGCAGTGCCGATGCCCTGCGCGACGCCACCCCAAATCTGGCCATCGACGATCATTGGATTGACCAGCACGCCGCCGTCCTCGACCACCACGTAGTCGAGGATTTGCACCTCGCCGGTGTCCGGCGTCACGGCCACGACGGCGGCGTGCGCTGCGTAGCTGAACGTGCCGGTGTCGCGCTTAGCCTTGTAGCCGGCAGTCAGCTCCAGCCCGCGCGGATCGACGTCCGCCGGCAGATCCTGTGGACGGCGATACCAGATGCGCGCGATGTCCGGCACGCCGATACGGCCCGACGGCCCAACCACGTAGCCGTTCTCGATGCGCACGTCCTGGCGGCGAGCCTGCAGCAGACCAGCACCGATCTTGAGCACACGCTCGGCCAGCTCGTCACAGGCGGCGGCAACAGCGCCGCCTGACATGATCATGCAGCGCGACCCCCAGGTGCCGGTGGAATAAGGCGTCTGGGCCGTGTCGCCGTGCACCAGGCGGATGCCCGCATGGGGGACGCCGAGGATGGAATGGGCGACCTGGGACAGCGTTGTCTCCAGCCCCTGGCCGTGGCTGTGCGCACCGATCCTCAATTCCAAGCCGCCGTCGGGCGTGAAACGTGCCTGCGCCTGCTCGAAACCCGGCACGAACGGAATGCCCCAGGCGGCATAGACGCTGGTACCGTGGCCCGCCTGCTCGGCGTACATGCCAAAGCCGATGCCGATCCGCCGGCCGTCGGGCTCGCCGCGAGCTTGGCGCGCACGCACGCGCTCAAAGCCGATGGCGTCGATGGCCCGGCGCAGTGCCTGCGGATAGTCGCCGGAGTCGAAGTGCCGCTTGGCGATGTTGTCGAACGGCATCTGCTCGGGCCGCACCAGGCTTTGCATGCGCAGGTCATTGGCCTCGATGCCGAGCTTGCGCGCCAGGGCATCGAGCGTCACTTCCAGCGCGAAGCACACCCCGGTGCGGGCGACGCCGCGGTAGGGCAGGATCGGCGGCTTGTTGGTGGCCACCGAATAGACGCGGCAGCGGTAGTGCGCAAAGTCGTACAGGCCCGGCAGGATTGAGCCGATCTGGCCACCTTCAAGACAGGCCGAGAAGGGGTAGGCGGAGTAGGCCCCGGAATCGACGGTCGCCTCGCAGTCGAGCGCCAGCAGCCGGCCGTCGCTGTCGGCATAGGCGGTGAGGATGTAGTGGTGCTCGCGGCAGTCGGCGTTGGCGGTCAGGTTCTCGCGCCGATCCTCCAGCCAGCGCAGAGGAAAGCCGAGCTTGCGCGTCGCCCAGGCCAGCGCCACCTCCTCGGGCAGCAGGATGCCCTTGTAGCCGAAGCCGCCGCCGACATCGGGCGCCACCACACGGATCTGCCCCTCGTCGATGCCCAGGCATTCGGCCAGGCCCGAGCGCACGATGTGCGGTTGTTGGGTGGACGTAGTGACGGTGAGCTGGCCGAGCCGCGAGTTCCAGGCGGCCACGACGCCACGGCCCTCGATGGGGCTCATCACCTGCCGCGAGGTGCGCAGCTCGCGCGTGACGGACACGGCGGCCTTGGCCTTCACGGCCTCGAAATTCACATCCGTCGAGCTGGTGAGATAGAGGTTGTCGCCCCAGTGCTCGTGCACCAGCGCCGCGCCGGGCTGCCGCCCGGCCAGCATGTCGGTGACCGCCGGCAGCGGCTCGAAGTCGACTTCGATCTCGGACGCCAGGTCCTCGGCCTCGGCGCGGGTCGGCGCCACGCACATCGCCACCAGCTCACCGACATAGCGCACCTTGCCCGTAGCCAGGACCGGCTGCACGGACGACTTGAACCCGGGCAGCGAGGTGTCGGCGCGGATGGCAGCCACGCCGGCAAGATCCTCGGCGATGAACACGCTCTCGCGCAGCGCCGGTGCAATCCTGATCTGGCGGATGCGCGCATGGGCAAGCGGGCTGCGCAGGAA
>Ga0075418_10005274_pt1 | contig 14640 bp, 9 predicted proteins | sample SoiMetdeltSBSDD2_FD_81776 | JGI IMG/M metagenome (GOLD analysis project Ga0075418, IMG submission 81776) | Bulk soil microbial communities from a Populus tree surrounding site in Tennessee, USA - Soil MetaG P. deltoides SBSDD2 | ecosystem: Environmental > Terrestrial > Soil > Tree plantation...
AAGCCCGTCGTCGCGCGCGCGTCGTCGCCGAAGGGCCCCTGTGTCTACGGCAGCGAAGTGCTCAGAGACCTGCAGGACACTCCGCGCGGCGTGCTCGTCGTGGCGCAGCAGGATCAGCGCGCCACTCTCGACCTCGCGTTCGGCCGCGTGCCGGTGCGCGCGTTCTTCCTGCTCGTCGCGGGCTCGCTCGTCGTGCTCGCGGCATTCCTGTCGTTCGTCGTCAGCGGCCGCATCAGCCGTCCGATCGAACAGCTCGAGCACGGCGCGCAGGCGTTGTCGCGCGGCAAGCTCGAGACGCGCGTGGCCGTCGAGGAGGGTGGACAGATCGGGCGCTTGACGCGGACCTTCAACCAGATGGCCGCCGACCTGCAGGATCGGCTGCAGGACCTGCAGGCGCTGAATCGCACGATGCGCGAGCTGGCGGCCGAGCACGACGAAGCCACCACGCTCGACGTATTGCGGCGGTTCTGTGCAAGCCACACTGCCGCGAACGCGATCCGGATCGTGCTCGCCGACCCGGCGGCACAGCACCTCGGCGTGCACGCGGGCCGCGACCGCGAAGCTAGCTTCCTGCCGCTCGGCAGCCTGCAGCTGGTCCAGCTCGCGGGTCCGTTCTCGACGGTCTCGCGGCGCGATGCGCTGCCGCCGCCCTGGTGCGACATCCTGCCGTCTTGCCGTTCCGCGACCGGGCTGCCGATCGTGTTCGCGGGGCACGCGCGCGGCGTCGTGTTGCTCGGTTTCGAGCGCGTCGAACCGCTGCCGGTCGACCTCGAGCTGCTGAGCACGGTCGTCGCCCAGGCTGCCGTGGCGTTCGAACGCGCGCAGCTGCAGCGGTTCGCCGTGCACGATCACGTCACGGGTGCGTTCACGCCCGAGTATTTCCGCCGCCACGTGGTCGACGAAGTGTCGCTCGCACAGCAGCGCGGCCGCCCGCTCTCGATGCTGGCCGTGGCGCTCGGCGACGGCGACCGCCGGCCGCGCGGCCTGCGGCGTTTCGCGGCTCTGCTGCGCGAGCGCCTGCCGCGCAATGCCGTGCTCTGCCATGCCGGCGCCGGGCAATTCCAGGCCGTGCTGCCCGCAATGACGCGTGCAGAGGCCGAGAAGTGCCTCGACGACATCGGGACCGCGTGGGCGGATCTCGTGCAGAAGCTTCCCGAGAACGAAGTCGAGGACCAGCGTCCCGCGGGCGTCGTCGTGCAGTTCCCGGACGAGGCGCCGTCCGCGGAGTTCCTGTTCGAAGCGCTGCGCGCGCGGTTGCTCGCGCTGCACACGCCCGGTGCTTCCGCGATGGAGTCGGACGAGAGCCTGCATCGCGCCGGCGTCACGGCCGTGAGCCCGGCGATGCGCGCGGTCTACAACACGCTGCGCCGCGTCGCGCCGACCGACCTGCCGATCCTGCTCGAAGGCGAGACCGGTGTCGGCAAGGAGGTGTTGACGAACCTCGTGCACCGTTGGAGCCGGCGCGCCGGTGGCCCGCTGGTCAAGGTGCACTGCGCATCGCTGTCCGAGACGCTGCTCGCGAGCGAGCTGTTCGGCCACGAGAAGGGTGCGTTCACGGGCGCCGAACGGCGCAAGATCGGCCGCTTCGAACAGGCCGACGGCGGCACGCTCTTCCTCGACGAAGTCTGCGAGATCCCGCTCGACGTGCAGGTCAAGTTGTTGCGCGTGTTGCAGGAGGGTGAGGTCGATCGCGTCGGCGGCACCGAACCCGTCGAGGTCGACGTGCGCGTCATCGCCGCCACGAACCGCGACATCGCGCGCATGGTGGCCGAAGGCCGCTTCCGCGAGGATCTCTACTATCGGCTGCAAGGTCTCGTCGTGCGCGTGCCGCCGCTGCGCGAGCGCAAGCAGGAGCTCAGCGATCTCGTCGAGCACTTCCGGCGCGAGGTCGTGGACAGCGGGCAGAGCAACGCGCGTTCGCTCTCGACCGACGCGATGGACGAGCTCTACCGCCAGGAATGGCCCGGCAACATCCGCGAGCTGCGCAACACGGTGTTCCGCGCCATGGTCATGGCGCGCGGCGATCTCGTGCACGCGCGAGATGTGCTTGCAGCGCTGAGCACGAGTTCGGCGGCGACAGGAGGCACCCAGGTACAGGCGCCTGAAGCGGCGCAGAATCCAACGGCACCAGGAACGGCACCATCAACTGCGGCACCCGCTCCGGCACCCCCGGTTGTGCTCCCTGCTGCTCCCGCGGTTGTTCCCTCCGTTGGGCCGGTGCCTGCACCACCGTCTCCCCTCGCAGATGCACCCACCGCTCAACCGCCGGCCCCGAGCACTCCCTACGTCCTGCCCCGCATCGCACCGGAGGTCGAGCCGGGCCCGCTGACCGAGGCCACGCTGCCGCCGCGGTTGCGCGAACTGCTCGCGCGCGTTCGGGAGCGGTCGAGCTTCTCGACCCAGGACCAGATGAAGGCGACCCTGGTCTCGCACCGTACCGCGTTGCGAGACCTCCAGGCGCTGGTGCGAGCCGGTTTGATCGAGCGCGTTGGCACTCGTCGAGGGGCCTTTTATCGGCCAGCGGCCACGGATGGCCGAATCTCGGCAGGTGGCCAATAGAGTCGAGCCGAATGCGATCTGCCCCGTACGTGGCCCACCATATTTCTTTCTGTGGCCACAATACTCTCGTGGAGCTTGCTCTAGATTTGGCCACGTCGTCATGGCTGATATTCGGGCCCGGCGGTTGCTAATCGGTCGCGCGTGCCACCCAAAAGGTCACCCATGCTCGTCCGACCTCGATCCCTTCCCTTCCTTGTCGCGGTCTGGCTGGCGTTGCCGCTCTCGGCCCAAGTGACAGTCAAGAAGGGCGCCGTCGTCTACGTCGGGAGCGCCAGCAACACGACGGCCCCCGCAACCGTGGAGGAAACCAAGCTTCGCGATGCGACTCCGGAGTGGAAGAAGATCCAGGCTGACGGGATCGACCCCGACTCCGCGCAGGGCAAGCAGTTGCTCACGAAGATGAACACGCGGATCAGCAAGGCGGTGAAGGACGTTGCGGAAACCGAGAAGCGTGACATGGTCACGCGCAAGGACGACATCTCCGACAAGAAGGGGCGCGACGTCGTCGATCTCACGGACAAGGTCGTCGCCAAGCTCGGCGAGTGAGGTTGTCGACGGCTCCAGGAAAGTCGTCGCGCGCCACCGTGGCGCTTCGCAGAATCGACCCGTGCCCCGCGTCTCCCCTCGTCCCGAGCGCTTGCCCACTGCGGGATGGCGTCATCGCCGGGCCTTGTTCATTGTCGGGCGGATCCTCGCGTTGTCCGGGCTCGCCGGCTGCGTCAGCACCGAGAAAGGTCACCGTGCCAATTCGCTGAAACTCGACGCTGCGGTCGAAGGCGCGCAGAACAATGGCGCCACGCTGGGGCCCTTGGCCTGGGGCCTCGGACCGGCCCCGGCCGCGCAGTCGGCAACCGCGCCGCAGGATCCGCGTGAGACGCCCGAGCAGCGCGACGCCCGCTTGCGACTGCAGTTCGGCAGCAGCGTGCTGATCGGGACCGATGGCCAGGTCACCAAGCAGTACTTCCTCGCCGGGGATCTCGGCTTCACGTTCCTGAAGTTGATCGCCGAGATCACGCCTGAGCAGGTCTCGCTCCCTCGCGACCAGATCAAACCGCCTCCGCCGGGCACCAAGGTCGGTGGCAAGGACAGCCACAGCATCCTCGGCCGCATGCTGCGCGACCACGAGGTCGAGGTCACCTACGTGCCCGAGTTCGAGATCCTGAGCGGCGCGAGGATCGTCGACGTGCCCGGCGCCAACCCGCAACCTGCCGTGCTCGGCGCACCCTTGGACAGCCCGATCAAGGCCCCGTCGGTGGCGCTGGCGCTCGTCACGGCATTGCCTGCGGCGCTGGCCGCGTTCGAGGGGGCGCTCGACCTGTTCTACTCGAGCATCCCGCAGATCGAGATCACCGTGACCGTGGTCGAGTACCAGACGGCCGATGCGTTGGCATTCGGCGTCGCGCTCTTCGCCCCTACCAACACGCCGATCCTCACCAACCTGAGCAGCAGCCAGCTCGTGCGCTCCTACACCTCGTCGTTCCCACTGCGGCCGCCGAACGTGGGCTCGTCGCCGATCACCGACCTCGGCCGCATCGCGCTCGGTGGCATCCACAAGAGTTGGGAGCTCGACGTGGTGCTCGAAGCGCTCGAGGCCAACAGCCTCGCGGACGTCCAGAGCTCCCCGAAGCTCGTCGTGCGCAACGGCGGCGTCGCGGCGATCTCGACGCTGACGCAGGTGCCGTTCCCGAAGGCGAAGATCTCGCAGCTCGGCACCGAGGTCGCGACCGACATCGAGTTCAAGCCGGTCGGCGTGAAGATGAACATCATTCCGATGATCGCGGGCACCGACTCGGTCATCCTGCAGGTCTACGCCGACGTGTCGGCGGTCACGGGCTTCGCGGCGACGGAGCCGGTCAGCACGCCGATCACGAGCACGCGCACGGCGGTCACCACGGTCTACCTGAGGGACGGCTACACGCTCGTCATCGGCGGTCTCAAGTCGCAGACGAAGTTCGAGACCGAGACCAAGGTCCCGCTGCTCGGCGACATTCCGATCCTCGGCTTCCTGTTCCGTTCGACCTCGACGAGCCACAACGAAACGACGCTCGAGTTCCACATCACGCCGCGCATCGTCACCGACCGCGGTGCCCCGAGTATCTCTTCGGGACTCTGAGCCGCTGCTCGCGCGAGGCGCCGCGCCGTCGCAGCCATGGCATCGAGTCCACTGGGTGCCAGACGCCTCCAAGGGCGACGCCGCGGGAAGAACGCGCTACGATGCGGCGTCGGACCTGTCCGGCACCGAGCCCCACGCCCGTTCGGCAGGACACCAAGTCCCGCAAGACACCATGAGCAGAGACCTTGCACCGTTCCGCGCCAAAGAACGCGACACCGAGCAAGGTGTCGCCCTGGTCCTGACGCTGATCTTCTCGATCCTGCTCTACATCCTCGTGGCGGAGCTCGTCGTCGCCGGGCGCATGGTCAGGTCCACTGGCGAGAACGACGCCCTGCTCGCGCGCATGCGCACGCAGATGCTCTACCAGCTCGCCGATACCGAGGAGGATCTGCTCCAAGACCTCGCGGGGCAGGCCGAAGAGGCAGGGGGCGGCGCCGGCGGGGCGGGAGGCGCGGCCAGTGCCCTCGGTGCCGCCGCTGCCGGCGCAAGCGGTTCGGGTGGTGGTGGAGCCCCAGGTGGTGGAGCCGGAGAGGAGGAAGCCGATCCCTCCACGAAGTGCGACAGCAGCCGCGACGCCTGGTTCCACCCGATCGCCCACGCGGACAACGATCTGACGACCTACGTCTGGGTCGAGGACGAGAACCGCAAGTTCAACATCCTGGCGTTGTGGAGTCCCGACGAGAAGTTCGCCGAGTTCTCGCGCGATCGCCTCACGCGGTTGATCGACACGCTGCGCGAGGACTCGGAGTTCGACATCCCGTCGAGCGACGCCGACTCGCTCGTGCAGCAGATCTTCGAATGGGGGAAGCGGGCCGACATCGAGGCGATTCCGGTGCCGCGTCTCAAGTCCTTCGACGAGAAGCGCCGCGAGTTCACGGTGCCGCTGCACCTCGACGAGCTGCTCATGCTGCCCGCGATGACCGAGGACCTGTTCTACGACAAGGTCCAGGACGGCATGGTGTACTTGGGGCTCGAGTCCGTGCTGACGGTCTGGACGTCGCTGAAGACGGATCCCGGCGATCCCGAGAAACTCGCGCGACAGCGCGCGTCGGCCCAGGCTCGCGGCGAGAACGTGCCGGAGACCGCGCCGGGCGCTCCGGACAGCGGGCAAGCACCAGGAGCCGGCAATCCCGCGGCGTCCGCGGGGACCGGGAGCCCGGACTCGCCGCCACCACAGCCCGAAGGTCTGGGCATCCGGATCAACGTCAACACCGCTTCGCGGCCGGTGCTGCGCGCGCTGTTCCCGGCCGACAAGATCCCCGATCGCGTGATCGACGCGATCCTGCGTTACCGCAACAAGGAGAACGAGGAGGAGGTCAGGAAGGCCGAGGAAGAGTCGAAGCAGACCGATCTGTCCGACTTCGGCGACCTGCGCCTCGGCGCCGACAAGAAGCTGCAGTTCTTCGAGGCGGTGGCCGACCTCGAGAAGGTCGAGGAATTCGCGAACCTGCCCGACGCCGAGATCAAGACTGCATTCCAGAACGCGCTGACGACCAAGTCGGACGTGTTCTCGATCCACCTCGCGACGATGTTCAAGCGCAACGAGGAGAACCGCGTCTACGTGCTGCGGCGCGCGCGTTCGATCGTGTTGCGGCTCGACGACGGTGCCGATGGCAAGATCGTACCGCTCGTGCCGTTCGAGGAGCGCGTCGGTCTGCGCGTGCAGCCGGTCGACCTGCAGGACGAGCAGGTGGACCTCGGATTGCTCTATGGGGAGATGGACCAGTTCGCGCAGGAGGAACGGGCCTGGAACCCGTTCCTGGTCGACTTCTACCTGCCCAAGTACAAGCGCGAACAGTTCTACCAGCCGCGCTGAGCGTGCAGGTCAGAACCGCGCGCCCATACTGAACATGAAGCCGTGGTAGTCGGCGTCGTATCCGAACACGACATTGCCTCCCTCTGGCTCGCTCTCGTCCATCCACTGCCAGCGGCCGACGTAGGCGGCGCCGATCTCGACCGGACCGAACCGCAGTCGCATGCCGGCTTCCACGCCCGACAGCAGCGTGGTCGAGTAGTAGTCATTGCTGTCGCCGTCGACTTCGATTCCCGTGAAGCCGAAGCCGCCGCCGAACTCGCCGTAGAGCGACCACTGCACCTGACGCCGGCCCGCGAGGACCACCTCGGGTGCGAACTCGAAGTAGGGACCGATCGACAGATACTTGATCTCGTCGTCGGTGGCGACTTCCTCGAGCGTGTAGTAGTTGGTCATGAGCCCCACGCGTAACGGCATCGAGAAGCGGCGCGCTTCCACGCGGTAGGTGAAGTGCAGGAAGCCCGAGAGCACCCTGGCTTCGGTGCGAGCGAAGCCCGCGTCCTCGAACAGGTCGTCGTCGCTCGCGAGATGCTCGAAGCGGAAGCCGCCGCCGGCCCCGCGGCTGTTGTTGCCCTCGAACCGGAAGCGGAACAGCAGGGCTTCGGCGTCGTCGTCGAGGGCCGAACCCGACGTCTCGTGTTCCCATTCCCCGCCGGAGAATCCCATCGCAACGTAGAAGTCTGGTGAGCGGTCGACGACGTCGCGGTGCTGCGGGCCGCGGTTCTGCGCGGTGAGAAGGCAGGTAGGGGCGAGAAGCGCTGCCACGAGGAACGGCAGCGCCCGCGTGAACGAGGGGGTGGGACGCATGTTGGGCACTGTAACAGGAACAACGCTGTCAGCGCCCGCGACACGCGCGGCGTTGCTCACAGGATGTCGAGGATCCCGCTCTGCTGGTTGGTCAGCGTCTCGACCGAAGCGCGGTAGTTGATGTTCGCCTTGATCTTCGCGTTCCAGGGCAGCGGCGCCCTGTCGGCGATGCCACCGAGCGCTACGGCCGCGAACGCCCTCGGCAGCGGGCCGAGGTCCGAGTCGAACAACATGTCCTGGAGCGGCTTGATCGAGTTCCGGTCGCCGATGAAGCCGAGGGCTTCCGACACGGCCGCGAGCGTGGCGAGGTTGTTGCCTTCGTCGAGCCTGGTGCGCAGATACTCCGCGGCGGTCTTGTCGCCGAGGCACCCGAGCGCGATCGCAGCCTGTCGCATCAGGTCCGTGCGGCGTCCGGCCGCCACGAGCACCTTGTGCACGTCCTCCGTCGCGGCGCGGTCGCCCATCAGCGCGAGCCCGATGCAGAGATAGCCGGCCTGGTCCTGCTTGTTCAGATCGCCGAGCAACCGTTCGCGCATCGCGCCCACCGCCTCGAGGTGGTGGTCGAGGCCGAGGGCCACGGCGAGCGCCGACACGATCTCGGGCCCGCTCTCTTCCTTGAACTGCTTGAACAGCAGTTCGCCGATCATCCGGTCATCCGGCATCTGCAGTTGCGCCTGCTCCGCTGCGCGTCGCGCGAGGAACGAGTGCACGCCTGCCGCGAGCGCGCACCAATGCCGGTCGAGTCCCTTGGCCCGGGCCAACGTGTTGACGAGCAGCGCGCGGTTCTGTTTGCCGCCGATCTGGCCCAAGGCCAGGATCGCGAAATACCGGGTCTGGGCGTCCTTGTGATTCACGTAGGTGTCGAACAGGACCGCGCTGCAAGCGGCGCCGGGACTGCTCTTGTCGTCGACGGGCAGGCCGAGCTGACCCAGTGCGAGCGCACACGAACGCGCGATGTCGTTGTTCTTCTTCTGCTTGTTCGGCGCGGTCAGGTCCGCGACGAACCGGTCGCGAAAGTGGCCGCTGAGTTCGTGCGTGCGGCCGAGCAGCTTCGCGATCGCCGTCGGGCAGTGGGCCGCGATCAGCATCTCGCCGGCGCCGAGCGGCTTGTCGTAGTACGATTCGAGACACTGCACCGCGTCGACGAGCACCTGGCGTTCCGCCGGCGTCGAAGTGCCCGGCGCGAGGATGCCGATGGCCTCGATCGCGGCGACCTTCAGGTTGCGCTGGCTGATCCTGTCGTTTTCGACCAGCTTCGCCAGAGCGCCCATCGCCTTGGACTTCAGCTCCGCCGACGCGTGTTCGTGCGCGAGCAGGCCGAGACCGTAGGCCGCGAACGAACGCGTGCGGATGTCGACTTCTCCGCCATACGCGTCGCGTCCCGCCTGGTTGTCGAGCGCGAGGCCTATCAGCAGGTCGACCTCGGTGGCGCCAGGGATGCCGGCGATCCCGATCGCGAGGGCCGCGGTCTCGCGCACTTCCTGGTCGTTCCGTCGCAGGTGCTTTGCGAACACGTCGACGAGCTTGAACGTCGGATGGTCCCTGCCGATCTTCGCCATCGCGATCATGCACGACGACGCGATGTCGCGCTGGTCCGTGGCGTCGATCGCCTTCTTCAGCGCCGGCAGCACGTCGTTCATGATCTGGTTGTCGGTCGGCTTCAGCGTGTCGAACGCCGTCATGCGCCTGCCGATGTAGAACTCGAGGCTGCCGGTCTCGGGGCCGCTGCGATGGACCGCGTCCTTCAGGTGCAGGAACGAGTCCTTGTTGAACTCCCACCAGAGGTCCCACGCGCTCAGATCGGTGGTGAGCGCAATGCCGCCGGTGGTGCGGCCGGTCATGCCGCCCGAGGGGGTCGGTTGGCCGGTCGACGGGCCGGTGGGCGTGCCCGATGCAGGGCCAGACGGCGCCGGCGCCGTGGGGCCCGATGGGTTGCCGGTCGTGGGGCCGGATGGGCCGCTCGGGCGGCCACCACCACCACCGCCACCGGGGCTCGGCGGCACGACGTCCGGAGGGCCGGCGTAGCTACCACCGTGTGCGAAGGAAGGGTTGCTCAGCAACACGAGTGCGCCTGCGCACAACATGTTCGTCAGGGAAAGGGGTCTCATGGTTCATCTCTTGGTTGGCGCGCAGGCGACGGCGCGTGCGCCGCGCAACGCAATTGAAGGGCCAGCGGCGCGGTGGCGCGCAGACGATGACATCACCTGCCTGGCTGCTACGGCGTCGGAACGAGAAGGCCGCAGTCACGCGGCCGTGCGACTTCGCGCGAGGCAGCAGCACGCGAGCGGAATCACGGTGTCCAGGTAGACGGACGGGGACCGTGCGTTCGGAGTTCGATCATCGCCTGCAGGGCCTCAGGCCTGCACGTAGCGGCCCGTGATCGGCAGCAGCTTGGCGAGCGCGTTGCGCGAATCGACGACGAGCCGCGCATGTTCCGCGATCGCCTTCCAGTCGACGCTGCCGTGGTTCGTCACGATCAGCACGCAATCGGCCACCGTCAGGTTCTCCTTGCTGAGCGGCACCGAGTGCATCCGGTATTTCAGATACTTCCTCATGCCGGCGAACAGCGGCACGTGCGGATCGTGGTAGCTCACCGAAGCGCCGTGCTCGAGCAGCAGCTTGATGATCTCGGCTGCGGGCGTTTCGCGCACGTCGTCGACGTCGGGTTTGTAGGCGAGCCCGATGACGAGCACGGAAGCGCCGCGCAGCGGCTTGCCGAGCTGGTTCAGGCCCTCGATCGTGCGGCGGATCACGTAGTGCGGCATCGAGTTGTTGATCTCGCCCGCGAGCTCGATGAAGCGCGTGTGGTGGCCATACTCACGCGCCTTCCAGGTCAGGTAGAACGGGTCGATCGGGATGCAGTGACCGCCGAGGCCGGGGCCCGGATAGAAGGCCTGGAAGCCGAACGGCTTCGTCGAAGCGGCTTCGATCACCTTCCAGATGTCGATGCCCATCGCCGCGAGCACGGGCTTGAGCTCGTTGACGAGCGCGATATTGACGCAGCGGTAGATGTTCTCGAGCAGCTTCGCGGCTTCGGCGATCTCGGCGTTCTCGACCGGGATCACCTGCTTGATCGCGGCGGCGTAGAGCATCGTCGCAAGGCTGCAGCTCGCGTCGTCGACGCCGCCGACGAGCTTCGGGATCGTCTGCGTGCTGTGGTCCTTGCGGCCCGGATCCTCGCGCTCGGGGCTGAACGCGAGGAAGTAGTCCTGACCCGCGACTAGACCGGTCTTCGCGAGGATGGGCAGGCATTCACCGCGCGTCGTGCCCGGGTAGGTCGTCGACTCGAGCGAGACCAGTTGCGCCTTGCGCAGCACCCTTGCGACCATCTGTGTCGACGTCAGGATGAAGCTCATGTCCGGCTCGCCGTGGCGGCCGAGCGGCGTCGGCACGCAGAGGATGATCGCGTCGGCCTTCGCGAGATCCTTCGGATCGGCCGTCGCGAGGAACTTCGGCGACTTCGCAAGCTCGCGCACGAAGTCGGTGCCGAGGTGCTTCAGGTAGGACTCGCCGCGCTTCAGCATCGCGATCTTCTGCGCGTCGATGTCGTAGCCGAGCACGGGGAACCCGGCCTGGAAGAACGCGCGCAACAGCGGCAGCCCGACGTAGCCGAGTCCGACGACGGCGACGGTTGCGGTGCGGGCGCGGATTCTCGCTTCGAGCTCGGCTGCCGGTGTGGTCTCGACCATGGCACATGGGATAGACAGAAGGGGTCGTCGTGGCAACATTCGCATCCGCACCCGCTAGTGTTCTCGCTTCGCACGTGGATGGGCGATCGATGGGCCGACCCGAGGTGTACTTGTCTGTTCTCTTCGCGCAGGCCCCCGAAGCATCGCTCTGGGAGTGGTTGCAGAGCCATGAGAACCTGCTGGGCTGGATGTTCGGGCTGTCGCTCGCGTCGCTCGTCCTCACGGCGCTGCTGCTGCCCGTGTTCGTCGTGCGGTTGCCAGCGGACTACTTCCTCGCCACGCGGCAGGAACTGGCCGGACGCCGCGGCGTGGTCCACTGGATCGGGCGCGCGGGCAAGAACCTGCTCGGCTTCTTGTTCGTGCTCGCCGGCCTCGCGATGCTCGTGCTGCCGGGACAGGGTTTGTTGACGTTGCTGATCGGGCTCTTGCTGCTCGACTTCCCGGGCAAGCGTGCGATCGAACGCCGTCTCGTGCGGCGCGCCGAGATCCTGGGTTTTCTGAATCGCATTCGCGCGCGGCGCGGCCGGGAGCCGCTGCGCATCGATTGACCGGGAGCAGTCCGAACTACTTCGCGACGGGACCCGCAGGTTCGCAGAACTCGACGAGATACTGGTGCGCTTGGCTCACGCCGCCGTCGACGCTGACCTCGACGAGATAACGCGCGCCGACCGCGACGCGGAGCCCCTTGCCGCGGAAGACGATGCAGGTCCCGGTTCCGTATCCCGCGTCCGCCACGTGGCGATCGGTGATCTCGAGCGGTTCCCCTGGCAGGTAATCCTCGTCGAGCGGGCGGATGCTGGCGCGCAGCTCGCTGGCCTTCACGCTGCCGCCCTTCAGCAGCGCGATCGAGAACGCCCGCTCCGCCGAGAAGAAGTCGACGGGCACGTAACCGCGCGGCGGGTAGTAGATCGCTTCGAGCCCCTTCGGCGAACCGCCGCTGCTGTCCATCGACCACATCGCGTGGAAGTTCTCGTCCGTGCCGAACGCGGTCTTCTTCATCGCGGGGTTCAGACACCAGCGGCGATGCCCGAGGCGGCCGATGTTGCCGGGGTCGCTGTCGTCCATGTAGTTGTCGACCGAGTCGACGACCGTGCCCCCGACCGCGAGGTTGCTGTGGCCTGCTCCTTCGACGCCTTGTTGATAACGCTTGTCGTCCATGCCCGGCGGCTGGACCGGGTGATGGTCGAGCTTGCCGTTGCGCCGGCACACCTCGGCGGCCGCGTCGCACAGCTCGTTCCACTGTGGCGACAACACCATCTCGCCGTGCGGCAGACCACAGAGAAAGCGGTAGGCGCGCAAGCGCAGCAACGCTTCCTGGCGCAGCGCCGACTTCGGATCCGCGCCATCGGCGACCTTCTCGGTGCCGAGGATCTGCCGCAGCTGCGACAGCAAGCTCTCGCGCGGCACCGGGAACGGCGCGAGCTCGCCGAGTGCAGTGAGCTCGCCGCGCTTCCAGGTCTGGTGGGTCAGTTGGCGTCCCTTCAGTTGCACGCGCACCGTGCCGTGCAGCTGGCCCTCGCGATACTCGGCCGTGCGCTTCCTTTCGCCCGTGACGTCGGTCTCGGTCCACTTGCCCGTCTTCTTGCCGTCGCGGTAGCTGCCGCTCGTCGCCGTGCGCCCGTTCTCGTGGAACGTCTCGCAGGGGCCGTCGAACTGGTCGTCCTGGAACGACATCTGGCAGACCAGCGTCCCCGTCTCGGTCCACTCGCGGTGCATGCCGTGCAGCTTGCCGTGCGAGTAGACCTCGAACAGCACGCGAACGCCCGAGGGTGACCAGCGCTCGAAGTTGCCGTGCTTGTTGCCCTGCTCGTCGACCATGTAGCGCTCGTGCAGGTTGCCGCTCGGCCACTTCGCGACGCGTTCGTTGGGGTTGGCCTCCTGGGCTGCAGGCGCTGCCGCGAGGGCAAAGCACGCGAGCACAGCGACGGCGGACTGGAAGGCACCCGGCATCTGTCCATGTTCTCCGGCGGTCTCTCGGGATGCCACTGCCCGGTTCGTTGACCCGGAGAAGGAGCCGGGCCGCGCTGGCTACATTGCGCTCCACTGCGTGTTCCCTACTTGCCGGCGAGGCGCGCGCTACACGCGGGACTGAGCGCCGAGATCGCGAGCGCGCCGCAGCGCTGAAGCCGCGCGCGGCGCGGCGTCACGGCAGGAACTTCTCGGGGTGCTTGAGCTTGCGCGGCAGGTACTCGTCGATCACGTAGTTGAGCCCCCACTTCGCGAGGGCCTGCTGCTCGGCGCGCACGCCCATCTTGAGCATCTGTTCGATCGCCTTCTGCCATTCCTTGTGGGCCTGGAAGAACGGGTCGTTCTTGAGCGCGTCCTGCGCGCGCTTCTTGTCGACCTCCTGCAGCGGGTGCGTCGCGTCCTGCAGCTTGAAGTCGATGATGTCCTGCGGCGTCACGCCGAGATACCTCGCCTGCGGCACGCAGAAGAACTGGTTCAGGTGCACGGCATTGCCCGAGCCGACCTTCAGCGTGCGGTAGATGTTGGAGATGCCGTATGGATCGCAATCGTTGAACGCGTAGACGTCGAGCTTGCAGTCGTCGGCGAGCTTGCGGATGAAGCGCCGCGTCGCGCGCGTCGGCACGCCGGCGGTCTCGATGAGAATGCAGTTGTACTCGCGCCAGAACTTGTGGTTGTTCAGACGCTGGAACATGCCGCCCGTTTCGATCGCAAGGATGAACTTCGCCTTGGTCTCGAACTTCAGCTGCTCGACCGAGTGCGGGATCGAGTAAGAGCCGGTCGCAAAGCCCGTGCAGTCGATGCGCACTTCGCGGTCGGTCTCGGGATCGCGGTCGATCACGATCAGCTGACCCGCGACGGCGCCGCCGTGCTCTTCGGGGTAGAAGCGCAGCTGCTCGCGCGTGACGCCCTCGAGCGAGAACAGCGCCTCGATGTCGTCCATCACCGCGTCCGACTCGGGCTGCTCGAGGAACTTCGCGTCGCCCCAGTTCTTGGATTGGTAGTAGGCATCTCGCTTGGTCGCGAAGTCGTCCTGCTGGACCATCTCCTTGCTCAGCGACATGAGCTTCAGCGTCTGCGCGAACGTCTTGACCGTGTTGACGGTCAGCGTGCGTTCGACGCGCGCGCGGCCCATCTGGAAGCCGCCCTTCTTGTCGTACTTCGCGTTGCGCAGCGAGCGCTCGGGGAACTTGAGCTCTGGCTTGCCTTGCTTCTCGATCGTCGTGTGCACGGAGTCGGCGCACTTGATGATCTCGCCGATCGTCACCTTGTCGAGGTGGGTCAGAGGCTTGCGCTTCTTCTTGCTGGTTTCCTGCTTCTTCTTGGCGGCCATGGATGCTCGGCGGTGAGTGGATGGGGGAGCGGAGTGGCTAGAGCTTGCGGCTCTTCTCGAGGACGGCCGTCAGGTTCGAGGTCGCCTTCGACACTTCCTTGTCGTCGAGGTCGAGGATGTCCTTCAGCGCCTCGACCACGTGCGGGATGTACATCTCGATGTAGTTGCGTTTCTTGAACTCGCTCGCGAGCTTGCGGCCCTTGCGCACGTGGATGCCGAGCTTGCGGCCGGCCTCCTTCAGCGCGAGCCCGAGCTCCTCGAGGATCTCGTCGTAGCTCGCGATCGCCTCCTTGCTCTCGCTCGTGAACGGCACCCACACCGACGCGATGTGCACGAAGATCACCATCGGGCCGATCGGCAG
>Ga0075418_10005276_pt1 | contig 14636 bp, 15 predicted proteins | sample SoiMetdeltSBSDD2_FD_81776 | JGI IMG/M metagenome (GOLD analysis project Ga0075418, IMG submission 81776) | Bulk soil microbial communities from a Populus tree surrounding site in Tennessee, USA - Soil MetaG P. deltoides SBSDD2 | ecosystem: Environmental > Terrestrial > Soil > Tree plantation...
ATGGAACGTCCGTCTGGCGTGACCGTCGGTGAGTACTCGGACTCCGGCGTATCGGTCAGCTGCGCGATCTGCTGCGTGCGCACGTCGTACCGATAGATGTCGCTGCCCGTTGCCGCGCTGTTTTTCGGATCGGGCTTCCGGCCGCCGCGCACGGATGTAAAAAGGATCGCGCCGCCGTCAGGCGTGAAGGACGGCTGATTGTCGTAGCCGGCATTGTTCGAGATGTTGAGGGGCTTCCCCACGTCGAGCTGACCGCCGCGGATTGTCAGAGACGCCAGAAAGATTTCCGTATCGGGTGGTGCGCTCTGCGTCGCCTGCGCCATCAGAGCCATGCCAAGCAGGACGTATCTCATAGGGCGCGATCCTACACGCACTCGGGGCGACTCCTGTAAGCTTGAAACATGACGGACGCACCAAAGAGCGCTTACGAGCTGGCGATGGAAAAGCTCCGGAAGAAGGACGCCGAAACAGGCGTCGCGGAACAGGTCCTGACCGACGAGCAGCGGGCCGCGATCGCCGAGGCCCGCAGCATCTGCGAGTCGCGCGTGGCCGAGCGCCGCATCATGCACCGTTCCACCATGCTCTCGGTGTTCGATCCGGCGGAGCGGGAGGAGCGCGAGGCCGAGTTGCGGCGCGACTTGGAGCGGTTCACCTCCGATCTCGACGCCAGGATCAAGCGGATCCGCGAGCAATCAGGAGCGAATTCCACCTAACGCGACATGTACTTGACGCCGTTCAGAGGCACGGCAAGAATGGACACGGCCCGGCCGGACACGCCGATGCCGTGCGGGTTGCGGACCGTGGCCTTCTGACAGAACTGAATGGGAAACGTCATCGCGTTTCGACGCCCGAACGACATGCACGACCAGCGGCGAGGGCCGGATCGTCGCAGCACACGCCGTGGCGGCCGCCGCGACGGCGACCAGAAGGGCTTCGCCCCGCTCGTGCTCATCGTCGATGACAACGTTGACAGCGCGGCCCGCTGCGAGGCGATCCTGGCCCGCCTGCACTTTGCGGTGGCGCCGACCCGGAGCATCGACGAGGCCGGCCGTGTCATGGACGCCCTTCGTCCGGACATCATCGTGGCCCGCATCGCGGACGCCGCGGCCCTGCGCCGCGCCACAGCCGCGGACCTGCCAATCATCCTGCTGAACGACGACCTGCTGGATCCCGAGAAACTGATCGAAGAGATTCGCCTCGAGTTGCGAGCGCACCGCTCGAAATAGATCCCCTGAGCCCTGCGCCCTGAGCCCGTTTCGGCGCCCCCTGCGCCTTCACGGGTATGCGATTCCCTATCCCACTGTTCGTTGTCACGACGCTATCGACGGCCGGGATAACGCTCGCCGCCGCAACCCCGGCGTGGTCTCAAACGCGGCCGCTGCCGAGTCCGCTCGCACGGATCGACACCACGGTCGTCGTTGGCTGGCTGAACGCGAACAAAGCCGAGTTGGACGAGTACGACAACTGGTACAGCACGGCTTCGGCAGGCGGCGCCGTCGGCTGGTACTGGACCGATCACCTCAAGACCGAGCTGGAGTACTTCGTCAGCTCCGAGGTCGACCGCGACGTGTACACCTTCACGCAGCAGGGCCCACTGTCGATCAACCGCGAGTCCAGGTTTCAGTTTGGCACGCGACGCCTGGCCATCGGGCAGCACTACCAGTTCATGCGCAACGTGACGTTCCACCCCTACATCGCCGCGGGGCTCGATGTGAACTGGGAATCGATCGCGCGCGAGGATGGAGAGGAGCGCATCTTCGACACGAACGCACGGCTTTCGCGAACCGGCGCGCCGCCGGAGCGTTTTCCCAAGCGCACCGAAAGGCATACCCGGCCCTTTGCAGGGTTCGGCTTCAAGGCGTACATGTCGCCCCGCTCGTACTTTCGCACCGATTTGAAGTTCGTCATCGATGGCGGCGTTGAGGAAGTGATGACGCGCTTCGGTATCGGGATCGATTTCTGACAGCTACGGACATGGAGACGTTATGAAGAAGCTCATTGCGTTCATTCTGGTTCTCGGGCTGACCGCGCCGGGGTGCGCAACTGCTCAGCGGCCGCGCTTCCAGGAGCAACCCAAGGCGGCGCAGTCCGAATCGATGCAATCGGCGCGCGAGCGCGAGCTCCTCGCCGAGTTCGCCCGTCAGCTGCCGGCCGGAGCGCGGGTGCGCGTGTCGGATACCAACCGGCGGGTGATCCGCGGCACGCTCATCAAGGCGACTGACACCGCTGTGGTGATTCAGCCGCGCGGGCGGGTTCCCGAGCCGATTGTCGAAGTGCCGTTCACGAACCTGGTCGCGCTCGAACAGGAGCAGCCGAGCTCGGGAGCAAGTGTCGGACGGGCCATCGCCATCGGCGCCGGCGCAGGTGCCGCCGCTGCGCTCGGCGTCATCCTCATTCTCGTCGCCACGCTGGGTGACTAAGGGTCAGCGGCGGCGGAACTCTGCCGCTGCCATCTCGATCAGCTCTTCGTCGTTGCGGTGTGTGGCGGACGAGATCTCCAGCCGCTGGCGGATCCGCGCGGCAAGCTCGCGTGCCGTGCGATGTCGAGCGAAGTCCGGCAGATCGTTCCGGCGTGCGAGGAATGTCTCGACGACTTCGATTTCCTCGACGCTCAATCGCCGGGCACCCAGGTTCGAGGCCTCGGACATCTCGGCGGGCATCGCCGCGCGCTGCAGTTGTTGTTCGTGCACGACGACTGTTCCAGCCACGAGATCGCCGAGTCGCTGGTTTCTCGCCGTGAAGAAGATCGACAGCACGCCAACCGCATAGATTCCCGGCATCTGATCCACGATTCGCAGCAGGTTCCGCAAGATTGCCGTAAAGGGCGTGATCGGCTGTCCTGAAGTAGAGATCACGCGGATGCCGAGGACGCGCTTACCAGGCGTCTGCCCCACCCACATCGATTCGAACGCTGCGTAATAGCCGTAGTACAGCAGGAACGCGACGAAGATGAGGACGGCGGCAGTCCACGTCGCGAGCGAGGCAAATCCCGTCGATCGCAGCCAGAGCGCGCCAAGTCCGATCAGCCCCAGTACCAGGAACCCGGCGAGTTGCAGCAGCGTGTCGATCGTGATGGCAAGAAAACGGCTGCCCGCGCCGGCGAGCGGGAACTCCAGCGCAATTTGCTCCGGTGTGTCGATGGTAAGCTTTTCCGGTGGCGTCACCGGCACTCTCCTCACGCTGGATCGAGAAGCGGAAAGCCCACTGGACGAGACTCGAACAACTTCTGTCGCTCGGGCAGCAGGACGTCTCGCGCCTGACGCACGAGCAGCTGCGCGAGTTGGCGCTATTGTATCGTCAGACCGCGGCGGACCTTTCGACCGCGCGCGAGCATCGCGTCGACGCGCAGCTCGCTGCCTACCTCAATCAGCTGCTCGGCCGCGCCCACAACTTGATTTATTCCGGTCGCGCGCCGCGCTCCGGCGGGATCCTGACCTTTTACACGCGGACCTTCCCGCAAGTCTTTCGCGAGACGTGGCGATACACGCTGGCCGCAACCATGCTCTTTCTCGTGGGTGCTGCCGCCGGGACGGCGGTGTCGATCGCCGATCCCGGCTTTCAACGTTTCATCCTCGGCGGCGAGATGATGGACACGATCGAGCGGCGCCAGATGTGGACGCACGGCATCCTCGCCGTCAAGCCGCTGGCGTCGAGCGCCATTACCACGAATAACCTGAGCGTCTCGTTTGCCGCGTTCGCGATGGGCATCACCGCCGGCCTGGGCACGGCGTGGATCATGACCTTCAACGGCGTGCTGATCGGCGTGATCACCGTCGCCTGCGTGCGCGCCGGCCTCGGCCTGTCGCTGTGGAGCTTCGTCGCACCGCACGGCGCCCTGGAGTTGCCCGCCATCTTTATCGCCGGCGGCGCAGGGCTCATCCTCGGCCGCGGCCTCTTGAACCCCGGAACCCTGCCGCGTCGCGACGCACTCGCGGATGCCGGCCGCCGCTCGATTCGCCTGCTGCTCGGCGTGATTCCGTTGCTGCTCGTCGCCGGGCTAATCGAGGGATTCATCTCGCCCGTTCCGATCGCGCCGTCAACAAAGTTCGTAATCGGCGGATCGATGTTCGTGTTACTCGTGCTCTACCTGCTCGGGGGTGGACGGGGGGACACTGAGATCGGGATCCGCGGTCCGCGGTCCGCGGTCCGCGGTCCGAGGGTTCTGGATGTCACCTCCGTCCTGTGATTTCACGGTTCGAACTTTGCGCCCTTCCGGACCCCGGATCCCGGACCCCGGACCCCGACGGGATCGCACCTACAACAGCCCCCGCTCCTTTACTTCCAAGTACCGATCCACCAATCCGCCGGACAACTCCTCCGGCGACGTCTCGACAACCAATGCGCCGCGCTGGCGGAGGCCGTGCAACAGCGCGTCGCGGCGATCGAGCGTTTCCTGCGCTGACATCACGCGATACATCTCGGACGCCGAGGCCGGTGTGGCGCGCGCGAGGGCCGTCACCTCGGGCTGTCGCAGCACGGCGAAGAGAACGACGTGCGCCGGCGCCATGCGCAAGGCGTGCTCAATGACATCTGGAATCCCGGCCGTCTCGGCGACATCCGTCAGCCAGACGATGAGCGAGCGGCGTTTCTGCGCGGCGAGCACGGCGGCTGCGGCCGTGCCGTGATCGGCCTCGACGGCGTCAGCTCGCACCGTCGCCAACGCTTCAACAAGCCCGCGAAGATGGCCGGCGCCGCGCCCCGGCGCCACCCTGTGCTGCAGGCGTCGTCCGTACGCTAGCAAACCAACGCGATCGCCGGAGGCGAGTGCGACCTGCGCCAATGTCAGGGCCGCTGTGACGGTCGAGTCCAACATCGTGTGCGAGCCGACCCGCGCGCGAAGCAGGCGGCCCGCGTCGACCAGCAGCCAGAGCGTTTGACTGCGCTCGGGTTGATAAACTTTCGTGACGAGTTTGCCGCGCCGGGCCGACGCGCTCCACGCCACGTCGCGCTGTTCGTCGCCCGGACGATAGTCGCGCAAGCTGTCGAACTCGCGGCCGGCGCCAAAACGCTTCGCACGGCGCTTCTCGATCGCGATTTGCCGGCTGCGTATCAAGTACATGGCCTGACGTCGTCCTTCCTGCAAGCTCGGATACACGCGCACCGTTTGTTCGAGCGTGGCGACGCCCCAGCGCTCGACGAGCCCCCAACGATCGCGCCACTGGAGCGCGACGACGCCCATTGCCGCGTCGCCTCGCTCTCTGGGCGAGACGCTGTAAGTCGCAACACCAGAATCGCCCGCCGGCGCATGCAGCGTCAGCTCCGGGAGGTCGCGCCGAAGTTGTGCGCTCACGTAGTCGGCAGCTCGCACGTCGAGCCCGACGCGTCCGCGATTCTGAATCGAAACCTGGACCGTGGCCGGCAATCCAAGGGTCAACGCCGACGTCCACGTGCGGGTGACGATGAGGTCCTCAGGCAGCGGCAGCCGTCGCAAGTTGACGAACACGAAGAGGAGGACGACCGCGTTCCACACGACGAGCAGCAGCAGGGCGCGACGATCGATCCACGCTGGTCCGATCCAGAGCAGACCGGCGGCGAGAAACAGGATCGTGCGAGGCGTCAAGCCGAACGCTGCGCGTCGTGCGGGCTGTGCAGCGCGGTCGATCGGCGGCGGCGCCAGGCGCGGAGCAATCACTTGGGTACTTCTACGGCGGCAAGGATGTCGGCCGTGACCTGATCCGGTGTCAGACCTTCGAGGTCCGCCTCCGGCTTCAATATCAGTCGATGGCGAAACACCGGTACCGCAGCACGCTTGACGTCGTCCGGCAGGAGATAGTCCCGCCCGTCCATTGCCGCCATTGCCTTCGACAACTGCATCAGGTGGACGGCGCCACGAGGGCTGACGCCCAACGTCAACGACGGCCACTCGCGGGTGCGACGGGTGACCGCAGCGATGTACGCGAAGAGCGGCGCTTCAACCGCGACGGCGCCCACTTCACGACGCGCCGCAGCCATCTGCTCGGGATCGAGTGGCGCCAACTGAACGTCGTCGATCGCGCGCGCATCGAAGCCCCGGTGATGCCGTTCGAGAATCGCCTCTTCCTCGCCGGACTCGCGATCCGGGTAGCCGACTCGAACCTTGACGAGAAACCGATCCAACTCCGCCTCTGGCAACGGATAGGTCCCCTCGAACTCGACGGGGTTCTGCGTCGCGAAGACCGTGAACGCATTGGACAGGCGATGGCTGGTACCGTCGATCGTGACTTGACGCTCCTCCATCGCCTCGAGCAACGCCGCCTGCGTCCGCGGCGGCATCCGGTTGATTTCGTCGACCAACAGCAAATCCGTGAACACCGGTCCCTGATGCAGCGTAAAAGTGCTGGTGCTCAGGTTGAACACGTTCGATCCCACGATGTCGGCGGGCATCAGATCGGGCGTGCATTGCACGCGCTGGAATTGCAGTCCCATGATGCGTGACAGCGTGCGAACGGCGAGCGTCTTTGCCAGCCCCGGCACGCCTTCGAGCAACGCATGGCCGTTGCACACAATCGTCAGCAGCAGCAAATCCATCATGTCTGCCTGGCCGACGATCACCTTCGCGAGCTCTTGGCGGGCCTGCCCCGTAACCTGTTCGAGTGTGGACATCAGTTTTTTCTCTGGCGCTGAACGGCCTGGGCTTTTGTCGCGAGCATCTGCAAATCGGCCACGACGGCGAGCGCTTCGGAGGTAGGTACCGCTGAATCCATTGACGCGTCGTGCGCTCGCTTCATCACCGTCGACACGTCTGGCCCGAGCGACAGGCGCTCCCCGGCAACACGCGCAAGTTGGTCGTCCGGTGTCGACGATGGCAAGCCGGCGGCATCGAGCAGCTGCCGCCGGACGCGGTTACGAACGGTTGCAACCGCCGCGTTGGCGGCCCGGGCCCGCTCGTACAAACCGCCCATGGTGTCGATGAACTCGAGCGGCGACGTCCGCGGTTCGGTCACCAGCGCGCGAACGGGTTTGCTTCGTCGCGTGAACGTAAAGAGCGCCAAGCCGGCAATGCCAGCCAGCTGCAGCAACGCAAACGGGATCGGCGTACCCGACAGGTACGACCACAGCGATCGTGTATGGCCGTGATAGAACTCGTCCCAGACCACGGTCCGACCGCCCGCTGGTCCGATTGAGTTGATGAGCAGTTCGACGTGACCAGGATCGGCAATTCCGCCGTTCATGAGTGGACCAGCGCCGGCCCACCACATAACGTGGCCCTTGTCGAATCGCCCCGCGAGCACCGCAGGGTCATCGTAGGTGCCGTACACCGGAATGAACGGCGATTCGACTGGCAGCTTCGCACCGGCCGATGGCAATTCGACCTCTGGCGCGCCAGCCGTCAACACGCCAGGCAATGCCGCGTGCTGCTTGCGTGGGTGCAGGGCTCGCGTCCCGATTCGGGTGGGCAGCTCCGGCAGAAACCACGTCGTCTCGGCACCGGCAATCAACAGCCGGCCGCCGCGATTCAGAAAACTCCGAAGCGCGCGCGCGTCCTGATCCGACGGCCGCGCCGACGGCTGTGCGATCACGAGCGTCGTCGTCTCCGGATCTCGCCGCAGCGCGGCAAGCGGTTCGAACGACCGATCGACCGAGTAGCCGAGTTGCTGCAATAAAAGGTATGCGGCTCTCGCGCCGTTCTGATGGGGCGCATAGCTCGAACCGTCGTTTCGAGGAAGCGCGTCGGGCGGCGCGACGACGAATGACGCCGTCGTCAACAGGACGGTCCCTGCGGCGGCGACGGCGAGCACCGTCAGGTCGCTCGATCGCCAGGACGCAGGCATCCGAGCTCCTCCAGGTGCGCGGTCGCGCGCGATGCATCTTCAGGTTCAACGGGGTGATTGCCGTACCAGATTCGCTCGAAGCGGCGCGTGAGATCGATGAAGAGCGGCCGATGAACGTCGTTCGGCCGGAGCAACCGCAAATACTCGCGTGGCGTTCTCGCGTCGTCCAAGCGCCAGGCGCCCTGCTCATCGAGTCGAGTGACTGCGGCCGTGTAAGCAAGGCGTACGGCCTCGCGCCCGTTGCCGTTCCGCGCCTCGCGCAGCGCGCGCAATGCCAGCTCACGCGCCCGGGGACGCGCCGGACTTCGCGAGCTCAGGTTCAGCACGGCGTCGCGCGGCTGATCGGCAATGGCGCGTGCCATGACAAATCCAAGTCCGACCAACGCTCCGAGCGCTGCGAGCCATGCCAGCACGATGGCGACGCGGCGGCCGGCGCCCGACCCGCCGCCAAGGCGTGCCCAGAGATCCTCCAGCCACTGGCCCGCGCGCTGCTGCAGTTGTTCCCGCCAACGGCCGACAGCGCTCTGCTGAAACTCGTCTCGTTGCAGAATCGTTGTGAGCGCGCCTCGCGCGTCGACATGGGATGGTGCGTGATTGCCGATAGTGGATTCCTCGCGGAGCCGCGCCAGCCGCACGAGAATCGCTGCGCGGGTTGCATCCCAACGCTTAGTGCCGCGCCCCACATCGCCGAGCGCGACGGTGATCCATCGAGCATCAACGTCGATCTGGCCGCCGTTGAAGTCCACACGCCAGCGTTCCGGGACCGTGGCTACGATGTGCGCAGCCGATTCGCTGCTCTCGAGCGCACCGATCTCGGTGCGCAGCCTACTGAGTTCTGTGAGAAATGATTCGAGAGAGATGCTGGTAGCTGTCTGGGATTGCGCCCTTGCGGTGAGGCCGAGCGCCAGCGCACAGGCCAACTGCAGGCCCGCGAGGAGCAGACCACGCCGCATCAACCTGGGAGCGGCGCTGACGTGGCCGCTGTTCCGCCAGCAGGAACAGCGTTCAGATTCGCCAGCATGACTTGGAGATCCAAGCCTTCCTTTCGCACGCGCAAATCATAATAGAGCACGGCAAACGCGACAATCATCAGCGGTCCGGTGAATGCGCCGCCGATCGAGCCCGTGATCGTTCCCATCAGGTTCAACCAGAAACCGGTCGACGTTTCGGGACCGGCCATCACGCCCGCGAAGGCGAACGGCCCCTGGAAGATGCCCAGCACCGCGTACGTGATCACCATCGTGAAGGCCAACAGCGCGAACACCCGAAGAAGATTGCCGCTCGTCAATTCGATGCTCCGCCGAATCGCCGCGGACGCCGTTTCGTTCTCGAGCACCACGGCCGGCACGGCCACGGCATAGCGAATCATCAACCACACCCATACGGCGGCCGCGCCAACGAAGGCCGCAAGGACGAACAGAGGGGCCAGGATCGGAAAGCCAATCGCGGCAACGACTCCGCTCACGGCGGCGCCGATGCCCACCATGAAGAACGCCCCAAACATCCGGATCGAGACGAGGATCATGAGGAGCGCCAGCCGGCCGACTTTCCCACGCATCGGCGTATACGCCGTGCGAATCGTGATCGGACGTCCCATGTAGAGTTCGGAGACCGCAACGGTCGTGGCACCGAGCGCCACCGCGTAGGTGATGAAGTAAACAGCCGCCATGCCGATCATGGCGATGACGAACCAGACCACACCGCCGATGACCTCCGCGGGGCTCACCTCACCGGCCGCCATCGTTTCGGAGCTCACAGGCTGCGGGCTGGCGATGGCTATCAGCACGCCAAAGGCCAGGCCGAGGAGCGAGGGCAGCGCCATGATCCCGACAAACAGCCAGAAGTGTCGCCTGTACAGGCTGAAGGAGCGATCGAGCAGCTCGCCGAGCGTCAGCGGGCGCAAATCCAGAAACATGTGGGCTCCCGACTAGGCTGCTGGGGAGCCACGATGGTAACACGGGCCGCGGGGGACGGCCCGGTTGGTTGCTCCGTGTTGTCCGTGGCTAGATTGATCCGTGTTATCGGTGGCGAGATGGTCCGTGTTGTCCGTGGCGCTCTAGAGGCCGAAGACGGCCGCAAGCCGTTCCCTTATGCTCTGACGGGCCCTCACAAGAGTACGATGGGCACGACGGGCTTGGCGAGTGGCGGCGGCGCTGAGGCGGGCCCGCCCCCTCAGGTGCCGTCGTGGGATCATGGTCTTGCCAGTTGCCGGGCTCGAGGGCATCCAGCCTTCATCGATCAGTCGCTGCTGGATAGTTAACGCCCGTGTCACGAGCCGGGCCGCGGATTCGAACTGCTCGATTCGCTCCGCGCCGTCGGGATACGTCACCGCCAGAACGTAGGCGCCGGGATTGGCGCCGCGGTGGACCTCGACGTCGATTTGGGCTGCACCTCGTGTGAAGAACCAGATCATTCACGAACCTCGCACCGGTGGTATCGGCACAAGGCTACCAGAGGATAAGGATGATTGAGCGTGGAACGGCAATGACCCCGACGACCATGAAGCGGATTGCCGCCGATCTCGGGGTGTCGATCACGACCGTCTCGAAGGTGCTGAACAACCATGCGGACATCGGTCAAGCCACGCGAGCCAGGGTCCTGGCACGAGTAGAAGAGCTTGGTTACCGGCCGAACGCCGTCGCGCGAAGCCTCAGCCTTCGCCGGACCCACACGCTTGGCGTCGTCATCCCCGACCTGATGCACTCGTTTTTCGTCGAGGTCGTCTCCGGTATCGAATCGGTCGCCAGCGCTCGCGGCTATGGCTTGCTGCTCTGCAGTTCCACAGAAAACCCACGGAAGGAACGATCGGAGCTCGAAATGCTGCGGTCCCGTCAGGTCGACGGGATCGTCCTCGCCTCGGTGCATGGCTCGAACAATTCCGAGTTGCTCCAGCGGATTGCCGCGCACGGCGGCGCGCTCGTGATGATCGACCGCGACGACCATCCCCGCGTACGGTGCCATCGCGTGCTGACCGACGACGACCTGGTGGGCCGGATGGCGACGGAGCATTTGCTGGCGCAAGGCCGTCGAGCGATCGGGCACCTTGCCGGCCCGCCGTTGACGCATGCCCGTCGGCGCGAGGCCGGTTACACGGCTGCCCTGCACGATGCGGGGATCGAGCCAGCTTCAGGCTGGATCGTGCGCGGCGGGTTCATGGACGCTGATGGCTATCGCGCGATGCAGCGCTTGCTCGAAGTCCGGCCGCGTGTCGACGCCGTGTTCGCGGCAAACGATCCTGCGGCCATTGGTGCGATGCAGGCCATCTGGGAGGCAGGGCTGCGTGTGCCCGACGACATCGCCGTGATCGGCGCCGGTGACATCGCCCACGGCGATCTCCTGAGGGTACCGCTGACGACCGTCGGCTGGGCGAAGGAGGAGCTCGGACGCCGCGCCGCGGAATTGATCTTCGACCAGATCGGCGGGCGCGAGGAGCTTGCATTCCGGCGGGTCATCATTCCACCGCATTTGGTTATCCGCGAGTCGTCCGGCGCCCGGACGCCCGCCGGGCCGGACTCGCCTCCGGTCCGCGATCCTCGACGCGGGGGTAACGGGAATCGGTCTTCGCGGCCGGACGCAAAGCCAAAGAGACCCCGGTAGGGGTGACGCATAATAAAGGGCTGGATCCCGCGCCCCGGCCCTCATGAAGATTACCGACGCCAAAGTCATTACCTGCAGCCCTGGCCGGAACTTCGTCACCCTGAAGCTGGTGACCGAGGACGGTGTCACGGGGCTTGGCGACGCGACGCTGAACGGACGCGAGCTGGCGGTCGCAACGTACCTGACCGAACACGTCATTCCCCTCCTGATCGGGCGCGACGCGCGGCGGATCGAAGACACGTGGCACTACCTGTATAAAGGTGTGTACTGGCGGCGCGGCTCGGTCACGATGACCGCGATTTCGGCAGTGAACGTAGCGCTGTGGGACATCGCTGGAAAGGCCGCGAACAAGCCGCTCTACGAGTTGTTGGGCGGGGCGTCTCGCGAAGACGTGATGGCCTACGGCCACGCCAACGGCAATACGGTCGATGAAACGTTGGAGTCGATCGCGAAGCACATCACACAGGGCTATCGTGCGATTCGAGTGCAGTGCGCGACGCCGGGACAGCCGGATAGTTACGGAATAGCGAAGTCCGGCCAACGCTACGAGCCGGCCGAACGAGGCCTGCCGAAAGAAACCGCGTGGAAAACGGAACCGTACCTCCAATTCACGCCAGCGCTCTTTGCTCGCGTTCGCAAAGAGTTTGGTCCGGACCTTCACCTGCTGCACGACGTGCACCATCGGCTGCGCCCGATCGAGGCCGCGCGGCTCGGCAAGAGCCTCGAACCGCACCACCTGTTCTGGCTGGAGGATCCCGTCACAGCAGAGCTGCAGGAAGGCTTTCGAATCGTCCGCGAGCACACGACGACACCGATTGCCGTGGGCGAGATTTTCGATAGCATCTACGATTGCTATCGTTTGATTCAGGAGCAGCTCATCGACTACCTTCGCGCGACAGTCGTTCATGGCGGCGGGCTCACGCCGCTCCGCAAAATGGCGTCACTCGCCGAGCTGTATCACGTCCGCACCGGCTGCCACGGCGCCACCGACTTGAGTCCGGTGACGATGGCGGCGGCGCTGCATTTCGATCTGAGCGTGCACAACTTCGGCATCCAGGAACACATGCCCCACACGGACGAGACCGATCGCGTGTTCCCACACGCCTACACCTTCCGTGCTGGCGTGTTTCACCCCGGCGATCGACCGGGGCTAGGCGTCGAGATCGATGAGGCGCTCGCGGCGTCGTACCCCTACCAACGCGCGTACTTACCTATAGCCAGGCTCGAAGATGGAACGATTCACGACTGGTGATTCTGTAGACACCAAGAGGATGTCATGAAGGACTACATCAGCACTGGTATTGCCGTCGCCGCAACGATTGCATCGCTCGCCACGGTGGCCCTCAGCCAGGCGCCGGCTTCGTCGTCGCCAGCCACTGGACTGAATCAGTTGACGGTCGCTGAGAAGCGCGCCGGGTGGAAGCTCCTCTTCGACGGGAAGTCGCTGGCGGGCTGGCGCGGCTACAAGCGTCCGGCCTCCGAGACACGCTGGAAGGTCGAAGACGGCATGCTCACGATTGACCCGAACGATGGCAAGGACACTCGTGGCGCACGGGACATCATCACCGACGAGACCTACGACCGCTTCGAGCTCGCGTGGGAATGGCGCGTTGCGCCGGGCGGCAACAGCGGTCTGAAGTACTTCGTGCTCGAGGACATGGACGCGGCGATCGGCCACGAGTACCAGATGATCGACGACGAGCGTCACCCCGACGCAAAGATAGGCCCACATCGTCAGACGGCGGCGTTCTATGACGTCCTCCCCGTTTCGGTGGCTCCGACGATTCTCGAAAAAATCAAGAAGCCCGCCGGTGAATGGAACGAGAGCAAAGTCCGCGTGGATGTGTGCCGGCCGCAGAAGCAGGGAACGTGCGTCTACCACTACCTGAACAACATCCGCGTGCTCGAGTATCAGCTCGACTCGCCCGAGCTGCGCGCGGCCATCGCGAAGAGCAAGTTCAAGGACGTCGCCCGCTTTGGCAAGCTGCACAAAGCTCACATCCTGATCCAGGACCATGGCGACCGCGTGTGGTATCGCAATATCAAGATCCATCCGCTCGGTGGGCCCACGACACCATCGAGCAGCGCGTCGGCTGCCGCCAGCAGCGGGACACAGGTCGTCGCGAACGAGGCGGAGCGGCGCGTGGACATCGCCATCGATGGCAAGCCATTCACGTCGTACATCTATCCGGAAGCATTGAAGAAGCCGGTGCTCTACCCGATCCGTACGTCGCGCGGCACTGTCGTCACGCGCGGATTCCCCCTCGAACCAGGGCCCGGCGAGCGCGTGGATCATCCCCACCACGTTGGCCTCTGGTTCAACTATGGCGATGTGAACGGTCTCGACTTTTGGAACAATTCAACCGACATACCCGCCGCCCGCGCGCCGAAGATGGGCACGATCCGTCACACGCGCGTCGTCGAGACGAAGAGTGGCGCGGCTGCGGGAGAGTTGGCGGTCGAGATGGAATGGGTGACACCGGATGGGACGCCATTGCTGCGCGAAGACACACGGTTCGTGTTCCGCGGCGCCGGATCGACGCGCACCATCGATCGCATTACCACGCTGACCGCACTCCAAACCAAGGTCGTCTTCCGCGACAACAAGGAAGGGCTGCTCGGCATGCGAGTGACGCGCGCGCTCGAGCAGCCAGCCGACAAGCCCGAGATCTTCACGGACTCGAGTGGCAAGGCCACCAAGGTCGCCGTCCTCGACAACAAAGGTGTGACGGGCCAGTACTTGAGCAGCGAGGGTCTCAAAGGCGACGCGGTCTGGGGCACACGCGGCAGGTGGTGCATGCTCTCAGGGCAGATCGAGGACGAACCGGTCACGATCGCCATCCTCGACCACCCCGCCAATCCCAACGCGCCGACCTACTGGCACGCGCGTGGCTACGGCCTGTTTGCCGCTAACGGACTCGGCCGAAAAGTGTTCAAGCAGGACGAGGAAGAGCTGGTGCTGACGCTCGATCCCGGCAAGTCCGTGACGTATCGTCACCGAGTTGTCGTCGTCAGCGGTGCCGCCATGGCCGACTCGATCGAGCGCGAGTTCCGGACGTTCGCGGCAGCTGCGTCCTCGAACTAAGAACTAATATGACGGTCGGGCAGGGACATACCGACGGCTATCTAACTCCCGCGGAGCTCGCACGCGTGCTCCAGGAGGGGCTCGCCCGGCTTCCTGTTGACGGCAAGCGCGTCCTCGTGCTGATCCCCGACGGGACTCGAACGATGCCGATGCCGCTGATGTTCGAGGGGCTGGAGCGCGAGCTTGGAAAGCGCGCCGCAGCG
>Ga0075418_10005278_pt1 | contig 14630 bp, 15 predicted proteins | sample SoiMetdeltSBSDD2_FD_81776 | JGI IMG/M metagenome (GOLD analysis project Ga0075418, IMG submission 81776) | Bulk soil microbial communities from a Populus tree surrounding site in Tennessee, USA - Soil MetaG P. deltoides SBSDD2 | ecosystem: Environmental > Terrestrial > Soil > Tree plantation...
CCGCACGCGCGCGCTACCTCTTCTCGGCGAGCAAGCTGCGCGCTGCCGCTGCGAGGTCGTCGAACACCGGCACGCGCCGTGCGCCGAGCAGCGCGACGGTCGCGGCGCCCGTTCCCGTTCGCACCAGCATCGGCTTCGCGCCGACGGCCTCCGCCGCTTCGATGTCGCTCATGCGATCGCCGATGTACGGCGCGCCCACGACCGACACCCCGAGCTCGCGCTCGAGCGCGCGAAACATGCCGGGCTTCGGCTTGCGACAGTCGCAACCGGCATCGGGCAAATGTGGGCAGTAGTAGACGCCCGCGAGCTCACCGCCGGCCGCGCGCACGCGCGAACGCATGTGCTCATGGATCTCACCGAGCGTCGCCTCGTCGTAGAGGCCTCGTCCTACGCCCGACTGATTCGTGACGACAGCGACCTGCCATCCCGCGCGATGCAGTGACGCGATCGCCTCGAGGCTGCCCGCGATCGGCCGCCATTCCGCGACCGACTTGATGAACTCGCCCGAATCCTCGTTGATGACGCCGTCGCGGTCGATCATGACCAAGCGCGCGCCGCTCGCCATCGCTTAAACCCCGAGCCGCTCGCTCAGCACGTCTCCGAGCTCCGCGACGCCGACGCGCGTCTGCTCGCAGCTATCGCGCTCGCGCACGGTCACGCTGCCGGCAGTCAGCGTTTCGCCGTCGACGGTGATGCAGAACGGCGTGCCCGCCTCGTCTTGCCGCCGATACCGGCGACCGATCGCACCCTTCTCGTCGTAATAGACATTGAAGCGCTTCTTCAGCGCGCGATAGATCTCGAGTGCCTTCTCGGGCATGCCTTCCTTCTTCACGAGCGGGAACACAGCCGCTTTGATTGGGGCAAGCCGCGGATGCAGCTTCAGCACGGTGCGCGCCTCGCCGCCGACTTCGTCCTCGCTGTACGCGTCGCAAAGGAACGCGAGCGTGCCGCGATCGGCGCCCGCCGAGGGCTCGATGACGTGCGGCAAAAAGCGGCGCGCCTCCTCGTTCGGCTCCTGATCGTCGAAATAGCGCAGATCCTTGCCGCTCATCTGCATGTGCTGGCGCAGATCGAAGTCCGTGCGGTTCGCGATGCCCTCGAGCTCGCTGCGGCCGAACGGGAAGTCGTACTCGACGTCGGCGCAGCCCGCGGCGTAGTGCGCGAGCTCGCTCGCCTCGTGCTCGCGCAGGTGCAGGTTCGCCGGCTTCATGCCGAGATCGAGGTACCACTGGAAACGCCGCTCGCGCCAGAACTGATACCACTGCGCGGCTTCGCCCGCGCGGCAGAAGAACTCGATCTCCATCTGCTCGAACTCGCGGCTGCGAAACGTGAAGTTGCGCGGGTTGATCTCGTTGCGAAACGCTTTGCCGATCTGCCCGATCCCGAACGGCACGCGCACGCGCGCCGTGTCGGTGACGTTCTTGAAATTGACGAAGATGCCCTGCGCCGTTTCCGGCCGCAGATACGTCACGCTCTGGTTGTCCTCGAGCGCGCCGACGTGGGTCTTGAACATCAGATTGAACGCGCGCGGCGCCGTCAGCGTCCCAGGTGCCGTTGCGCCGGGCGCGAGCACTCGCGCGCGCAGCGTCTCGTCCTGCAGCGCGCCCGGCACCGCGACGGGTCGCGCTTCCTTGCCGGGCTTGCCCTTTTGCAGCGCCGCGATGCGCTTGCGATGCGGCTCGAACAGCTCCACGGGCGTCGACTTGCCGAGCTCGCCCAGCGCCGCGAACAAAACCTCGTCGTAGCGCTCGAGCTTGCCGTCGCCGCCGATGAACTCGAGTGCGTAGACGGCGAGCTGATCCGCGCGATAACGCGCACGCGTCTCGCGGTCGTCGACCATCGGGTCGCTGAAGCCGCCGACGTGGCCGCTCGCCTCCCAGACTTTGGGGTTCATGAGCAGCGAGCTGTCGAGTCCCACCATTCCGAACGGCTGCGGCGCGCCCTCCGGCGTGGCGGTCTCGTCGTGGTGGGCGACCATGTCGTCCCACCAGGCCTGCTTCAGGTTGCGCTTCAGCTCGACGCCCAGCGGGCCGTAGTCCCACGCACCATTCAAACCGCCGTAGATCTCGCTCGAAGGGAAGATGAAGCCCCGTCGCTTGCAGAGCGACACTATTTTTTCCATCGCGTCCATGACCACTCCGAGCAGCCCGCGGAAGACAAGGCGGGCAAGTATAGCGACGGGAAGTGGCGTGGACTTCGCAAAATCGCGCCGGCGGCCTAGTCTCGACCGCGAGCACTTCGGGGCTGCCCCGGGTCCGAGCAGGCCCTAGAATAGGGCATCCGCTCGAGGGCATCGCCCCATTTGGGTGCGCGTGTTGCGGCTCTAGTTGCAGAGCCGTTGCCAAAACAGTACGTTAGCCGCGTCTCGGGGGTGGCACAAAGAATGCACATCCTCGGACTCTAAAAAAGGGCAAGCACTGCCGTGCACTACAAAAGACGAGCACCGGCAGCGACACAACTACAGCAGCACTAACGGAGGATTCATGTCGCCCGCCGATGTACTCAAGCTCATCAAAGAAAAAGGCGTCAAGTTCGTGGACCTGCGGTTCACCGATACGCGCGGTAAGGAACAGCACGTAACGGTGCCCTCGCACGTCGTCGACGCCGGCATGTTCGAGGACGGCAAGATGTTCGACGGCTCGTCGATTGCCGGTTGGAAGGGCATCAACGAGTCGGACATGATCCTCGGGCTCGACCCGTCGACGGCCGTTCTCGACCCGTTCATGGAAGAGACGACCCTGAATATCCGCTGCGACATCATCGAGCCGATGACCATGCAGGGCTACGAGCGCGATCCGCGCTCGGCCGCGAAGCGCGCCGAGGCGTACATGCGCTCAACGGGCATCGCCGACGAAGCCTACTTCGGCCCCGAGAACGAGTTCTTCATTTTCGACGACGTGCGCTGGGCCTCGGCCATGAACGGCGCGTCGTACGCCATCGAGTCCTACGAGGGCGCCTGGCAGAGCGACAAGCAGATCGAGGAAGGCAACCTCGGCCATCGCCCCGGCATCAAGGGCGGCTATTTCCCCGTTCCGCCGGTCGACTCGCTGCAGGACATTCGTTCGGCGATGTGCTTGGCGCTCGAGGAAATGGGCCTCTCCGTCGAGGTGCACCACCACGAGGTCGCGACCGCGGGTCAGTGCGAGATCGGCGTCAGATTCGGCTCGCTCGTCAGGAAGGCCGACGACGTCATGACGCTGAAGTACGTCATCCACAACGTCGCGCATAGCTTCGGTAAGACGGCCACCTTCATGCCGAAGCCGCTCCTCGGCGACAACGGCAGCGGTATGCACGTCCACCAGTCGCTCGGGAAGGGCGGCAAGAACCTGTTCCAGGGCGACCTCTACGGCGGCCTGTCGCAGACGGCGCTCTACTACATCGGCGGCATCATGAAGCACGCGCACGCGATCAACGCGCTGACGAATGCGTCGACGAACAGCTACAAGCGCCTCGTCAAAGGGTTCGAAGCGCCGACGCTGCTCGCGTACTCCGCGCGTAACCGCTCCGCGTCGATTCGCGTTCCGTACGTGCAGAATCCGAAGGCGCGCCGCATCGAAGTGCGCTTCCCGGACAGCACGTCGAATCCGTACCTCGGCTTCACGGCCATGCTGATGGCCGGTCTCGACGGCATCGCGAACAAGATCAACCCGGGACCGCCGAGCGACAAGGACCTCTACGACTTGCCGCCCGAGGAAGAGAAGCAGATCCAGACGGTGTCGTACTCGTTGACGCAATCGCTCGAGGCGCTCGACAAGGATCGTGCCTTCTTGACCGCCGGCGGCGTGCTCAACGATTCGACGATCGACGCGTACATCGGGCTCAAGGAGCAGGAGATCACGCGGTTCTCGATGACGCCGCATCCCGTCGAATTCGAGATGTACTACAGCCTCTAGCGCTCGGAGGCCCGGTATCGCGGTTCTGTCAAACAAAAAACGTGGCGGGGTTCTCAAGAACCCCGCCCACAATTGGCAGAGAACGCCGCTCGGCGCTAAGCTTGGAGCATGCGTAAGTGGCTGATCTTGTTGTCGGCGTTGTCAGGGACTGCAGCGAGCGCCGCCCCAGCGTGGACGTGGGTCGACGCGGAGGGCACGCGCCACTACTCCGATCGACCCGTGCCTGGAGCGGAGCAGGTGGAGCTCGCCGGCGCGCAGGCGATCGGCTCGTCCGGACGCACGGCGCGCGCGGCGCGCGGAACGGGCGACGCGACTGGTGCGCCTGGCGAGGCGTACCAAGCGATCGAGGTCGTGAGCCCGGCCGAGCAGGAACGCTCTGGAACATCGGCACGGCCCTTCCCGTGCAAGTGCGTTTCCAACCGGCGCTCCAAACCGGGCATCGCTACGACTTGCTGCTCGACGGGCAGCGCCGCAACGTCAACACGTCGAATGCGCGCGTCACATTGCCGGACGTCTTCCGCGGCGAGCACTCACTGCAGGTCGTCGTCATCGACTCGGCGGGCAAGGAGCTCGCCCGCTCGCCGGCTCGCGTCTTCTTCGTGCAGCAAACGAGCACGCTCAACCCGAATCGCGGCGCCAGATAGCCGGCTCGAGCGACGTCGGGCTGCATGGTCGGCGCACGCGGCGCGCGCCGAGCGCCGATCACATTCTGCAAGGGCTTTCGACGGCGCTGCTCGTGCTCGACGAAGCGCTGCTCGTCTCGTATCTGAATCCCGCCGCCGAAACCTTGTTCGGCATCAGCTCGCGGCGCACGGTCGGACGCGGTCTCGCGGAAGTCGTGCATCCGGCGCAAGAGCTGGTCGTGCTCTGCCAGCGCGCGTTCGCCACGGGACTTTCGTTCAGCCTGCACGAGTTCGCCGCGCGCATCGGCGATCGCGAGCTCGTGCTCGACTGCCGCGTCGCGTTGCTCGACCACGAGCACTCGCTGATCCTCGAGTTCCTCGACACGGAACGCGATCGGCGCGTGCGGCGCGAGGCGGAGCTCGTCGCTCAGCAGCGTCTGTCGCGACGCATCGTTCGGCAGCTCGCGCATGAGGTGAAAAATCCACTGGGCGGGTTGCGCGGCGCCGCGCAACTACTCGAGCGGCAGTTGCCCGATCCCGAGCAAAAAGCCTATACGCGCGTGATCATCGAAGAGGCGGACCGGCTCGCGGCGCTCGTCGACGGAATCTTGCGCGCCGGCGGCGCGCCGAAGCCGGAAGAGATCAACCTTCACCGCATCACGGAGCACGTCGCGCAGCTCATCGAGGCCGAGAAGCCGGCCGGCGTCGAGCTCGTGCGCGACTACGACCCGAGCCTGCCGTCGGTCACCGTCGACCGCAATCAGATGATCCAGGCATTCCTGAACGTCGGCCGCAACGCGATGCAAGCGCTTGGGCCAAGTGGGCGGGTGATCTTCCGCACGCGCGCATTGACGAATTTCACGGTCGGTGGCGAGCGCCACCGATTGGTCCTGTCCGCCGAAGTCGAGGACAACGGCCCGGGCATTCCCGCGGAGCTCATGGAGACGATCTTCTATCCCCTCGTGACGGGGCGTCCCACGGGCACGGGGCTCGGGCTCACGATCGCGCAGGACCTCGTGAGCCGAAATGGGGGGCTCATTGAATTCACTAGCGAGCCGGGTCGCACGGTTTTCCAGATCCGTTTGCCGGTCGCGAATGGAGCCCGTTGATGGCAACTCCTGGTTTGTCCGTTTGGGTCGTAGACGACGATGAGTCGGTACGGTGGGTGCTCGAGCAAGCGCTGAAGCAGGCGCACATGTTCCCGCGCGCCTTCGAAACCGGCGAGGATTTCTTCGGCGCGTTGCAGCACGGCCGGCCCGACGTGTTGATCACCGACATCCGCATGCCGGATATGAGCGGGCTGCAGCTCATGGAGCGGCTCACTCGAACCGACCCCGACATTCCCGTCATCGTCATCACGGCGCATTCGGATCTCGATAGCGCGGTGTCGGCGTATCAGGGCGGTGCTTTCGAGTACCTGCCGAAGCCGTTCGACATCGACGAGGCCATCGAGCTCGTGTCGCGCGCAGCGCGGCAACGAACGCGCGGCGCTGCCGAGCAAACGGCCGCGAAGCCGACGCCGCGCATCATCGGCCAGGCGCCGGCGATGCAGGAAGTCTTCAAAGCGATCGGCCGCTTGTCGCGCTCGAGCATGACGGTGCTGATCAACGGCGAGTCCGGCACCGGCAAGGAGCTCGTCGCGCGTGCGCTGCACGACAACTCGCCGCGCGCGGCCGGCCCGTTCGTCGCGCTGAACACTTCGGCGATCGCCGCCGAGCTGCTCGAGTCGGAGCTGTTCGGCCACGAGAAGGGCGCGTTCACGGGGGCCACGGAGCGGCGTATCGGGCGCTTCGAGCAGGCCAACGGCGGCACGCTGTTCCTCGACGAGATCGGCGACATGTCGCTCGCGCTGCAGACGCGCTTGCTGCGTGTGCTCGCCGAGAGCGAGTTCTTCCGCGTCGGCGGTCAAGCGCCGATCCGCGTCGACGTGCGCGTGATCGCGGCGACGCATCAAGATCTCGCCCAGGGCGCCGCGACGGGGCGCTTCCGCGAAGACCTGTATCACCGCCTCAACGTCATGCGCATCGAGGTACCGCCGCTGCGCCAGCGGCGCGAGGACATCCGCGAGCTGTCGCGGTTCTACCTCGAGCAAGCGGCCAACGAGCTCGGCGTCGCCTCGAAGACCTTGAGCGCGGACGCGATCGAAGCGCTGCAGCGCTACGACTGGCCCGGCAACGTGCGCGAGCTCGTCAACGTCTGCCGCCGGCTCACGGTCACGGCCGCGGGGCGCGAGATCGTCGGGCAGGACTTGCCGGCCGAGCTCGGCGGCGTCGCGAGCCAATCGGGCGCCGACTGGACCGCGGGGCTGTCGCAGTGGGCCGAAGCGCAACTGGCCGCCATGGAGGCGCCGCCGCTCCTGCTCGACGCGCTGCCGGCCTTCGAGCGCACGCTGATCCTGACGGCGCTGCGCCGGGCGCGCGGCAAGCGGCTCGAAGCCGCGAAGCTGCTCGGCTGGGGCCGCAACACGCTAACGCGCAAGATCAAAGAGCTCGGCCTCGAAGGCCGCGTCTAAAACGGGGACGGACTTATTTTCCGCCTCCACGCGCTGCGTGGGGGGACTAATCCATCGGCGCGCGGAAAATAAGTCCGTCCCCTTTCTAACGGCGCTGCACGCCTAGCGGCGGCGCGCGATGTCCGCGCCGATCATCTCGGCGAGCTGCAGGGAGGCGAGCGCGTCGGCGCCCGAGACGACAACGGGCGTGTCGGTGACGATCGCGTCGACGAACGCGCGCGTTTCGGCGAGCAGTGCGTCGCCTTTCTCGAGGTTCCAGGTCTCCTCGCGCAGCGGCGACTCGCCTTCGCGCCATTGCCCAAGCTTCGTTACGCGCCGCACTTCGCCATTGCCGAAGTCGATCGAGACGTACTGATTCGGTTGAAACACACGGAAGCGGCGCTGCGGCGTCGTCGAGACGCGCGATGCCGTGACGTTCGCGATCGCGCCGTTCTCGAACTCGATGCGCGCGTTCGCGATGTCGATGTCGTCCATCAGCACCGGGATGCCGACCGCCGACGCGGCGACGGGTTGCGAGTCGACGAGCGATAGAATGACGTCGAGGTCGTGAATCATGACGTCGAGGATCACGTTGACGTCGGCGCCGCGGCCTTTGAACGGCGCCAACCGATGACACTCGATGAACCGCACCGTCGTCAGCGTCTCTCGCGCCGCGAGCAGCGCCGGGTTGAAGCGCTCGACGTGGCCGACCTGCAGCTTCACGTTGCGCGCCGCCGCGAGCTTCGTGAGCACGGCTGCCTCGGCGCTCGTGCGCGTCAGCGGTTTCTCGACGAGGCAGTGCACGCCATGCTCGAGAAAGAACCGCGCGACCGAGAAATGCTCGGCCGTCGTGGCGGCGATCGTGACGGCGTCGATCTTGCCGACGAGCTCGCGATAATCTTGGACCGCGGTCGTCTGCACCTCGGCCGCGACGGCTCGGCCGCGTTCCGCGTCGCGATCACAGACGGCGACGAGCTCGACGTTGTCGAGCGCGCGGTGCTTCTGCGCGTGAAATCGCCCGAGATACCCGACGCCGACGACCGCGGTGCGGAGCTTACTCACCGCGTGCGATCCCGCGCTTGGAGCTGCCGATGAACGCAAGCAAGTGCGCGATCTGCGGGCTCGGGGCGCATTCGGCCGCGATGCGGCTCGTGACGTCCTCGATCGTCAACGCGCGATCGAGCACGAAGCGCAGCGCCGTATCGATGTTGCGGCGTTCCTCGTCGTCGATTCCGGCGCGCCTCAAGCCCACGCGGTTCAGCGCGCGCGGCGTCGCCCAATGCCCTTCGGCCATCGCGAACGGCACGATGTCCTTGTTCGCGAATGCGCCCGCCGCGAGGAACGAATACGCGCCGAGCCGCGTGAACTGAGTGACCGCGCACACGCCGCTCACAACCGAATGGTGCTCGATCGTCACGTGGCCGGCGAACTGCCCGCTGTTGACGATGATGATGTCGTCGGCGAGCTGACAATCGTGGCCGACGTGCGAGTAGGCCATGATGAAATTGTGGTCGCCGATTCGCGTGACGCCGCCGCCCTTCGCAGTGCCGACGTTCATGCTTACGAACTCGCCAATCCGGTTGTGCGAGCCGATCGTCAGCGCCGTGTACGCGCCGCCGTCGTAGCTCAAGTCTTGCGGCGGCCCGCCGAGCACGGCGCCGTGCTGGATGCGATTGTTCGCGCCGATCGTGACGCGGCCGTACTTGCTGCCGATGCGCGCGTGCGACTCGACGACGGTGCCGGGGCCGATCTCGACTTCGCCGTCGATGACGCAGTACGGCCCGATCTCCGCATCGGCGGAGATCTTGGCACGGTCGCTTAGGATGACGCTCGGGTGAATGCTCAACGCGCGGCCTAAAGCTCGTGACGCTCTCAGCCGCTCGCGGCTTGATTCAGCGCTTTGGCGGGGTCGATGCCGCCGACGAGATCCGTGATGCTCGTGAAGCGGTGCGCTCGCAGATATTCCTCGATGCCGGCATTCACCTTCATCGGCGCGAGCGGGTCGTAGAAGAGCGCGGTTCCGAGGCCGACCGTCGTGGCGCCCGCGAGCACGAACTCGAGCGCGTCGTGCGCCGTCTCGACGCCGCCTTGGCCGATGATCGGGATGCCGCGCTCGCGGCACTCTTGGTAGACCTGGTGCACCTTCAGCAATGCGATCGGCCGAATCGCCGGCCCTGAGAGGCCGCCTTGGATGTTGCCGATGATCGGTCGGCGCGTCTCGACGTCGATGGCCATGCCCATCAGCGTGTTGATGACGGCGAACGCATCGGTCCCGGCCTCGATGCAGGCGCGCGCATTCGCCCGGATGTCGGTCTGGTTCGGCGACAGCTTCGTGATCAGCGGCTTGCTCGTCACGGCGCGGCACGCGGCGACGACGCGCGCCGACATGTCGGGGTAGTTGCCGAACGCGACGCCGCCTTCCTTGACGTTCGGACAGGAGATGTTGATCTCCATCGCGTCGATCGGTGAATCGTCGAAGCGGCGTGTGACCTCGGCGTATTCCTCGATCGTCGAGCCGCAGACGTTCGCGATGAAGCGCGTCTCCTTGAAGTCGAGCGTCGGCAAAATCGATTTCACGACGTAGTCGACGCCGGGATTCTGCAGGCCGATCGCGTTCAGCATGCCGGCTGGGGTCTCCCAGACGCGGTGCGGCGGATTGCCGAGCCGGGGCGCCAGCGTCGTCCCCTTGAGGACGACCGCGCCGACGGCTTCGTTGCTGAAGCCCTCGACTCGCGTGTACTCCTCGCCAAAACCGACGCAGCCCGACAGCAGCACGATCGGCGAGTTCAGCTTCAGACCGCAGAAGTCGAGCTTTAGGCGGCTCATTGGGGCGCAATTATCCGCGACGCCCGGGCGAAGCGCCACCGCACGCGCTCGGCGCGGCGGGCCACGCGCCGCGCGCCGCGCGCGGGGTCTATCATGGCGCGCCATGCTCCACGTGATTCTGTTTCGGCCGGAGATTCCGCCGAACACGGGCAACCTGATTCGCCTCTGCGCGAACGCCGGCGCGACGCTGCATCTCGTGCATCCGCTCGGATTCGACCTGAGCGACGCGCAGGTCAGGCGTGCAGGCCTCGACTATCACGAGATGGCGAGCGTGCGCGAGCATCGCGACCTCGACGCATGCCTCGCGGCCGCCGCGCCCGCCCGCGTGTTCGCGCTGACGACGCGTGCGACACGCTCCGTCTACGATGCTGCATTCGTCGCCGGCGACGCATTCTTGTTCGGACCGGAGACGAGCGGATTGCCGCAAGACTTGCTCGAGACGTTCGCTCCCGACATGCGCCTCAGGATCCCGATGCGCGCCGGAAACCGAAGCTTGAACCTCTCGAACGCTGCTGCCGTGACCGTCTACGAAGCGTGGCGGCAGCTAGGCTTCGCCGGCAGCACTACCCCAGCTCGGAGCTGATCGGCCTGCGCATCAACGCTGCGACGGCGGCGCGCGGGTCTGCGCCCGCGTGCAACACGTTGTTGAGCTCAACGACGATCGGCATCGGCACTTTGCGCCGCTCCGCGACGCGATGGACGGCGCTCGCGCCGATGTAGCCCTCGACGACCTGGCCGATCGACTGCAGCGCCTCGGCGGGCTTCATGCCCGCCGCGAGATTGAGGCCGAAGCGGCGGTTGCGCGAGTGGTCATCGGTGCACGTCAGCACGAGGTCGCCCATGCCGGCCAAGCCCATGAACGTCTCTTTGCGGCCGCCGAGCGCGAGGCCCAAGCGCGTCATCTCGGCGAGGCCGCGGGTGATCAGCGCGATGCGCGTGTTCGCGCCGAAGCCGAGCCCATCGCAGATGCCCGCGCCGATCGCGTAGACGTTCTTCGTCGCGCCGCCCACCTCGACGCCGACGACGTCGTTCGACGTGTAGGCGCGAAACGTCTCGCTGCTGATGCGCTCGGCGAGCCGCCGTGCATGGTCCTCGTCGGTCGACGCGATCGTCATCGCCGTCGGCAGCCCGGCGCCGACCTCGCGCGCGAACGTCGGCCCCGACAGCACGGCGGTCGGCAAGCTCGCGGGCAACAGTTGCCCGGCGACCTGATAGGGCAGGAGGCCGGTATCGAGCTCGAAGCCCTTGGTCGCCCACGCGAGGCGGCGCAGCGGCAGCGACGCCAGCGCCGTCAGCGTCTCGCGCAGCGCATGGCTCGGCACGGCGACGAGCACGTCGTCGGCGCCGGTGACCGCGGCGCCGAGATCGGCCGTGGGCTCGAGCAGATCGGGAAAACGAGTCTCGGGGAGATAGCGCGCGTTGCGCCGCTCGCGCTGCATCGTGGCGGCCTGGTCGCTATCGCGCGACCACAGAGCCGCCGGATGACCGGCGCGCGCGAACTGCACTGCGAGCGCCGTGCCCCACGAGCCGGCACCGACGATCGCGATGCGGCTCGCCGTGCTAATGCGTCTCGCCGCCCGCCGCTGCAGGCACCGGTTGACCGCCGGCTGCGCCGCCACGCGAGCGCTCCTGCAGCGCTTGCGCGAAGATCGCATCGAAGTTCAGCGGTTGCAGCAGCAGCTGCGGGAAGCCGCCCTTCGAGACGAGCTCGGCGATTGCCTCGCGCGCAAACGGATAGAGCGTGTTCGGGCAGAAGCTGCCGATGAGAATCTGCTGCTCCTCGGCCGAATAGCCTTGGATCACGAAGATCCCCGACTGCGCGACCTCGGCGAGGAACAACGTCGAGTCCTTGTCTTTGGCCTCGACGGTGATCGTCAACGTGACCTCCTGCGTATCCGGCGCGACCTGTTGCGCGCTCGAGCGCACGTTCAGTTGCGTCTGCGGGGAGACGTTCTGCGTGAACACCATCGGCGCCTTCGGCGACTCGAACGAGAGGTCTTTCACGTAGATCTTTTGGAGTAACAGTTGTTTTTGCGGAGCAGCGGTCGGTTGTTCGTCAGCCATCGTTCGTCCAGTCGTTTGGTTTTGGTGAATGAAACTAAGGTGCCGGGGAGCCGAGCAAGCGGTCGAGCTCGCCGGATCTGTCGAGGGCGCTCAGGTCGTCATAACCGCCGATGTGGCGCCCGTCAATGAAAATCTGTGGAACCGTGCGGCGGCCGCCGCTGCGCTCGATCATCTCGTCGCGGCGCCCGGCCTCGAACATGACGTCGATCTCGGAGAACTCGGCGCCTTTCTCCGTGAGCAGGCGCTTCGCGGCGCTGCAATAGCCGCAAAACGGTTGCGAATACACGATCACGCGCGCGTCGGCCATGCCTATTTCACCAGCGGCAAATTGTCGGCGCGCCAGCCGGCAATCCCGCCTTTCAAGCTGAAGGCGTTCTCGTAGCCGGTCTTGCGCAGGTGCCCCGCCGCGCGCCCCGAGGTCGCGCCGTCGGCGCACACGGCCAGCAGAATCTTGTTCTTCTGCTTCTTGATCGCGTCCACGTCGTCTTTCTGCATGCGCTCGAGAGGGACATTCCGGGCGTTGACGATATGACCCTGCTCGAACTCTTCGGGCTTGCGCACGTCGATGACGAGCGCGCCTTTGTTGATGAGCCGCACGGCATCGGCGGACGTCACATGCGTCGTTCCCTGGTTGCGGAGTCGAAGCTCGTAGAACGTCACGGCGGCCCACGCGGCAAAGAGCCCCGTGATGAGCCAAACGTGGTTGCCGGCGAATTCTACGAGCTGAGCCATGGATCCAAGGTCCTTTGCGGCCCGCCAGTATAGCAGCGGCCCGCCGGCGGCCCGGGACTGGCCGTCGAACCCCTCATCTGAAAGCGACTACACTGCGGTCCCGATGCCCTCGGTAACGCCCTCCCTAATTCCCTCCCTACTTCCTTCTTTACGTCCCTCTTTACTTCGCGTCGTCGTGCGATCGGGGCGGCGCGGGTTTTCACTCCTCGGCAGCGCTGCCGTCGCAACTGTCCTGCTCGGGTGGTCGCTGGCTCTCGCTCAGGACCGGCGCGAAAGCGCGGCCGAGCTGTCCGCGGTGCGCAAGGAAATCAAGGAGCTGCAAGATCGAATCGCGCGCGAGACGACGCGGCGCGACGAAGGCGCGCGCGCGTTGCGCGCCTCCGAGGTGGAGATCGCGGACGCCACGCGCAAGCTCGCCGAAGTCAGCAGCAACTTGCGAGCCCAGGAGAAAACGCGCCGCGATCTCGAGGCTCAGACCGCGGCCGCGAACCGCCGCTTGGGCGCGGAGAAGGATGCGCTCGCGCGCCAGGTGCGCTCGAGCTACATGGCGGGCCGCGAGGAGCTCACCAAGCTGCTGCTGTCGCAAGAGAGCCCGGCGAGCTTGGGACGGATGCTCGTCTACTACGACTATTACAACCGCGCGCGCTCGGCGCGCATTAGCGCTGTTGCGGGAGAGCTCGCGAAGCTCGCCGAGCTCGATGCGGCGAGCGCGAGCGTCGCGGCGGAGCTCACGGCTCTCGAGCAGGTGCAGGCGAGCGAAGTCGCGGCACTCGAGAAGTCGCGCGACGAGCGCCGCGCGCTGGTCGCGAAGCTCGAGGGCGAGATCCGCGACGGCAACGCCGCCGTCTCGAAGCTGCGCGGCGAGGAGCAGCGGCTCGCGGACCTCGTCAAGCGCTTGAGCGAGGTCATGGCGGGATTCCCCGTCGATACCGATGAGCCGTTCGCGAAGTCGAAGGGCAAGCTCGCCTGGCCCGTGCAAGGGCGCCTCGCGGGCGACTACGGCCAGCCGCGCGGCGCGGGGCCCGTGAAGTGGAACGGCGTGCTGCTCGAAGCGGCCGCGGGCACCCCGGTGCGGGCCATCCACCGCGGCCGCATCGCGTTCGCCGACTGGCTACAGGGCTTGGGCCTGCTCGTCATCGTCGACCACGGCGGCGGCTACATGAGCCTCTACGGCCACAATGAGGCGCTGCTCAAGGAGTCCGGCGACTGGGTCGAGCCTGGCGAGCCGATTGCGCAGGTCGGTGACACGGGTGGGCAGGCGCGGCCGGGGCTGTATTTCGAGATCCGTTTCAATGGCGAGCCCGTGAATCCGAACCCCTGGATGGCCAAGCGCCCCGCGGCCCCGTAGCCGATTTCATTACATTAAGGAAAGCTGTTGCGTGCTGAACGGAACGCTGTGCTAAGGTTCGATCGTCGTTTCGGGGAAGATTAGAACAACGAATGGCCCTGAATCTCCGCGGCGTAGCCGTGCTACTCACCGGTACCGTTTTCGGGTTTGGGTTGGCACTCTCGAGTACGGTCTGGACCACCTTCACGGGTCGAGCCAAAGCCGCACCGGCTCCTGTCGACCCTACGATCGAGTCGGCCGCGCTCGTCGCCGAAGTCATCGACCGCGTTCGGCGCGAGTACGTCGATAAGATCGACGACAAGCGAATCGTCGAAGCCGCGATCCGCGGAATCGTCGCCGATCTCGATCAGCACTCCACGTTCCTCGATGCCGAGCAGTACGAGGACATCCGCATCAGCACGACCGGCAATTACACGGGCGTCGGGCTCGACGTGAACCTCGAGGGTGGCAAGGTCACCGTCGTGGCTCCGATCGACGGCGCGCCGGCCGAGCGCGCAGGAATTCTTCCCGGCGACGTGGTGTCCGCGGTGGACAACGTTCCCGTCACTGCCGAGGACGTCGCGTCTTCCGTTGCGCGGATGCGCGGCGAGGCCGGCACCATGGTGATGCTCGACGTGCAGCGCCCCGGCAGCGAGCGGCCGCTCAAGTTCGCG
>Ga0075418_10005279_pt1 | contig 14629 bp, 16 predicted proteins | sample SoiMetdeltSBSDD2_FD_81776 | JGI IMG/M metagenome (GOLD analysis project Ga0075418, IMG submission 81776) | Bulk soil microbial communities from a Populus tree surrounding site in Tennessee, USA - Soil MetaG P. deltoides SBSDD2 | ecosystem: Environmental > Terrestrial > Soil > Tree plantation...
GCTCGGCCCCAACTGCCCCGGCATCATCAGCCCCGGCAAGGCCAACATCGGCATCACCGCCGGGCACATCGCCAAGGAGGGTGGTCCGGTCGGCATCGTCAGCCGGTCCGGCACCCTCACCTACCAGGCGCTGTACGAGCTCAAGCTCAACGACATCGCGGTGTCGACATGCGTCGGCATCGGCGGCGACCCCGTACCCGGCACGTCGTTCATCGACTGCCTGGAGCGGTTCGAGGCCGACCCCCAGACCGACGCAGTGATGATGATCGGCGAGATCGGCGGCTCGGCCGAGGAGGAGGCCGCCGAGTTCATCGCCTCCAAGATGTCCAAGCCGGTCGTGTCGTACATCGCGGGCGTGACCGCCCCGCCCGGCAAGAAGATGGGCCACGCCGGGGCCATCGTGTCCGGGGGCAAGGGCACGGCCCAGGCCAAGATGGACGCCCTGCGCGACGCCGGCGCCCGGGTGGGGCTGAACCCCACCGAGGCCGGCCAGCTGATGGTCGAGGTCGTCCGCGGGCTCTAGGCCCGGGGCGACCGATCAGAACGCGCCGCCGCCGGGCGGGGGTGGCGGGGGCGGTGGCTGCGGGCCCACGGCCGCGGGCGGCTGTCCCGGCGGTGCGCCGGGCTGTCCCGGCGGGGGGTACGGCCCCGACGGCTGGGCACCCGGCTGCCAGGGCCGGCCCGGAGGGGGTCCGCCCATCGGGGCGAACGACGGCCGGACCTCCTTGCGGGGTCCGGCCGAGCCGTCGAACTGCGACGGCCCCGGCGTGAGCTGGGGCGTCTCGCGGGTCTGGGAGTGCAGCAGCTGGGCCACCAGGACGATCAGGGCGCCGATCACGAACATGGCCGTGCCCACGCTGGTCGCCGACGCCTCTTCCATCACGTCGCCCAGGATCAGGATGATGCCGAGGAAGATCTCGGCGGCGCCGATGACCGTCGTCGCCCGGCGGCCGCCCAGGGCACCGGACCAGATCACCAGCGCGCCGACGACGACGAAGGCGATGCCCGCGCCGAGCGCCTCCAGGTCGTCGCCGAGGAACGCGATGCCGACCGGCAGCGCGACGTGGCCGACGAACGCGAACGGGACGGCCGCGCCGCGCTGCCCGCGCCGGTCGAGCAGCCGGGCCCCGAGGAGATAGCCGCCGCCGAACAGCGCCGAGATGATGCCGATCGTCGTGGCCGAGGCATCGCCGCCCCGCCCGACATCGAACGCGTCGCCCTCGGAGTCGCTGCCGGACTCGTCGTCGAACTCGTCCTCGAAGGGGTCGCTGGACGCCTCGTCGCCGGTGTCGACGCCGAACGGCTCCTCCTCGACGATGGCGGGGGGCTCGATGCCGTTCTGGAACGGGTCCTCCACCGCCTGGACGGTGAAGAGCCAGCCGAACAGCAGGGCCACGCCCAGCAGGATCGGCCGGCCCGCGCCAGGCCCGACCAGGTAGGCGATCAGCCACACCAGGGCCGAGCCGCCGAGGATCGCCTCGAGCGACACGGGCGGGACGCTGTCCTCGTCGAACGTGAGGAAGAACATCAGCGCCGGCAGGCCGAGCACGACCGCGGTCACGCCCGCGGTCGACGCCGGCAGCTCTCGGAAGAAGTGCATGAGCACGAAGCCGGCCGCCACCACCGCCAGGCACAGCAGGACGCCGGGCAGGTTCGAGCCGTCGTCGCCGTCGCTGGGCGCCTGGGCGTCGCCGGAGATGAAGATGACGCCGAGCACGGCCAGAACGCAGCCTGTGCCGGCGACGGTGATCCACAGCCGAGGCTCGGGTCGCCGCCGGGTCCACGCCGCCAAGCGCCCCTGCGGGGCGCCTCCGTTGCTTGCCATCTCGCCACAGTAGGGGTGGGTCGGCCGCCGGTGGGGTCGGGTCGCCGGGCGCGGCGAGGCCCCGCCGGAGCGGGGCCTCGTGCGTCGTTCAGGCCGCCGCCGGGGCGGCGGGCGGGGTGGTCAGAAGGTCTGGCCGCCGGGCGGCGGCGGGGGCGGCGGCGAGCCGGGGTAGCTGGTGCCGCCCCCGTAGACCTCGGCCGGCTCGCGGCTCTTGAGCACGCTGCCAACGGCCACGCCGATGGCGGCCAGGGTGGCGACGAACAGGCCGTACATCCGGTCCAGGTCGATGGTGAAGCCGGCCGAACCCTCGTCCGCGGGGACGATCAGCCGCAGGACCACCAGGACGCCGACGACGATGCCGGCGATCATGATGACCTGGTTCCACGGCAGCGGCAGGTCGGGCAGCCGCGTGGTGGAGAACCGCTGGATGGCGATCACCACCACGATGCCGATGACGAGCAGCAGCGGGAGCCAGCCGGTCAGGAAGTAGTCGGCGCCGCTGTTGCTGGCCGAGCCGAAGTCGGTGTCGATGCCCCACCACGGCAGGAAGAAGGCGATCAGGAAGACGATCGCCGACACGCCGATGACCTTGTCGGCGGTGGAGAGTTTGTTGAGATCCATGACGATTGCGCCTCGTGTCTGTCGGGTCAGGTTTGTCCAACCAGCCGGCACGCTGTCCTGTCCGGGCAACCGGTGGCGGTGACCCCGACCGCTACCATCGCACCGATGCCCCCAGCCCAGGTCGCCGTGCTCGCGTCTGGCAGCGGCACCCTACTGCACGCCATCATCGAGGAGGCGTTGCCCCTCGCGGTGGTGGTGGCGGACCGCCCCTGCTGGGCCCTCGGCATCGCTGCTGAGCGGGGCGTTCCGGCCGAGCTGGTCGAGCGGACCGACTGGGGCCCGGGCTTCGACCGGGACGCGTACGGCGAGCAGCTGGTCAAGCTCCTGCGGTCCTACGGCGTCGACGTGGTCGTGATGGCCGGGTTCGGCACGGTCGTGCCGGGCCTGCCCGCGGCCTTCGGCGGGCGGGTCCTCAACACCCACCCCGCGCTGCTGCCGTCGTTTCCCGGCTGGCACGCCGTGCGTGACGCGCTGGCCCACGGGGTCAAGGTGACGGGCTGCACGGTGCACCTGGCGACCGCCGAGGTCGACGCCGGCCCGATCCTGGCCCAGGAGTTCGTGCCCGTGCTCCCCGGCGACACCGAGGAGACGCTGCACGAGCGCATCAAGCAGGTCGAGCGCCGCCTGTACCCGGCCACCATCCGACGGTTCCTCGACGAGCTCGGGGAGAAGGAGCAGCAGTGAGGGCCCTCCTCTCGGTCTACGACAAGTCCGGCATCGCCGAACTGGCCCGCGAGCTGGCTGATCTCGGCTGCGACCTGGTGTCGTCGGGCGGGACGGCGGCGGCCCTGCGCGACGCCGGGCTGGCCGTGACCGACGTGTCCGAGCTCACCGGCTTCCCGCCGATCCTCGGGCACCGGGTCGTGACGTTGCACCCGCTGGTCCACGGTGGGCTGCTGGCCGACCCGTCCGACCCGGCCCACGCCGCCGACATGGCCACCCACGGCATAGAGGCGTTCGACCTGGTGGTGTCCAACCTGTACCCGTTCGGGTCGGACCCGGCCGCCTTCGAGCACGGGGCCACGGGCGCCGAGGACCTCATCGACATCGGCGGGCCGGCCCTGATCCGGGCCGCGGCCAAGAACCACGCCGTCGTGGGGGTGCTGACCGACCCGGCCGACTACCCCGCGGTCCTCGAGGAGCTGCGGGCCGACGGGCGGCTGAGCGACGTCACCCGCCGGCGGCTGGCCCGTACGGCCTTCGCCCGGACCGCGGCGTACGACGCCGCGGTCGCCACGTGGTTCGACGAGACCGGTCCGGAGGCCGGCGACCTGCCCGCCTCGGTCCACCTCGCCTACACCCGGGAGCCGCTGGCGCTGCGCTACGGCGAGAACCCCCACCAGCGGGCCGCCCTGTACCGCGCGGACGGCGCCGACCCGTGGTGGGCGTCGCTCACCCAGCACGGCGGCCTGGCGCTCAGCTACCTCAACCTCTACGACGCCGACGCCGCCTGGCAGCTGGTCCACGACCTCGCCCGGACGTTCGGGCGGCCCGCGGCGGTCATCGTCAAGCACGCCAACCCGTGCGGCGCCGCAGTGGCCGACGACCCGGCCGCCGCCTACCAGCGGGCGTTCGAGTGCGACGAGCGCTCCGCCTTCGGCGGCGTCGTCGCGGTCAGCGAGGTCGTCGACGAGGCCACGGTCGAGCGCATGGTCGCCGCGGCCCAGGCCGACGTGGTCATCGCGCCCGGCTACGCCCCGGGATCGGTGGCGGCGCTGGCGGCCAAGCGCAAGAACACCCGGGTCCTCGAGGCTCCCGCCCCGTCGTCCGATCGCTGGCACCTGCGCCCGATCACCGGCGGCCTGCTGGTCCAGGACCCGCACCGGTTCGTGGCCGGGCGGGACGACTGGCGGGTCGTGACCGAGCGCCGGCCGACCGCGGCCGAGCTGGCCGACGCCGAGCTGGCGTGGCGGGTGTGCGGTTGGGTGAAGTCGAACGCCATCGTGCTCGTCAACGGCGGCGTGGCCTGGGGCATCGGCGCCGGCCAGCAGAACCGGGTCGAGTCGGGCGAGCTGGCCACGGCCAAGGCCGCCGGCCGGGCCGCGGGCGGGGCCTGCGCCAGCGACGCCTTCTACCCCTTCCCCGACGGCATCGAGGCCGCGGCCGCCGCGGGCGTGGCCGTGGTCATCCAGCCGGGTGGGGGCATGCACGACGAGCTGAACATCGCCCGGGCCGACGAGCTGGGCCTGGCGATGGTCTTCACGGGCGAGCGCCACTTCCTCCACTGACCGGAACCCCGTACCGTGGGGACGTGACCACCACCGAGCCGCTCCGCGCCACCTTCACCGCCATGACCGAGGGGACCGCCGAGGACTGGCAGCGCATCGCCGCCTCGTCGCTGGCCTTCTACCCCGGCCTGCCCGACCGGGTGATGACCCACCTTCGCCTGCTCGACGGCGACTTCGGTGGGTTCAAGATCGACCGCCTCACCCACTCGCTCCAGACCGCCACCCGCGCCTACCGGGCCGACCGGCCGGACGACTACGTGGCCTGCGCCCTGCTGCACGACATCGGCGACACGCTGGCGTCGTTCAACCACCCGGACGTCGGGGCGGCCGTCGTCAAGCCCTTCGTCGACGACGACCTCCACTGGATGGTGGAGAAGCACGGCGTCTTCCAGGGCTACTACTTCTTCCACCACCTGGGCCTCGACCGGAACATGCGGGACCAGTTCGAGGGCCACCCGTACTACGACCTCACGGCCGAGTTCTGCGCCGAGTACGACCAGCCTGCGTTCGACCCCGACTACCCCACCATGGCGCTCGAGGAGTTCGAGCCGCTGCTGCGGGACTTCTTCCGCAGCCCCAAGCGGTCGATCTACAAGCGCGACGACGGCTGAGTCAGCACCAGCGGGCGACCGCTGGTGACCACGATCGTGTGCTCGAACTGGGCGGCCAGGCTGCCGTCGTCGGTGCGCAGCGTCCAGCCGTCCGCGTCCTGCCAGGCGTGGGTGCCGCCGGTCGCCAGGAACGGCTCGACGGCGAGGACCAGGCCCTCGTGGAGGACGGTGCGGTCGGTGATGTCCTCGACGCTGGGGACGCTGGGGGGCTCGTGCAGGAACCCGCCCACGCCGTGGCCGCACAGGTTGGCGATCACGCTGAACCCGTGGCGGCGGGCGCAGCGCTGCACCGCCCGGCCCATGTGCCGCATCGGGCGTCCGGCCCGGGCGGCGGCCATGGCGTCGGCCTGGGCCTCCCGGGTGGCGGCCAGCAGGCGGGCGGCGACGGGGGCGACCGCGCCCACGGGCGCGCTGGCCCCGGTGTCGGCCCAATAGCCGTCGAGCTCGGCCGACACGTCCACGTTCACCAGGTCGCCGGCCCGCAGGACGCGGGTGGGCGAGGGGATGCCGTGGGCCGCCTCGTCGTTCACGCTGATGCAGGTGGCGGCGGGGAAGCCGACCGCCATCGGCGCCGACCGGGCCCCGTGGGCCCGCAGCACGGCGCGGCCGACCGCGTCGAGGTCAGCCGTGGTCACGCCGGGGCCCACCGCGGCCAGCATGGCGTCGCGGGCCTCCGCCACCACCGCGCCGGCGCGCCGCAGGCCGTCGAGGTCGTCCGGGCCGTCAATGGTCATGAGGCCCAGGCTACGACCCGCCACAATGGGTGCCATGACCGAGCGAAGCGAGGTCCAGAAGCACCGTCGCTCCGTCGCCACGAAGTGGCGATGCGCTCACCCGTGCGCCCGAAGGGTGCACCGGTGAGCGCGCAATTGCTGGCCGGAGCCCCCGTCGCCGACGCCGTGGTGGCCGACGTCGGCAAGCGCGTCGAGGCCCTCGGCCAGCGGGGCAGGACCGTCGGGCTGGGCACGATCCTGGTGGGAGACGATCCGGCGTCGGCCGGCTACATCCGCAAGAAGCACGAGCTGTGCGCCGAGGTCGGGGTGATCTCCAAGCACGTCGGCGTCCCCGGGGACGGGACGCAGGCCGACCTGCTGGCCGCGGTCGAGCAGTTCAACGCCGACCCCGAGGTCGACGGTTACCTCATCCAGCACCCGGTGCCCGAGCAGTTCGACTTCAACCAGGCCCTGCTCGCCATGGACCCGACCAAGGACGCCGACGGCCTCCACCCGGTGAGCCTGGGCAAGCTCGTCCTCCAGGAGGCCGGGCCGGTGCCGGCCACGCCGGCCGGCATCCGCGAGATGTTCGTCCACTACGGCATCGAGATCGCCGGCAAGCACGTGGTGGTGGTGGGCCGGGGCCCGACGCTGGGCCGCCCGCTGGCGCTGCTGCTCACGCTCAAGGCCCCGGGCGCCAACGCTGCCGTCACGGTCGTGCACACGGGGGTCCCGGACGTCGGCGCCTACACCCGGGAGGCCGACGTCGTGGTGTCCGCCGTCGGCGTGCCCGGCACGATCACTCCGGACATGGTCCGGCCGGGCGCCGTGGTGGTGTCCGGCGGCGTGAGCTGGCGGGGGCGCGTGCTGCTGCCCGACGTGGACGAGTCGGTGGGCGAGGTGGCGTCGTGGATCACGCCGCGGCTCGGCGGCGTCGGTCCGACGACGGTCGCCATGCTCTTGCGGAACACCGTGGAGATCGCGGAGCGTGCGGTCGGGTAGGCTCTGTGGCGCTTCGGGCCGACATGGGTGGCGCTGGTGCGTCCGGCCCGGTGACGCAGATCCGACGTCATCGAGGAGCTGACCCATGACCACCGCGCCCCGGCCCGGCGACAGGATCGTCGACCTGCTGGCCGCCGGCCGCACGCTGAGCTTCGAGTTCTTCCCGCCGAAGACCGACGAGATGGAGCGGCAGCTCGAGAAGACCATCCACGAGCTGGCCCCGCTGCACCCATCGTTCGTGTCGGTGACCTACGGGGCGGGCGGGTCCACCCGCGACCGCACCCGCGACATCGTCATCGACGTCAACCGCACCCAGCCGTTCCCGGCCATGGCCCATCTGACCTGCTCGGGGCACACCCGGGCGCAGATCACCGAGCTGCTCGACGAGTACGCGGCGGCCGGGGTCCACAACATCCTGGCCCTGGCGGGCGACCCTCCCGCCGACGGCAGCGACCCCGGCGGCGACTTCACCTACGCCACCGAGCTGGTCGAGATCGTGCGCGACCACTCGGGGGACTTCTCCGTGGGCGTGGCCGCCCACCCGGAGCTGCACCCCCGGTCGGGCGGCGACCGGACGTCCGACCGTCGCTTCCTCGCCGCCAAGCTGGAGGCCGCCGACTTCGGGGTCACGCAGTTCTTCTTCGACGCCGACGACCATCTGCGCATGGTCGACGAGCTCGCCGCCCTCGGGTGCTCGACCCCGGTCCTGCCGGGCGTGATGCCGCCGATCCAGGTGCCCGGCCTCATCCGCATGGCCACGATGAACGGCTCGGTGCTGCCCGAGGCGCTGATGGCCCGGCTGGAGCCGGTGGCCGACGACACCGACGCCGTGCGGGACATCGGCATCGAGGTGGCCACGGAGCTGTGCCGGCGTCTGCTCGACGCGGGGTCCCCGGGGCTGCACCTGTACGCCCTGAACCGCTCGTACTCGGCGTTGCGGATCGTCGAGAACCTGGGGCTGCGCTAGTTCTTCCGGCGTCTCTCCGTCGGAATGTGAGGGCTGAGGGACGCCAGAACGGTCCTCGGGCCGGTGCCGCCGGGTGGCTACGCTCGGACGGCGCCGGCTCGGGTGTCACACCCCGTCCGTACTGTGGCCGGCATGGCAGCGAGAGGGTTGCGAGTGGCCTCAGGCAACGGGCGCAGGCGGGCGACGGCGACGTCCGCCTTCGGCGTGTCGCGCCGCGAGAACCACGACTCGGCCGGCTTCTACCGCCGGTTCGTGCCGCCCGTGCTGTCGTCGGACTCGACCGTCGAGGCGCCCGGCGTGGTCGACGAGATCTACCTGGGCGACGCCCGGTCGATGGACCGGGTCCGGTCCGACTCCGTGGCGCTGGTGGTCACATCGCCGCCGTACTTCGCGGGCAAGCAGTACGAGGAGGAGCTGGGGCGCGAGGGCATCCCGGCGTCGTACGCCGAGTACCTCCAACTGCTGGAGGACGTGTTCGCCGAATGCGTGGCGAAGCTCGAGCCGGGGGGCCGCATCGCCGTCAACGTGGCCAACCTGGGACGCAAGCCGTACCGGTCGCTGTCGGCCGACGTGATCGGCATCCTCCAGGACCGGCTGGGCCTCCTGCTGCGGGGCGAGGTCGTCTGGCGCAAGGCCCGGGGGGCCGGGGGCAACTGTGCGTGGGGGTCGTTCCGCAGCCCGGCCAACCCGGTGCTGCGGGACCTGACCGAGCGGGTGGTGGTGGCGTCGAAGGGACGCTTCGACCGCGCCGTCGACCGCTCGGAGCGGGCGGCGCGGGGCTGCCCCACGAGGCGACGACCACGGCCGACGAGTTCATGGAGGCCACGCTCGACGTCTGGGAGCTGGCGCCGGAGAGCGCGACGAGGGTCGGCCACCCGGCCCCGTTCCCTGTCGAGCTGCCCCAGCGGTTCGTGGAGCTCTACACGTGGCAGGCCGACGTGGTCCTCGACCCGTTCATGGGCGTGGGAACGACCGCGGTCGCCGCGGTGCGCACGGGCCGCCACTACCTCGGCTACGAGACCGACGCGGATTATGTCGACGCCGCCCGCCGCCGGGTGGCGTCCGAGCGCGACAGCGTCGCCGGCGCCGGCGGGCCGGTGCGCCTCGGCGGCCCGCCGCCGGCGGCCGGCACCGGGCCGAAAGGGGCGGATCCGGGTGTGGCGGCGGGGGCCGACAAGGCGGTCGAGCGGGCGGCCGAGCTGTTGCGGGAGGCCGGGTTCTCCGTGGTGGCGTCGCGGGGGCGCAAGTCGGGCGGCGTCGATGTCACGCTGGTGGCGACGGATCCGGGGGGCAGGGACTGGCTGGTCGACGTGGTGGGCGGGTTCACCGTCGCCCGTCCCGGCCTGCGGCGCACCGACGTGCTGGAGCGCACCCTGGGCCGGGCGGCGCGGCTGTCGGGCTTCGGCGCGCAGCGGCTGCTGGTGCTGGCCACCGACGTCCCCGGCCGGCGGTCGGCGGGCGCGGCCGCGCTGGCGTCGGCCCGGGGGCGGGTGTTCGTGGACGTCGTGCCGGTCGAGGCGGGCGAGGCGGCCGTCGAGCGCCTGCGGGCCTACGCCGGCGCCGCCTCCGCCGATCCGATCGGCGACCTGATCACCGGCCGCGGCTGAGCGGCGCGCGGTGCCGGCCGACCGCACCGAGGTCACGGAGGTCGTCACCGGGCTGGCCACGTTCGGCGCCGCCGACCTGGCGTCGGCGCTCGCCGAGCCGCCCGCTGCCTTCGGCGGTGTGGGCGACGACCGCTGGGGGCGGCTCCGGCGGCTGGCGGCCGAGGGCCGCTACCGGGCGGAGTTCGCGGCGGCCTGGGCCAACGGGACCTGCTTCCTCCACGCCCGGGACGGGCTGCGGGGCCGGCCGCCCGAGGTCGTCGAGTGGAAGGGCCCGCAGCGCCCGCCGGGTACCGAGCCGGTCCCGGCCGACCTGCGCATCGACCACGTCTACCTGGTCAGCTGCAAGTACAACTCCCGGATCACGCTGAACGTGTCGCCCCGGTCGGTCTTCGCCCCGGCGGGCGACCCGGGCGGCGACTGGTACACGGACGTGGCTCCGGAGGAGACCCAGGCGCTGTACGACACCGTCCGTTTCGAGACCGGCCTGTCGGCCGCGTTGCCGGCCCGGGTCGGGGCGCTGTCGCCGCCTCAGCGCCGGGAGCTGGCGGTCGCCCTGGGCGGCGGCCGGTGGACGTCGCCCGCGGCGGCCGAGGCGTACGCCGCGCTGTCGGCGGCCGTGGCGGCCGGGTCGGCCCGCCGGTGGCGGGAGCGGCTGCGCCGCGAGCGGGAGCGGGAGGCCACGCTGTGGCGGTTCCTGCGGGTGGCGGCGGCGACGTACTTCGTCCTGGGCTCGGACGGCAGCCGCATGGTCCGGATGCGGGTCGGCAGCCCGTGGGACTGGCGCCAGTCGTTCCGGCTGCGCCGGTTCGACGTCGAACCGGCCGCGGGGTCCCGCCAGCCGGTGGTCACGTGGGCGGCGACGGTCGAGGACCGGGAGGCGGGCGCCGACCGCACGGTCGCGGGCCACGTCGAGGTCCGCTGGAGCCACGGCCGCTTCGCCAACCCGCCCGAGGCCAAGGTCTACCTCGACACCCCGCACCACCAGGTTCCGGGCTACTGGCCGCTGACGTGACCGGGGGTCGTCCGTCTCGGCTCCGCCACGGACGAACGCCGGAGGGCTAGAACTCTGCCCATGAGTCCACGCCCGGGGCCCACGCCGCTGGCCGTCCGGGTCCGGCGCGCCCTGCTCGTGATCGTGGCGACGATGGTCTTCTACTACGCGGTCCCCGTGGGCGAGGTGCCCTCCGACCTCGGCATCGTGTTCAGCGTGCTCGGGGTACTCGGCGGCATGGGCCTCACGGTGTGGCTGACCCTGCGCCAGCTCCGCCGGCTGATGGCCAGCGAACCGGGCGACGAATCGGTCCGGATCGAGGGCCTGCTGTTCCTCGTGTACGTGGTCGTGCCGCTGTTCGCCCTCGGCTACTTCGGGCTGGAGAAGGCGGACCCCAGCCAGTTCGACGAGCTCACCACCAAGACCGACTCGCTGTACTTCACGGTCTCGACGCTGGCCACGGTCGGCTTCGGGGACGTCCACGCCGCCGGCCAGCTGGCCCGGATAGTGGTGATCATCCAGATCGCGTTCAACCTGGCGTTCGTGGGCACCCTCGTCAGCTTGCTGACCCGGATCATCCACGAGCGCGGCACCGTCCGCCGGGCCATGGCCGAGCGGGCCGGCGTCGAGCCACCGCCCGAACGGGCGCCCGAGCCCGAGCCCTAGCCGGCGAGCACGTCCGCCAGCCGCAGCTCGAACCCCGGCAGCAGGGGCGAGGTCAGCACCTCGTCCGCGGTCACCTTCACCTCGAGGTCGAACCCCCGTACCCGGGGCGCTGACCGCCGCGCCACGAGGACGCTCCGGTCGGAGGTGTCGACCAGCCACAGCTCGGGCAACCCGTGCTGCTCGTACCGCGTCCGCTTGACCCCGACGTCGTAGTGCCACGTCGACGGCGACCGCACCTCGACCGCCAGGTCGGGCACACCGCGGAAGTACTCGTCCGGGTCGACCCGCGAGGCCTCCGCCACCCACCACACGTCGGGGGCGTAGACGTTGTAGCGATCGACGATCACGTCGATCGGGATGCCGGCCAGGCCGAACCCGGGACCCTCGGTCCACTCCAGGAGGCACCGCGCGATCCTGAGCGTGACCTGCTGGTGTCTCGGTTTCGGCTGGCTCGGCACGATGACCCCGTCGATGAGCTGGGTGGGCTCTCGGACGCCGGCCGCAGCGTCGAAGTAGTCATCAGCCGTAATCAGGGCATCGACCATGGCCATGCACGAAAGCTAGCGCCGTGACGGGGTGGATGGCAACAGATATCGAAAGGTACCGAACGACCTACTGGGCCATCGCCTTGTCGAGGTTGGTGTCGAGCGCGTCGAGGAACTCGTCCGTCGTCAGCCAGGCGGTGTCGCCGCCGACCAGCAGAGCCAGGTCCTTGGTCATCTGGCCGCCCTCGACCGTCTTGACGCACACGTCCTCGAGCGTGGTGGCGAACCGGCCGACGTCGGGGGTCCCGTCGAGCTTGGCCCGGAAGTTGAGGCCCCGCGTCCAGGCGAAGATGGACGCGATCGGGTTGGTCGAGGTCTTCTCACCCTTCTGCCACTGGCGGTAGTGCCGGGTCACCGTGCCGTGCGCGGCCTCCGCCTCGCAGGTCTGGCCGTCGGGCGTCATCAGCACCGACGTCATCAGCCCCAGGGAGCCGAAGCCCTGGGCGATGATGTCCGACTGGACGTCGCCGTCGTAGTTCTTGCACGCCCACACGTAGCCGCCCTCCCACTTCAGGGCCTGGGCCACCATGTCGTCGATCAGCCGGTGCTCGTACGTCAGCCCCTTGGCCGCGTACTCGTCGGCGAACTCCGCGTCGAAGATCTCCTGGAACAGGTCCTTGAACCGTCCGTCGTAGGCCTTCAGGATCGTGTTCTTCGTCGACAGGTACACGGGGTAGTTCCGCTCCAGCCCGTAGCGGAACGAGGCACGGGCGAAGTCCCGGATCGAGTCGTCGAAGTTGTACATGCCCATGGCGATGCCGCCGCCGGGGAACCGGGCGACCTCGAACTCCATGGGCTCACGGCCGTCGGACGGGGCGTAGGTCATCGTCAGCGTGCCGGGCCCGGGAGCGACGAAGTCGGTCGCCTTGTACTGGTCGCCGTGGGCGTGACGGCCGATGACGATCGGCTTGGTCCAGCCGGGGACGAGCCGGGGCACGTTCGAGCAGATGATCGGCTCGCGGAAGACGACGCCGCCGAGGATGTTGCGGATCGTGCCGTTGGGCGATCGCCACATCTTCTTGAGCCCGAACTCCTCGACCCGGGCCTCGTCGGGCGTGATCGTGGCGCACTTGACCCCGACGTGGTGCTCCTTGATGGCCTCGGCCGCCTCGACCGTGATCTGGTCGTCGGTCTCGTCCCGCCTCTGGATCGACAGGTCGTAGTAGTGCAGGTCGACGTCGAGGTAGGGGAGGATCAGCTTGTCCTTGATGAACTGCCAGATGACGCGGGTCATCTCGTCGCCGTCGAGTTCGACGACGGGGTTCTCCACCTTGATCTTGGGCATGACCGTCTCCCTGGCGTCTTCCGGGCGCACTTGTATCGGACTTGTACATGTTAGGAGCCGGACCGCCTGCGTGCGACAGTCGGGGGCGTGACCGCGCTCGTGGACCGGCTCGTCCGGGCATGGACCGTACCCCTGACCGGCGCCGCCCGGGACCGGGACGCCTTCGGGGCGTTCGACGGCCGAGATGGTTGAGCCGGTCACCGACCCGGGCGACCCCCGCATCGCCCACTTCGTCGGCCTACGCGACCGCGAGCTGGCCCGCCGGGTCCCCCCGGGCGAGCCGGGGGTGTTCATCGCCGAGGGTGACATCGTTGCCGACCGGGCGATCCGGGCCGGCTACCACCTGCTGGCCCTGCTGGTCGACGCCACCCGCACGGACCCGCTGCCGCCGGGCGTGCCGCCGGACGCGCCGGTGTACGCCGCCGCGCCGCCGGTCCTCGAGCGGATCACGGGCCTCGGCGTCCACCGGGGCCTGCTCGGGTGCTTCGAGCGGCGGCCGGCCCGGCCCGCCGCCGAGGTGGTGGCCGACGCCCGCCGAGTGGTGGTGTTGGAACGGGTGAGCAACCCCACCAACCTGGGCGTGGTGCTGCGCTCGGCCGCCGGCCTGGGGATCGACGCCGCCCTGCTGGACCCGACCTGCAGCGACCCGCTGTACCGCCGCACGTCCCGGGTGGCGATGGGGGAGAGCTACGCCTACCCGTGGGCCTGGATCCCCCGGCTGCCGGGCGGGCTGGACCTCCTGCGGGGCGAGGGGTTCGGGGTGGTGGCGCTGACCCCCGACCCCGGGGCCGTGCCCATCGACCGCCTGGGCTTAGCGCCGACCGAGCGGGTGGCGCTGCTGTTCGGCGCCGAGGGGCCGGGCCTGTCCCCCGAGACGCTCGCGGCGGCGGACGTGCGGGCCGGGATCCCCATGCGGGGCGGTGTCGACTCGCTCAATGTGGGGGTAGCCGCGGGGATAGCGTTCTGGGTCCTGGGACAGCGCGAAACGACGCCCGACTGACACGTCCGGTTCGCGCCGTCCGCCCGCCCGGTATGGGAAACTGAAGCCAACCGCCACAGAGCCCGAACCATGGCCAGCAACTCCGGAGGATCCGCCCTCATCGTCGTGCTCCTGATCGGTGCTTTCGCGCTCGCCAACAGCAGCGGCACGAGCGGCAGCACGTCTAGCTCCAGCTCGCCCACCGAGAGCCTGTTCGGCGGGGGCGGCGACACCTGCGACAACGCCACCTCGTTCGACACGTCGAGCGGCACGTTCGTGGCGCCCACCGTCAACGGCAACGACCGGGGCTGTGTGCTCACCGTGGACGAGGGGAGTGGTGCGCCCGTCCAAGCCCTGCAGAGCACGCTCAGGACCTGCTACATCCAGGACATCCAGGCCGACGGGGACTTCGGCCCCGCCACCCAGGCGGGGTTGCAGAGGGCGCAGACCGCGGAGGGCCTCAATCCCGACGGCAACTACGGGCCGCAGACCGCGGCCGCGCTGGCCTGGCCCACCATGAACGACGACGGCGACGTCAACTGCGAGAAGCAGTCCTGACCCCGGCTACTATCTGACACACCGTCAGATA
>Ga0075418_10005280_pt1 | contig 14629 bp, 9 predicted proteins | sample SoiMetdeltSBSDD2_FD_81776 | JGI IMG/M metagenome (GOLD analysis project Ga0075418, IMG submission 81776) | Bulk soil microbial communities from a Populus tree surrounding site in Tennessee, USA - Soil MetaG P. deltoides SBSDD2 | ecosystem: Environmental > Terrestrial > Soil > Tree plantation...
CAACCGTCTGGCGTCACATCCAGAAGTGCTGCGGGTAGTCGCGAACTACATGGGCATGGTGCCGCTGCTCTACCGCATCAACGTCCTCTACTCGCCGAACAACGAGGTCGTCGAGCAGTCATCTCAGTTCTATCACCTCGATCCAGAAGACGTCATCATGTCGAAGATCTTCATCTTCGTCGAAGACGTCGACGAGGACACCGGTCCGACGACCCTCTTGCCGGCCGATCTCTCGATGAAGGTCCGCCATGCGATTACCTACCGCAAGGGCCGCGTTCCGGACGAGGTGATCACCCAGCTCGGCGGCGCGGAGAACATCGTCGAGGCGACCGGGCCGTCCGGGACGTTGGCGTTCCTGGACACGTGCCGCTGCTTCCACATGGGCAGCCGCAAGGCGAGCAAGCCCCGCTACGCGATCATGATCCAGTATCAGACGCCGTACGCCGCGAGCTTTCCGCTGGAAGGACCGCTGGGGGCGCTGCCGGTCGGCACGCGGGCCGTCCCGCCGGAGCCGTCGCTGCTGGACGAGTATCTCTACGGGCTGAAGCGGTAGCGACAAGCATGGAAACAGCGGGCAGGCCACGGAGGTGAGGCCGAGGGCCGCGGCCCTCAGCCTCGCTGAGTCAACTCACCCGCGGAGCGCGATGGACTACTCGCCCTTCGCGCCAAACTCCTTTGCCACGCGGACGGCCTTCTCGTGGGCGCTCTTGAGCGCGTCCTCAGGCGATTTGCCGCCGAGGATCTCGCCGAACATGTCGGTCCAGAAGTTGGACGACTCCAGCGACGAGACCCAGGGGGACGGCGGCCCCGGCCACTCGCCGGCGGTGTAGCCGCTCGGGTCGAACGCCGTCTCCTTCCAGGGCCCGACCATCTTCGAGGCGTACTTGTCCTCCTTGAAGAACGGCTCATCCCAGCCCCACTCGTGCGCCGGGAAGGCGTAGCCGGTGCTGGTCTTCCAGATCTGGCGCTGGATGTCCGGCGCCAGCAGGTGATGGATCAGCTGCTCCGCGGCCTCCTTGTTCTTGGAGTTTTTCATGATGAAGAAGCGCATCGCGTCGGCGCCCTGGAGCGACCGCGCGTTCGGCCCCAGCCCCTTCGGTCGCCGGAGGTAGATGGTGTCGTCTGCGACCGTCGTGTTCTTGTCGAAGACGGCCTTGGCGAACATCGTGCCGGCATTCGAGGTGAACGCGATCTTGCCGGCCAAAAACGCCTCGTTGTTGGACGGGTCGGTCCAGGCGTTGACGCCCGGCGGCAGCATCGGCGCCCACTTCGGATCGGTGTAGATCTCCTTCAGGAAGTTCAGCCCGAGCAGCGCACCCTGCCGGAACGGCTCCTTGTTCAGGACGACGATCTCACCAGTCTCCTCGGTGAGCTGGCCACCCGAAAACATGATCGGCTCACGGACGGTCGTCTCGCCGTCGCCGGAGCGGTTGGCCGTGATGCCCCAGGCGTACATCTCCTTCTCGGGTTGGGTCGCCTTCAGACAGGCGTCCCTGGCCTTCTCCCAGGTATCCAGATCCTTGACCGGATCGATGCCGGCCGCCTTGAAGACCGACTCACGGACGTACAGCCCGCCGGCCCGACTAAAGTGGGGAACCGCCCAGTACTTGCCGTCAAGCAGGTGACGCCGCTTCACGGCCGGCAGCATCTCGCCGTGCTCGGCGATGATCCGCTTCGCCAGGTCGTCGGTGTCCTCGATCAGCTCGAGGAACTTCAGCTCGGCCGGCCGCAGGGTGTGGATCAAGACGTCCGGGGCGTCGCCGGCCTGGACGGAAGCCGTCAGCTTGGCGACCACGTTGCCGGCGCCCGCGTACGCCTCGGCCCAGGAGTGATCGAGCGGGTAGCTCATCTTCTCCGCGAACTCGCGGATCTTCTGCTCGACGAACGTGTTGTGATCGGGATGGAAGTCACGACTTTGAACGACGGCGAGCTTGCCGGTGATCTTCGCCTGGTTGAAGGCCGGGGCCTTCGGCTCGGGCCGCCCACCCGCGGCAGCTGGCTTCGTAGCGGCGGCCGGCGCGGCGGGCTTCGGAGCTTCAGTCGGCTTGGGAGCCGCGGCGGGCGCCGCCGGGGCCACTGTCGCGGCCGGGGCGGCCGGCTTCGCCGGCTCGGCCGCGGGCTTCTCCGTCGTGGATGGCTGGCCGCAGGCGGTGGCCAGCGGCATCGCGGCAAGCGTCCCAAGCCCCATCAGGATCGCGGTACGACGGGTCAATCGACGAGATTGCGACTGTACGAGCAACATGAGGCGCCAGTCCGAAGCGGAAGTGGTCATGTTGGCTCCTCTAGCTCAAGGCCAGGACCGGTGGCAGCGACGCCAGGCCCGGTCCCGGTCGCTCTGGAGGGGTGATCTCGCGCCTTCGTTCAGCGGTGAGGATGCCGCCACCACCGAGGCGAGGCGCTCGACCCTCTGCCCGACCGATGGTGGCCCTCCGCGGTCCCACACTGGATCTCCGCCAGACGTTCGCCCATGCGACTCCTCCTTGAATCGACATCGACCGTCGGTGGATGGCACTGCGCCGCCGGAGCGGCCGGTGGCTGCGCTACAAGCTGCGGATGAACGAGATCGACACCAGTGAGTCGAACCAGCGCCCGCGTGCGATTCGAGCGAAAGGCCGTGTGGTCACGAAAGGAGCAACCCGTCCGGTAGATCCGGGCGCCTCGGCCGCCATTGGCCATCGCCCGCTCCGGTGAAGCGTTCCCGCTCGTTGGCGCCACTAACCGCGCGCCTGGACGCATTATCGCCACGACGCTCAGGGGTGTCAAGGTTTCCGTGCGTCGCTGGACGGCGGCGTATTCGCCTACGACGCAGGGGCCGACGCGCCGCTGGGGGCGTCGGACGTGGGCGACCTCGTCCGCGAGCCGTCGCCTGAGCGGTCCCTGCCCCGGCGGCTCTCACGCGGCATCTCGGGGATCAGGAAGGTCAGCGGGATCGCCAGCAGCAGCACCACGCCGTAGGCCGTGAACGCCATCCGCAGGCCGGCCGCCTGGTCCTCGCTCAATGAGAGGATCACGACGATCACGGCCGTGCCGATGATCCCGCCGGTCGAGCGAAAGACCCCCCGCATCCCGGAGATCACGCCGGCTCGATCCGGCAGGAGGTCCAGGGCGGCGTTGTTGGAGGCCGGCATCACCAGGCCGGAGCCGACGCCCTGCACGGCGACCACGATCGCCATCAGCACGAACGGCGCGATGGTCAGCATCCCCAGCTCGTCGCCGATCCAGCCCTGGCCGAGGACGACGTTCGCAACCGAGATCAGTGCCAACCCGACGACGATTGGCCAGCGGTAGCCGAGCCGGAACATCAGGAAGCTCGTCGCCGTGCCTAGCAGGATCGCCGTGACCGAGCGCGGCGTCAGGATCGCGCCGCTCGCCAGCGGGCTCATCCCGTACTGCATGACGGCGTAGTACGGCACGAACGCGAAGCTGCCCCAGACGCACGCCCCGAACAAGAGGTTGTGGACGTTGACCACCAGGAACGGATGGCGCGTCACCAGCGCCAGGTCGATCACCGGCTCGGCGACCCTCTTCTCCTGCCAGCCGAACAACGCGAAGAGGGCGATGCTTGCGGCGACCGTCAGCCAGAGGGTCGGCGACCAGACGATCGCCGGGTCCTGCGCGACGAACGTCAGCGCCATCAGCAGCGCGACCATCGCGCCGGCGAACAGGCCGGCACCAACCACGTCCAGGCGCCGTTTCCGGTCCGGTGTCTCACCCGGACGTGGATCGTACCTTGCGATCTGCCGCGCCAGCCACACGACGACGATCAGGCCGACGGGCACGTTGACGAGAAAGAGGACTCGCCAGGAGAAATGCTCCAGCAGGAGGCCACCGATGTTCGGCCCGATGATCGCGCCGATCGGGAAGATCGAGGTGAACAGCCCGAGCATCCTGGCGCGCGACTCTGGAAAGCTCCGCGCGATGATCGAGACGCCGCTCGGCATGATCCCGCCGCCGCCGACCGCCTGGACGATGCGGAACGCGATCAGGGCGTAGACGCTCGGGGCGAGGCCGCACAACAGCGACCCGACCAGGAACAGGCCGACGCTGATGACGAAGACGCGCATCTCGCCGAACTGCTCGCCGAGCTTGCCGACGACCGGCATGGCGACGGTCTGGGTCAGCGCGTAGCCGGTCAGCACCCAGCCGGCCAGGGCCAGCGTCGTGTCGAGATCGACGACGAGCGTGCGGAGCGCCACGGTCACGATCGACGAATCGACCGCAAACATCAGTTGACTGACCGAGGCGAGCATGTAGAAGAGGTAGCGGTTGGAAACCGCCCCGCCTGGCGCCGAAGTCATCCACGACATCCCGAGCGGCAGCGTCCACGCCGCCGCTCGGGCAGGGTACCACGTGGGATCGCGCGCCTACATGGCCTCGACGCGGGCGCGAGACCAGACGACGTCCGCGACCTGGCGCCCGAGCGTCAGGCCGACGTCGCAATCAGTTCGGTAGTGGATGCCAGCCATGATGCGCGACTCGGCGGACTCGTCTGCCAGGCCGTTGAAGTACGCCGCGTCGCGCGGGAACAGCTTGCCCATGATCGCGCCGGCCGACCCTGACCAGAACGAGTGCGCGGACGGGAAGCTGGGGTGGTTCGGCGTTCCGATCAGGGTCGTGACCGACGGGTCCACCATCTGCGGCCGGGGATACCAGTAGGTGTACTTGGCGTCCCAGCCGGCGATCAGCGCATCGTGAGAGGCGACGTGGACCAGGGCGTACACGAGGGCCGCCCGAGGCGGATTCGAGTCCAGCCGATACTCGAAGATCTTCCGGCTGGCGTGATCGTTCCAGAGCTCGAACGCCGCCCGACCGCCGTAGTACTCCCAGTATCCAGCAGTCAGGTTCGTCACGTTGGTGCGCGCGTACCCCTTGATCTCGGCGATCTCGCGGGCGATCTGCTCCGAGTCAAGCGCGGGCGGCGGCGCCGGGCGAAACTGGCTCCCACTCGCGAGGACCAACGGCTTCCACGAGCCGGCGCCCGGCTCGACCGGGTTCATACCGGTCCACTTTCCGGCCTCGGTTGGCACCGTGCCGGCCCAGGCCGCGTCCGAGCCATCCGCCCGGCCCCAGGTCACCACGCGCTCCCCGACCTGCCGCCCGAGGGTCAGCCCGGCCGAGACGTCGGACGGGTAGGCCACGCCGGCCTCCAGCCGCGTGCGCGCGGCCTCGTCAGCCAGTGACGCGAAGTAGGCCGCGTCGGCCGGGAAGACGTAGGCCAGCACGGTCGAGGCGGCGCCGGCCGCCACGGCATGCTCGTCCGGGTAGGACGGGCTGTTCGGCACGTCGATGGCCGGCGTGGGTGCGCCGGCTCCCTCGCTCGGCCGCGCCCGATAGTGGGCGTACTTGCTGTCCCAGGCCGCGACCATGCCGTCGTACAGCGCGACGTTCAGCAAGGCGAGCATCCGCTGGGCGCGGTTGGCGAACACGCTCTTGCTCTGGGTGTACTTCACGGCCCGCTCGTTCCAGCGGTACGACGGCGCACCGGCGTTCCAGTAGCTGATGCGATCGAGCATGGCAGCGTCACGCCGTGCCGCCAGGTCTCGGAGCTCGGCGAGCTCGGCAGCGGTGCCTGTTTCGTCGGGCGGCGAGCCGAGCCGGAGCTCACGGCCGGACGTGAGGATCCGGGTCTTCCACGAGCCGGCTGTCGGCTCGATTGGCGCGGTCATGGCCCGGACCCTGGAGGCTGGCTCGTACGTCTGGGCCAGCGCGTTCCCGGCCAGCGCGACGCCGGCGGTCAGCCCCAACGGGGCCGCCGCCAGCAGCTTGAGTGCAGCACGGCGGTTCGTCGTGCGATTCATCGTCGGTCCCTCCCCTGCTCTGGGTGTGCAGGCGCGGGACGACACGGCTTCGGCGCGTTCGTCGAGGTCATCAGGTGTCTCCTCAACAGCTCTCTGAGCTGTTCCGCACCTTCAGCCTACGAACCGAGGGGACAGGCGAGCATGTCCAGAACTGGACATCTTCTAGATGTCTACCGAGACCAGAGCCTTTCGCCCGATTGGCGCAGCCAGCCCTCAGCTCTCGCCGCGTGGCGGCGCGAGGGCACGTCTGATCGCTCCGACGACCTTCCGCTGAGTTAACGGCTTCTGGATGATCTGCACGGCGCCGAACAGGCGTGCCACCGCGAGAACGTCCTTCCCATCGTTGTAGCCACCTCCGCTCATGGCGACGATCGGCAGGTCCGGTGATTGGCGGTGCAGCGTGTGGATCAGCTCGATCCCGTCGGTGTCGGGCATGAAGATGTCGGTCAGCACGGCCTCGAAACGCTCGGAGGTCAACGTCTTGAGCGCCGTCGCCCCGCTCTCGGCCTCGACGACCTCGAAGCCGGCCGCCTCCAGCAGGGCGCGCGCGGTCGTCCTCACACTCGCATTGTCGTCAACCACGAGGATCCGCGTCATACGTTCCCACCTCACGCCTGGGGATCGACACGGCGCGTCAACACACTCACGCTCTCAACATGATACGTCTGGGGTACCCGCCTGCGAGCGCTGTGGCGCATATCAGGAGAGAGACGAGCGAAAGGTGTCCACCTATCATGGCGACAGTGGCCTGCTCACGGACCATGTATACGACGTCCACCTGGACCCCATATCGGTGAGCGGTCGTCCGCGAAGGTCCGTCGAGAGTCACCCCTATCTGGTAGGTCCGAGCCAAGAGTCCGCCGTGGCCCGCTTTAGGCCGTAACGATTCGGCACGTTGCTACATGGGCTGCTACACGCCGACCAGGAGATGCTGATCTGCACGATGCACGTTATCACTGCTTGGCGTCTGCCGAGAGGATGGAACCGTCTATAGGGCGGAGTTCTGCCCAGTCAAGGTACATTGGCACGGTTACACCGCGTCGTCTCGAACGCGAGAGTCCCCCAAGTCGGAGCGCACGCGGGATTTCTCTGGATGCTGTGGTCACGAGCACGATAATGTCAAGGCGAGGGCTTTGAAGGCGATCTGGCGGAGGTCGCCGAAGAAGAGCGGGTCGACCTGCTCCAGGAGTTCAGGGTTTCCTTTCAGGAACCGGCGCTTGTTCTCGATCGGAATCAGGGCGCGGCGGGCGCCGTTGTCCATCGCTACCTGGAGCGGTTCGGTGAGGGAGCGGGCCAGCTTGATATTGCCCCGGACGCCGGTATCGCCGAGTACCAGCAGGCCGGCCTGGGCCGTGGCCTTGCGGAGGACCAAGTGGGCCTCGACGCGGTTGCCAAGGAGGTCGATCACCTCGACATGGAAGTCCTGGGTATCGACACCACCTTATCGGTCCCCGCCGGGCGCGAGTCGGGTCACTGGCCGGGCTTGAAGGCACCGCCCGGTATCTTCGTCGGCTTGCCGATGAATGAGGTGTTGAACGTGCCGGGACCGCGGCGCTCGGCTCGTGCGACCGTCACCGTCCGTGGCACGTCCTTGTCGACCCTCGTCGCGTTGATGAGCTGGGTTCCAAGCGGCTGTTCTTCCCGTTCGTCCACGTTCGGAGCGCGCCCCAGCACCACGTGACAATCCTCAAAGACGACATCCTCGAAGAAGGGCAGATTGTCCGGCTCGCCGGTGGTCCAGTTCACGGGCCGTTCCGTTATCCACTCGCCTGTTGCACCCGAGACTCTCACCGGAATGTCCGCTAGAGGCGGCGTGCCTAGAACGCCCGACAGATAGGAGGACGGCTCGGTCTCTTTGAACGGCGTGCAGACCACGCCCTTCGTGTGGTTGACAATGAGGTACTTCACGTGCGTCGAATTGACCACGAACAGGCTCGACATGACCTCGTCACCTGCCTCGACCTCGAGCGGGAGCTTGATCGGTGGCGGATTTGGAACACCCCTGAGCCACCATTGCCACCAGACGCCGAATCTCGGCTCGCGCTCGACACCCTCCTTTAGTCTTTTCACGAAGTGGGAGGTGCCGATCTGTGGCAGCGAGGCGTCAAGATACCCTCGCTGGCCGTCGAGGCCAAGCCAGGACGAGCAGCGAAGCTCTTCGTGCGGCTTTAGCTCGGTCACCTGGGTCCCATCTGGCACGTCCACCCGCGGCACCCTCCAGGAACCGTGAATCTCCGTGATGATCCGTCCATCATGAGCGGTGACGTACGCGCCGCACCAGTTGACGCTGGTGTCGTGCCCCGCGACGCCCTTGCCAATCCTACGGGCCCGGAAGAACCTCCGGAAAGGCAGGAAGGAACTCCCCTTGCCCTGGCCGAACGACTTAACTTCAACCTGTCCGAGCGATTTAGCCTCGGCTTGTGCGAAGTCGACCTCGACGTGCTCGTATTGGAAGCTCGCCGGGATGAATGTGACCGGCTCGGGCGAGCCCTCGCGCGAGAACATCTTCTCCCAGAACGCGTGTCGCACCGGAAACCGGACCTTATCCGGCCTCGGCGGAAGCCCGTAGTCCTCCATGCGCCTGTTCTGCGAGTCGACGCCGTCGTCCGACAACTTCATCGGATCGAAGTCAGCAGGTGGGCGAGGGTAGAAGTGCGTTGCCGCCTCGATCTTCGGCAGCAGCGCCTGCCACTCCGTGGGGATGGACCCTTGTTGGGGAGAGGATTCTTCCGTCATGATGACGCCCACTCCTTTGCCGCTGCGTCGATCACCTTCCGAAAGGTTGGAATCTCGGTGAGCTGTCTCAGGACGATGTCTGCAAGCATGCGGCCCGCCCTCGAATCGCTCGGGTAGTGGAGACCTGCGATCTCTCGATTCTTTGCGATCCTGAGTGCGAGGACCCGGAGATCGTCGCTCGTCACCTTGAGGTCGTCGCCGGCCCTGGGTGCCGCCTCGGGTGCGAGGAAGGCCAGGAGCTCGTCGCTCGTCGCCTCGCGGCCCTCGCGGGCCATGGGTACCGCTGCGAGCGCGAGTACGACGCACCCTGCCATCAGGCGAGCCTGCGTGGCGTGACCGCTCGGCCAGGCCGGGTGCCCCGGTAGCGGGACTGGCGGCATCAGCGCCGGGAGGAGTTGAGACGGTCGCGGTCGGGGTCCCGGATCCAGGAGCTTCTCGTCCTTGTCCTTCCAGACCTCTTTCGCCTTGTAATGCAGGGCGACGTACGAACCGATCTGGCTGCCGATGTGCAGCAGACCGTAGGTGTGCGGGTGTGAGGCCGGCGTCATCGACAGCAGCGACATGAAGTCGGTGATGAACTCGACGTCTTCCGAAAGGATCTGCCCCAACGCCGCCGGGCGTTCATCGCGCGCGGCTCGTGCGAGCTCGAGCAGCTCCTTCTCCGTCAGCGTCTCGTCGATCTCCTGCCACAAGGACGCCATCGGGCCGTCGGCAACCGCGTACCAGTCCGTGTGGGCGAAGGGATCGAGCACCCGCCAGGCGGCCCATCTCGCGGTCCACTGGTTCTCGGCGAACGTCTTGGGGTTCTTCCGGATCTGTCCGCCGATCCTGGTCTGGAATTCGTCGTAGTCGTTTTCGTCGTACAGCGGCGGCGTCTCAGGCTCGATCGGGGGCGGCAGGGTCACGAACGGGATGTCGAAGCGGTCCTCGATGAACCAGCCACCGCCAAACTCGCCGACAATGCCGGCGGCCCCACGGTTCCCGGCGTTGCCGTTGTTGCCGTTGTTGCCGTTGTTGCCGTTGTTGCCTGTCATGAACGAGGCCCTTTCGTGCATCCGGTCGAAGCGGTTGGTCCCGCGAACATGCGCGTCCGATGAATGACTGACTGCGTCAGTCGGTGGTCACTAGGCAGATTGCGGCACTCATGGTGATCGCACCATCGCTCGCCTCCTGGTCGGCGCCTTGCCTGGCACTCCGCCGACATCAGAGATAGCAGGAACGGGCGGTGCCGTCTGTGATCTAGATCACAGCTGCCAGCATTGCAGCGGTCGGCCCGCGCGGGATCGGCTTGGCGGGCTGATCCACGAGTACGACCGGCGCGCGGCAGAGCGCACGGTGCGGCCCCGTTTGTGTACCCCACAGGCGAGCAAGAGTGTCCGCCTATCGTGTCAACGCCGGGGCCTCCAGCGCATACGCGACGACCCGGTTCAGAGCCATGGCACGGCCTTCAGCCCACGCCGCTGCGAATGCCTCGTCCCCAAGGGCAGTGCGCGCATCGGCTTCATCGCGTTCGTATAAGTCACGAAACGTATGTGCAGCCTCGACGATCCCGCTCGCATCCCGCATGGCCACCGTGGCGCCGAACAGGCGCGCTGCCCTCTCGTAGTCGCCAACAAGCACGGCCGCGCCTGCCAGCCCGCCCGTCGCCCGTGGCATGATCCATTGGTCCTTGAGCTCGCTACTGATTAGCAACGTTTCTTCAAAGAGCTTCGCCGATTCGTCATGACGTCCCTGAGTTCGTGCCACCAGCGCAAGGCCGGCGAGCGCGAGACAGAGCGTGTGGCGGTCGCCGACTGCGCGGGCCACCGAGGCGGCCTCCTCCCGATACCTGCGCGCAGCGGCGAGGTCGCCCTCCTGATAGGCAACATGCCCGAGTTGGCCTAGAGCGAATGTAAGGCCCCACTGATCGCCAAGCTCTCGAGCGATTTCTGCGCTCCGCTCGAGGAGCGCTCGAGCTGCGACCGGATCTCCCAGACGTGACTCTGCGATCGCCTGCTGAGTAAGAGAGCGCCCCGCCTCCCGGAACTGACCGGCCTCCTGGAAGATGTCCGCGCTCTCCTGAGCCAGTGAACGCTGGCCGGCGAAGTTGCCACGCATGGAGTTCAGCCAGGATGCCGAGTAGAGTGCCCGCGCCCTGGCGACCGTGCGCACCGACGCTCCGGGCAGCGAGAGCATGGTCATCACCCAGTCGTGGCCCTCGTTGGCCAAACCCCGAAGCTCCCAGTACATGTACAGCGCTGCCGCGAGGCGCAGACCTATGTCGCTATCGATTTCCTCATCCCGGCTCCAGCCGAAGACCGCTCGCAATTGATCGAGCGCTGTGTCAAGACGTTCCAGCGATGCAAGTTGGTCACGCCCGAGTAACCTCTCACGCGCGTCCTCCGCGAGGGCCAGGAAGAACGCTGCACACCCTTGGCGGATGACGTCAAGCTCGCCACTTGCTTCAAGCTCTTCACGAGCGTACTCACGGATCGTCTCCAGCATCGTGAATCGAGGCTCGTCGAGCGTACGCTCTTGTCGCAGCAGATTCTTCGCGAGCAACGATTCCAGGATGTCGAGGAGACTGGAAGCCGGCGGACGCGAGGTAGGGGTCTGGGACGCGCTCGTTTCGCTGCCGTTCGAGCTTGAACGTCCAGCATCCGAGCAGGAGCCGCAGATTGCCTCCGCTGCCTCAAGGCTAAACCCGCTCGCGAAGACCCCCAGTCGCCGGAACACAGTCCGCTCGTCGTCGTTCAGCAGGTCGGAGCTCCAGACGATGGTAGCCCGAATGGTTTGCTGCCGCGCCGGTACGTCGCGTGGGCCACCAACGAGGAGCGAGAGCTGCCGGTCCAGATGGTTCAGCATAGCGGCCAGCGGCAGCAACGCAGTCCGCGCTGCTGCCAACTCAATCGCCAGCGGCAGCCCCTCCAGCCGCCGACAAATCTCCGCCACCACCTTGGCGTTCTCGGCGCTCAGGCTGAATCCGGTCAGCCTCAAGCGTGCCCGCTCGACGAACAGTTGCACCGCCTCGCCCAGTGCTGCCGCCTCAGGCCCCAGCGTGTCGTCGGCGCTGACCGTCATCAACGGCACTGACCAGGTCATCTCGCCACTGACAGCCAACGGTGCCCGGCTCGTAGCGAGAATTCGTAGCTCAGGGCAGGCTGTTCGGAGCGCCTGCGCGGCAGATCCGCAGCCGTCCACCAGGTGCTCGCAATTGTCCAACACCAGCAGCAGCCGCGCCGTGCGAAGGACATCGGTCAGCGTCTCCAGCAGCGGTCGATCGACCCGCTCCCGTACCCCGACGGCGCCGGCAATGGCGTGAGGTACCAGAGCCGGGTCCGCGATCGGCGCCAGCTCAGCGAACACCACCGCCATTCGCCGGTCTTCTGCGAGCCGACGGGCGACCTCAATCGCCAGGCGAGTCTTGCCAATCCCGCCAGGGCCCGTCAGGGTCAGCAGGCGCACGTCGTCGTGAAGGAGAAGGTTGGTGATCTCCGCCACTTCTCGCTCGCGACCGACGAACGTGGTCAGTGGAACGGGGAGTTTGCTCGGCCGCCCCTCCAGCGTCCTGAGCGGCGGGAACTGACTCGGCAGCTCCGGGGCGATGACCTGATACACCTGCTCTGGACGGATCAGGTCCTTCAGCCGATGCTCTCCCAGGTCAAGCACGTCCATTCCCGCGGGAAGGTCATCGCGGATCAGGTCGCAGGTGGACTGTGAGACGAGCACCTGGCCCCCGTGAGCCACGTCGCGCAGCCGAGCGCAGCGGATGACCTCTGCGCCGTAGTAGTCTCCATCGCGCAGCTCGGCTTCCGCAGTGTGCAGGGCTATCCGGACCCGAAGCGGCGTTGGCGTCGGCCATGATTCGAGGAGCAGTGCTGCCTGAATGCCACGGGCAGCCACGAGGGCCTCACTGGCTCGGGGGAAGACGGCGAAGAAGCTATCACCCTCACCTCGACTGCGGACCACGACCCCCCCGTGCTGCTCGATCTGTTCGGTCAGCAGAGCGTCATGGCGGGCATGCGCAACCGACATCGCCTGAGCGTCGCGCTGCCAGTGCATCGTGCTGCCCTCAATGTCGGTGAACAAGAACGTCACCGTTCCGCTCGGCAGCTCGGCCATCGGCCCGTTCCTCCAACCGCTGAGGCAATCCCCATGGTCTCCGCCACCGATTCCTGGTCGTCAACGGAGATCTAGCGACATCCGAACCGCATGGCGTGGAGGTACCACGTCGATGAGCGCTGTGGCAAGGTGACGAACGGGCGATTCTGGGCGCGAGTCTGAAGCGCCAGTTGGAGAGCCTAGCTCTAACGCGAAAGTAGAGATACAGATTCTACATGGTACGTCTGGGGGAACATGTCGAGGGGCTGGACCGACTGGAGCGTGTAGCCGCCCTCGCGGAGGACCGCCAGGTCGCGGGCCAGGGTGGCCGGCTCGCAGGAGACGTAGACGATCCGCTCTGGCTGCGCCTCGACCAGCGCGTCCAGCACCGGCCGCTCGCAGCCGACCCGGGCCGGGTCCAGCAAGACCTTCGTCGGACGCTCCGTCAACTTCGGCAGGACGTCCTCCACCTTGCCGGCAATGAAGCGCAGGTTCTCCAGATCGTGGCAGTTCTCGCCGGCGTCCTTCACGGCGGCTGGCGACTCCTCGATGCCAACCACCTGCCGCACGAACGGCGAGAGCAGCGCCGAGAATGTGCCGACGCCGCAGTAGGCGTCCACCACCACGTCGTCCGGCTGAGGGTCGAGGCGGTCCATCCCGAGCAGCACCAGCGTCTCGGCGATCGAGAGGCCAGCTTCGGGGATCAGGTGGCCGAAGCGGGCGATGATCTCCGGGGATGGAAACGCGGGTCCACGCTGCTCGCGGCGGGTGTTCACCTGGAAGAAGGCCGGAGCGGCCACCCGGAACCGCCGACCCAGCAGCTCCTCGTACAGCTCGGTCTGCCCTGAAGGGATCTCGTCAGACGGCCAGCACGCCGTATCGTCGTGGAACGGCGGCTCCGGGGCCGTTCCGAGGCCGTGCGGTCGCTCCACTGGGACGGAAGAATCGCCAGATCGCTCCAGCTCCTCATCGGAGATCGGCACGGGCTCGCCGAGCGGCGGCAGCTCCGGCTGGATCAGCACGTCGCCGGAGTTGGCACCGAGTCGGAGCGAGATCTGGTGCGCCCGGAACCCCGGCAGCCGCCGCTGAAGCCGGGTCAGCAGCGCGTCGATCCTCGGGTGCATCAGCCAGCAGTGGTCGATCCGCAGCAGCTGGCGCGTGCCCGCGCGGGTGAAGCAGAGCTCGCCGAACCGCCGGCCAACCGTGAACCGGGCGTGGTTGCGGTAGTGCCAGGGATCGGCCATCCCGATCGTCGGCAGCACCAGCCGATCGGCGTCCTCGAAGCGGCCAATCCGCCGAAGCTGCTCCGCTACGATCCCTCGCTTGAACCGAAGCTGCGCCTCGTAGCTGGCGTGCTGCCACTGGCACCCGCCGCACCGGCCGAAGTAGGCGCACGGCGCCGTCACCCGATCCGGCGAGGTCTCGACCAGCTCCACGATCTCGGCGCGGGCGTAGTCCTGCTTGTCCTCGACGATCTCGGCGACCACCGTCTCGCCGGGCAGGCCGTACGGCACGAAGAAGACGCGCCCCTCGTGCCGGCCGATCGCCTCGCCGCCGTGCGCGACGCCGCTCAGCTCGAGGGTGACGCGCTCGCGCGGCCCGGTCGGCTGGCGCTGCCGGTAGCCCCGACGCTTGCTAGCCATGACCGTCGCTGGACGAGGAAACCCCCACCCCGCCCTCATCACTCCTACCATGGGGCCCCTTATCCCCACGGCCCTGCGAGGGGGAGGAGGTCCGGCGGCTCGCCTCGAACTGCTCAATCCCGGCCCTGACCCAGTCTGGGATTCGGACCGGCCGGGGCGTCCCGTGGGCCAGCAGCGCGTGCTCGGTGTGGCCGCTGGCCACCAGCGCGCCGTCAGACTCGCGCCGGACCTCGTACTCGATCCGGAAGCGGACCTTCCCCATCGAGACGCAGCGCGTCCAGAGGCTCAGCTCGTCGTCGAACCTGGCCGGCGCGTGGTAGTTGATCTGAGCCGTGGTCACGGCCGCCACCATGTTGTCGTCTTCCAGCGCGC